>Ga0308411_10000424_pt1 | contig 27426 bp, 24 predicted proteins | sample HotsprottomLayer_2_FD_203530 | JGI IMG/M metagenome (GOLD analysis project Ga0308411, IMG submission 203530) | Hot spring phototrophic mat microbial communities from Octopus Spring, Yellowstone National Park, Wyoming, United States -... | ecosystem: Environmental > Aquatic > Thermal springs >... | reverse complement strand
CCGAAGCGCTGGGCCTGGAGAGCCTGCGTAGTACCCCACGTCGGTAATACCCGCCGGCCCAGGTGAACTCCCCCAGAATCAGAGCATTACCGCTGCACTGCTCAGCTTTCGAGTAAAGTCCCGCTAGTAGTACAGAGGGCACGGAGGACACAGCGCGGCAGAGCCGCAACCAAACAGGTGTGGCGGCATAAAAAATCCTCGCGCGCGGAAAAGAATCTACGGGCTAGTAGTACAGAGATGGTAGGAAGAGAAGGGGCGGCGGGTTGAGGCGGAGCGAGCGGTCGTGTGGGCCGGATGGCGTTGGGACTCCCGTAGCGTTCGAGATTGTGTTGCTCTGCCGTCGCGACCGCCGGTGTGGCAAGCCTGGCGGCTTGCTCCACGAGAATTGCCGGTGTGGCACGCAAGACTGCGTGCTCCACGCAGAGGCCGGCATGGCAAGCCTGGCGGCTTGCTCCACGAGAATTGCCGGTGTGGCACGCAAGACTGCGTGCTCCACGCAGAGGCCGGCATGGCAAGCTTGGCGGCTTGCTCCACGAGAACATCCGGCGTGGCACGCAGGACTGCGTGCTCGACGCGAACGCCCGGTGTGGCAAGCCGGGCGGCTGGCTCTACTGGTGCGCGGGTTTTAGCGAACCAGAGGCGTCAGGACGATGGTGCGGAATTCGACCGGGCCGTGATCGCCTTGCAGCGAGATGGGCCCCGGTTCGCCTTCGTTGGGATCGTGGCCCATGGCCGTGAGGCCTTCGACCACTTGCTTGTCGATGATCTTCTTGCCGTTGAGGACCACGGTCAAATCGCGGCCAATCAAGGTGATTTCGTAGGTCTGCCACTCGCCCGGGGGCAGGGTGGCGTTCATGGCCGGAGCGATGCGGCTGTAAAGCGAACCATTGCTGTGGGTGTCCGGCGGGCGGCCGTAATCGTCGAGGATCTGGATCTCGTAGCGGCCGCGCAAGCCGATGCCGCTGTTGCTGCCTTTGGCCAGCCGGTATTCCACGCGGAGTTTGAAATTCCAGAAACGGTCTTTGGTGACGAGGTTGGCGCCGCCCCCGGCGGCTTTGAGGATTCCGTCTTGGACCTTCCAGTTAAAGGGGCGGTCTTTTTCGAGCGGCTCCCAGCCGGTGAGGTCCTTGCCGTTGAACAGGCGGATGGGCTTGCCCTCGCGCCAGGAGCCATCGTCCTTGTCCTTAATCACCGAGGCGCGGACTCCCACCCACCGCACGGGGGGCTGGTTCGATCCAGTCCGCTCGGTGGTCCCGGCCAGGCGGTCCCCTTCCAGTCGCGCCCGGACGATGACCTCTACCGGCACCGGCTCCTCATCTTGGCGCAGCCGCTGCTTGTAGCGGAACACGGCGGAGAGCTCGCCGGCGCGAACAGACGCCTCGTTGGCGATGTTGAGATCGCCCGCGTAAATGCTGACGAACTTGACGGTGGGGCGGCCGGTTTCGGCGCCTTGCACCTCCATCCAGGAAGCCCGGTTGGCGGCGCCGGGGTAGCTGATGTTCCAGCGCCCGTTGAAATCGGCGTCGGCGGCGATCGCGGGCGCGGATGCGGCAGCCAGGATCAAGAGAAGTCTTCGCATTTTGCCTCCTTCCACGGTGACTCGACTAGTATAGCGGCGGCGGCGGGCCAGTGGAGGACGGAGCAGGGGACGGTCCGACGGCGGGGGAATCTGGTTAGGATGGAGTTGTAAAGCCATGAAGGCCTGGAAAGCCGCGCTGTTGCTTTTGGCGCTCGCCGCGCATTTGATTGCGGCCAAGATCCCGCTCTATGAGCTGCGGGGCAAGGTGGAGCCGGCGCCCGGGCGGGCAGTGGTGGCGGTTTATGGCGTAAATTCGCCATTCAACGTGCGGACGATCGCCAACCTCAAAGGCGAGTTCCGCTTCAAGCGGCTGGAGGCGGGGCCGTACAAAGTGTACGTCTTCGCTCCCGGAGTGGGAGAGGTTGAGCAGACGGTGGCCGTAGGGCCGAGCACCGCGGACAAGAAGCGGCGGGTCCGGGTGACCATTCCCTTCGATTCCCCCGAAATCAGCGCGCTCAAAGAGGAGCACACCACATCAGTGCGCGAGCTGAGCATTCCAGCGCCGGCCAAGCTGGATTTTGTCGAGGCGCGGCGGCTGCTCGGAAAGAAGGATGTGGACGGGGCGATCCGGAGCCTCCAGCGGGCGGTCGAGCGCGCGCCGCAATTCGTGGCGGCCTGGAATGAGCTGGGCACGATCGCCTATCTGACCAAGCGCTACCAGGACGCGGAGCGCTATTTCCGCAAGGCGTTCGAGCTGGATCCACAAGGCTTCGCGCCGGCGGTGAACCTGGGCGGGGTGTTGCTGAACTTGAGCCGGTCGACCGAGGCTCTGAAGTACAACACCTACGCGCTCGGGCTGCGGCCCGCCGATCCTCTGGCCAACGCCCAAATGGGGATGAACTATTTTTTGCTCGGGGAGCTGGACCGGGCGATCCCGTTCTTGAAGGAGGCCAAGCGGCGCGATCCGGCCCATTTTTCGCATCCGCAGCTCACGCTCGCGGACATCTATTTGCGGAAGGGCGAGATCCAGGCGGCGATGGCGGAGTTGCAGGACTTTCTGGCGCGCCACCCCGATTCCGAACAGGCGGTCAAGATCCGCGAGCAACTGCGCTCGCTAGGAGCGAAGTGAGGCGGCGAGGCGAGGCTGGTAGACGCAGCGCGGATCCTCGGCGAGGAAATCGCCGGTGAGCGCGTAAGCACGGGAGCGGGAGCCGCCGCAGAGGTTGCGGTATTCGCACGCGCCGCACTTGCCGCCCAGCCGGCCCGGATCCCGCAGGCTGCGAAACAGGGGCGCGTGGCGGTAGACTTCGGCGAGCGAATCGCGGCGGACGTTGCCCGCGGCCAGGGGCAGGAAGCCGCTGGGGCAGATGTCGCCCGTGTGGGAGATGAAGACAAGGCCCTTGCCGTCGTTGATGCCGGCCTGACGGCCGATCCCGCCGGCGGCGCGGCTGTCCGAGAGAGAACCCGCGCCGGCGATCTTCTTTTGCTGAGCCACAAAGCGGCGGTAGTGCTGGGCTTCGGTGGTCTTAATGTCGAAGGGGGCGCGCCGGGACCTTTCAAACAGAAAGCGGAAGACTTGTTCGTATTCCTCCGCGCTCAGGTCGTCGGCCTTGAGGGCGCGGCCGGTGGCGACCAGGAAGAAAACGCTCCACAGGCAAGCGCCTTCGGCTTCCACCAAGTCCGCCATTTCGGCGAGGCGGTGGAGGTTGTGCCGGGTGACGGTGGTGTTGATCTGAATGGGCAGGCCGATCGCGCGCGCACGATGCAAGGCGGCCAGGGTGATGGCGAACGAGCCGGGCACGCGGCGGAAGCCGTCATGGGATGCGGCATCGGGTCCGTCCAGGCTGAGGGCCATGCGGGCGACGCCGCACTCCAGGAAGCGGTCGACGGCCGCCTGCGTGAGCAAGGGGGTGGCGCTGGGCGTAACGGTGGTCCGCAGACCCAACCGGACGCTATAGCGGAGCAGGTCGAACAAATCGGGCCGCTTCAGTGGATCGCCGCCGGTGAAGACCATCAGCGGATCGCCGAAGGCGCGGACCTGTTCGAGCAAGCGGAATCCTTCGCCGGTGGTCAGCTCCAAAGGGTGGCGGGCTGGGATGGCTGAAGCCCGGCAGTGGACGCAGGCCAGGTCGCAGGATTGAGTCACCTCCCAGATCACCAGGAACGGAGCTTGATCGAAGGACCTCACAACCTCACCCTACCCCGCCTTGGGTCTTAAAGCTGTGACCCCAGTCACCGACTGGGCCGCCGTTCGCCCGTAGCCTGAGACCTGGGGAAACCCAGGAGGGGCAACGAAATGAATCACTGCACGGAACATACGCCGCAGGTGGACTGGGACCAAACAACGCTGTCGGTCCTGATCCAGCACATCCTGGACACGCACCACGCGTACTTGCGGGAAGCGCTTCCCAAGCTGACGCAACTCGCCCAAGTCTCCGGCGGGGCCGGAGGCGGAACGGACGCGGCCGGAATCGGCGGCGTGCTTGAAGGGCTCCGGGCGGAGATCGAAAGCCACATGTGGAAAGAGGAGATGGTGCTGTTCCCGCTGATCCGCAGCCTGGAGGAGGCGGAGGCATCGGGCAAGCCGGCGCCGCCCAGCCACTGCGGATCGGTGCGGAATCCGATCCGGGTGATGGAGCTGGAGCACGAATCGGCGAAAGGGGCTTTGGACGAGCTAAGGAAGCGCACCGCGAATTACACGGATCCGGCGGCAGCCGGGATTTCCGCGGCCATGGCGCAAGAGTTGCGCCGGCTGGACGAAGATCTGCGCCGCCATATCCACCTGGAAGACGAGATCCTGTTTCCTCGGGCGATCGAGCTAGAGGCCCGGCTGGCGGCCTGAGGGCGCGCCGCGGGGCGGAGGTCACTTGCGCAGGTAGGCGTCGTCGCCGCGGATCCAATCTTCGCGGACGGGAGAGAACACGTCCACGGCCACGCTGTCCTCGAGGGCTTCGACGCTGTGGGGAACCGAGGGCGGGATCTCGAGCATGTCGCCCGGCTTCAGGATGAGCTCAGCGCCGCCCACGGCGAAACGCAGCCGTCCTTGCTGAAGAAAGGTGACCTGCTCGTGGATGTGGCTGTGTTCGGGGACAATCGCGCCCTTTTGCAAATGAATGCGCGCCACGGTGAGATTCTGGGCGTGGAAGGCCTGGCGAGTGAACAGCGGATTCAGTTGCTCGGAGGGGATGGAGTCCCAATTATGGATCTTCATGGTCCGCACATTTTACCACGGCCCTCAGCGCCATTCGAACACAACCAGCACGGGGAAGTGGTCCGAGGGGTAGCGCCCGTTGAAGTTGTCCGTGATGGTTTCGGCGAGCATGGGCTGGAGCGGGCCGCGGAACAGGATCCAGTCGATGCGGGTCTCCCCGGGCGTTCCTTTGAAGGCGTGGAAGGTGCCGCGGGGCCCTTCGCGGCGCGCCGCCGCTTCCCAGGCGTCTTTGAGTCCGGCCTCGCGGGTCAGGATCTGATGAGACTGGCCGGCCACATCGGTGTTGAAATCGCCGGTGACGATTAAGACTTCTTCCTGCGGACGGGCGCGCAGCCGGGAGGCGAGGATGTTGGCGCAGTTCACGCGCGCCTGCTCGTCGATGTCGCGGTGAGGGAAGTGGGTGTTGGAGTAGTAAAAGCGGCGCTTCGCGCGCAGATCCTCGAAGACAGCCCAGGTGACCATTCGGGCGTAGTTGATGCCCCAGGACATGCTGCCGGGCACGTCGGGAGTTTCGGAAAGCCAGTAGTTGCCGGAGTCGACCACGCGGAGGCGGTCCTTGCGGTAGAAGACGCCCATGTGTTCGTCCTCGTGGTTGCCGCGACGGCTGAGGCCGAACCATTCGTAGTCCGGGAGCTTTTCGACGATGTACCGGCCTTGGACGTAGTACAGCTCTTGCGTTCCGATGAGGTCGGGGGAGCGGCGGCGGATGGTTTCGACGAGAAAATCGCGGCGGTTGTCCCAATCGTCGGGGCCGTCGCTTTTGAGAGGCAGGCGGACATTGAAGGTCATCACGCGGAGCGTTTCCGCCGCCTGGAGCGCAAAGAGCGAGGAGGCGAAGAGCACTGCGGCGAGGAAGCGTTTCATGTGGCTCATGATACCGCGGGGTTGGTTGTGATGTAAGCTCATAGCTGTCACCGGGTGGCGCGGCTCAGCGGCCGCCCGGCGAGGAGGTTGCGATGGCGATGGAGATCACAAGTCCGGCGTTTCCCAACGGAGGCACGATTCCCAAACTGCACACTTGCGAAGGCGCGGACGTATCGCCCGCCCTGGAGTGGTCCGGAGAGCCGGCAGGGACCAAGAGCTTCGCGCTGATCGTGGATGACCCTGACGCGCCGGTGGGCACATGGAACCACTGGCTGCTGTACGACATTCCGGCGTCGGTCCATGCCCTGGCGCAAGGCCTGAAGCCCGGCAGCGTGGGGCTGAGCGGCACCAACGATTTCGGGCGGCCGGGTTACGGCGGCCCGTGTCCGCCCAAAGGTCACGGCCCGCACCGCTATTACTTCCGCCTGTACGCGCTGGATGTAGCGTCGCTGGGATTGGGACCGGGCGTGAAGCGCGCCCAATTGGACCGGGCCCTGCGCGGGCACATTTTAGCCCAGGCGGAATACATGGGAAGGTACGAGCGCCGCTGAGCCCGGCCGGCGGAGGGCGCGGCGCCGCCTCTCAGACCGAGAAGGACGTGCCGCAACCGCAGCTCTTTTTGGCGTTGGGGTTTTCAAACACGAAGCCGGACTGCATGAGGGACTCCCTGTAGTCCAGCGTCAAGCCCTGAAGCAGCTTCAGGCTCTTGGGGTCGACGAAGACCTTGACGCCGCCGAAGTCGAAGATCTGGTCTTTGGGGCGGGGCGCGGTCTCGATGCGAACCACATAGCTGTATCCGGAGCAGCCTCCGCCTTGCACTCCCAGGCGGAGGCCTCCGTCCGGGGCGTTCTGGCGGACCAAGAGCTGTTGAATTTTGCCCAGCGCCTTGGGGGTAACTTGTATCATGCTCACTTCCTCCATGCCGCGCGGATCTTAATGCGCCGCGGTTTTCAAATCCCGGCCTTCCTTGAGCGCCTGGTAGAGAGGAGACAGTTCCCTCAATCTCTTGACGGTCTCAATGACCCGGGCGGCGGCGAATTCAATCTCCTCCTCGGTCGTGAAACGGCCCAATCCGAAACGGATCGAGCTTCGCGCCAGGTCCGGTTCGAGTCCGAGGGCCTGCAAGACGTGGCTTGGGGCCTGGGTGGCGGAGCTGCACGCGGAGCCACTGGAGACGGCCACGTCGCGCAGGGCCATCAGGAGGGAATCGGCCAGCACATGGGCGAAGCTCACGTTCAGGTTGTTGGGCAGCCGGCTCTCCATGGAGCCGTTGATGTGGAGATCGTCGAGTCCGTCTTCGAGCAACTGCTTCAGACGGTCCCGCAGGCGGCCGACGCGCTCCGCTTCCTGCGGCATTTCCAGACGGCAGATTTCGCAGGCCTTGCCCAGCCCGACAATGCCCGGGACGTTGAGCGTGCCCGAGCGCAGGCCGCGCTCGTGGCCGCCGCCGTGGATCTGGGGCGCGATTTCGACGCGGGGGTTCTTGCGGCGGACGTAGAGAGCGCCGATCCCCTTGGGGCCGTACATTTTGTGAGCGCTCAGAGAGAGAAGGTCGACGTGGGCTTGCTCGACGTGGATGGGGACCTTGCCCGCGGACTGAGCGGCGTCGGTGTGGAAGAGAACGCCGCGCTCGCGGGCGATGCGCCCGATTTCGGCCAGCGGCTGCAATACGCCGATTTCGTTGTTGGCGTGCATGATGCTGACCAGGATGGTGTCCGGGCGGATCGAGCGGCGCAGACGATCCAGGTCGATCCGCCCATCCCGGTTTACGGGAAGGTAGGTGACTTCAAAGCCGGCCTGTTCGAGCCAATGGCACGCATCGAGGACCGCCTTATGCTCGGTGGCCGCGGTGACGATATGGCCTCCCTGGGAGGCGAAGCGCGCCGCGGCGCCTTTGAGGGCAAGGTTGTTGGACTCGGTGGCGCCGCTGGTGAAGACGATTTCCTGCGGCGAGGCGCCGATGAGTTCCGCCACTTGCTTGCGCGCGGTCTCCACGGCATGCTCCGCCTCCCAGCCGAAGGCATGGTGGCGGCTGGAGGCGTTGCCGAACTTCTCGCTGAAGAACGGCAACATGGCTTCGAGCACGCGCGGATCGACCGGAGTGGTGGCGTGGTAGTCCAAATAAACCGGCGTCTTCATAGCCAGATTCCGGCGAACTCCAGGGTCAGCCCCATCCCAGTGTTGCGGGGCGAAGCGGTTCCTACCTCCACTGTAGCGCCGGCTGCGGGGAGGGTCAATCGGCGTTGGGCGGCCGCGATTGTTTCCCGGCCGCGGGCTGTGTTCTACTGTTGTTTACCGATGGCGACGGGCGCCGAAGCTGTCTCTGGGAGAACCAAACCGGCCACTGGCCTTCCATGGCAGACGGCCGCCTGGTTTCTATTTCTGCTGATCCTCTGCTACGCGCCGGTGCTGGCGCGGCTGGTGCGGCAATGGTACGACGACCCCGACATGGGTCACGGATTCTTTGTGCCCATCGTGGCCGGCTACATTGCCTGGAAACGGCGGGAAGAGCTGGCGGCGCCTTCGCCGAGCTGGTGGGGCCTGGCGGTGGTGCTGTGGGGCGGTCTACAGCTCACGGTGGCCACGCTGGGCGCGGAGCTGTTTCTAGCGCGCACGGCGTTCATTATTTCGCTGGCAGGCGTGGTGGCGACTTTGGGAGGGCTGCCCTGGCTCCGCGTGCTGGCGTTCCCGCTGTTCCTGTTGTGCTTCATGGCGCCGATTCCGGCGATCCTTTACAACCAGATCACATTCCCCATGCAGTTGTTCGCCAGCCAGGTGGCGGACTTCGCGCTGTCGGCGCTGGGGATCCCGGTCCTGCGGGAAGGGAATATTCTGGAGCTGGCCAGCCAGCGGCTGAACGTGGTGGAGGCTTGCAGCGGGATCCGGTCGCTGCTTTCGCTGTCGTTCTTGTCGCTGGTTTACGCCTGGTTTTTCGATAAGAAGGCGTGGATGCGCTGGGTGCTGCTGGCGGCCACTCTGCCGATTTCGATCCTCGCCAACGCCAGCCGGGTGACGCTGACCGGCATCGCCAGTGAATATGATCCGGATCTGGCCAGCGGAATCTTTCACTATTTGTCCGGATGGGTCATCTTCATGGTGGCGCTGGTGCTGCTGATCGGCTTCCACCAAGTTGTGAACTTTGCGCACCGGAGGATCCGTGGCTAACGGCAGGCTAAGTTTGACACTGTTCGGCAGCCGGCAGGCATTGGTCTTGACTGTCCTATTGGCGGTTCAAGCGGCGGTGTTTTACGGTTTTTCCGGGCCGGAGAAAGCCCCCGCATCCAAGCCATTGAACCAGATCCCGGTTGAGTTTGGATCCTGGCGGATGGCCGCCGAAGGCGTGATGGAGAAGGAGGTCCTGGACGTTCTGCGGGCGGACGACGTGGTGATCCGAAGTTACGTTCAGCCCGAGTTGGGGCGTGCCGCCAGCCTGTTTGTGGCCTACTTCCGTTCGCAACGCACGGGGCAAGCGCCGCACTCGCCAAAGAACTGCCTGCCGGGATCGGGCTGGGTGCCATCGGCTTCGGAATACCGCCGGATCTCGATCCCAGGATTGGACGCGCCGATCGAGGTCAACCGGTACGTAGTGGAGCGTGGGGACAGCAAGAGCGTGGTGCTGTATTGGTATCAGACGCCGTACCGGGTGATCGCGAGTGAATACGAGGCCAAGTTTTATCTGGTCGTCGATTCGGTGCGGCACCGGCGTTCGGATACAGCCCTGGTCCGCGTGGTGACGCCCGTGATCAACGGCGACGAGCAGGGAGCGACCGAGGCGGCGGAGGATTTCGTCCGGGCATTCTTCGTTCCGCTCCGGGAGTATTTGCCGTCCTGAAGCGCGCGATCACCGGCGGCCGGCCAAGCGGCGCGCGAAAAAGTCCTCGGCGGCGCGGAACGCGGCCAGCCAACTGGAATGGGTGAGGAACGAGTGGACCTCATCGGGCAAGACCAACTGTTCGAATTCCACGCCCTGCTTGCGCAAGGCCTCGGCCAACTGCACGGTTTGGCGGAATTCGACGTTGCGGTCGTCATCGCCGTGGACGAACAGCACGGGCGCGCGCCACTGGGACACATCGGCCAGAGGGGAGGAGGCAAGCGCCAGGCGCAGCGCCTGCTGCTGCGTCTCCAGGTCATCGGAGGGCAGGAACAGGCGGGTTTCGGTGCGCCAGTCGTGGACGCCGTGGAGGTCGACGCCAGCGGCGAACAGGTCCGGCCTTCGCGCCAGCCCGAGCGCGGTGAGATAGCCGCCGTAGGATCCGCCCCAGAGGGCGATCCGGGCCGGGTCCACGTCGCTGCGCCGACGGAGCCAGGCGGCCGCGGCTACTACGTCCTGGAATTCGCCGGCCCCGGCCGCGCCGTAACCGACGGCCTCGCGGAACTCCATTCCGTAGCCGACGCCGCTGCGGAAGTTGACCGAGAGCACCAGGTAGCCGCTCGCCGCAAGGAACTGGTTGAAGGCATACGCCTTGTGGTAGTACTCGGAGGGGTGCCAGCCGAGGAGCATCTGCCGTCGCGGACCGCCGTGGAGGAAGATGACCGCGGGCCGCGGCGCCGGAGCCTCCGGACCGGGGGGCCGGAAAAGTTGAGCGTGGAGCACGGCGCCGTCCAGCGAGGGAAACGTGACGGCATCGACGGGGGCGAGGGCTTGGGCGGGAAACTCCGGCGGCACGGGACTGGGAGCGAGATCGACAAGTTTGCCGTTCCGGATCAGAGCCGGGCGGGAGGGCAAGCGGTGATCGGAACGCAGCAGGGCCAGCGCCGCGCCGTCCGCGGTTTCCACCGGGCTCCACTCGATGCCTTCTCCGGAAGTGAGCGCCACGGGAGCGCCGCCCGCGGCGGAGACGCGCCAGAGATGCCGGCGGTCGATGTCCTGGTGATTCGAGCAGAAGAGGATCTCTTGCCGGTTGGCGCTGAGGGAGGCCTCCTCGACTTCGCCGTCGGCGGGGGTTAACAAGAGCGGCGTGCCGCCGGAGGCAGGGATGGCATAAAGGTGCGTCCACCCGTTGCCTTCCCAAGGGAAAACGATCCGGTCTTGAGCCGTCCAGAAGAGCTGCTGATCCGAAGACAAGGGGCGGAAGACGCTGCCGCGCCCGGGCGGAGCTTTCCATAGTTCCCTGCCCTGGCCTGAGGAGGCGCCGGCGATGCGGATGGACCAGGGCACGGCCTCGCGCTTGGGTCCGAAAACTTCCAGGACGCGCGAAAACGGGATCCGCACGAAGGCCACCTGCTTGCCGTCCGGGGACCAGACCGGTTCGCCGTCGCGGTCCACGCTGGGGTCGAGATAGCGAACGGAGACGCCGCCCACCTCGAAGACGCCGATGAAGCTGTGGTCCCCTCGACGACTGACAAAGGCCAGGCGACTGCCGTCCGGACTCCAGCGCGGATCCTCGCATTGCCCGCGGGCTTCGAACAGGCGCGCGGGCTTGGGGTCGCCCGCCAGGCGCGCCATCCAGATCTGGCCTTTCTTGACGTAGGCCACGGCATCGCCCCTGGGGGAGACGGCCGGCTGTGCGCCCTGGTCGAGGCGGCGAGGTTCGCCTCCGGAGAAGGCGATCAGCCACAGCGCTTGCTCGGCGCCCTGCGCGCGGCTGCGGGGGTTGGGGAATTCTCCCTGGTTGTTGGGTGCTCCTCCGCGGACGAAGACGAGGGCCTTGGCGTCGGGGGTCCAGCGGAGCTGCGAGAGCGCTTGCCCGTCGTCCTCGGTGAAGCGGGTCAACGGGCGGGCCTCGAACCGCGGCCCTTCGGCTACCCAGATGTTGCGCACGCCGCGGAGGTTCACCACCCATGCCAGGCGGCTGCCCTTGGGAGCAGCGGTCAGTTCGGAGACGTGCGGGGCGCTGAGGAACTGCTCCACGGTGAGTTGGGCGCGGACCGGGAAAGCCGCCAGGAGGATGACGAGGGCAGCGGCGGCGAGCCCTCCATTGCGTGCGAGTCCAAGCCATGCGCGCGGCATAGGATCCTCACAAGTCGACCGCGATCACCTCATGGTCGAGGAACGGCGGCACGGTGAGAGAGATGCTGTCCGCCTCTTGCCGCACCTTCGGCTCGACCGCCGCATTGAGCAACTGCACGCGGCGCGCGCGGCGGCCTTGAGGCAACCGCAGGCGGACTTGTTGCGCGGGGGCCGGCAACAGCTCCCGGATGGGTCCTTTCATAAACATGGGGTTGGTGAGGTTCACCAAGTGCACGGTGAGCGAGTTGGCTTGCCGCCAAATGGTGACGTCCAGCATGCCGGGACCGGTGACGGTGACCGGCGGTTCTTCGTTGGCGGCCCAAGCGATCGCGTTGCGCAGCAAGCGCCCATGGTCCACGCACATCACTTCCCAGAAGACGCGATCGATGTCCCAGGGGAAGTAAACGACGCGGCTGCCGCCAAGCTGCCGCAGGTAGACCTCAGGCGTGTTGGTCCGCTCCACGCGCGGGTAGACCTTCTCCATGGGGAGATCCGGATAGGAGGGGATCAGGGTGACGGGAGGGTTCGGGAACTCCTCGCGGGCAGACACGCCGACCCTATAAACGCCGTTAATGATACGGGGGGCGTCTTCCAGGCCCGCCAGCAGCGGATGCCGGGTGGCGTGCTCCAGGCGCAGATAGGAGTTCTGCATCGGGCCTTCGCGCGGCGTCTTGAAGTCTACGCCGAAAAGATCCGCCAGGGCGAAGTTCTTCCGCGGGGCGCCCCATTCGTCGTACAGGGAGGTTTCCAGCGTCGCCAGCAGGCTGCCGCCCTGGCGCACGTATTGCCGCAACTGCTCACATTGCTGATCCGAGAGGGCGGCGATGTTGGGAAGGATGAGCAGCTTGAAGCGGCCGATGCGCTCCGGCTCCAGCAGCCCGTCGTGAACCATTTCGAAGGGGATCCGCGCTTCGATCAACGCCTGGTAGACGCCGAGGGTGTGATCCTCGACCCGCTGGCGGGCTTGCGCGCCGCCGTAGTAGGTGGCGGTCTGCTGGGAATAGACCACGGCCACGCGCGCCAGGGGCTCTTCATTGCGGAGGTAGCGCTCCCAGCTTGCGTAGCGCGTGTAGATCTCCTCCACGGTTTTCAGCCAGCGCGGGTCGTGCAGCACACCCGCGAACTTAGTGAACCAGGGGCGCAGGCCGTTGGCCACGCCGTCGGCGACCCACAGGCGGATCTCGGCCGGGGCCTGCACCGAGTCCTTCCAGCGGTAGGGCTCCTCCAGGCCGACGCTGAAGATGCCGCCGATCGGCTTGCGGCCCATCGTGGCGCGGTATTCCTTGCCGTTCTTGCCGGCTTCCCAGACCGGGGCCAAGCCGCGACGGGCCTGCCGGTCGGCGAACAGCGTGGGGGCCAGCTCACCGATGGTCTTCATGTCGAGGTCGCTGAGGGCGCCGCCGCCGGCGTTAGCGATGAAGCGGGCTTGCGGGTTGACCTTGCGGATCTCGGAGTCCCACAAGCGCCACAGCTCGAAGAGCCGCTGCTCGCGCCATTGCAGATAGGCGCGGCGGACGGGATCCCGGGGGTTGTTCGTGCGCGGCAGGTCCATGCCGCTAAAGGCGCGGAAGTTCTTCTGGCAATGCTCGCAATAGCACATGCCGGAGCCCGCCCAGCGGTTGGAGAAGATGCCGTCGACTTTGTAAAGGGAGGCGATCTCGCGGGTGACCTCGGTCATGAATTCGAAATTGTAAGGGCCGAGGGCGCAGGTCACCCACATTTCCGGCGAGGCCCAGTGGCGGCGCTTTTGGCCCTGGGCGTCGACGGCGATCCAGTCGGGGTGCGCTTCGAAGACGTCCTGGTAGGTGGCGTGCGGATCGGTGCGGGCCAGAACGATCATGCCCAGCTTCCGGCAGCCTTGGAACAACTCGCCGAAGGCGTCGCGATCGCCGAGCCAGGCGCTGCGGTGATGGAAAGGGATTTTGGTTGGGTAATACGCGACGCAACCGCCCGCGCTGAGGCAAGCCGCGTCGGCCCGGATGCGGCGGAAGTAGTCGAGCCAGAACTGCGGGTCGTAGCGGCCGGGGTCGTTCTCAACCAGGGTGAGCTGGGCCCAGCGCATGGCGCGGTCGAAACGCTGCCAGTCTTCGGCGCCGGCGGCATGCCAGGCGAGGACCGGCGCAGCGGATGCGGCTTGAACGAATTCTCTTCGCGTCATCGTTTCCTCACTTTTGACCGTAGGTGGCCTGGGGGCCATGCTTGCGCAGGAAGTGTTTGTCGCGCCAAACGTCCGCCAGTTCGGGCGCGGCGGGGTTCAAAGCCAGAGTGACAGCGGCGATCCGGGCCAGCTCCTCGAGGATGACCGAATTGTGGGCGGCTTCCAGAGCTGAGCGTCCCCAGGTGAAGGGGCCGTGCCCGGCGACCAGAACGCCGGGGATTTCGGTGGGATCGAGGTTTTCGAAGCGGCGAATGATGGCTTGGCCGGTGTTCCATTCGTAGGCCGAGGAGATCTCTTCGGCGCTCAACTCGCCGGTCACCGGCACCGGGCCGCGGAAGTAGTCGGCGTGGGTGGTGCCCAGGCATGGGATTGGGCGGCGGGCTTGCGCCCAGGCGGTGGCGTAGGTGGAGTGCGTGTGCACGACCCCGCCGGCCCCGGGAAACGCGCGATAGATCGCCAAATGGGTGGGCAAATCCGACGAGGGCCGCAACGAGCCCTCCACGATGCGCCCCTCAAGGTCCGTCACAACCAGATCGGAGGCCGTCAAGCGGTCATAGGGCACGCCGCTGGGCTTGATCACCACCAGCCCGCCGGCCCGGCTGATGCCGCTGGCGTTTCCAAAGGTGTACAGCACCAGTCCGCGCCGCACTAATTCCAGATTCGCTTCCAGGACTTCTTCGCGGAGTTCATTGAGCATATTTGAATTATTGTAGAACTTGGCATGGGGGAGGCCGCAGGATCCGGCGAGAAACTCAGCGCGTGCGGGGCAGCGAGACCTCGGCCCAATAGATCATGCTCCGGCCCTCGTGTTCCGAGCCATAGGCCATGAAGAGAGTTCCGTCCCGGACCACGAGCGCGGCCCCGTTTTGCGCGCCTTTCCAAGGAAGAGACAGCGACGGGGTCCATTCCGCGGCGGAGGGATCGAGCCAGCCAAGGGCGAGGCTCTGCGGGCCACCGGCCGGGATCGCCACGGCCAGGATGCGCCCGTCGGCCAGCTCGGCCATGGCCAAAGGCTGCGCTCCGGGCTCGAGTGGTCTCCAGGACCAGGCGCGGTAAGGGGCGCGGGCCTCGCCGAGGCGGGTTTGCGCGGAGGACACGGCGGCAACCGCCAGGCCGTCCCGGCGAAAGAACAGAACAACCGGTTGGGTGCGTCGGCCGGAGAGCGCCAGATCGGGCGCATGCACGGTGTATTTCAAACCGTCGGGGCTGGAGTAGAGCCGCAGCGGCTCCTTGTTCCAGGCGTCGAATGCCAGGCTGTAAGCGCGATTGAGATGCCAGCGGATGGGGCCGAGCAGCAAGCCGGCCTCGAGCGGCTGAACCGGTCCCTCCCATTCGCGGCCGTCCGCAGAGCTCCACAGAAACGTGCGGGGAGGGGGGCCCGGAAGGGCGGTGCTGTGGGCCTCGGAGGCCAGCAAGAGCCTGCCGTCGGGAGCGGCGCAGAGGGAGGGGCGGCGCAGGTCCTCGCCGGGCAAGCGGAGCAACGCGCTGGATTGCCAGACCCGGCCGTCGGCGGAGCTCAGCACCCGCAAGGCCCCGCCGTTGGATCCAGCCGGGCCCGCTTCGCGCAGGACGCAATGCCAGCGCTCGCGGTGATGCAGGAGATCCGGGTCGGTGTTTTGCTCGCCCCGCCCCCAGAGAAGGCGGACTTCGCCCAGCACCAGGCGGTCTGCGGACGGGGCGGGCGGCGCGGCGAGCAGCGCGAGCGGAATGAGAAGGGAGAGGATGGCTGCCGCCGCCAGCCATAGCGGCAAGGCGGCACAAGGGCGCCTGACGGGCGATGTAAGTTTGGCGGCAGCGCGAAGCGCCGCGTTGCTGCGAAACGGCGGGCGTGCCGTCAGTCTCTTGGCGGTTGCTGTGAGGAACGGCATAGAACCGCGATGGCCTCGATTTCGACCAGCAACTCAGGGCGGCAGAGGATCGCCTGAATTCCGGTGGAGGCGGGCAAGGGGTCCAGTCCCTGAGATTGGTAGAAGGCGGTGCGCTCCTCGTTGAAGGCCGCGTAATCGCGCTCGATGTCGCGCAAGTAGCAGGTGGTCCGGACCACGTCCCGCCAAGTTGCGCCTTCCGATTCGAGCAGCGCGGTGATGTTGGCGAAGGTGCGGCGCACTTGAGCGCGGAAATCTCCCACATGGAGCGTTTCGCCGTTGGGTCCCACGCTGGCTGTGCCCGAGATGAGCAGCACCGTGAGGGGGCCGAAGTCCAAACGCATGCCGCGCGAGAAGGAACTGGGCCGGGGGTAGTGGTACGCCTCCCCCAAAGCCTGCGGCGCGTGGATGGCCTTCTTGCGGAGGCACAGCGCTCCAGCCAGCTCGTGTAATAAGTCTTCGGTCTTCACCGTGCTATGCACCTCGAAATGTGTTGTGGTTGTGGAATCGGCCCGCAGGCCTCCGGCGCAAGCGAAGTTCGGCGCCGCGGCCAGCGGCGGCCGAGAGGCGCCCGCGGAATGGAGCCGGGTGGAGCGCGGTCATGTATGTTTCTCCTGTTCCACGCGCGCCGCCAGCAACGATTGGAGCTGCTGTTCCAATTGTTCGACGCGGCGCGTGAGATCTTCGATGGCCTGCCCTTCCGGGTCGGGCAACCGCCCGTGGTCGAGAGTCTCCTCGGGGGCTTCGCCGCGGACGCGGACCACTTTGCCCGGGATCCCCACCACCGTGCTGTAATCCGGGACCGAATGGATGACCACGGATCCAGCGCCGATTTTGACATAGTTTCCGATGCGGATGTTCCCCAAGATCTTGGCCCCCGTGCCGACCACGACGTGGTTGCCGAGGGTGGGGTGGCGTTTGCCCTTCTCCTTGCCCGTGCCGCCCAGGGTGACGCCCTGGTAGATCAGCACGTCGTCGCCGATCTCGGCGGTTTCCCCGATGACCACGCCCATGCCGTGGTCGATGAAGAAGCGCCGCCCGATCTTGGCTCCCGGGTGAATCTCGATGCCCGTCAGCGCGCGGCTGAACTGTGAAACCAGGCGGGCGAGAAGCATCCAGCGCTTGCGATACAACTTATGCGCCAGGCGGTGCAGGAGGATGGCATGGAAGCCAGGGTAGCAGAGCAGGATCTCCAGGACGCTCTTAGCGGCGGGATCCTCGCGGAAGATGGTGTCGATCTGTTCCTTGATGGTCCGGAACATGTACTCTTATTATGGCGCACGGTGCGGGCGGGCGGCGGATTTCGCCGTGATATATTGATAGGTTCATGTCCTACGGCTATCAGGCGATCTTCATTTATCTGGTGTGCGCCATTCTGTTCGTCGTGGCGCTGCTGTTGCTGGCCAAGCTCCTGCGGCCTTCCATGCCGTCGCCGGTCAAGCAGGAGGCCTATGAGTGCGGAATCCGGGCTGTGTCCACGGCGCGCGGGCGCTACACGGTTCGGTTTTACATCATCGCCATCCTGTTCGTGATCTTCGACGTCGAAACGGTCTTCCTGTATCCCTGGGCGGTGCGTTTCCAGCACTTGGGCTGGTTCGGGGTGGCGGAGATCGCCGTGTTCCTGCTGATTCTGATCGCCGGCTACGTCTGGGCCTACAAGAAGGGCGCTTTGGAGTGGGTCTAGCGCGGCCTGAGCGGAACGCCGGATGACCGCGGCGCGGTTGTATTACCAAGACGCATACCTGAGGCAGTTTTCAGCCCGAGTGGTGGATCGGTCCGCGGAGGGCTGCCGCTTGCGACTGGACCGCACCGCGTTTTACCCCACCTCGGGCGGCCAGCCTCACGACAAGGGCACGATTGCGGGCGCCGCCGTACTGGACGTGATCGAGGAGGGGGATGAGGTTGTGCATGTGACGGCCGAGCCGGTGCTGGAGACCGAGGTGGAGTGCAGCATCGACTGGGAGCGCCGCTTCGACCACATGCAACAGCACACGGGCCAGCACCTGCTGTCGGCTGTGCTTCACGGGATGTTTGGGTGGAACACAGTGGGATTCCATCTGGGCGCAGCCGCTTCGACCATCGATCTGGATACGGGGCAGGCTTCGGCGGAGCAGCTCCGGGCGGCGGAGCTGCGCGCCAATGAGCTGGTCTTTGAGGACCGGCCGGTGACGATCTCCTTTGAGTCCGCAGCCGAGGCACAGGGCCTGAGGAAGGCCTCGGACCGGGAAGGGCTGTTGCGGATCGTGACGATCGAGGGGTTGGACCGGTCCGCGTGCGGCGGCACCCACGTCAGGACCACGGCGGAGATCGGGCCGGTTCTGATTCGAAAGTGCGAGCGGGTGCGCTCGAACGTCCGGCTGGAGTTTTTGTGCGGCTTGCGGGCCATACGGCGCGCACGGGCGGATTTCGAGGCGCTGTCCAGAATTGCGCTGGGGCTCTCGGCTTCGCTCGACGAAGCCGCGGCGCTGGTTGAGTCGCAGCGGCGGGCGCTCATCGCCTCCGAGAAGGCTTTGGCGAGAGCCCGGGTGGAGTTGGCGCGCAGGCGCGGCGTAGAACTCTACCAGACGGCGGCTGAAGCCGGAGGCATGCGGCGCTATGTGCACCGGATCGCCGAAGGCCCTTTGGACGAAGAGGTTCGTGCTCTGGCCCAAGGCTTCACCAGCGGGGCGCGGGCCGTATTCGTTGCCTTCTCGGAGAACCCTCCGTCGGTGCTGCTGGCCGCCTCCGCGGATTCGGGGCTGCATGCGGGCCAGATTCTCAAGGAAGCGCTGGCTGCGGCCGGGGGCCGGGGAGGCGGCAACGCGCAGCTCGCCCAGGGCAGCGTGCCTTCGGCTGGGGAACTGGAGCGCGTGCTGGCGACGCTGTCGCGCTTGGGCTGACCGGTTTTCGGCAACAGCCCGGGCGGCCTCTCCACCACGCCCATTAGTGCCTTATAATGCAATAAGATAGGAGTAGAGCCCTGGCTCGAAACCGGGGTGTTCGCCGGTGCGTCCAAGCTGTGTTGCGGCCAGGGGGGTCGGCCGTGGAGGCAGGCGGCGCGCCCGCTGTGGGTAGCACAGCGGAGGACCACCGGGACGCATATCGCAGTACCCCAAACCTGACCAAATCGTTCTTTGAGGTGATGGTCCATGCGAGTTGTGCTTACGTTGTGTTTAATCCTGGTGTTGTTTTCGGGTGAGGCGCCGGCACAAACTGCAATGGGCGGCGGATGGGTCCGTGGGATCGTTCGGGATTCCTACGGCGAGGGGCTGCCGGACGCTGTCGTCACCCTTTTTAATGAATCGCTGGGTTTTAAGAGGGTCATGGAGACCACTTTGGACGGCGTGTTCGACGCGCCTTGGGTCATTCCGGGCCGCGGCTACCGTCTGAAGGTGACGCGCAAGGAATACGCGAGCTGGCAATCGGAGGAGTTTTCGGTTCCCTCGGCAGGCGTGGTCAACTTTGAGGTTCGCTTACCGGAGCTAGGCGAGGGCAGCCGCGAAACGCAGCCGTCGGGCCGGATCGTGGAACCGATGGAGATGGGCATCTCCGCTGTGGTTACCCGGCAGAACCTGGACGCCTTGCCGGTGCGGAACCGCAGCCTGGACGCCCTGCTGCTGTTGACCCCCGGAATTGCGTCGGATCCCAGCGGCAGCCGCCTGGCGATTTTCGGCCAGAGCTCCGGCTTTGCGATTCTGGCCGACGGCGTCACGGCTGAGAACCGTCTTTCTGAGCTGGCCGGAGGCGCAGAACGGCGGGCCGGGGCGGACTCCACACAAGACGCCGAGCTGCTGGCCGGAGACCAACCCGCCTGGATCGGAGGATCTTCGGCCGGGGTGATCAGCGCAGCGACGCGCAGCGGCAACAACGGATTCCACGGGTCCGTCTACGAGTTCTACCGAACACCGGGGTGGAACGCCGCCGAGCGGTTCGCACTGGGCCACAAGCTGGCCGGACGGCAGCACCAAGCCGGAGCGAACGTCAGCGGGCCTGTGGTGCGCAACCGGTTGTTCTTCTTCGCTAATCTCGAAGGCCGGGACACGGACTCGCGCACGCTGAACCGGATTCTGGATCCGCTCATCGCTGACCCCTCCGGAACCCGGGTGGCGCTTTCGAATTGCGAAGCGGAGCCGGCCCGGTGCGCCGCCGCGGCCGCTTACATCCAGCCTCAGATGAACGTGCTGGTTGCGGCCCCGTCCGATTCTCTGGCTGGGGTTGCCAAACTGGACTTCCCTCTCAGCCAGAGCCACGCGTTCCGGCTGGCGGTCAGGGAAGGCCGGTGGCGCTGGCCCCAGGGCTTCCGCAGCGGCACGGTGACCCCCAACGGCGGCGCGTTGAGCCAAGCTTCTTTGGAAGCGCGGACGGGCTACTACAAAGCCGGCTGGACGGCCGTATTGAGCCCGTTCGCCGCGAACGACCTATCTCTGGGCGTCTTCCGGGACCGGCTTTCGCAGCAGGCGCCAGCGCCGGGCGCAGCGGCGCTCGCGGTCCGGATCGGCGAGACGTCCATCGGCGCGGCGCAGAGCTGGCGGTCGAGCCTCCGGGAGATCCGGCGCACACAGGCGGGCGAACATTTGCGCTTTACCACGGGAGGGCATACGTTCCAGCTCGGCGCGCAGTGGTCGCAGAGCCGCAACCGGATCCACGAGCTGGCCGAGGCCGACGGCAGCTACTACTATGCATCGCTCACGGAGTTCGCCAAGGACCTGGGCGGAACGAAGAGCTACACCTGGTTCACTCAAACCTTCGGCAACCCGGCCCGGGATCTGCTGATCAAGGACTACGTCGTCTACGGACAGGACACCTGGCATTTTCACCGGTTCACGGTGAACCTGGGCGTCCGCTGGGACAAGCCTAGTTTGCCCCAACCCTTGGCGGCGGACACGTTCTTCTGGCAAAGCGGCAAGATTCCCTCCTCCAGTGTTTCGGTAGGGCCGCGGATCGGCGTGGCCTACGCGCTGGACAACGACACGGTGGCGCGCTTCAGCTTTGGGCACTACTTTGCGCCGTTCGCCGCCTCGCTGGTGGACGCGCTGTGGCTGGGCAATGGCATCTACCAGACGCGAATCCTGGTGAACCCCACTCATTCGGCCGCGCCCGTCTATCCGGCTGCGATCGCTTCTTCGAAAAATCTCCCGGCCGGGACCAAGGAACTGGTCTACGCGCTGGCGAAACTCCGGCATCCCTATGCGGAGCAGACGACGGTGTCCATCGAGCGGCGGGTGCGGCCCGATCTCTGGGTGTCCGCCCGGTACGTTTCCAACACGGGGCGGCGCTTGATCACCGCTAAGGATGTGAACCTGAGCCAGACGACGGTGAACCGGACGTACAACATTCTCAGCCCGCAGGGCGCGGTGGTTCGCTCGTTCACGGCTCCGGTCTACACCGCGCGAACCAGCACCAACTACAACCGCGTCTATGAGCTGAGCAATGACGGGAGGTCCTCCTACCACGGCCTGGTGTTACAGGCACGGAAGTCCTTGTGGCGCGGATTCAGCGCCGAGGCCTCTTACACCTGGTCGCACGCGATCGACAACGTCAGCGGGCCGTGGATCGTGCCTTCCGTGCCCGCCAGCAGCATCAGCGGAGATCCGAAGGCCGACCGAGGCAGCTCCAACCTCGACCAGCGGCGCCGGGCCGTGCTGGTTTGGAACTGGGAGCCGCAAGCGCCCTCCGGCGCGCCGGGCCTGGCGCGCGCGCTGCTGAGCGGGTGGCAACACTCCGCCGTGGTCGTCCTCGCTTCGGCCCTGCCGGCCACGCCCTTGGTGGCGGTGCGCGGGCAACAGTTTTCGGGCACAACCATGCTCTATACCAACTCCCTGAACGGATCCGGGGGTTGGGCGCGAGCGCCTTTTCTGCCGGTGAACTTCTACCGCGCTGAGCCCGCTTACAATGTCGACGCGAGGCTGGCGCGCTCGATCGCGTTCACCGAGAGGGCGAGTTTGCGGCTGGGGATCGAGGCGTTCAACTTGTTCAATTCACGGCCGGTCACCGGTCTGAACACCACTGCTTACACGGCCGCAGGGGGCGCGCTCCGGCCTGTGGCGGGGGCTGGTTCCGGCAACGCCGCGGCTGCGCCTCGCAGCGTACAACTGTCTGTACGGTTGGATTTCTGAGGTCTCCCGCGCGGGGCAGGTTGTCCGGAGTGCAGAAGTCCGCCCGGCCATCAAGCGGGCGGAGGAGTCAAGCCGCTGCCCAACAGCACAATGGCGGCCGCATAGAGCGCGGCCGCCGCCGCCAGGTAGGCGTACGTTTTGCCGTCGGCGTGCTGGAACTCCTTCCAGACGATGAGCCCCCAGGCGGCGATCAAGAGGGGCGCGCCCTGACCGAGGGTGAAAAACAGCGCATGAGCCTGACTCAACCCCGCGGGGCTGGCTTCCAGGATCAGCCAGATGGCCAGGCCCGCGCTCAGCACCACCCCGCCCAGGAACCCGAGAAGATGTTGGCGCCATGTGCCACGCAGATACGCGGTAGGCTCCAGGGGCGCTCCGCGGACGGGAAGGTTTAAGAAATAAAGCTCATAGAAAACGGCGGAACCCAGCATGCCCGCGGCCACCAGAAAGGCGAGCGAATACGGGCCTACGCCGATCTCCGGCTCCCGCGCCATTTCCAACAGAGGATTGGCCAGGGCCATCACGACGCCTCCGGCCAAGCTCAACACGACGCCCTTCCAGTGAACCGTGGGGCGCAAGGTCCGGTGCTCCCCCATCTTCATCTTGTGGAACTCGCGGCATAGCGAGAGCAGACGGTGGGTGATCAATCCGCAGGCGATGGAGGCCACCAGCGCCGCCGCGCCAAAGGAGAGCAGCACCAGATTGCCGTGAGGGCTGGCCAGATAAGCCAGCAGGACGGCCACGCCCGTGCCCAAGCCGAACCCGATCAGGAAGGCCAGCGTCATTCCGATGATCGACATGCCGGCCACCAGCAGCATCAAGCCCAGATTGAGGACGGCGCCCGCGGCGATCCCGTAAGCCAGATTCCGCTTGCCAGCGTGCAACACATCGTCGGTGAACGTGAAACTGTCGTAGCCGAAGGTCCCCAAGGTGAAGGCCAGAAGCACGGAAGCGAGAAACGCCCCCAGGACGGCATCGAGATAACTCAACTCGAAGCGCCACTGGGAGAGATTGAACGCGTTCGGCCAAGAGCCCAGGCAGAGCCAGCCGATCACCGCCAAAACCACCGCAATCGCAAAGGATTCAACGAGCGTCATCCCCACTCCTCATGGCCGAACTGTGAGCGTACAATGGCGCTTTGCGCGCGGTCAAGCGCAACCGGCCCGGCCGCGCGCAGCGCGCTTTCCTTGCGAGTCCGCGGACGAGGCGGCCAGCCCCGCCGGGGGTTCAGCTCCGGCCGGCTGCGGCCCGGATCTCCGTGAGCTTGGGCGCCATGACGTTGACCAGCTCCTGCACCGCGCCCGCGCTCTTGAGCAGCGCCGCCTTCTCTTCTTCGGTCAGCCGGATCTCGAAGATCTTTTCGACGCCGCCGGCGCCGAGCTTCACGGGGACGCCCACGAACAGACCTTGGATGCCGTACTCCCCTTCCAACAGCACCGAGCAGGGCAGGACGCGCTTCTTGTCCTTCAGAATCGACTCGACCATCTGGACCGTTCCCGCCGCCGGAGCGTAATAGGCGCTGCCGGTCTTCAGGTACTTGACGATCTCCGCGCCGCCGTCCCGCGTGCGCTTGACCAGCCGCTGGATGGTCTCTTCGTCCAGCAGATCCGTGATGGGAATGCCCGCCACGCTGGTGTACCGCACCAGGGGCACCATGGTGTCTCCGTGGCCGCCGAGCACGAAGGCCACCACGTCCTCGACGGAGACCTTCAGCTCCTGGGCGATGAAGGTGCGGAACCGCGCCGTGTCCAGCACCCCGGCCATGCCCATGACCCGGTTCTTGGGGAAGCCGCTGACTTCGTAGGCCACATGGCACATGGCGTCGAGCGGGTTGGTCACCACGATCAATATGGCGTTTGGCGAGTGTTTCACCGCCTGCTCAACGGTGGCTTTGACCACGTCATAGTTGGCCCACAAAAGGTCGTCGCGGCTCATGCCGGGCTTGCGGGGGAAGCCCGCAGTAAAGATGATGATGTCGGATCCGGCGGTCGGCTCATAGTCGTTGCCGCCCGTCACGTTGACGTCCACGCCGGCCACCGGGCACATCTGCAAAATGTCCAGCGCCTTGCCGGTGGGCACCCCCTCCAGCACATCCACCACAACGACGTCGGCCAGCTCCAACTGGGCCAGCCGCACGGCGCAGCTTGCGCCGACGTTCCCTGCTCCAACCACTGTGACTTTCTTCCTCATCGTTCGCCCTCCTGTACTACTAGCCCGTAGATTCTTTTCCGCGCGCGAAGATTTTTTATGCCGCCACACCTGTTTGGTTGCGGCTCTGCCGCGCTGTGTTCTCCTTGCTACGCCGCAGCCGCAGCGCTCATATTCTCCACAATCGCCGCCGCGAACTCGCTGGTCTTGAGTTTCACGGCGCCCTCCATCAACCGGTGCAGATCGTAGGTCACGCGTTTTTGGCGAATGGTCTCGGTGATGCCCTGCTCGATCAGCCGGGAGACCTCCTTCCAGCCCATGAACTCGAACATCATCGAGCCGGACAAGATGACGCTGGAGGGATTCACCACGTCCTGATCCGCATACTTCGGCGCGGTGCCGTGGGTGGCCTCAAATACGCCGTGCTCGTCGCCGATATTGCCGCCCGGCGCCATGCCCAGTCCTCCAACTTGCGCGGCGCAGGCGTCGGAGAGGTAATCCCCGTTGAGGTTGGGGGTGGCGATGACGTCGTATTCGTCCGGGCGCAACAGCACCTGCTGGAACATCGAATCGGCGATGCGGTCCTTGACGATCAGCCGGCCATCGGCCCCGCCCGCCGCTTCGGCTTCCGCCACGCAGCGGTCCGCGAACTCTTCCTTGACCAGCTCATAACCCCAGTCGCGGAAAGCGCCTTCGGTGAACTTCATGATGTTGCCCTTGTGCACCAGGGTGACGTTGCGCCGGTTGTTCTCCAGCGCGTAACGGATAGCGCGCCGGATCAGCCGCTTGGAGCCGGTCACGCTGATGGGCTTGACGCCGATGCCGGAATCTTCCCGGATCTTCGTGCCCATCTGGCTGTTGAGAAAGTCGATGACCTTGCGGGCCTCGGGGCTGCCCTGCTTCCACTCGATGCCCGCGTAAACGTCCTCGGTGTTCTCGCGGAAAATGACGACGTCCAGCTTCTCCGGGTGTTTCATCGGCGAAGGGACGCCGGGATAGTAGCGCACCGGCCTCATGCACACATACAACGTGAGCAATTGCCGCAACGCCACGTTCAGACTGCGGATGCCTCCGCCCACCGGCGTGGTCAGAGGGCCTTTAATCGCGATGTGGAAACGCCGGATCGCTTCCAGCGTGTCGGTGGGCAGCCATTCGCCGAACAGGTTGTAGGCCTTCTCGCCGGCAAAGACCTCGTACCAGACCACCCGGCGGCGGCCGCCGTACGCCCGGGCCACGGCGGCGTCAAAGACCATCCGCGCTGCGCGCCAGATGTCTCTGCCGGTGCCGTCGCCCTCAATGAAAGGAATGATTGGTTTGTCAGGGATGTTGAACTTCCCGTCCGTGACCGTGATGGGAAGCCCGTCCGAAGGAACAGGGTTGTTGTTGTATTTGTCCATAAGTCGTCCGAATGCAGGAGTTCCAGATTCCGGACTCACTATATCAATTCAATCTGAGAAGCGGCAAGCGCGGCGGCGCAGCAAACTTGCGAAGTCTGGCAGCGGGCGGGATGGAAGCGCGCCGAGCGCACGGGCGCCGGAGGATCCGGGCCCGGCCGGCCCGCCGTCCGGGAAAATTCCGTTGTTGCAAATGGCTTGCAGCTAGGCTTGACAGGGGGCGCGGAATTTAGGATACTGAAGTGTGTTGCAAATGAATTTCATCAGCAATCCTAAACCGCGCCGGCGGCAAGGCCGCTTGCACCGTCATCTTCTAAGCGAACTCCCGATTGGAGAAGAGGCCATCGTCGAAAGGGTGGAATTGCAGGGTCCGGCGGGCCGGAGGCTGATGGAACTTGGTTTTCTGCCCGGCAACCGGGTGACGGCCTCCGGGCGAGCTCCCGGAGGAGACCCGCTCATCTTCGGCGTGGATGGCGCGCTGGTGGCGTTGCGGCGCGAGACGGCCGCTTGCCTGACGGTGCGCCGTGAGACGCCCGGCGGCGACTGAGGCCCGCGATGAGCGGCTGCGACGCCTGCCCGTCCAATCCTCTCCGCGCGGGAAAGATCGTGGCGCCAGCCCGCCGCACGGTAGCGATCGTCGGGCCGCCCAACTCAGGCAAGTCGACTCTTTTTAACGCCCTCACCGGTCTGCGCCAAAAGGTCGCGAATTTCCCCGGCGTCACGGTCGAACACCGGATCGGGCGGGCGCATCTCGACGGCGACCAGGAAGTCGACCTGATCGACCTTCCGGGCATTTACAGCCTGACGCCGATCTCCGAAGACGAGCGGGTGACCCACGACGTTTTGACTGGAGAGACGAGCTGGATCGGGCGGCCTGACGCCATTCTGCTGGTCATCGACTCCACGAATTTGGCGCGCCAGTTGACGCTGGCGGCGCCGGTCCTCTCGCTGGGAATCCCGACGATGGTGCTGCTGAATCTGGCCGACGAGCTGCGGCGGCGGGGCGGCGCGGTGGACACCGAAGCGCTGGCGCAGCAAATCGGCGCGCCGGTGGCCCTGGTGAGCGCGGCGCGGGGCGAGGGGCTGGAGGCGGTCCAGGAGTTTCTCACCGGCGCGCTGGCGGTGCCGAGGCCGTTGGAACTCCCGGTGGTGCAGGATCTGCCTTGCTGCCGCGAATGGGCGGGACGCGTGGGGGAGCGGGCCTCTTACCGGGCGCCGGCGCCGCCGGTCTGGACGCGCCGTCTGGACGGCTTGTTCTTGCATCCGGTGGGCGGGCCGCTGACGCTGGCGGCCATGATGGTGCTGGTGTTCCAGGCGATCTTCTCCTGGGCGCAGCCGCTGATCGGCGCGGTGCAATGGGCGATTGAGTCGTCCGGGAACTGGCTGGGGGCCGCGTTGCCGGCGACGGCGCTGCGCTCGCTGCTGCTGGAGGGAGTTTGGGGCGGAGTCGGAACCGTGCTGACGTTCCTGCCTCAGATTCTGATCTTGTTTCTGTTCATCACGATCCTGGAAGACTCCGGCTACATGTCGCGGGCGGCGCTGATTGCGGACCGCACAATGGCCAAGGTGGGACTCCAAGGCAAATCCTTCATCCCGCTTCTTTCGGCCCATGCCTGCGCGGTGCCGGCGATTTTGGCGACACGGACGATCGAGAATCGGCGGGACCGCATCGCCACGATCCTGATCATGCCCTTCATGACCTGTTCAGCCAGGCTGCCGGTCTACACGCTGGTCATTGCGGCGTTTCTGCCGGAACGGCCGCTGATCGGGCCGTTTTTGGGCACGCGGGCGGCGGCGCTGATGGGGCTGTATCTGTTGGGCTATCTGGCGGCCTTCACGACGGCGCGCCTGCTGAAGTCCTCCGTCCTAAAAAGCGAACCCACCCCGTTTGTCCTGGAGCTACCCCCGTACCGCCTCCCCACCCTCAAGACCGTGGCCTTGACCCTCTGGGACCGCGCTCGAGTGTTCCTGTACCGGGCAGGGACCATCATACTGCTGGCGAGCATTGTGCTTTGGGGGCTGGCGCATTTGCCGTTGCAGGATGGCAAGGCCCCGCCGCTCGAGCAGAGCGTCGCCGGAACCCTGGGCAGGACGATTGAGCCGCTGATCGAGCCCTTGGGCTTCAACTGGAAGATCGGCGTGGGGCTGATTAGCTCGCTGGCGGCCCGCGAGGTGATTGTGAGCACGCTGGGGACGCTGTACGGCATCGAGGGAGACCCGGAGTC
>Ga0308411_10000422_pt1 | contig 27439 bp, 25 predicted proteins | sample HotsprottomLayer_2_FD_203530 | JGI IMG/M metagenome (GOLD analysis project Ga0308411, IMG submission 203530) | Hot spring phototrophic mat microbial communities from Octopus Spring, Yellowstone National Park, Wyoming, United States -... | ecosystem: Environmental > Aquatic > Thermal springs >... | reverse complement strand
CGTGACGGTCCATCCCCCGCCCGGCCGCCTCAGCGCGTCCCGAAGCGCTCCGCCGGAAGCACGCGTTCCACCGGCGCCTGCCGCGGCTCGGGCGGGAAGAGGCCGATCAGCACCGCGCCGGCGGCGACGAGCGCAAGAAGCACGGCGATGATCAGGAAGGCGAGACGGCTCATCGTCGTCGTGTCGGTCCTTTGCGCCTCCGGAGCCGGCGGCCACGAGGCGGCTTCCCGCGCGGCAGGCTTGCCTCCGCGCGGGCGGTGACGGATGACGGAACCGCATGGGCTCCGACTCGCATCAGCACCAGTCTATCCGCCCCGCACCCGCCGACGAAACGGGCAGAGGCGCACCCCCCGCATGGCGCGGGCGGGCGATCGTTCTCGTCGGGCTGATGGGGGCGGGCAAGACGGCGATCGGCCGGCGGCTCGCCGCCCGCCTCGGCCTTCCCTTCGTCGATGCCGACCATGAGATCGAGGCAGCCGCCCGGATGTCGGTTGCCGAGATCTTCGCCCGCTATGGCGAGCGGGCGTTCCGCGACGGGGAACGGCGCGTCATCGCGCGGCTTCTCGGGGGAGAGCCGATCGTGCTCGCGACCGGGGGCGGGGCGTTCATGGACGCCGAGACGCGGGCACTGGTGCGGCAACGCGCGCTGTCGGTGTGGCTGCGCGTGCCGCTGCCGATCCTTGTGCGGCGCGTCTCCGGCCGCACCGACCGGCCGCTCCTTGTCGGCAAGGATCCTGCCGCCGTGCTCGCGGAGCTCGCGGCGAAGCGCTACCCGACCTATGCGGAGGCGGACATCGTGGTCGATTGCACGGACGAACCGGCCGAGGCGACGACGGCGCGGGTGCTTCGGGCAATCACCGCCTGGTCGCCGCCGCGTTCGGTCCATGTGCCGCTTCCGGGCCGCGCCTACGACATCCTGATCGGGGAAGGGCTGGTCGCGCGCGCGGGGGCCCACGCCGCTGCCGTTCTGCCGCGGCGTCGCGCGGTGGTGATCGCCGACGCAACGGTCGCCGCGCTGCACGGCCGCGCGCTGACCGACAGCCTCGCTGCGACCGGCATCGACCACACCGTCCTGACTGTTCCCTCAGGCGAACAGTCGAAAAGCATGGCGATGGCCGCGGACCTGCTCGAGCGTATGACCGAGGCGGGAATCGACCGCAGGACCGGCGTAATCGCCTTCGGCGGCGGGGTGGTGGGAGACCTTGCCGGCTTCGTCGCCGCGATCGCCCTCCGCGGGCTCCCCTTGATCCACGTCCCGACCACGCTGCTCGCCCAGGTGGACAGTTCCGTCGGCGGCAAGACCGGGGTGAACCTGCCGGCGGGCAAGAACCTCGTCGGCGCGTTCCACCAGCCGCTTCTGGTGCTCTGCGACAGCTCCGTGCTCGCCACGCTGCCGCTGCGCGAGCGCCGCGCCGGCTATGCCGAGGTGGTGAAGTATGGGCTGATCGACGACCCCGCCTTCTTCGCCTGGTGCGAGGCGCATGGGGCGGCCCTGCTCGAGGGCGATCTGGAGGTGATCGCCGAGGCGGTGCGCGCCTGCTGCGCGGCGAAGGCGCGCGTCGTCGCCGACGACGAGCGCGAGACGCGGGCCGATGGCGGCCGCGCCCTGCTCAATCTCGGCCATACCTTCGCCCATGCGCTCGAAGCGGAGGTGGGCTATGACGGCGGCCTGCTCCTGCACGGCGAGGCGGTGGCGTGTGGGCTCGGGCTTGCCTTCACCCTCTCGGCACGGCTCGGCCTCTGCGCGGCGGAGGATGCCGACCGGGTGCGCGCCCATCTCAGGGCGTGCGGCCTTCCGGCCGATCTCGCGCGGCTCGACCGTCGCTTCTCCGCCGCCCGGTTGATCGGGCATATGCGGAAGGACAAGAAGGCCGAGGCCGGCAGGCTCGCCTTCATCCTTGCCCGCGGCATCGGTGCCGCCTTCATCAGCCGCGACGTGCCGGAGGAGGAGGTGGCGGCGCTCCTGATCGACGAGGGCTGCGCGCCCTGAGCGGAGGCTCGCGGATCGGCCGCGACGGTCCGGCTCCACGCTTCGCTTGTTCCGTGCGCGACGGAGGGAGCTCCTCGCCGCTCCGGCTGCCGAGGCAATCGCGCCGCGGCGCGCGACGGGGATATCGGGGGCGGTGCAGGCAGGTTTGGACCCGCGTCAGACCGTGAACTGCTCGGCGATGATCCGTTCCGATAGCGAATGGTCCGGGTCGAACAGCAGGGTGAGCGACACCGAGCGGTCCTCGCGCACGCGCACCATCAGCACATCGCGCACCTCGGTGTAGTCGGCCACCGCCGCGACGGGGCGCTTCTCCGGCTCGAGCACCTCGAACAGCACGTCGGACGAGCCGGGCAGGAGCGCGCCGCGCCAGCGCCGCGGGCGAAAGGCGCTGATCGGCGTCAGCGCGAGCAGATTGGCTCCAAGCGGCACGATCGGTCCGTGCGCGGAAAGGTTGTAGGCGGTCGACCCCGCCGGGGTGGAGATCAGCACGCCGTCGCAGATCAGTTCGGGCAGGCGAACGGTTCCGTCGACGCTGATGCGTATCTTCGCCGCCTGGCGCTGCTCGCGCAGGAGCGACACCTCGTTGATCGCAAGCGCTTCCGCCTCGCCGCCGATCACCGTGGTCGCATGCATGCGTAAGGGGTGGAGAACGGTCGGCACGGCGGCGGCGAGGCGCTCGGGCAGCCCCTCCTCGCGATACTCGTTCATCAGGAATCCGACGGAGCCGCAGTTCATGCCATAGACCGGGCGGTTGCGGCCGAGCTCGCGGTGCTGCGTCTCGAGCATGAACCCGTCGCCGCCGAGAGCGACCAGAATGTCGGCGGTCTCCACATCGGCTTGGCCGTAGCGGGCGATCAGCCGGGCGCGTGCCGCCCGCGCCGCCTCCGTATCCGCGGCGACGAAGGCGAAGCTCACAGGACGCGGTGGTCGAGCACGGGCATGTCGGCCCGCACCTTGGCGGTGCGCGCATGGTCGATCCGCGCGGTCGCGAAGCCCGTGCCGTCCGACACCTTCGCGACCACATGCCCCCAGGGGTCGGCCACAAGGGAGTGGCCCCAGGTGTAGCGCGGCTCCCCTCTCTCCTCGTGCCGGCCCCAGGTGGCCGGGGCGGCGATCCAGCATTGCGTCTCGATCGCGCGGGCGCGGATCAAGGTCTCCCAGTGGTCCTTGCCAGTCTGCAGGGTGAAGGCCGAGGGCAGGAGGATCAGCTCCGCCCCCCTGCGCCGCAGCGCGAGGAAGAGTTCCGGGAAGCGCAGGTCGTAGCAGATCGCGCAGCCGACCGTCGTGCCGTCGGCCTGGTAGGTGACGATCTCCGTACCGCGGCCGAAGGTTGCGCTCTCGCGGTAACCTGTGCCGTCGGGCGTGGTGATGTCGAAGAGGTGGATCTTGCGGTAGCGCGCGACCTCGCGGCCCTCCCGGTCGAAGGCGACGGTGGTGTTGTAGAGCCTGTCCCCCGCCGCCTCGCCGATCGAGCCGCCGTGCACATGGAGGCGGTGGCGGCGGGCGAGCGCCTGCAGGAAGGCGTAGGCCGGGCCTGGGGGGTCGTTCGACCCGGGGGCGGGCAGGGCCTCGGCCGCGGCGAACTTGGTCGCGCGGTCTCCGCCGAGGCAGGTCCACATCTCGGGCAGCGCGATGAGGTCGGGCCTGTCGGCGGCGATCGCCGCCTCCATGAGAGCCTCTGCCTGGGCGATGTTGGCCGCCTTGTCCGCGCCCGGGTTCATCTGCACCACGGTCACCCGCATCCGCGCGCTCCCTGCCCTGCGCCCCGCGCTCAGCCTCGCGGCGGCCAGGCGAGCTTCGGCTCGGCCCGGCCCGTCTGTTTCACGATCGGCTCAAGGCGCTGCGCGGGGGAGGGACGATGGCTCCTCTCCGGCACCACCGGCGGCGGCGGGATGGGCGGGGCGAGGCGGGGCTCTGGGACGGGGGACGTGTCGGGGCGCAGGATCGGCGACTCGGCGGGAATCGCGAATTCGGTGCCGCGGACGGCGCTGCCTTGGGCGAGGCGCGCGCTGATCTGCCGCAGCTCCTCGTGCATAACCTCGAGACGTGCTTCGAGCGCCTCGATCCGCCCCTTCACGCCGAACACGGAGAAGGGCATCAGCACCCAGGCGAGCAGGATGGTCAGGCCGAGGACGAGCAGGACAAGCGCGGCCCAGTCGGGCAGGCCGGGGATTCTGAGGTCGAGCATGTCGGCACTGTAGCAGGAGGGCAGCCGCCTGGCACCCCGCGCGGGCGGCCCTTGTCGTGCGCGTCAGGCCACTTCGGCGGCGGCGATCAGCCCTGCCCGCTCGTGCACCCTCCCTTCGCCCTCGAGAAGGGCGAGCTGCGCGGCGAGCGCCGGCTGCGCGCCGGGGCCGAGGCCGAGAAGCCGCGCCGCGCCCGCGATGACGGCCTCGCGCGCGGCGGCCCCGCCGCCCAGGTCGAGGGCGGCGAGAAGCGCGGCGCGGAGTTCGCCGGGCGCGATCCAGGCCGGGCTGCGCCAGGGCTCGGCGAGGGCGGAACGGTCGCGCACCTGCAGCGCCGTTCCGTCGGTCCGCCAGAACTCCCCCTCCTGCGTGAGGCCATGAAGCTCCTTCGCGAGCCTCAGCGCCTGCAGCACCGCGGCGCGCTCCCTCGGCCCCGCCTCGATGCCCCAAAGCTCGGCGACACGGGCGATCACCGCGTCCGTGTGCACGGGGCCCTCGATCCGCACGATCTCCTCGACAATCGCGCCGAGCCGCGCGAACGGCACGGCGGCGAGCGGCGTGTCCTTCGGCACGGCGGGAGCGGCGATGGCGTAGGGAACACTCAGCCCGTGCGGCGCCGGCCGCGCCTCCCGTTCTGCCGCCGGTTGCTCCTCGCGCGCGCCTGCGAGTGCCGCAAGCCGCGCGGCTTCCGCCTCCGGGCGGACGAGCCAATCCGCCGCCCAGCTTCGGGTGAGCCGCCAGCCCATCATGCCGAGAGCGCTCTCCTGAAGCCGGTCGCGATCACGCGCAGAGCGGGCCGAGGCGTAGAACGCGCCATCGGTGAGGATTCCGAGGCCGTAGCCCTCGCCCGCGGGGTCGCGCACCGCAACGTCCACATAGAGCCCGGAAAGCCCGACGCGACGCGAGACCGAGAGGCCTTCGCGCTCGAGCGCGCCCACGATCGCCTCCGAGAGCGCCGAGTCGTCCTCCCCTTCCGCGGTCGCGACGGTCTCGGCGCCAGCCGCGTAGGCGAGGAAGCGCTTCAGCACCGCGGGGCCCCGCCCGGAGGCGCGGGCGAGGTCGATGTCATCGGCGCCGAGGCCGGAGAAGACGATGCAGCGCTTCTTCGCCCGCGTGATCAGCACATTCAGGCGACGCTCTCCGCCTTCGGCCGAGAGCGGGCCGAAGCGCATCGCAAGCTTCCCGTCAGGCCCGCGCGCATAACCGACGCTGATCAGGATCGCGTCGCGCTCGTCGCCCTGCACGTTCTCGAGGTTCTTGACGAAGAAGGGCTCCGCCGGGTGGGCGCTGAAGAACGCCTCGAGCGAGGGGTCGGCGCGACGCCGTGCCTCGACCGCATCGAGGATGGCGTCGCGCTGCCGCACGCTGAAGGCGACCACCCCGAGCGTGTCGCCGGGTGTCTCGCGCGCGTGGCGAACGACCGCGTCCGCCACCGCCTCGGCCTCGGCCGCGTTCGTTCTCGTCCCTCCCGCATCGAAACTTCCCTCGACCCGCACAAGCGACAGGCCAAGGCCAGGGGAGCGTGGCCGCGGCGAGGGGATGACGAGCAGGCGGTTCTCGTAGAATTCGGCGTTCGAGACGGCGATCAGGCTCTCGTGTCGCGAGCGGTAGTGCCAGCGCAGCATCTGGGTGGGCCAGCCGCGCGCGTTGCAGAGGGAGAGAATGCTCTCGACATCCTTCGCCTGGACATCCTCCTGGGCGGCCTCGTCCTCATCCTCCTCGCCGGTGAGGCGCGCGAAGAAGCGCGTGGGCGGCATCTGCCGGTCATCGCCGACGATCACCATCGCCCGCGCGCGCGCGATCGCCCCGAACGCATCGGCCGGTTCCACCTGGCTCGCCTCGTCGATCACGAGGAGGTCGAAGCCGATCGCTCCGGGGGCGAGGAATTCCGCCACCGCAAGCGGGCTCATCATGAACACGGGCTTGATCGCCTGGATCGCGTTCGGCGCGCGCGCGATCAGCGTGCGGATCGGGAGGTGCCCGCGCTTCTTGGCGAGCTCGCCGCGGATCACCGCCATCTCGCGCAGCATGTCCGGCCCCTCGGCAATGCGAAGACGGGCGGCATGGGCGGCTGCCGCCTCCGCCCGCGCGAGCGCGATCCGCGCCCGGTCGGCCTCGCGGAACTCCTCGACAAGGCGCGTGAAGGCGGGGCCGTCGAAGGCGGCAAGCGTGGGAGACGCGCGCATCGCCGCCGCAAGCAGCGCCTCGGCAAGCGCGCGTCGGAACAGGGCGGGCGCGTCCTCCGGCGCGATCGACCCGGAGGCGAGACGTTCCGCGACGGCTCCGATCCCGGCCGCTTCGGCCTCCGCTCGCAGCCGCGTCCAGCCGAGCCAGTCGGCGAGAGCGCCTTCCGGAGCCGCTGCCCAGAGGCCGAGGCGTTCGGCGAGCGCCACAAGGGCTGGGTCGTCGCTGCCGAAGGCGTGGGCAAGGTCGAGGCCGAGCTCGGCGAAAAGGGGGTCGACCGCGTCGCGCACCGCCGCGAGCGCCTCGGCGAGCCGCGTCTCGGCCTTCGCATCGGGGGCGGTGGTGCGGGCGTCAGGGGCGGCAGCGAGCAGCTCCTGGCCCTCGATCAGGGCGCCGAGGAAGGCCTGCGGGTCCGCCGGAGCCGTGCCGCCCGCAAGCGCGGCTAGGGTTGCGCGCGCGCGGCGCCGCGAGGGCGAGAAGGCGCCGAACAGGCCGCCCTCTTCGGCGAGCATGCGCGCGAGCTCGGCAAGGCCGGGCGTGGTCCAAGCCGCCTCGGTCGCGCCAGGAGCGCGCGCGCGCAGGGCGGCGAAGCGCGCAGCGGCGCGGAGCGTGGCGAGCCGCTCCTCCGCCGCACGCCGCGTCGCCGCTCCGGTGGCGGCAAGCGCGCCGAGAGCCTTGAGCGCGGCGGGGAGTCGCGCCGCGACGCGCTCGGCGTCCGTCGGTGCGAGCGTGGTGGCTGTCACGCCGCGCCAGGGGTGGCGCGCGGGCGTGCCGATCCGGCGGACGGTCGCGGCAAGCTCCCGCACGAGGCGTGTTGCGGCCTCGATCTCCTCGGCACTCCACGACGCGGCGGGGAGCTGGAAATCCGGCGCCGGCACGCCCGCCGCCTTGAGCCGCGCCGCCTCACCGATCGCGCGGAAGGCGGTCCAGCCGGTCCGCCCGATCGCGGCGTGCATGGTCGCGGCATGGCGGTTGAGGCGACCGCGCAGTGCGCCGAGGGTGCGGATGACCGCGCTCCGGTCGGGCGGGGAGGGGCGTGGCGCCTTCAGCGTGATGTCGAGCTCTGCAAGCAGGGCGCGTCGATTGGCGTTGTCGCTGTGCAGAGCGAGGCAGGCGGCGCCGAGGCCGACGGCGGCAAGACGACGCTGCACCACCTCGAGAGCGGCGAGCTTCTCGGCAACGAACAAAACGGTCTTCCCGTCCAGAACCGCCTGGGCGATCAGGTTGGTGATCACCTGGCTCTTGCCGGTCCCGGGCGGGCCCTGGATGACGAGCGAGGCGCCGCGTCTGACCGCCTCCGCCGCGAGCGTCTGGCTGCCGTCGCTGTCGAGCACGAAATCCAGCCGCTCGACGGGGATCAGGCGATCGATGTCGGTGTCGTCGGGAAAGAGCTCAGCGGGCGGCGGCGGTGTGGCGCCGGCGAGCGCGGCGATGAGGGGGTGCCTGTCCGGCCGCCAGGGCTCGGGCCAAGCGTCCGGGTCGAGATCCCGGTACATCAGGAACTTGGCGAAGGAGAAGAGCCCGACCGCGATCGCATCGCGCTCGACCCGGAAGCCCTCCGCTCCCTCGACCGCCGCGCCGACCGAATCAAGCCAGGCGGAGAGAACCGACCACGCGTCGGGGTCGCGCTCGTCGAGCTCGGGAAAGTCGGGCAGGCGGAGTCGGAACTGGTCGGCGAGGAAGGCCTGGAGCGTGAGATTGCCTCCCACTTCGCCCTCGTCCCAGGCGAGGCGGAACGGGTCGCGCGCCGTGCCGCGGCGAAGCAGGGCGGGGACCATGATCAGCGGGGCACGCCGCTCGGTTCCGGGCGTGTTCGGGTCGCGCCACAGAAGCTGGCCGAGAGAGCAGGCGAGGATGTTGATCCCCTGCTCCTCGCGCACCGACCGGGAGTCGCGCTCGAGCCGGGTGAGCACGCGGGCGAGAGCGGCTTCCGCGAGCGGGGAGGAGAGTAGCGTGTCGTCGGGGTCGGGCGCGGCGCCGGTCCCTGCCGCACCGGTCGCTGTGGTGGCGCGGCGTCGCGGACGCTTTGCGCCGTCATCCCCTGGTGCGGCCGAGACCGCGGCGGGAGCGAATCCCATCGTGGCCCGTTCGGAGACGAGACGACGGAACACGGCCTCCGACCGCTCGCCGTCGATCGCAAGCACGCCGGCGCTTCGGCCGGGGGCGGGCAGGGAGAGCAGGCGGTTTCGCGTCGAGAAGTCGAGCAGGCTTCGCCGCGCCGCGAGAAGTGCCGCCCTCACCGCCTCCGTCATGCGTCCGCCCCCCTGCCGGCCGCGATCCTGCCCAAAGCCTGGGCGCTCTGGAAAGCGCCACACGACAAAAGGGCCCGCCTGGGGGCGGGCCCGAGTGGCAGCGTCGGGTCTGCCGCGCCGGCGCGGCGGGGAGTATCCGCGTCCGTTGCGCCTTGCTTCACGCCCGGCAGTCGGGCTCGACGCGAGGATGGCACCACGATCCCGCCCGCGCCGCCTTGCGCTGGATCAAGACCGGTCCGTTCCGCTCGGGCGGCCCGACACCGCGCCCTGGGGCCCCGACCCGAGGCGGGCCGTGATGCGGCGCGCTCCGCCCCATGCTACGTTTCCGTGCGACTCGGCGGTGCGGGGCAACCGTGCCGCGAGGATGATCCGGCAGCAGGACAGAGGCCGACGCGATGGACAAGAACAAGGCGCTCGACCAGGCGCTCCAGCAGATCGAGCGCGCCTTCGGCAAGGGCTCGGTCATGCGGATGGGCAGCAAGGCCCAGGGCGAGCCGATCGAGGTCATCCCCACAGGCTCGCTCGGCCTCGATCTCGCCCTTGGCATCGGCGGCCTGCCGCGCGGGCGGATCATCGAGATCTACGGGCCCGAGAGCTCCGGCAAGACGACGCTCGCGCTCCACTGCATCGCGGAAGCGCAGAAGCGCGGCGGCACCTGTGCCTTCATCGACGCCGAGCACGCGCTCGACCCGGTCTATGCACGAAAGCTCGGCTGCGACGTCGACAACCTGTTGATCAGCCAGCCCGACAGCGGCGAGCAGGCGCTCGAGATCGCCGACACGCTGGTCCGGTCGGGCGCGATCGACGTGCTCGTGGTCGACAGCGTCGCCGCGCTCGTCCCCCGCGCTGAACTCGAAGGCGAGATGGGCGACAGCCATGTCGGGCTGCATGCGCGGCTGATGAGCCAGGCCCTGCGCAAGCTCACCGGCTCGGTCTCTCGGTCGAAGACGATCCTGATCTTCCTTAACCAGATACGCCTCAAGATCGGGGTGATGTTCGGCAACCCCGAGACCACCACGGGCGGCAATGCGCTCAAGTTCTACGCCTCGATCCGCATGGAGATACGCCGGATCGGCGCGATCAAGGACCGCGACGAGGTGGTCGGCAACCAGACGCGGGTGAAGGTGGTGAAGAACAAGATGGCGCCGCCGTTCCGGCAGGTCGAGTTCGACATCACCTATGGCGAGGGGATCTCGAAGACGGGCGAGCTGATCGATCTTGGCGTCAAGGCGGGGATCATCGAGAAATCGGGCGCGTGGTTCAGCTTCGACAGCCAGAGGATCGGCCAGGGGCGCGAGAACGCGAAGGCCTTCCTCAAGGAGAACCCTGCCGTTGCGGCAAAGATCGAGGAGCGGATCCGCGCCCAAGCCGGCCAGGTGGCCGACAGCCTGATGGCCTCGGGCGGCGAGGACGCAGACGCAGCCGACTGAGCCGGCAGGGCCTGCTCCAGCTGGCCTTGCCCCCTCGTCTGTTCACCGAACGCGGTCGGACGCGCGCCTTGTGCGGCGTCACGCTTCGGGTGATGCCCCATCGGTGACGTGCGGGCCTCTTGCGTCGGCGCCCGGCGACGGCGGGCGGCAGGCGGTGCGACGCCGTGCGCGCGGCGCGCCGGGCCCTGGGGCAGCGCCGGCTAGGGATCGGCACCGGGCCTCCCTAGGAAAAGCGCGCCCTCCCGGCTAGATACGGGGCGAGACGCGGCCGTGCCGGCCGAACGCAAGCCCTCGGTATACGCACCCATGCCCTCGTCGAACGACATCCGCGCCGCCTTCCTCGACTTCTTCGCGCGCAACGGCCACACGGTCGTGCCGTCCTCGCCGCTCGTGCCGCGCAACGACCCCACACTGATGTTCACCAACGCCGGCATGGTTCAGTTCAAGAACGTGTTCACCGGGCTCGAGACGCGGCCCTACTCCCGGGCGGTGACGGCACAGAAATGCGTCCGCGCTGGCGGCAAGCACAACGACCTCGAGAATGTCGGCTACACCGCCCGCCACCACACCTTCTTCGAGATGCTCGGGAACTTCTCCTTCGGCGACTATTTCAAGGAGCGGGCGATCGCCCTTGCCTGGGAGCTCGTGACCAGGGACTACGGCCTGCCGCGGGAGCGTCTCCTCGTCACCGTCTACCATGAGGACGACGAGGCGGCGTCGCTGTGGAGGAGGATCGCGGGGCTGCCGGAGGAGAGGATCATCCGGATCCCCACCTCCGACAATTTCTGGTCGATGGGCGACACCGGCCCCTGCGGGCCCTGTTCTGAGATCTTCTACGACCATGGCCCAGAGGTCGCTGGCGGCCCGCCCGGAAGCGACGAGGCCGACGGCGACCGCTTCATCGAAATCTGGAACCTCGTCTTCATGCAGTTCGAGGCGCTGCCCGACGGCAGCCGCGTCCCCCTGCCCAAGCCTTCGATCGACACCGGGCTCGGGCTCGAGCGGCTTGCCGCCATCCTCCAGGGCAAGCACGACAACTACGACACCGACACGCTGCGCGCCCTGATTCTCGCCTCCGCCGAGGCCACGCGGACCGACCCGGACGGGCCGCATCGCGTGAGCCACCGTGTGGTGGCCGACCATCTTCGCTCGGCGTGCTTTCTCGTCGCCGACGGCGTTCTGCCCTCGAACGAGGGGCGCGGCTACGTGCTGAGGCGTATCATGCGCCGGGCGATGCGCCACGCTCACCTGATGGGCGCGACCGAGCCGTTGCTGTGTCGGCTCGTTCCGGCCCTTATTCGTCAGATGGGTGTGGCCTATCCTGAGCTCGGCCGTGCCGAGGCGCTGATCACCGAGACGCTTCGCACCGAGGAGACGCGATTCCGCGCCATGCTCGACCGCGGCCTCCATCTGCTTGCGGAGGAGACGGCGAAGCTCGGCGCGGGCGAGCCGCTTCCCGGTGCGGTCGCGTTCAAGCTGTATGACACCTACGGCTTCCCGCTCGACCTCACCCAGGATGCGCTCAAGGCCGAGGGGCGGGGCGTCGATGTCGCCGGCTTCCAGGCGGCGATGCAGGAGCAGCGCGCCCGCGCCCGCGCCGCCTGGGCTGGGTCGGGCGAGGCGGCGACCGAGGCGGTGTGGTTCGACCTGCGCGACCGCGTGGGCGCGACCGAGTTCCTGGGCTACACGGCCGAGGCGGCGGAAGCGGAGGTGCGCGCCATCGTGGTGAACGGAACACCCGTTCAGGAGGCGCGCGGCGGCGACGAGGTTGCGGTGATCCTCAACCAGACCCCGTTCTATGGCGAGAGCGGCGGCCAGGTCGGCGACACGGGCACCATCACCAACGCCGACGGGCTCATCGTCGCGGTGCGCGACACGCAGAAGAAGCTCGGCGATCTCTTCGTGCATCTCGGAACGGTGCGCCAGGGCGTTCTGAGGGTGGGCGATGCCGTGCGCGCGAGCGTCGACGCCGCCCGTCGCAGCGCGATCCGCGCCCACCACTCCGCCACCCATCTCCTGCACGAGGCACTTCGCCGCCGGCTCGGCATGCATGTCGCGCAAAAGGGCTCTCTGGTCGCGCCCGACCGTCTGCGCTTCGACGTCAGCCACCCGAGGCCGATCGAGCCGGCCGAGCTCGCCTGGGTCGAGGCGGAGGTGAACGCGCGCGTGCGCGAGAACGCCCCTGTAGTCACCCGGCTGATGACCCCCGACGAGGCGGTGAGGCAAGGCGCAATCGCTCTCTTCGGCGAGAAGTATGGCGAGGAGGTGCGCGTCGTCTCGATGGGCTCCGACCCGGAGGCGACGGAGCGAGGAGGGAACTACTCGGTGGAACTCTGCGGCGGCACGCATGTGCGCGCGACCGGCGAGATCGGCCTGTTCAAGATCGTCGCGGAGGGAGCGGTGAGCGCAGGCGTGCGCCGCGTCGAGGCGGTGACCGGAGAGGCGGCGCTTGCCTATATCGGCGAGACCGAGAAGGCGCTCGCGCGCGCCGCCGCCGCCTTGAAGGTTCCGCCCGCCGAGGTGCCGGCGCGGATCGAGGCGGTGATCGAGGAGCGTCGCCGGCTCGAGCGGGAGCTGTCCGACCTCCGCAGGAAGCTCGCCACGGGCGATGCCGGCGCGGCTCCGACCTACGAGGAGGTGGGCGGGGTGCGGTTCGCCGGCCGCGTGGTCGAGGTGCCGGCGCGCGAGCTCAAGGGGCTTGCGGACGAGATCAGGAAGCGGCTCGGCTCCGGCGTCGTAGCGCTCGTTTCGCCGATGGATGGAAAGGCCTCGATTGTCGTGTCGGTCTCGCCGGACCTGACCGGTCGTTTCAGCGCCGTGGCGCTCGCCCAGGCCGCTTCCGCCGCCGTCGGCGGCAGGGGCGGCGGCGGACGGCCGGACATGGCCCAGGCGGGCGGGCCAGATGCGGCGAAGGCGGAGGAGGCTCTCGCCGCGGTCAGAGGGGCGCTCGCTGCCTGACGCGGCAGCACGGGGCCCGCGCCTCCGCGCCGGGTGTCGCCGGGGTCGCGTCGCCGGTGCGCCCGTGGCATGAGTGGGGCGCGGAAGGGCGACTGGGACTGAGCGGGGGCGTCGGCGGATGCAACCGACATCGGGCGTGACGGCGCCACAGGTTCATGCGGCGGTGACGGTCCGCGATGCGGCGGAGGCCGACATCGCCGCGATCGTCGAGATCACCAACGACGCCATTCTCACGACCACGGCGAACTGGAACATCACGCCCGTGACGCACGCGCAAAGGCTCGCTTGGCTCGAGGAACGACGCGCGGGGGGCTTTCCGGTTCTGGTCGCCGAGCTCGGCGGCGCGGTCGCGGGCTTTGCGAGCTTCGCCCAGTTCCGGCCCTACGAGGGCTATCTGCACAGCGTGGAGCACGGGCTCTATGTCGCGCGCGCCGCGCAGCGTCGGGGCGTCGGCTCCGCCCTGCTCGGGGCGCTGATCGAGCGGGCGGTGGCGTTCGGGGCGCATGTGATGGTCGCAGGCATCGAGGCGCGGAACGAGGCGTCGCTCGCGCTGCACGAGCGCTTCGGCTTCGTGCGTGTCGGGCTGATGCCCGAGGTGGGCCGGAAGTTCGACCGCTGGCTCGACCTCGTGCTGATGCAGCGTATCCTCGGCAACTGACCCGGGCGACCGACCGGCACGCCCCCGACCGCCGCGCTCAGGCGAGCGGGAGCGTGGTGACGCTGTAGCCGTGGCGTATCACCCGCCCGAGCACCGGGTCGGCGAGCTCCATCTCGAAGCGCCGGCTCGGACGTATGCCGCCGATCGCGCCGAAAGTGCCGCCGAACATCACGGTGCCGACCGGAAGCGGCGCCCCTCCCGTGTAGCCCTCAATCAGTTCCTCGGGACGGCGGATCGAGGCGACCGACCCGTCCTGGTAGATCGCAAGCCCCTCGCCCTCGTCGATCCAGGCCTTGAGGGTCAGGCTGTCCCAGTGCTCCGCCACCTCGTCGAAGCGCCACAGCACCGGGGCAACCACCTTGGCGCAGAGCTGCTTCGAGACGTCGATCGCCACAGCCTCGACGCGGCGGTCGGTATGGTCCGAGCCGAGGCCGACCCAGAGACCGTCGGGCATGCCGACGAGCACGAACTCGACCTCGCCTGAGGTGTCGGGGCCGAGCACCTCAATCGCCGTGCCGTGGGTGATCAGCGAGGAGGTGTTTCGGAAATAGGCGGGGATCCGCGCCGGCGCCTTGACGCCGATCGCTGCAAGCTCGGCGAGATGGTGCTCGACGGCGGCGGTGTCGCGCCCGGTGAGGCCCGCGACGACAAGGGCGCGCAGCTCGAGCGTGCGGCGCTCGGCTCCGGCGGCGGAAAGGCAGGTGACGGAGAGCGTGGTCATCAGCCTGCGAGCGCCTGGTCCTTGCCGCGGCGGATCGAGGGCAGAGCCATCGCCACCACCGCGACCAGCGCGAGCGCAAGCAGCGTGGCGCTGATCGGGCGCTGGAGGAACACCATCGGGTCCCCGCGGGAGAGCAGCATCGCCCGGCGCAGATGCTCCTCCATCATCGGGCCGAGCACGAAGCCGATCAGCATCGGCGCGGGCGGGCAGCCGATCTTGGAGAAGAGATAGCCGAGGAGGGCGAACACCACCGTGACGAACACGTCGAAGCTGTTGTTGCTGAGGCTGTAGACGCCGATCGCGCAGAACACGAGGATGGACGGATACATCAGATCATAGGGCACCTTCAGCAGCCGCACCCACATGCCGATCAGGGGCAGGTTGATGATCACGAGCATCAGGTTGCCGATCCACATCGAGGCGATCAGCCCCCAGAACAGAGCGGGCTGGGCCTCGATCATGCGCGGCCCCGGCTGGATGCCCTGGATGATCAAGGCGCCGACCATCAGCGCCATCACCGCATTGGCCGGGATGCCGAGGGTGAGCAGCGGGATGAACGAGGTCTGGGCGGCGGCGTTGTTGGCACTCTCGGGTGCGGCCACGCCCTCGATCGCTCCCTTGCCGAAGAGGTGCTTGTTGCGGCTGATGCGGCGCTCGAGCGTGTAGGCGCCCATCGATGAGAGGGCGGCACCGCCGCCCGGCAGAATGCCGACGATCGAGCCGAGCATGGTGCCGCGCAGCACCGGGCCCACCACGCGCTTCCACTCCTCCTTCGTCAGCCACAGCCGGCTGATCCTCGTCTTCAGCGCGTCGCGCATCTCCGGCATCTCGAGGTTGCGGATGATCTCGGCGACGCCGAACATGCCCATCGCCATCGGCGCGAAGCCGATGCCGTCGGACAGTTCGGGGATGTTGAAGGTGAAGCGCTGCTGACCGGTCTGCACGTCGGTTCCGACGAGGCCGAGCCCGACGCCGGCCACCATCATCGCGATCGACTTGACGACATTGCCCTCGGAGAGCACGGCCGAGACGATCAGGCCGAGGAACATCAGCGAGAAGTAGTCGGCCGGCCCGAAGGAAAGGGCGATGGAGGTGAGCAGCGGGCCCGAGGCGGCGACGAGCAGGGTGGAGACGCAGCCCGCGAAGAACGACCCGAGAGCGGCGATGGCGAGAGCGGGCCCGGCTTGGCCGTTGCGCGCCATCTGGTAGCCGTCGAGCGCGGTGATCACCGAGCTGACCTCGCCCGGCAGGTTCATCAGGATCGAAGTCGTCGAGCCGCCATACTGCGCGCCGTAGTAGATGCCGGCGAGCATGATGATGGCGGTGGTCGAGGACATGCCGAAGGTGAGCGGTAGGAGCAGGCTGATGGTTGCCACCGGGCCGATGCCGGGAAGCACGCCGATCGCCGTGCCGAGCAGGGCGCCGATCAGGCAGGCGCCGAGATTCTGAAGCGTCAGAGCGACGCTGAACCCGAAGGCGAGGTTGGAGAGCAGGTCCATCCGGCTTGGCCTCAGTGCGACCAGGGGAACACAGGAATTCGGATGTCGAGATACCAGATGAACAGGAACCAGCAGAGCGCGAGCAGGAAGGCGACGAGCCCGGCGACGCGCATGGGCTTCCACCGCTTCTCTGCGAGCGAGGCGATGGCCACACAGAGCGTGATCGAGGCGACGAAGCCGAGCCGCTCGACGGTCAGCCCGAACACGACCATCGCGGCGAGGATGAGGGCGAGTTCGCGCCAGGCGAAGCGGCCGATCGCGTTCGCGCCGCTGAACAGGCCGCCGAGAACGACCACGACGCCAAGCCCGCCGAGGATCCAGAAGGCGAGCATCGGCATGTAGCCGGGGCCCATCCGCCGCGCCGTGCCGATCGGATGTGCGGTGTTCAGCCACAGCATGACGCCGGCAAAGGCGATGAAGAGAAGGCCGGCGAAGATGTCCTGCGCGTCTGGCTTGAGCCGCATGGCCTCCGCTCCCTCGTGTGCGCTAGTCGGCTGTCGCGCCCGAGGCGCGCACCACCGGCGCCCAGGTGGCGACCTCGCGCTCGACGAAGGCGGTGAACTCGGCAGGAGACCAGTCGCGGGGGCTGCCGCCGAGCTCGTCAAGGCGCCTCGCGACGGCAGGCTCGGCGATGCTCGCGCGGATCTCGGCGTTCAGCCGCTCGACGATCGCGCTTGGGGTGCCGGCTGGGGCGGAGACGCCAAACCAGGAATAGGAGACGATGTCGATGCCCTGTTCCCGGAAGGTCGGCACATCCGGGAATGCCGGGCTGCGCTCCGCCCCCGAGACGGCGAGCGCCCTCACGCTTCCCGCCCGGATGTGCGCCGAAGCGGAGGGAAGGCTGTCGAACATCACGCCAACCACCCCCGCGATCACGTCCGTCATCGCCGGGCCGGCGCCGCGATAGGGGATGTGGACGAGCTCAAGTCCGGCCGCAAGCGCGAGCCTCACCCCGATCATGTGGTTCGAGGACCCTGCGCCCGAGGTGGCGTAATGCACCTGTCCGGGCCGCGCCTTGGCGAGCGCGATGAAGGCCTCGAGCGACTGCGCCTCGAAGCGCGGGTTCACCACCATCACGGAGGGGTTCACCGTCACCATCGCGATGTGGGCGAAGTCCTTCACCGGATCGTAGCGGACGTTTCGGTAGAGGGCGGGGCTGATCGCATGGCTTGCGATGTTGCTCATCAGGAGCGTCTGCCCGTCCGGCGGGCTTTGGGCGACCGCAAGGCTGCCGATGGTCGCCCCTGCTCCCGGCCGGTTCTCGATCACGACCGGAACACCGAGGCGCGCCTGCAATCGCTCCCCCACGAGCCTCGCCATGATGTCGGTTGTGCCGCCCGGGGCGAAGGGAACGACGAGGCGGATCGGCCCGTTCGGCCAAGTCCCTTGCGATCGGGCAGGCGCGAACGCCAGGGCAAGCCCCGCGGCGATCAGCCCGCGGCGGGCGATGAGGAGCGGCGCGCGCCCAAAAGCCCGGTGGCACCCTCCTACCATGGCGCATCCCTCGGACCAGTTTCCCCTCGTCTGCGTATCGCATGCCCGGCCAGGACGGGCAAGAACGCGCCGCCCCGGCTTGCCGCACAGCCTTTGGCGCAGCATCCTCGCTCCTCGGGGCGACCAAGGTGGGCGAAGCGAGACAGGACCGGCGCATGACGGCGAACGACCCAGAGAGCGTGGTGCGCGAGGAGCTCGAGCGGATCGCCCCGGCGCTGGTCGCGCTCCGGCGAGAGCTGCATCGCGCGCCGGAGCTCGCCTTCGAGGAACACCGCACGGCAGCCCGCGTGGCGGCCGAGCTTTCCCGGATCGGCATTCCCGTGCGCGCCGGTGTGGGGCGCACCGGCGTGGTTGGGCTGATCGAGGGCGGGCGGCCCGGGCCGACGCTTCTCCTCCGCGCCGACATGGACGCCCTGCCGATCGAGGAGCAGACGGGGCTTCCTTTCGCGAGCGAAGTCGCGGGGAAGATGCATGCCTGCGGCCACGACCTGCACACGGCGACGCTGCTCGGGGCGGCCGAGGTTCTCAAGCGCCTCGCCCCAGGCCTTGCGGGGCGCGTGCTCCTCGTCTTCCAGCCGGCGGAGGAGATCCTCGAGGGGGCTGAGGCGATGATCGCCGACGGCGTGCTCGAGGACCCGAAGCCCGATTTCGCTCTCGGCTTCCACAACTGGCCTTACCAGCCCGTCGGCACGATCGGCTGGGTCGAGGGGGCCTGCCAGGCGGCGTCGGATGCGTTCGACATCGTCTTCCGCGGTCGGTCGGGCCACGCCGCCCACCCGCACCAGGCGATCGACCCCGTCGCCGGGGCGGCGCTCTTCATCGGCCAGCTGCAGACCCTGGTGAGCCGGGAGGTGAACCCGCTGTCTCCAGCGGTGGTCACGGTCGGTCATATCCAGGGCGGAACGGTTCGCAACATCATCCCCGATACGGTGACGCTGAAGGGAACCGTGCGCACCCTCGAGGCGTCGGCGCGCGACGCCGTCGAGGCCGGCATGCGCCGCCTGCTCGCCGGCATCGAGACGGGCCTGCGCCTTCCCTCCGACCTCGCCTATGCCCGCAAGGTGCCGCCGCTCGTGAACGACCCGCTCCTGCTCTCGCGCGTGGTCGGCACGATCCGGGCGGCGTTTGGCGAGGCGTCGGTGGTCAAGGGCAGCCCGAGCATGGGGGCGGAGGATTTCGCCTGCTTCGCCGCCGCGGTGCCGGCGGCGCATCTGCGCATCGGCGCCGGCGCGCCCGGGCGGAACGACTCGCTCCACAACAGCGCCTACCAGCCCGACGAGGGCGCGATCGCCGTCGGTGTGGAGGCGCTCGCTCGCGCGGCGCTCGACCTCCTCCGCTGAGCCGATGCCGGGGGAGGCGCCGACGCTTCGGGTCAGGCTCGCCGAGCTTGCCTCCGCCGAGGTGCGGGAGCGCCTCGCGCGCGGCCCGGTCCTGCTCCTGCCGATGGGAAGCCTCGAGGAGCAGGGGCCGCACGCGCCGATGGGCGACTTCCTGCTCGCCGACCGGCTTGCGACGCTGATGGCCGAACGCGCCGCCTCCGCGGGGATCGAGGCGCTCGTCCTGCCGCCGATCCCCTTCGGCGGGGCGGACTGGTTCGGCTCCGTTCCGGGCGGGGTGTCGCTGAGGCAGACGACGCTCGCCGCCCTGCTCGAGGACGTTCTTTCCTGCCTCGCGCGGCACGGGAGCGATCGCGTTCTGATCGTCAACGGCCATTCCGGAAACGCGACGACCATCGACTTGGTGACGCGCGGGATCGCGCTCGCGGGCAGGCGTCTCGCGCCGTGCCTGCACCTATGGCGGTCTCTCGCCGCGCGCTGGGAGGCCCTGGGCGGGGACCGTGCGACGCTCGGCCATGGTGCCGACCCGCTCTGGTCGGTCGCGCTCGCCCTCTTCCCGGAGCTCTGCCGGCCCGACCTGATGCGCGGGCCGGAACCGCCACCGCCCGTGCTCGGCCTTCCCGTCACGGGCTTCGGCACGCTCGATGCCTTCGGCCTCGACGTCACCGTTCCGATCGAGCTTGACCGGATCGCTCCCTCCGGCGTGGTCGGCGGCGACCCGGCACGCGGCAGCGCCGAGCTCGGCGCGCGCGCCGTCGCCTGGATCGTCGAGGCCGGGGCGCGGCTGATCGCCCATCTCGCCGCGCAGCGCTGAGAGGGTCTGAGCGCCCGGCAGGGGCCGGGTCGGCTGCCGTGCACGGGTCTTTCGGCTCCGACCCGTCGGCAGTTGACCCCTGCCTCAGCCCGGCCGATCGACCCTGCCGAGCATCCAGCCTTCCCAGAGTCGGATCGCCGGGTCGTCCGGCACGCCCTCGGGGTCGCTGCCTGAGGCCACCGCGATCGCGGCGAGCGCGCCGACCGTCGCGTCGAACGGGTCCTCGCCCTCGGGGGAGGGGCCGAAACCGTCCGCGACGAGGTTTTCGAGCGCAGGCTCGAGAGCGACGCCGTGACAGGCCGCCCAGGCGCGGATTGGCCCGGCCTGCGCCCGGCGCCACCCTTGGGTGCGCTTGGCGGAGGGGAGGGAGAGGCCGAGCCGAGCATAGCCCTCTGCGGGGTAGGCCTCAGCCGCGACGACGGCGCCTGGTGCAGCGAGGCTCGCGAGCGTGCCCTCGAAGGGCCACAGACGAAGCCCGATCGCGGACCGCGCTGGCTTGAGGAGTTCCGCCCAGGCGCTCGCCGCCGCCTTGCCCACCTGGTTTCCGCCAAGGGTCCAGAAGATCCCGCAGGCACGGGCAATCCTTCCCCCGTTCGCTGTCCGTCCGGGCAGGTCGCAGGCGCGCAGGAGCCCCTCGGCGTCAAGGCCGAGGCGGTCAAGGAAGCGCTGTTTCAGCCCCTGGCCCCGGACAGGCCCGGCGGGAAAAAACGGGCGTGCGGGCGAGACCTCCTCGAGCGTCTTAGCGGGGACGAGGAACGGCGCGGCCGCCTCGAGCGAGGCGAGCCAGGCCGCGAAGCCGGCGTGCCCGGCGAGGTGGGCGGCAGCGAAGGCGCGGGGAAGGCCGATCGGCACATCGAGCGCGAGCAGGGCCGCCCCACGCCCTGCCTCGGCGGCGAGCCGACGCGTCAGAGCGGCAGGGTCCCCCACCGGCTCCGGCGCAGCGAGCACCCACTCGCGGCCGTGCCGCCGCGCGATCGCGACCTGACGCTTGCGCGCGGCCCCTGTGCGTGCGCCCGACCAGTCGGCATGCGCGACGAGGCGATAGGCGCTCACGACGCCGTTTGCCCAAACAACCCTGGCGCCTGTGGCATACTGTTGCGCGCTCGGGAGGGAGAAGCGGGATGGACCAGCAGGTCGGGACGGTGTCTGGTGCCGTTTTGGCAGGCCGGGATGCGGCGCATCCGGATGGCCAGTACACGACGGTGGCGAAATGGTTCCACTGGGTCACCGTCCCGCTGATGCTGGTCGCCCTCTCCTTCGGGTTCGTGATCAAGTACATCAAGACCGATCCGTTCGAGACCAAGCTCGTCTTCTACGCGATCCACGAATCGGCGGGGCTGACCATCCTCTTCGTTTCGCTCGCGCGCCTTGCCTGGCGGCGCTTCCATCCGCCACCGCCGCTGCCTGACCATGTGCCGATGGCGATCCGCCGGGCGGCGGCGGGCGTGCACCACGCGCTCTACGCGCTTCTGATCCTGCAGCCGATCGTCGGCTTCGTCGCCACCAACGCCTGGGGTTTCCCGATGCAGGGGGCGACCGCCTATCTCGGTTTCATTGACCTCCCGGCCGTGGTGGGAGAGACGAAGTGGCTCGCGGAGATCCTCTCCACCATCCACACCGTCTTCGCCTATGCGATCGTGGTCCTGCTCGTCGCACATGTGGGTGGTGCGATCTACCACCACGCGCTCCGCGGTGACGGGACGCTGATGCGGATGTTGTGAACGGGCGGGGGCGGCGGGCGCTTCGAGCGGGCGGGGCGAGCAGGCGTGGGCGCTGGCGATCTGGGCGGGCGCGTTCAGCCCTCGCCGCGGGCGCGGCCGAGCAGGCGGCCGAGCAGCCCCGTTTTGCGCTTCGGCTTCGCTGCCGGGCTTGCGGCGGTGCGCGCGGTCTTTGCCGCCGCCTTCTGCTTCTGCGCGAGCCACTTCTCGAGGCTCATGCCCGCCTTCGCGGCGCGCTTGGCCTCGTAGGCCTTCTGCGCCTCCGTCATCCCTGCCGTCGCGTCCTTGGCCTTGGCCATCGTCGAACTCCATCTCGGATCGGGCGCGACGCTAGCTCAGGCGTCGCGTCGAGGGAACGGGCGGTCTCTCGGGGTGGCGGGGTGCCGGGGGCGACGCCTAGGCGGGGGCGGGCGTTTCCGGGCTTCGGCCGAAGGCGTGCGCGAAGCGCTCGGCGAAGCGTGGCCAGGCCTCCGGGTTGACGAGCCGCGGCGGCCGCTCGCCGCGGAGGAACAGGCCGATCAGCTGCTGCGCTCCCCAGGTGGCGATCCGCCGCCGGCTCTCCTCCGTCACGCCTGCGGTGTGGGGCGAGGCAAGCACGCGCGGGTGACGGAGCAGAGCGTTCGCGGGGTCGGGCTGCGGCTCGCGGTCCCAGCAGTCGAGCCCGGCGCCGGCGAGCCTGCCGCTCTCGAGCGCCTCGAGCACCGCCGCCTCGTCATGGATGAACTGGCGTGCGGTGTTGACCAGAATGGCGCCGTCGCGCATCGCGGCAAGCGCCGTCCCGCCGATCATGCCGCGCGTCTCTTCAGTCAGCGGGCAGTGGATCGAGACGACGTCCGACGCCGCGAGTAGCTCGGAGAGATCGACCTTCTCCGCTCCGCGCGCGGCGACGGTTGCGGTGTCGAGATACGGGTCGGCCGCGAGCACGCGGCAGGAGAAGGCGTCACGGCAGATCCGTGCGACGCGCGTGCCGATATTCCCGAGCCCGATCAGGCCGACGGTTCGGCCCGCGAGCTCACGGCCCATCAGGGCCGCGCGATCCTGCGCGCGCCCCTCGAGCATCGCCCGGTGCGCCTCCGGGATGCGCTTGAGCAGGGCGAGCATCATCGCGACCGCATGCTCCGCGACGCCTTCCGCATTGCCGCCCGCTTGGGTCATGACCAGAACCCCGGCTCGGGTCATGGCGGGGACGTCGACCGTGTCATACCCCGCACCATGGGTGGACACGGCGAGCAGGTCGGGAGCGCGGGCGAGCAGGGCCGCGTCGGGCCAGAGATGGCGCGGCAACTCGTCGCGCAGGGAGCCGACCTGATAGGCTCTGACGCCTTCGAAGAGTCGCGCGACCTCGAGCTCTTCCGTGGCGGCGCCGACGGGCGTGGTGGCAAGCCGCCGGTCTGCGGCGATGATCTCCGTCCAGGCCGGGTGCGGCAGCGGCTCGGCATGGACGAGGCGTATCGGCTCGGGCATGCGATGGGTGGCTCTCGACGCGGAGGTTGGGCGATGGCGGTGGTGAAGGTGACGGGCATGACCTGCGGCGGGTGCGCGGCCGCCGTCAAGCGGGCCGTGGAAGCGGCGCTACCCGGAGCGACGGCGAAGGTCGATCTCGAACGCGGCGAAGCGGAGATCGTGGGCGGGGATCTCGACGCCGCGAAGGCCGCGATCGTCACCGCGGGCTTCGGCGTGGCCGAGTGAGGCGCGATGGAGGCGCGGCTCAAGTCGGGCGTCTGGGTCTCGGCCCTGGTTCGCCAGTGTGACCGACAGGCACGCCCTGCCGTGGTTCTGCGCAAGGGCGATGCCGATTCGGGCGGCATCGTGGTGGTGCTGCGGGGGCGCGAGGGGCTTGTGCCGCTTGTGCAGGTGCGTGACGGCGAGGGCAGGCTCGCCTGGCTTCGCGCGACCGGGGAAGGGCCTGTGGACCAGGCGGCGGCGGATGCCTATCTGGCTCGGGCTCTGAAGCGCGACCCTGATCTGTGGGTGGTGGAGGTGGATGCGCCGGACCTTGTTCCGCCCTTCGAGGCGCGGCTTGTGTGAGCGCGCGAGGGCCTCTGGGCGGGTGTGCGCGTGCCTGGCAGGGGGGGCTCGGCGGTGCGGTGAGCACCGGCCGGCGGGTGGCGCAGCGGACGCTTCCGGCCCTGGTCCGCTCAGGGGGCGATCGGCCGCGGTGGGCGGTGACAGGGCGGACGAACAGTGGCGCGACGGGGGCGCCCGCAGCGTTCGATATACCTGAGCGTCCTCCCGACCTCGCGTGTGCACGGACAGGGGCCACCTGTGGCCATGGGCCGCCTGGGCGGGCTGACTGTGCCCGGCACCTCCTGGCCCGGTCTTCATTTTCGCAAGTTGCATCGGCTCGGCCGACAGGCTACCGACCACGTGCCGCGTCCCGTTCGTCTAGAGGCCTAGGACACCAGCCTTTCACGTTGGTAACACGGGTTCGAATCCCGTACGGGACGCCATTGCCTTCCACCAAGCCATTGATATCAGTCGCTTTGTCTCCGCGCATGCGAGACGGTTCCCACACTAGTTCCCACACTCGGCGCTCGCTTGCCCCGAATCTCGCGCGTGGGTTGCGGCGAGCGCTGGCCAGCGCAACCGGCTTGCGGGGCGTGGGGTCTCGCCCCCCGTCCGATCACTCCGCCGAGCGCGAAGACGTGTCGGCGCGCAGCGTGCTCAGGGTGACAAAAACGAACAGTTCGTTTTTGTCACCTCCCTCGCCGTCTCCCGAGGCCGAGCGCGTCAGAAACAGACGTGCCCCGCAATTGCGTTTGGAAGGCCCTACAGCGGCCTCAGCCCCTCGCCGCTACAAGAGGGGGGTAGCGGCGCCCCCGCCAGAGCATCCACGGGCCGCCAGACGGGCGCGCGCGGGCCGGCTGGGTCAGCCCCCGTTGGCCCCGGCCATCTCGGCCGCCGACTCGCGTGCGATCGCTCCCGCGACGCGCGACCGCCCGTCCGGGTCGTAGAGCACGTCCCAAGCGACCGTTGCGCGCCATGCCTCCGGGGTCGGCAACGCAGCCTGCGGGCCGCCGGCTCGCTCGATCGCAGCGGCGACAAACAGCGCAACCAGGTCGCCGATCCGCTCGGCAGTCGCGCGGTCAATCCCGACTTCAGCACACGCCAGCACGACGCTCGGCGCGACTTCGGCGAGCGCACCCTCCGCGCCCTGCCGGAGCGCAGCGCCAATTAGGCGGTCCTGTTCGCCTTTCGTCAAAATGGCAAAGGAAAGCGCGTCATCCGCCCATGCCTCGGCCAAACGGGCGATCTCGGCCTCGCGTTCACGGTGCTTCCGCCAGCGCGCTTCGGCGAGACGGCGGGCTTGCTCAGCGCTTCGGATCTTCGGCATGAGGGTAGTCCTTCTTACGCAACATTATTGCCATGCAGATCGCGTCTGCGCATCTTCCTTGCGTGTGCGCATGATGCGTGTGCGTGCAGTGTCGCATGAACGCACGGAAATTGCCGTATCTGGCGCATTTACGCATAAAAATTATTTCTGACGCTAGCGAAATGGCGCGCGCCTGCCATCCGCATATGCGACTCTTCGGAAAGGACCCAAGAGGCGGGACACACTGGCCACTATCGCACAAGGTCGCGTTACTTGGCAGTCATAGCCCGTGTGCCTGCTTGAAGGCCGCGACTACAGGCGCGATCCTATCCGCAAACTTCTTCGCAGGATCGGGCCATTGGCGATCCCAGGTGTCACCTTCTGGCGTGCCGACTTCTGGCGCGCTCGCAAGGGCTTCGTTGCGGGCGCGTTCGTAGTCGACGAGGTCGGGCACGAGCGCAGCGGCCGCTTCGAATGCCTGCCGCGGGCCGCCATTCTCTAACGCGGCGATCACGCAATCGGCGTCTTCGAAGTCTTCGCCCGCGCGCATCGCCCAGAGGTTGATGCGCTGGTGCAACCAGCCCCCCTCCGCCACCCCGTGCCAGGTAGCCACGATGTCGCTCGGGGGCAGCGTCGCGCCACGGCGTGCGGCGGCGGTGGCGATGGCTTGCGCCTCCTGTAGATCCCGCCGCTGCGCTTCGGCAAGGCGGCGCGGGAAGTCTCAAAGCGCGGAGAGCGAACCCTGCCGCGCGTGCATCTCGGCTAGCAGCATTGTGCGGAGCTCGGCGAGCGGCGGCAGCGCCTTCACCTCGGCGCGCACGCTGCGGCAGACATGGCGCACCACGCAGGGCGGGATGCCTTCATCGCCCACAACATCGCCCAGCCCCGTGGCGTAGGCGGCCTTGCCAACGCGGCAGCCCGGGAACGTTTTGATCAGGTGCCGCGCGGCCTCGGCGGCGTGTTTCGGATCGGGCGGCTCGGCCAGCGCGGTGGCCAGCGCGGCGGCGAACGCGGCGTAGGCGTCGGGCTTGTCGCGTGGGTTGGGCGCCGGCGCGGCGTAGTGGCCTTTGGGCAGACAGCGGCGGCGAAGTTCGCCTTCCATGTCGGTCATAATCGGTTCCATGGTCAGAATGGTGGTAGCTTGGGTTTCTTCGAATGCACGCGGCGCGCGGCGCGCGTAGCCCGAGCGGAGCGCGCGCGCGAAACCGCGCGCACTCCGCGTTCGCTCCGCGTTAGCTTCGCGTTCGCTACGTGTTCGGGTGTTCCGTCAAACACCTCAGAGGTGTTTCCAGAGACGCCTCTGGCATGCGGTAGCGGCGCCGACGGCGCGGGCCGCCGCGCTCGGCGACAACAAGCAGGCCCGCGCGCTCCAGGGCGCGGACTGCGGCGGACGCGTTTCGCTTTTCGACTCCGCACCACGTGGCGATAGTGCGGAGGCTCGGCCATGCCTCGGCGCGCGCGGCCTTTCGCGTCGCGCCACGGTGGTGGTGCGCCACGCGGGCAGTCGGCGTTCATCCGACGCATGACGGCGCTCATGGTCATGTCACTGATCGGCGTGCGGCGTGTCGCACTCGGGAAGATCAGCGCTTCGCCCGCCAGCGCCGCGCGCTTGGGCAACTCGGCCACCGTGCATGGCAGGCCGGTCGCCTCGCGGTAGGCCCGCGCCAGGACTTCCAGCGCGGCGGGCGCAAGCGGCACGCGGTGCGGCAACACCTCGGCCGAGCGCTTCCCCTTCATCGCCTCGCCCGGAACCGTCAACACTGGAACGGGACCCTCGAAACTGATCCAGTTCCACCGCGCCTTGCGCACCTCGCCGGAGCGCAGCGCCGTCAGGATGGCGAAGCGCAGCGCGGCAGCGCCCATGCCTTCCACGTTGTCGAGCGCGACCCAGAACAAGGGGATGCGCGCCCAGGACAGGGACGGCAGGTTGCGGCCTCCGGGCAGCGCGGGCAGGCCCATGTTCCGCAGCATCCGCGCATCGGCCGGGTTGTCATTCGCGCGCCAGCCATGCGCGGCGGCGTAGCGCAGCACCGCGCCAATGCGGCGGAGAACCTTCCTCGCGGTGGCGGGCCGCTCGCGCCAGACCGCCGATATCGCGCGCATGACGGCATGCTTGTCGATAGCGGCAACGGGCATGTCGCCGATCTCGGGATAGGCCCAGCGTTCGAGGCTGTTGCGCCACATGACGGCGGTCTTGCGGTCCTTCCAGCCGGGCGCTTGGGACTGGATGCAGGCTTCGGCCACGGCGCGGAAGGTGCGGGCTTGGGCTTCCTCCAGGGCCTTGCGCGCGGCCTCGCGCTCGCGTCGGGCGGCCTCGCGTTCCTCGATTGGGTCGATCCCGGCGCGGGCTTGCTTCCGCATCGTTTCGGCCTTCTCGCGGGCTTCCTTGAGACTGACGGCGGGATAGCCGCCAAGCCCCACGTCATGCCGCTTCCCGGCCACTTGAACGCGCAGCATCCAGGCCTTCGCGCCGGAGGGCTTCACCACGAGGAACAGTCCAGCGCCGTCGAACAGGCGGTAGGGCTTCGCCTTGGGTTGCGCCGCGAGGATGGTGCGGTTGTCGAGATTGGGCATGTGGGAACCTCACTCCGGTTCCCACACTAGTTCCCACACTCGGCGCGCGCAATGCCAAATCGCAACAAACCGCGTCAGGCTTGCTCAGAACCGCCGCAACCCGGCCTCATACCTTGTGTTCCAGCCGCCTCATTCCGTCACGGTTGCGCAAGGCTGCAACGGCCTGAGTCCCTGGAATGGCGTTCCTACGGGACGCCAAGTCATCCGCGTCACCCTGCGATCCAGTCCGTCGTCCGCTTGGGCGCTCCGGAAAGCACGGCCAGCGCCCCGCCACGACGCCCCCAGAACGGACGGGCGCGAGCGCGTTCACG
>Ga0308411_10000418_pt1 | contig 27575 bp, 26 predicted proteins | sample HotsprottomLayer_2_FD_203530 | JGI IMG/M metagenome (GOLD analysis project Ga0308411, IMG submission 203530) | Hot spring phototrophic mat microbial communities from Octopus Spring, Yellowstone National Park, Wyoming, United States -... | ecosystem: Environmental > Aquatic > Thermal springs >... | reverse complement strand
TATAGTTTGACAATTTTGTTTGGCAGTATATAAAAGAATTTTGAATTTATGGAAAGGGGTTCATATTTGGAAAAAGCATGAAAGTCTTCCCGTTCACTATCGCTCAGAAGTTGTCATGAGCAATAGTGAAGGGGAAGACAAAATCGTCCAAAATATAATTTTTATCGTCAATTCCGGTATCTAAAAAATTCCTTTACTTTTTTTATACCCCCATGTTATAAAAGGATTAGCTTTGCATGTAGCGAAGTTTTAGTACCTACCATAGGTGGGAAGAATTAAAAGGAGGTTTTAAGAAGTATGGCTTTTGAAGGACGTGTTAAGTGGTTTAATGAGTCAAAGGGATTTGGGTTCATTCAGCAGGATGGCGGTGGAGATGTTTTTGTCCATTACACATCAATTAAGGGTGATGGATTTAAAACATTAAAACAGGGTGACAAGGTTAAATTTGATGTTGTTGAAGGAGACCGTGGACCTAAAGCAGTTAATGTAGAAAAAGTCTGACAACCTGAGGGGGAGACCTCTCCCCCTTTCATAAATTTTTCAAATGCCTCTTCCAGAATGGGTTAAAACCCAACTTAAAGAGCTCAAAAAAACACAAAATTTTTTAAAGCACCGAAAATTAAATACTGTCTGTGAAACCTTAAGATGCCCAAATAGAAGTATTTGCTATAAAGAGCCTACAGCAACCTTTATGATTCTTGGCAATATTTGCACAAGACGATGTAAATTTTGTAATGCTAAAAGAGGAAACCCTGAACCTTTGGATTTTGAAGAGCCTTTGAGAATAGCTCAAGCAGTGAAAGAACTCTCCTTAAAATATGTTGTTGTTACATCTCCGACAAGGGATGATATAAAAGATGGTGGAGCAGAACATTTTGTTTTGACAGTAAGGGAAATAAAAAAAATTAATCCTGATACAAATGTGGAAGTTCTTGTCCCTGATTTTCAGGGAAATATAAATTCAATAGACAAAGTTATAAACTCTGAAATATCAGTTTTTTCCCACAACATTGAAACTGTGCCATCCTTATATGGATATGTAAGAGATGGAATTTATACCCGGTCATTAAAAGTTCTTGAATATGCAAAAAAACTTAATTCAGAAATGATTACTAAATCAGGATTCATGGTAGGAGTTGGTGAAAGCCTCAGTGAAATATTTCAGACAATAAAAGATTTAAAAAATGCAGGTTGCGATATTATTACAGTTGGTCAGTATCTTCAACCTTCAAAAAAAGCTTTAGCTGTAGTAGAATATAAAAAAGTGGAAGTTTTTGATGAAATTGCAGATTTTGCTTTGAAAGAAGGAATTAAAGTTGTTTTAAGTGCTCCATTGATAAGAAGTTCTACAAGGGCTTTTGAAGCCTATAAAGCAGTAAAGGAGGGAAAGTATGGAAAACTTTGAATTTTTTAATCCTACAAGAATAATATTTGGCAAAGGGACGGAGAATAAAATCGGAGAGATTTTGAAAAGGAATAAAATTAAAAAAATTCTTTTTGTTTACGGAAAAGAATCCATTAAAAAAATTGGACTCTATGACAGAGTTGTAAGGTCATTAAAAGAAAACGATATTGATTTCATTGAACACAGTGGTGTAAAACCAAATCCGGTGCTAAGTCACACAAAAGAGGGAATTGAAAAGGCAAAGGCAGAAAAAGTAGATGCAATCCTTGCGGTTGGAGGCGGTTCAGTTATTGATGAAGGTAAAACAATTGCTGTAGGTGCAAAGTCAAAAAAGGATGTATGGGTTTATTTTAAAAGGGGCGATGAAATAAAATCAGCTTTACCTGTTTATACGATTTTAACATTGGCTGCAACAGGAAGTGAGATGAACGGATTTGCTGTAATAACAAAGGAAGAAACTCAAGAAAAGCTTTCAATCTCATCTGAGCATATTTTCCCTAAAGTTTCAATTCTAAATCCTGAGTTAACTTTTACTGTTTCTCCTCAGTATCAGGCATATGCAGCAGTTGATGCCATTGCCCATGTTATTGAGTATTATTTTAGTGGAACTTACTGCCCAAGTCTTCAAAACAGGTTAATTGAAGGTCTGATTAAAACAATCATGGAAACAACGGAAAGAATTCTTGAAGAACCCAGAAATTACAATGCCAGAGCTGAGTTTATGTGGTCTGCTACCCTTGCTTTAAATGGTCTGACAAGGTTAGGAATAAAGGGTGGCAGTTTTCCAAATCACATGATTGCCCATGCATTAGGCGCTCTATATGACCTTGCACATGGTGCCTGCTTAAGTATTGTCATACCTGCTTGGATGCGTTGGTATAAAGACAGAAATATCCAACAGTTTGAAAGATTTGCAAAAGAGATATTTAATAAAAATAATGCAGATGAGGGAATTGTTCAGCTTAAATCATGGTTTAAAAAAATCGGTGCACCAGTGAGTTTAAAGGATGCAAATATATCTTCCTCAGAAATTAACAAAATTGTTGAAAATGCTTATAATATAGCAAAAGTATGGCAGATGGATAAGGATTATACAAAAAAAGTATTGACAGAAATATTAAAAAATGCAGATGATTAAATAAAAAGTATGGAGGGAAAAATGTTTGATTTTCCAAGAATTAAAAGATTACCTCCCTATGTATTTGCAGTAGTAAATCAACTTAAGATTGAGCTGAGAAGAAAAGGAGAGGATATAATAGACCTTGGTATGGGAAATCCTGATTTGCCAACGCCAAAGCATATTGTTGAAAAACTTTGTGAAGCAGCAAAGCTTCCAAAAAATCATAGATATTCAGCAAGCAGGGGAATTACTCAACTTAGGTGTGCTATTTCAGAGTGGTATAAAAGAAGATTTGACGTTGATATAGATCCGGAAACAGAGGCTGTTGTTACCATTGGATCGAAAGAGGGTTTAAGTCATCTACTTTTAGCAGCAGTTCAACCCGGTGATGTTGTACTTACTCCCTCACCAGCCTATCCTATTCATCCTTACGGAGCAATAATTGCTGGTGGAGATGTTAGAACCTTTGATATCTGTCCATGTATGGATTTCTTTCAGGAGCTTGAGAGAGCTTATAAAAATTCTTGGCCAAGACCAAAGATTTTAATAATTAATTTCCCTCATAATCCCACAACAGCAGTTGTTGAGAATCTTGATTTTTTCAGAAAAGTTGTTGATTTTGCTAAAGAAAACAATATTATGGTTATCCATGACTTTGCCTATGCTGACTTAGTTTTTGATGATTATAAAGCACCAAGTTTTCTTCAGGTGCCCGGAGCAAAGGATGTTGGAGTTGAATTTTTCTCAATGACAAAAAGTTACTCAATGGCTGGATGGAGAGTTGGTTTTTGTGTTGGCAATAAAGAGATTGTTGGAGCCTTAACAAAAATAAAAAGTTATCTTGACTACGGAATGTTTCAGCCAATTCAGATTGCATCAATTGTTGCATTAAGGGGACCTCAGGAATGCGTTGAAGAAATAAGAAAAATCTATGAAAGAAGACGAAATGTTCTCATTAAAGGACTAAATCAGGCTGGATGGAAAGTAGACCCTCCTAAGGCAACAATGTTTGTTTGGGCTGAAATTCCAGAGCCTTTCAAGAAAATGGGTTCTTTAGAATTTGCTAAATTTTTAATAAATGAAGCAAAGGTTGCAGTTTCTCCCGGTACTGGTTTTGGAGAAGGAGGAGAAGGTTTTGTAAGATTTGCTCTTGTTGAGAATGAACACAGAATCAGGCAGGCTTGTAAAGGAATTAAAAAAGCACTAAATCTTGTTCCTCAGGTAAAAAGAATTAGAAAAGTTGGGTAAGGAGGTAGAATGAAGCAGGTAAAGGTGGGAGTTATAGGGTTTGGCGTAGTTGGTACAGGTACAATAAAAATTCTTCTTAATCAGAGAGAGTTGATAAAAAAAAGAACAGGTATAGATATAATTCTTAAAAAAGTAGCTGACAAGGATATTGAAAGACCAAGAGAGATAAATCTTCCAAAAGAGATTTTAACTACAGATGCCTGGGAGATTATAAAGGACCCAGAAATCGATATAGTTGTTGAACTTGTTGGTGGTACTACTATAGCCAAAGAATTTATCATTGAAGCTTTAAAAAACGGAAAACATGTTGTTACTGCAAATAAAGCTTTATTAGCAGAACATGGCAATGAAATATTTGAAGAAGCCTTACAAAGAGGTTTAAAAATTGGTTTTGAGGCTTCTGTAGGAGGAGGCATCCCCATTATAAAAGTAATGAAAGAGGGTCTTGTTGCAAATAAAATTCTTGCAATATATGGAATAATAAACGGAACAACAAACTTTATTCTTACAAAGATGACCAATGAAGGAATTGATTTCCAGGATGCACTATCAGAAGCTCAAAGACTCGGTTATGCAGAGGCAGACCCTACCCTTGATATAGAAGGAATTGATTCAGCCCATAAAATTACAATTTTAGCCTCCTTAGCCTATGGAATACCTCTGAGCTTTAATAAAGTTTATTGCGAAGGTATTACAAAGATAACAGCACAGGATATCGCCTTTGCAAGAGAGTTTGGCTACAAAATTAAGCTTCTTGCAATAACAAAAATTCTTGACGGAGAAATTGAATTAAGGGTTCATCCAACAATGGTGCCTGAGGATTATTTAATTTCAAAAGTTGATGGTGTTTTCAATGCCATATATGTTGAAGGAGACAGTGTTGGAGAAACCCTTTACTATGGAAGAGGAGCGGGAAGTATGCCTACAGGAAGTTCTGTAGTTGCGGATATAGTCGATATTGCAAAAGGAGTAAATACAATGCCACCTGATTTCTCTGAAAAACTTTATATAAAACCAATGGAAGAGATAGAAAGTATGTATTACTTCAGATTTACTGCATTAGACCGTCCCGGAGTTTTATCAAAGATTTCAGGAGTATTTGGAGAACACAACATAAGCATTGCATCAGTAATTCAGAAAGGAAGATCAAAGGCTGGTGCTGTTCCTCTTGTAATATTAACTCACAAGGCAAAAGAAAAAGATGTGCTCGAGGCTCTTGAAAAGATTGATAAGTTACCTGTAGTAGCTGCAAAGAGTGTATTTATAAGGGTTGAAGGACAGGAAATGTGAAGACTCTTTGCCTTTTCTGTCATTCCGAAGGGCTTATTCTCGGGATCCCCAAAAAGACAATGACTTTTTGGAGTGCTCTTGTCTTGAGGAATCTCTATTGAAAAAGAGGAGATCCTTCGCTATCGCTCAGGATGACAAAATATCAGAATGACAAAATATCAGGATGACAAAATATCAGAATGATAAAATAACAGGATGATAAAATATCAGGATGACAAAATAAGTGTGTCAAGATATGACCGTCAGATTATACTTTCTAATATAGGCAGAGAAGGACAGAAGAAGCTTAACAAATCAAAAGTATTAATTGTAGGTGCAGGCGGGCTTGGTAGTGCTTCTGCATATTATCTTGCTTCATCTGGTATAGGATACATAGGCATTGTTGACCCTGATAAAGTGGAACTAAGCAATCTTCAGCGTCAGATTCTTCACAATGAAGAACATATCGGAATGCCGAAGGCAATTTCAGCAATGATAACTCTTAAAAAGCTTAACAGTGAAATCAAGCTCCTTCCCTATCCTGAGGAAATAAATAGAAAGAATGCTTCTGGATTAATTAAATCCTATGATATTGTTGTTGCCTGCCCTGATAATTTTCTAACAAGAAAGATTCTGAATGAAGCATGTTTTAAAATGAATAAACCTCTTATAATTGGTGCAGTTTCAGAGTTTGAAGGTCATGTTTTTGATGTAAATCCACCAGAAGGACCCTGTTACAACTGCCTTTTTGAGGATGCAACAGATGAAGAAAATCAAAGAGGTATATTAGCTCCGGTCGCAGGTGTAATTGGTTCAATTCAGGCAATAGAGGTAATAAAAATCCTGCTTGGTTTTGGACAACTTTTACATGGCAGAATCATTGTTTATGATGCTTTAAAAGAAGTTTTTCGGGAAGTTAAATTTTTAAAAAATCCATCCTGTAAAATTTGTAAATGAAACTCAAAAAAGCAATCTATGATGATATGATAGACCACTGCAGAAATTGTTTACCCTATGAAGCTTGCGGAATTCTTGCAGGAAAGAATAATTTTGTAACAGAGATTTATAAAATAAAAAATATTGAGGACTCCTTTGTCAGCTATTTTATGGAACCAAAAGAACAACTTAAGGCAATGAAAGATATTAGACAAAGGGGACTTGACATGATTGCCATATTTCACAGTCATCCCTTCGGTAATGCTTATCCATCCAAGAAGGACAGAGATTTAGCCTTTTATGATGTTTATTATGTAATAGTTGGATTCGAACCAAAAATTGAAGTTAAATCTTTTAAGATAAAAGATGGGGAAATTAATCAGGAAGAATTAATTATTGAAAATGAAAACTAAAATTTTGTATTTTGTGTTTTTTACTTTTTTGTTTCTATTCGGCGTCTTTATTGGCTATATATACTGGCTTTTTTCAGACCTACCGGATATTAGGAATTTAGAGGGTTACAGACCCCTTGAAGCATCAATTGTTTATTCCTCCGATGGTCAAGTTCTTACAGAGTTTTACTATGAAAGAAGAAAGTTTGTTCCCCACTACGAAATTCCCGATATCATAAAAAAAGCCTTTATATCAGCAGAGGATGTAAGATTTTATAAACATCCAGGCGTTGATTTCATCGGAATTATGCGAGCTCTTTATAGAGACATTAAAGCAGGTAGCATTGTAGAGGGTGGAAGCACTATTACACAGCAGCTTGCAAAGATGCTTTTTTTAAGCTCTGAAAGAAATATAACAAGAAAAATAAAGGAGGCAATACTTTCAATTCAGATTGAAAAAAAATATACAAAGGATGAAATTCTCGGACTCTATCTTAATCAGGCATATTTCGGAAATAGAGCCTATGGAATAGCAGCTGCAGCTGAGACCTATTTTGGAAAGTCCTTTAAAGAATTGAAAATTTCAGAGGTTGCTTTGCTTGCGTCATTGCCAAAGGCTCCCTCAGCTTTTAATCCCTTTAAAAAGCCTGATATTGCTGTTAAAAGAAGAAAAATTGTGCTTGAAAAAATGCTTGAAGAAGGCTTTATAACAAAGGAACAATATAACGAGGCAATAAAAGAGCCTTTACCAGAGCATCCCCATTGGAGGCGTTTTGAAGCTCCGTATTTTGTTGAAACTCTCAGACAGGAACTTGAGGCAAAATATGCAGAAAGACTTTACAAGGATGGATTAAGAATTTACTCAACAATTAATTACAATCTTCAGAAAAAAGCAGAAGAAGCAGTAAAAAAGGGACTTGAAGAGATTCATAAAAGAGTTAAGCCACAGGTTCAGGCTTCATTAATTGCAATAGAGCTTAAAACAGGGTATGTTAAAGCCTTTGTTGGAGGAAATGATTTTTGGGAAACCCAGTACAATAGAGTTTTTGCATTACGACAGCCCGGAAGTGCTTTTAAACCCTTTGTTTATGCTGTTGCCTTGATGGAAGGATGGAACATGGATGATACAATCCTTGATGCTCCTGTTTCTTTTCCTGGAGCAGTTAAGGGTAAAAGCTGGAGTCCAAAGAATTATAATAACGAATATCATGGTGAAGTTTCATTAAGAAAGGCACTTGCCCTATCTTTAAATGCAGCCACTGTTAGGCTTGCCTCCCATGTAGGTATTAAAAAAGTTGTTGAATTTGCTCAACAATGTGGTTTAACTACAAAAATTCATCCCTATCTTTCAACTGCTTTGGGAGCCTCTGATGTAAAACCTATAGAACTAACCACAGCTTATTCGGTTTTTGCAACAGGTAAAAAAATAAAGCCAATTTTTTATGAGAAAGTTACTGACCACAATGGAGTTATAATTGAAGAAAATAAGCCAGAAACAGAAATTATTTTACCAGAGGAAATAGTTGAACAAATGAGGGAATTATTATGGGAAGTTGTAATTTCAGGAACTGCTCAGAAAGCAAAGGAGCTTCAAAGAGAAGTTTATGGAAAGACAGGGACAACAAATGATTTTTCCGATGCGTGGTTTGTGGGCTTTGATGATGATTTATTAGTCGGCGTTTGGGTTGGCAGAGATAATCACAAACCAATTGGACCTAAGGAAGCTGGAGCAAGAGCAGCTCTACCTATATGGATTGATTTTATGAAAGCAAAACAGTAAATGTTAAAATTATAAAATGGGTAAAATAATAACAATTGCAAATCAAAAGGGAGGAGTTGGGAAAACCACTACTGCTTTAAATCTTGGAGCTTCCTTAAGCATAGAGGGTAAAAAGGTTTTACTTATTGATTCAGACCCGCAGGGAAATCTTACAACTGGAGTTGGAATAGAAAGAAGTAATCTTAATTTAAGTCTTTATGATTTATATGTTGATTCCCTATCTCCACATAGTGTAAAAATTAAAACAAAATTTGACAATATATGGATAATTCCATCAACTATAGACCTTGTAGGAGTAGAAGTTGAACTTGTTCATAGACAAAATAGAGAATTTATTCTAAAAAATATTTTATTACCTATAGTTTCAGATTTTGATTACCTTATTATTGATGCACCTCCATCTCTTGGTCTTTTAACTTTAAACTGTCTTGTTTCTGCCCATTCACTAATAATTCCAGTTCAATGCGAGTACTATGCTTTGGAAGGTCTTGGATTGCTCATTAAAACCTTTGAACTTGTAAGAGCTAAACTTAATCCAGACCTTAAAATTGAGGGAATTCTTCTTACAATGTTTGATGGAAGAAATAGTCTTTCAAGACAGGTTGCAGAAGAAGTGAGAAGTTTTTTTGGTAAAAAAGTTTATAATACAGTAATACCAAGGAATGTTACTTTAGCAGAGGCTCCAAGTCATGGAAAGCCAGCTGTTTTTTATGATATAAGGTCAAAGGGTTCTCAAAGTTATTTAAGTTTTGCAATGGAGTTTTTAAATGAAGAAAGCCTTAGGTAAGGGATTAGAATCTTTAATTCCAAAGAAAGAAGAGATACTTCAGGAAATAGAAATAGAAAGAATAATTCCAGGAGTATCTCAGCCAAGAACGGATTTTAATGAGGAGACATTAAAAGAGCTTGCTCAATCAATTAAAGAAAAGGGAATTATTCAGCCAATTGTTGTATCACGTGTTGGTGATGGCACATTTAGAATAATTGCTGGAGAACGAAGATGGAGAGCTTCAAAAATTGCAGGATTAGAAAAAATTCCAGCAGTTATAAAAGATGTTTCTCCTATTGAGGCTGTTGAGATTGCCCTAATTGAAAATATTCAGAGAGAAGACCTTGACCCTGTTGAAACTGCCACTGCTTTTGATAAATTAATTAGAGAGTTCAATCTAACCCAAGAAGAACTTTCAACAAGGGTTGGAAAAGACAGAGCAACAATTGCAAATTATTTAAGAATACTTAAACTTCCTGATGAGGTAAAGCATTATCTTAAACAAGGAACAATCACTATGGGACATGCCAAAGCAATTCTGTCAATTGAAGACCCTCAAAAACAGATTGAAATTGCCAATATGGTTGCAAAAAAATCTTTATCTGTAAGACAGACAGAGGAACTTGTAAAAAAGACTGATAAGCCGAAGCTTTTGAAAGAAAAATTAGCAGAGATAGAGGAACTTGAAGACAGACTCACCTCAGAACTTGGGTCTAAAGTAAAGATTTTACATAAAGGGAAAAAAGGGAAGCTTGAAATATTTTATAACTCCCTTGATGAGCTTGATGGGATTTTACAAAGAATATTTAAAAAATCTTTCCTGGATTCATAATTCCTTTTGGGTCAAATACTCTTTTTAGAGCCTGCATAAGTTCGATATGTTTTCTGTCTAATTGAATATCTATGTAGGGTTTTTTTGTTATTCCAATTCCATGTTCTCCTGAAATTACTCCCCCCATACTAACTGTAAGTTCAAATATTTTCTTTACAATTTCGAATCCTTGTTTTTTTTCTTCTTCGATTCCCTTGCTAACAAGTATGTTTACATGGATATTGCCATCTCCAGCATGTCCAAAGCAGATAATAGGAATTTTTGATTCAATTGACAGTTTATTTAATTTTTTAAGTATTGTTGAAAGATTGTCTATGGGAACTGCGATATCAATGTTTATTTTTTCTTTATCTTTCATTTTCAAAATACATGGAGAAATGCTTCTTCTTGCTTTCCACAGATTTTCTCTTGAATAATAATCTGTGGCAACCTGTGTTTCTCCATTAAATTTTCTAACAATATCAACAATTTTTTCTCCCTGCCTTTTAAGGGAGGTTACTTCACCGTCGAGTTCAACAAGAAGCAAGGCTTCTGAAGCACTGGGAAGTCCCAATTCATAATTTGTTTCTACTAATTGAAGACAGGAACTATCAAGAAATTCAAGGGTTCTTGGAATAATCCCAGAACCAATAATTTTAGGAACAGCATCTCCAGCAGACTCTATTGAGTCAAAACTTACAAGAAGTGTAATCACTTCTTCTGGTTGGGGTAATACTCTGAGGGTAACCCTTGAAATTATTCCAAGGGTTCCTTCTGAACCAATAAAAAGTTCCTTTATTTCATATCCTGTAACTCTTTTAAAAGTCTTACCTCCTAAAGTAAAAACTCCACCTGTTGAAAGCACTGTTTCAAGTTCTAAAACATAGTTCCTTGTAACACCGTATTTTATAGCTCGGGGACCACCTGCATTTGTTGCTACATTTCCTCCTATTGTGCAATAATCAAGAGATGCTGGATCTGGTGGATAAAAAAGTTCATAAATAGTGAGTTCTTTTTGAAGTTCTCCATTTATAACTCCTGTTTGTAAAGTAGTAGTAAAATTTTTCGTATTTACTTCTAAAATTTCTCTCATTTTTTCAAGACTAACAATAATACTTCTTGAATTAATAGGAATAGCTCCTCCTGCCATACCTGTTCCAGCACCTCTTGGCACTATTTTTAATCCTTTATTTGTTGCCCATTTTACTATTCTTACAATTTCATCAGTATTTTTAGGCCAGGCAATAAGCTCTGGGAGACTTCCTTTTGCATAGGAAGCATCATAGCTATAGCATATTAAGTCTTCTTTTTCATCGGATATTTCTATTCCGTTAATCAATGTTAAATCTTTCATGCATATACCTCTGCTTTTTTTAGTTGTAATGAAATTACTGTTGAAACCCCTTCCTCTTGCATGGTAACTCCGTAGATGTAATCAGCTATTTCCATCATGAGTTTATTGTGAGTTATTATTAAAAATTGTGTTTCATTACTTAAATCCTTTATCAGTTTTCTTAAACGAAGAGTGTTAATATCATCAAGTGGAGCATCAACTTCATCAAGAATACAAACAGGAGATGGACGGATACTTAAACAGGCAAATATAAAGGACAAAGCAGTCAGTGTTTTTTCTCCTCCTGAAAGTAGATTTATGTTCCCTGCTTTTTTACCTGGAGGTTGCACCTGTATATCTATTTCTGATTCAAGTATATTGTTTTCATCAGTTAGAATTAGTTCTGCCTTTCCTCCTTCAAAAAGTTCGTTGAAGATATTGTTAAATTTTTCCCTCAAAAGATAAAGAGTTTCTTTTAATTTTTTTTTCGTAAGGGAGTTAATTTTTTTGATTGCTTCTTGTAGTTCTTCTATGGAAGTTATTATATCCTGTTTCTGACTAATTAGAAAGTTATATCTTTCCCTTACTTCTTCGTATTCTTTTAAAATTTCCATATCAACAGGTCCGATTTCTTTAAGTTGATTTTTAAGTTGCATTATTCTACTTTTAAAGATTTCTGTATCCAAAATAGGTTCTATTTCTTCATTAATTATGTTAATTCCGTAAAGGTTGTAAATTTCAATCCATAAATTTTCAAGTTTTATTTTTCTCTCTCTTTCAATAGCCTTTTTCTCTCCAATTAGTGTTGTAATTTTTTGTAATTCTTCATTTATGTTTTGGTAGTTTGTTTCCAGTTCAGCAAGAAATCCTCTTGTCTGCTTCAGTTCTGTATAGAGAGTTTCTTTTAATTCTTTCAGATTGGCTATTTCAAAGGTAAGTGTTTCAATTGCCCTTAATGTTTTTGCTTTTTCTTGTTCAATCTGGGATATTTTTTTTAAACTTTGTTCAATTTCTTCTTCATTTTTCTGTTTTTTTATTGAAAGTTTTTTAATTTCTTCATTCAATCTAATTATCTCCTGCTTTTTACTGTTTTGTCTTTCATTTAAAGTAGAAAGCATGATTTTTTTATTAGAGAGAGCTTCTTTTTTGTTTTCCTGTTTTTGCAGTAACTCTTTTTGTGTATTTTTAAGTTCTTCAATTTTTCTCTCTAAATCTTCAATTTCATAGGATAATTGTTCAATTTCAGAAGCAGTTTTTTCAATTAATTTTCTGTTTTTAGATATTTCCTGTTCTATTGCCCTTTCTTCATTTTCAAGATATTTTGTTCTTTGCCTTAGCTGTTCTATATCTTTGTTAAGGCTTCTGTATCTTTCTTCATTTTGGAAGATTTCTTTCTGTATTTGAGAAATTTTTGATCTTCTGCTTTCAATTTCTTTTTTGTTCTCTTCTTTAATAATCTGTTTTTTTATAATTTCTTGTTGTAAAGATTCAATTTGCTGTGCTATATCATTTTTTTCTTCCTTTAAATGTTCAAGTAGTCTTTTCTTTTGAAGAATATTTGATTTTTTACCTGTTTTGATAAATCCATCTGGAAACAACACCTCACCTTGCTCTGTCAGAAAACAGCAATGGGGAAAATCTTTTTTATAAGTTAGTGCTTCTTTGATAGTGCTTACAACATAGACATTTTCAAAAATGTTTTCAGGAATTCCAGAATCTTTCATTTTTATGAATTTTTTGATTTTTCTGTTTTCTAAGATACTTTTTTTATTATTCTGAGCTAAGGTATGTTGAGGAATCTCAAAATTTTTTAAGAAAAACCAGTTTTTGTTTTGAAGATATTTAATTTCCTCAATATTCTCTATTACTGCAGATTTAAGTTTTTCTTCCATAAGAGTTTCGATTAATTCCTCAGCTTCGGGGCTAACATCGATGTATTCAAAGAAAAGTTTATGATCTTTACTGTCCTGCCATACTTCTGATGAAAGAGCTTCAATTTTTCCATTAATCACTGCTTCTTTTTTCTTTTTTTCAATTATGCTATGATTTTTTGCTTCCAGTTCCCTATCTATTTGAGAAAGCTGATTCTGAAGAAGGTTTATTTTTTCATTTTCTAATTGGAAGGTTTCTTTTAAAATCTTTATTTTCTCTTCAATTTCTTGAATTTCTGTTTCTAAATGATTTATTTTTTGGGTCATTTCTTTTTTTCTTGAATAAAGGGAGCTTAATCTGTTTTTATCGTTTTCAATGGATTTTTTGACTGAATGATAATAATTTTTCTTATTTGCCAGTTCTGTTGTAAGTTTAAAAAGGGTTTTTCTCTGTTTTTCAAGTTCTTTTTCAAATTCATTTATTTTTTTATGAAATTCAATTAACTCCTGTTCTTCTTTGATGATTTTTTCCTGAAGATTAGCAATATTTCTTTTAATTTCTGAGTATTGAATTGAAAATTCTTTTAGCTCATTCTGAGATTTTTCAATTTCTCCTGTCAGTACAGAGTTTTCTTCTTGAATTTTATTTATCAATTCTTTTCTATTTTTTTCTTCTTGAAAAAAAAGGTTTTGTTGATTTTCTGTTTTTGTTTTTTCAATTTCTTTCTGTTTTAGCTCTTTTTCTTTTTCTTGTAATTCATTTTCAATATGAGTAATTTTATTTTTTTGCTCTTCAATTTTTTTTATAATTTTTTCAATTTCTTCTTTCAGTTTTGACTGTTTGTTTTCTAAATTATTGGTTTCATTTTTAAGTCCTTCCATCTCATCAATAAGTTTCAAACTTTCAGTTTTTGAGACCTTTAATTCAAGATTTTTTAATTCTTCTATGATTTTTTTATATTTTTCAGCTCTTTTAGCCTGTCTTTCAAGTAAGGAATATTGTTTTTTCAGTTCACCGATAATATCTTCTATTCTTTGTAGATTTTCTCTTGCTGATTGAAGTTTTCCTTCAGATTCAGTTTTTTTAATTTTATATAGAGAAATCCCAGCACATTCTTCTAATAAAGTCTTTCTGTGAAAGGGTTTTGATAGTATATCATTAATTTTTATCTGATCAATTATTGAGTAAGTTCTTATATCAACTCCTTCTGAGAGAAATATTTCTCTTATGTCTTTAAGTCTTGCCTGCTTACCATTTATTATGAAATAGGATTCTCCAGTTTTGTAAAATCTTCTTTTTATTTCTGTGAATTCTACTTCGGATTCTTCTTCATTTTCGGTTTTCTTTAATGATTTCAGGAGAATAGTTACTTCTGCGATACCCTTTTCCCTTTTTGATTGAGAGCCTTGGAATATTACTTCCTCCATTTTTTCTCCTCTAAGGATTCTGGGATTATGCTCTCCAAGAATCCATCTGAAGGCATCAACAATATTGCTTTTACCTGCTCCATTAGGTCCTACAAAGCAGGTAATTCCCTTATTGATTTCTATTCTGGTTTTTTCGGGAAAAGATTTAAATCCATTAAGTTCTATCCATTTTATTTTCATTAACAATATTTTAGCTTATTTTTATTTTAAAAGCTTTAATGCAAGCATAAAAATTTTTTATTTGACCAAAAAAGTATAACTATTTTACTGTTGATAGACAATAAATTTTATGGTATAATTTCAAAAAATCTTAAAGTAGGAGGAAACTATGACGAAGAAGTATGACACACCTTTATTGGATGAGCTTGAAAAGGGTCCTTTCCCGAGTTTTGTCACTGAAATCAAAAAAGCAGCTGCTAAAAATGCTATGGCTGCCGATGAGCTTGGACTGTTAGAAAAAAGTTTTAGAGACAAGGTAACCTACTGGAAACACGGCGGTATCGTAGGTGTCAGAGGATATGGAGGAGGTGTTATTGGAAGATATTCAGAATTAGCAGATGAATTTCCTAATGTCGCTCATTTCCATACTGTCCGTGTAAACCAGCCTGCAGGTTTATTTTATACTTCTGAAACAATGAGATTTTTCTGTGATCTTTGGGACAGATATGGAAGTGGATTAACAAACTTTCATGGTTCAACTGGCGATATAATTTTATTGGGAACAGTAACAGATAATCTTGAGCCTCTTGCAACCATTCTTAGTATGAATGGTTTTGACCTGGGTGGTTCTGGTTCTGCAATGAGAACACCAAGTTGTTGTGTAGGCCCGGCAAGATGTGAGTGGTCAATGATTGATACCCTTGATATTGCCTATGATTTAACTCAGGAATTCCAGGATGAGCTTCATAGACCTGCTTTTCCTTATAAGTATAAGATTAAAGTAGTAGGATGTCCAATTGATTGTAATGCTGCAATAGCTCGTGCAGACTGTTCCATAATTGGAACATGGAAAGGTCCAATTGAGATTGACCAGGACAGAGTAAGAGATTATGCAAAGAAAGGTATGAATATTCAGGAAGAAATAGTTAATCTCTGCCCTGGAAAATGTATCACCTGGGATGGAAATAATCTTACAATAAATAACGATGATTGTCGTCATTGTATGCATTGTATTGCAAAATTATCAGGAGCTCTTAAACCAACACCTCCTTTTGGAGCCACAATATTAATTGGTGCAAAAGCTCCATTTGTTATTGGTGCTACACTTTCTTGGGTGGTAGTGCCTTTTATGGAAATGAAACCACCTTATCAAGAAATAAAAGACCTCCACAGAAAATGGTGGGAGTGGTGGAGTGAATATGGAAAGAACAGAGAGAGAATTGGTGAGCTTATTCTTCGTCGTGGAATGAGAGAGTTCCTGGAGATTTCTGAACTTGAACCAGCACCAGAGATGGTTAAAGAGCCAAGAAGAGATCCGTTCTTTTTCTGGAAAGAGGGAGACCTCGAAGGTAAGCCCTGGGAAAAATGGTTAAAATAATATAATAAAAAAACATTAAGGAGGTAAAATTATGCCATATGTAATTTCCGATGTAGTAGATGTAAAACAAAGAAAAACAGATATAGGACCGCCTCATTACAAAAACTTTTTACCGCCAGTGATCCAGAAAAATTATGGAGACTGGAAAACCCATGAAATATTAACTCCTGGACTAATGGTTCATATAGCTAATTCTGGAGATAAAATTTGGACAGTTAGAGTTGCGTCTCCAAGACTTCTGAGTACCGACACATTAAGAGAGATCGCTGATATTGCTGATAAATATTGCGATGGTTATTTCAGGTTTACAACAAGAAATAATTTAGAGTTTCTTGTTTCCGATGAAAGTAAAGTTAATCCATTAATTGAAGAACTAAAGGCAAAGAACTACATGATTGGTGGAATTGGCCCCAGGGTAAGTAATGTTGTACATACACAGGGCTGGATTCACTGTCATTCAGCAGCTGTTGATGCTTCTGCGCTTGTTAAATGTTTATTAGATGATCTTGCTGATTATTTTACAACAAAGGAAACTCCTAACAAAGTAAGATTGGCAGTTGCATGTTGTACAAATATGTGCGGTGCGGTTCACTGCTCAGATATAGCCATTGTCGGTATTCATACAAAAATACCAAGAATTGAACATGAGAGATTTAAGGATCTCTGTGAATTACCAACAACTATGGCCGCATGTCCTACAGCAGCAATAATTCCTGATCCAGCAAAGAAATCAATTAAGTTAAAAGAAGAAAAATGTATGTACTGCGGAAACTGCTTTTCCGTTTGTCCTGCTCTTCCAATTAAAGATGCAGAAAATGACGGAGTTGCAATAGTTGTAGGTGGAAAAGTTGGTAACTTAAGAACACCTCCAAAGTTTTCAAAGCTTGTAGTTCCTTATTTACCAAATAATCCACCAAGGTGGCCTGAAGTAACAAAGGCAGTCAGAAAGATTTTTGATGCCTATGTGGCTGGAGCAAAGAAACACGAAAGAGTAGGAGAGTGGATTGATAGAATTGGATGGGAAAAATTCTTCGATGTGACAGGAATACCATTTACATGGCAGCACATTGATGATTGGACATACACCTTTGAAACACTCAGAACAACTGCACAAATAAAATGGGTTAAAAAATAATTTAATATAAGGAGGGGTAAAATCCCCTCCTTATAAAGAAAGGGGTGAAAATTTTATGGATAAAGAAGAACTCAAAAAACAGATATACAAACTCATTGAAGAGGCTCAAGGAAAAAAGAAATACAAACAGATGGATGTAATAAAACATTTTAGATCTCTTGGTGTATCAGATGCTGATACAAAGGAAGCAATAAGAGAACTTATCGATGGTGGACAATTAATTTATACCTACATGGGTGGTAGCTATATAGAACTTGCATCTAAACTGGAAAAATTTGAAAAAGATATCTTCAAGTAATTTAGTCAGTATTTAGATGTACTAAGGATAAGGGGGGAAGATTTCTCCCCTTTTTTCATTTAATTATGTATTTTACAATAGAGCAATCTTTTCAAATATTTAATAATTTAAAAATAAAAAATAAAACTCTTTCAACAGCTGAATCATGTACAGGAGGGCTTATTGCTTCTTCAATAACAGATATTCCAGGTGCAAGCAAAATTTTTCTTGGCGGAGTTGTTGTTTATGCAACAGAGATGAAAAAAAGGATTTTAAAAATTCCTGAAATAGTATTCACTTATGGAGTTATCTCTCAAGAAATGGCTACTGCTATGGCTTTATCAGTAAAATCTCTTACAGGCTCAGATTATTCAATATCAACAACCGGAAATCTTGGTCCTGACACAATGGAAGGAAAACCAGCAGGTCTTATATATATTGCTGTAGCAACACCAGAAAATGTTTTTGTTAAGGAATTGAGATTTCAAGGTGATAGGTATTTCAATAAAATTAATGCAACTAATGAAGCTTTAAAATTTCTTATTGAAAAATTAGTTTAAAAATTTTTCCTGTTCTAAAATTTCTTCCTTTAATTCTTTGTGAGCAAGACAGATAATTGCTCCTGCAGTATAAACCTTTAATCGGAGTTTTAATCCTGCAACAAGAAAGTTTACAGGAGCCTCAACAGTAATGAGAGATTTTCCAGTATCTGAAACTCCTGTAATGTTAAAAATAGAATAAGCTAGGATACTTTCAAGCGTTTGTTTAACAAGCTTTCAATTTTTATTAGTAGTGACTATGTAAAAAAGTTCATCGAGTCCTTCATCAACTGTTGAGACTCCCACTCCATAAGACGTTTTTTCTAAAGCTTCCGAGGCAATAAGTATTTTTTTTATAGCAGGTTCAGGATGTTCTTTTTGTTCACCTGTAGCTTCAATTTCTTGGTTATTTTCATTTATCCTTTTAAATTACTAATTAATTCTTCTACTGGTATTGCAGGTAATGTCATAAGCTGAACAGTTCCTCTTGAACCCAATTCAACAGACATTTTCATTACAGTAATATTGTCTGGAGCTTCCACAATGTTAATGAAATCATAGGGACCTAAAACTGCATACTGCTGAAGCACTTTCACTCCCATTTTTTCGATTTCTTGGTTAACTTCAAGAATTCTTTCAGGTCTTTCCTTTAAGGTTTCTCTTCCATCATCTGTTAAAGTACTTAAAACTACATAGTAAGGCATAATCCACCTCCTAATTTTTTTTATTATATCAAAAATTAAAATACTTAACAAAAAAATGTTAAATTTTATATAATTAAAATATGGATTACATGGCTGTATTAATAACAGCACCAAAGGAAGAAGAAGCTGTAAATATAGCAAAAACTCTTGTAGAAGAAAAACTTGCTGGATGTATAAATATAATTAGAAATGTTCGTTCAATTTATTTTTGGCAGGGCAAAATTGAAGATGATTCTGAGGTATTAATGATTGTAAAGACAAAGGCTGACCTTTTTGATAAACTTTCAGAGAGGGTAAAATCACTTCATTCCTATACAGTGCCAGAAATTATAGGAATAAAAATTAAAAAGGGTTCAGAGGATTATTTAAAATGGTTAAGTGAAGTAACAATATGAAGGAGAATGCTTTTACCTCTCTAATCTGCGAAAAATTTTGTCATTATTATAATCCGGGAAAAGAAACCGAATTATGTGGTAGCTATTTTTATCTTCAAAAATCTATAACACCCAATGAATTAAAGAGCTTGGTTGAATTATTACATTTGGATACAGAGATTGTAATAAAGCATGAGCCATTTTTTATTTGTAATAAGTGCAATTTTCGTGAAGATTGTTGTGATTTTATTATTAATAAAAGTTCAATTCCCTGTGGTGGCTATATTATAATTAGTCGATTGTTTACTCATCTAAATATCTAATTCTTAATAACGTTTCAAAAATTGCTCCTTCTTTAAAAGTTGAAACATTTTTAGCATCTATAAAGTAGTTTTTCGGATTTTAACTGTATTTGCATGGGCTTGCAATCCTTCAAGGGTTGCGAGTATTTCCACATAAGGTGCAAATTTTTTGAATCCATTTTTTCCAATTTTAATGATAGAACTTCTTTTTATAAAATCATAGACTCCTAACGGAGAAAAAAATCTTGCAGTACCTCCAGTAGGCAGAGTATGATTAGGACCTGCTACATAGTCTCCTATTGGTTCGGTGTTCCATTGACCCAAAAATATGGCCCCCGCATTTTTTATCATCGGCAATAATTCATCAGGATGCTCTGTCATAATTTCAAGATGTTCTGGTGCAATTTCATTTACGACCTCTGTTGCTTCCTCTAATGATTTCACTAAAAGTATTGCTCCAAAGTTTTTAAGAGATTTTTTTGCTATTTCAGCTTTTGGTAAGGTTTTAAGCTGTTTTGAAATTTCTTTTTTCACCTCATCGGCAAGTTTTTCAGATGTTGTAACAAGAATGCTACTTGCCATTTCATCATGCTCTGCCTGACTTAGCATATCAGAAGCTATGAAAGCAGGATTCGCAGAGATATCTGCTACAATCATTATCTCACTGGGTCCCGCTATCATATCTATGTCAACTTCACCAAATACAAGTTTTTTAGCTGTAGCAACATAGATATTACCTGGTCCTACAATTTTGTCCACCTTTTTAATTGTTTCTGTTCCGTAAGCTAAGGCTCCGATTGCTTGAGCTCCACCAATTCTGTAAACTTCCTTTATATCAAGTAATTCAAGGGCAGCACATACTGTAGGATTTATTTCACCTTGAGGAGTTGGAACGCATACAGCAATTTCAGTTACTCCAGCTACCTGAGCAGGAATAATATTCATTAAAACTGTTGATGGATAAGAGGCTTTACCTCCCGGAACATATGCTCCTATACGGTGAAGGGGTCTTATAATCTGTCCAAGTGTAATGTCTCCTTCTTTATACTGCCATGAGCTTTCAAACTGCCTTTCATGGAATTTTCTTATTCTTTGAGCAGCAAATTTAAGAGCATCAAGAACTTCCTTTGAAACTTCTTTTGCCTTTTCTTTGATTTCTTCAGTGTCAATTTTAAGCGGAAGGCTATGCCTATCAAATAACTTTGTATATTTAATTAAAGCTTTATCTCCTGCTTTTCTAACTTCATTGAGAATTTTTTTAACATTCTCTTCAATTACAGGCTCAGAAGTTGAGCGTTTACGAAGTCTTTTAATAAATCTTTGAAGCTCAGTTTTATCTTTGATAATAAGCATAAAAAATTATACAGCAAATTATTTAACAATTGCCAGATGACCTGTAAGTTGTCTCATCTCAAAAGTTAGCAAAAAACTTCTTTTTCGTATTATCAGAGAAGATAACTTGAAATTGCCGATAGAAAAAGGAGGAGATTCTTCCCCTTCACTTCGCTCAGGGTCAGAATGACAAAAAAGAAGTGGCAGACGCTGTCCTGAGCCGAAGCCCTGAGCCGAAGCCCTGAGCTTATGCGAAGGGTCTGCGAAGGAATGACCCTTTTTTATGATCTTTTTTTACCTGTCACCCTGAGGCAAAGCCGAAGGGTCTCCTGTGGAGATTCTTCGGGGCATTAAGCCCCTCAGAATGACAGGATGAGCGAAAAAAACCTCCTTTTTCTATCAGTAATTTCAGGTTATAAAAAGGTATAGACAATGCTGTCAAGTAAGTGTATAATTAACTGTCTATGACAGGAGTGATTAAGGCTTTTGGGCTTGTTTTTGGAGATATAGGAACAAGTCCTATATATACTTTAACTGTTGCTTTTTTAATTCTTGAGCCAACTTATGAAAATGTTCTTGGCGTTCTTTCTCTTGTATTCTGGACACTTATTTTGCTTCCAACTATTCAATACAATGTGCTTGCCATGAGCCTTAGTATAAGAGGTGAAGGTGGAACAATTGTTCTTGCCGAGATATTTAAATCTCTTTCAAAGTCAAAAAAAGCCAGAGGAGTTGTTACATTTTTATCTTTTATAGGAATTTCTTTTCTTATGGGTGATGGTGTCATAACTCCATCAATAAGTATTTTAAGTGCTGTTGAGGGTTCAGCTTTTATCCCCGGTGTATCAGTATCTCAGGGAATGATTATTTTAGGAGCAATGGTTATTACTATCTTTTTGTTTATTTTTCAGAAAAAGGGAACTGAAAAAGTTGCCTCTGCTTTTGGTCCTGTAATGGCTTTATGGTTTTTTGTCTTTTTGTTCTTGGTCTCTATGGAATTTTTAAAAATCCAGAGGTTTTGAAGGCTGTAAATCCATATTATGCTATAAATTTTCTTTTAAAAAATGGGTGGAAGGGTTACTTAATCTTCGGAGAAGTTATTCTTTGTGCTACAGGTGCTGAAGCAATGTATGCAGATATGGGACATCTTGGAGCAAAACCAATAAGGCAGGCATGGGCAATTTTGTTTTTTGTTCTTTCTATTAATTATTTTGGTCAGGGTGCTTTTATTTTAGCTCATCCAGATGTAAAAAATATTCTTTTTGAGTTGTCTTTAAATTTTTCAACTTATCTTTATGTTCCTTTTTTGATTTTGAGTATTTCTGCAACTGTTATTGCTTCACAGGCAATGATTAGTGGTATGTTTTCTGTTGTCTATCAGGCAATCACAACAAGAATAATGCCAATGTTAAAAATTGATTATACTTCAAAAGAGTTAAAATCGCAGATATACATTGGAAGTGTTAACTGGTTTTTACTTATTGCAGTTTTGTTCATTATTTTAGAGTTTAAAAGCTCTTCTAATCTGGCATCAGCTTATGGACTTGCGGTAACAGGAGATATGTGTATCACTGGAATTATACTGATTTCAATATTTTTTCTTAGAAGAAACTATATCGCACTCATTTCTGCTTTGACTGTTACTGCTGTTGATTTTATATATTTCAGTTCCTGTTTGCATAAGATTCCTCAGGGCGGATATTACTCAATACTGCTTGCATTATTTCCACTATTAACCATTCTTCTTTTTACCAACGGTCAAAAAAGACTTTACAGTACCATGAAGTTTATGGATAGAGAAGATTTTATTTTAAAATTTGAGAGAGTTTATAAAACTAATCCTAAAATACCGGGAACAGCTATTTTCTTTGTGAGGGATACGACTAAGATATCTCCCTATATTGTAGAAACAATGTTTTATCATGGAATAATTTATGAAGACAATTTATTTCTGTCAATTATAATCAGAACAGACCCCTTTGGAGTGGTTGGATATTTTAAAGAAGAGATTTGCTACGGTATAAGAGTATTTGAAATTGAAATTGGTTATATGGAAGTTGTAAGCATTGAAGAAATATTAAGGGAAAACGGAATTGAAGAAAGAGTTATATTTTACGGTCTTGAAGACATAGTTGCAAGAGGGCACTGGAAACTATTTGCCTTTATAAAAAGAATAACGCCAGCTTTTATAAGCTTTTTCCGCCTGCCTTCAAGAAAGTTACACGGAGTTTTAACAAGAATAGAGATGTAGCTATTTAACTATCACCACAGGGCATGTTGCATAAGTTGCTACTCTGCGGGATACTGAGCCAAGAAGCCATCTTTCAATTTTTGACATTCCCCTTTGCCCCATTACTATCATGTCAAAGCCATTCTCTGCAGCATATCTTACTATCTGATCAGCTGGATGCCCTGCAACAATATCTGTTTTTACTTCAATCCCATTTTCTTTCGCAATGGAAAATACTTTTTCAAACTCCTTCTTGTAGTATTCTGTGGCACTGTCAAGAACTGCTTTTATTTCTGTTATATCAGCAGGTTCAGGAGGCTGAGCCACAGAAAGAACAGTTATTTCTCTTTCCTTAGAGGGACATTCCTTTGAAAGCCTTAAAGCAAAATCATATGCTTTGTAAGACTCCTGAGAACCATCAAAGGCAACTAAAATTTTTTTTAGCATTCTTTAATCCTCCTTTTTTGTTTTAGGTATGAGATACTTTGGTAAATAAAAAGCATTGGCTATAATTGTTGGGATTACCGCACTGCCTATTACAGTAGCAATTAAAAGAGAGTACTGGCTTTGGTCAATTATTCCATGGGTTAATCCAAACAAAGCTGATATGGAACCAAAGGTAAGTCCTGTTGACATAAGAAGTGTTGTATACATTCCTTCCTTATGTTTAAATTTAAAAAGTTTGGTAATTGGATAGACCCCCGCGATTTTTGTTATCATCTTTCCACCTAATAATACCAAAAGAGCTAAAGGTGCTGCAATTAAGGACGGAATGGATACAAAATATCCAGCCCTTAAAAAGTAAATCGGCGTCAGAAATCCTATTGTAAGGGTTCTTAATCTTCTAATAAATTGATTGTCTTTGCCAACACTGCCTGCTAAAACCATGCCGAAAATATAAGCTGGAAGAACCGCTTCACTGCCTGACCATATGGCTAAAGCACCAAGACCAAAAAGTATGAATAAAAGATATTTTGTTTCAAATTCTGAGGGTCTATTGCCAAATTTTTTAAAAATTTTCGGGGTTACCAATGGAGCAAAAATAACAATAAAAATTGTAATTCCTATAAAAATCAAAGATTTTATAGTAAAGGGAGAGAAAATAAGCCCGAGAGCTATAACTGTACCAAGGTCATTTACAAAACATGCTGCAAGAATGACTTTACCAAATTCTGTTTTATTCAATCCCAATTCAAGCATTACTGCATAGACAACCGCAACAGAAGTTGTTGAAAGGGCAACTCCTGCAAGCCAGCTTGCTTTCACACTCCAGCCAAGCAGATAGTAAGCAAAGGCTGTACATCCAAGAAAAGGTGCTAAAAAGGCTATTAATCCAATACCTGCTGTTTCTTTCCATCTTGTTTTTAATATCTCTGGTTCAAGTTCAGCTCCTGCAAGAAAAGTGAGCATTATAGCTCCCACACCTGCAATGAATTTAATCCACATATCATTTTCACCAATTGATATGCCTGAATTTGCAATAGCAAGGCTCGCAATTGCTCCAACTGCAATTTCTGTTAATGCCGTTGCTAAACGAAGCTTTGTAGCAATTACTGTGGAAATAAGAGCAAGAAAAAACCACAAAGAAGCTTTTAGAAGGATTTCAAACATTTTTGCCTCCTTATTCAGGTTGAAATACCTACTTTTTTAAGTAGGAGTTATCAGCCCTGAAAATCAGAGGCACTTAAAGGCGAACTCCATCGCCTTTTTTAAGTATAAAACATGCCGTGTTTTTTATCAAGCAAATTCTTCAATATTCTTTATTTGAGTTGAGTTAAGTTTAAATGTTATTATATTGCTTATGGCGATAGTTAAACCTTTTAGAGGCATTCTTTATAATCCGCAAAAGGTTAACGGAAGTGAAGTTATGAGTCCTCCCTATGATATTATTTCGGAGAAATTGAGGGAAGAACTTTATTTAAAGAGTCCTTATAACATAATCAGAATTGACTATGGAAAAAATCAACCTAACTTGGATAGATATGCTTTAGCAAATGAATTTTTTCATCAATGGCTTAAAGAGGGAATTCTTATTCAAGATGAAGAACCTTGTTTATATGGATATGAGGTATCTTACAAGTATAAAAGTAAAAATAAAATTTTAAGAGGTATTGTAGCAGTTGTAAAACTTGAAGAATTAGGCAAAGGTATATTTCCTCATGAACAGACTTATTCCAAACCGAAGGCAGATAGGTTAAATTTAATGAAGGCTTGTATGGCAAATACTTCTTTAATTTTTTCAATTTATCGCTCTAAAGAAAGAATAACCTCTAAAATACTTCAAAAAATTGAGAAGCCTTATATTAAAGCAAAGGATTTAGATGGTAATGAACACAGGATTTATAAAATCCAGGACAATGCTCAAGTTCAGAGTATAATAAATGAGCTTAAAGATAAACCTCTTTTTATTGCCGATGGTCATCACAGATATGAAGTAGCTTTAGAGTTTAAAAAAGAGATGGAAAAAATATACCCTAATTCAGAAGATGCACCATGGAATTATGTTTTGATGTTTTTGTCAAATATAGAAGATAACGGATACCTTATACTACCAACCCATCGACTTTTAAGCACATCTCTACCTGTTAAAGAATTACTTACAAATAATACTAACTTTATATTTAGAGAAATAACTGAAAAGTTTTCTGACATTGAAGAATTTGTTGAAGAAAAAGGATCTGGAAATTTTGGAGTTTATCTTAAAGATAAAAAATGGTATTTATTAAGATACATTGGTCCATCTCTTAATAATCTACCTCCAGAATTAAGAAATCTTGATGTTAATATTTTAGAAGAAGCTATCATAAAACAACTTTTCCCTCAGCAAGAAATTTGTTATGATATAGATATAGATAAAGGTATGAAATTGGTTCATGAAGGAAAATGTGATTCTATATTTGTTTTAAGGGCAACAAAAGGAGAGGATATTGAAAGAGTGGCACTTTCTGGACTTAGAATGCCTCCAAAATCTACCTATTTCTATCCTAAACTGCTTACAGGTATGGTTATTAATACTCTTAAAGAATAAAAAAAGGAGGTAGCCATGGCAATAAAAGTTGCTATCAATGGCTTTGGTCGAATAGGAAGATTATTTTTTCGTTCATGTCAAGATTTCTCCGAAATTGAAATTGTAGCTATTAATGATCTTACTGACGCATATACTTTATCCCATCTACTTAAATACGACTCTGTTCATGGACAATTCAAAACCGATGTTCAGGCTAAGGACAATACTATTTTAATTAATGGTAAAGTACTACAGGTCTTTGCTGAAACCTCACCAGAAAGACTTCCATGGAGAGAGTTGAATGTGGACATAGTGGTTGAATCAACAGGTCGGTTTACTGATAAAGCAGGAGCCTCCAAACATCTTGATGCAGGAGCAAAAGGGGTAATTATAACAGCACCAGCAAAAGAAGAGGATATTACTGTAGTTATGGGAGTTAATAATCATCTTCTTGATCCATCTGTTCATAGAATTATCTCCAATGCATCTTGTACAACTAACTGTCTTGCTCCAATTGCTAAAATTTTACATGAAAATTTTGGCATTGAAAGAGGCTTTGCAACAACAGTGCATTCCTACACAAATGATCAGAGAATTCTTGATCTACCTCACAAAGATCTGAGAAGAGCAAGAGCTGCGGCTTTATCCATGATTCCTACTACAACTGGAGCAGCTAAGGCAGTTGGTAAGGTTTTACCTGAGCTTAAGGGTAAATTTGATGGACTTGCAATAAGAGTTCCTACTCCCAATGTTTCATTAGTTGATCTTGTTGTTCAATTAAATAAAGAAGTGACAGAAAGAGATATTAATGAAGTTTTTAAAAGAGCATCGGAAGAAGAAATGAAAGGAATACTTTGCTATATTGAAGAACCACTTGTTTCTATTGATTTTAATGGTTCTACCTATTCATCTATTGTAGACTCGCTTCTTACTAAGGTTATTGAAAATAAACTTGCAAAGGTAATCTCATGGTATGACAATGAATATGGATACAGTTGTAGAGTGAGAGATTTAATTTTATACTTAATGAGCAAGATTTAAAAGAAGGAGGCTATAATGACTCCATTTAATAATTCCTTCGATAAAGTTACTATTGAGGATCTTCCCATTAAAGGGAAAAGAGTTTTTATAAGAGTAGATTTTAATGTTCCTCTTGATGCCAATTTGATGATAACCGATGACAGAAGAATTCGTTCCACTTTACCTACAATAAACTATGCTATTGATGAAGGAGCAAAGGTTATACTGGCTTCTCATCTTGGAAGACCAAAAGGCAAATTAGATCCCAAATACTCTTTAGCACCTGTAGCGAGAAGACTACAGAGACTTCTTAACAAAGAAGTTATTTTTGCTCCTGATTGTATAGGTCCACAGGTAGAACACTTGGTTTCAAGAATGAAGGAAGGAGATGTTATTTTACTTGAAAATCTTAGGTTTCATATTGAAGAAGAAAAAAATGATGAAAAGTTTGCTAAAGCTCTTGCATCTTTAGCGGATTATTATGTTAATGATGCTTTCGGAGCATCCCACAGAGCCCATGCATCTATAGTGGGTATTCCTAAGTTTTTACCCTCAGCAGCTGGTTTTTTACTGAAAAAAGAAATTGAGTATCTTAAAGGAGCAATTGAATCACCTATAAGACCTTTTATAGTAATACTTGGCGGAGCAAAAGTAGGAGGCAAAATAGGTGTACTTGAAAATCTTGCTGACAAAGCAGATAAAGTAATTGTTGGTGGTGGAATGGCTTTTACATTCATCAAAGCACTTGGATATGAA
>Ga0308411_10000417_pt1 | contig 27614 bp, 30 predicted proteins | sample HotsprottomLayer_2_FD_203530 | JGI IMG/M metagenome (GOLD analysis project Ga0308411, IMG submission 203530) | Hot spring phototrophic mat microbial communities from Octopus Spring, Yellowstone National Park, Wyoming, United States -... | ecosystem: Environmental > Aquatic > Thermal springs >... | reverse complement strand
CGTCCACGTCGACAGCGGCAAGCGCGCCGCGACCCGGGTCGACATCGCCTGCCGGCTGGCCAAGCTGTCGGACGCCCACCTGATCGGGCTGCACGCGCTCACGGTGGTGCCGATGCCGGGCTACGCGACCCTCGAGGGGGGCGCCCAGATCCGCGAGTACCACGACCGCATGGCGCGCGAGGCCGCCGCGCGGGCGGCCGAGATCTTCCAGAAAGGGGTTGCAGCGCACGGCGTGGCCAAGACCGAGTGGCGCGTGTCCACCGGCGACGCGGCGCGGGTGGTGCCGTTGCACGGCCGCTACGCCGACGTGATCGTCCTCGGCCAGCCGAGCGAGGACGACGGCAGCGGCGTCGAGCCGGACTTCCCGGAGCGCGTCCTGCTCGAGGCCGGCCGGCCGGTGCTGCTGATCCCGTACGCGGGCGAGTTCCCCTCGGTGGGCAGGAAGGTGCTGGTCGCGTGGAACGCCGGCCGCGAGGCCACCCGCGCGCTCACCGACGCGATTCCGATCCTGCGCGAGGCCGCCGAGGTGCACGTCATCGCGTTCAACCCCAAGGGTGCGCCGCACGGCGAGGTGCCCGGCGCCGACATCGGGCTCTATCTCGCGCGCCACGGCATCAAGGTCAACGTCTCGCAGCAGACCGCGGACGACGTCGACGTCGGCAACCAGCTCCTGTCGCGCGCTGCCGATCTCGACATCGACCTGATCGTGATGGGCGCCTACGGCCGCTCGCGCGTGTCCGAGCTGATCCTCGGCGGCGTCACCCGCACGATCCTGAAGTCGATGACCGTGCCGGTGCTGATGTCGCACTGACCGGGCGGTCAGGCCGGCGCCGGCTCCGCCGGGTCGAAATCGATCTCGATCTTGGCGTTGTTGGGGTCGAAGAAGAAGAGCTGCCAGGTCCGGTACTCCGGCAGGCGGCGCAGCTCGTAGGCGATCCCCTTCGCCTTCAGCTTCGCGACCGTGCCGGCGAGATCGTCGCCGGTGAAGGCCATGTGGTCGAGGACGCCCCTCACCAGCTCGCTGCGGTCGCGGCCGGCGATGACGTGCAGGATCGCGTCGCTGCCGCCCTCGGCGTACAGCCAGGCGCCGGGGAAGGTGAACGGTGGCCGCGGCCCCGGGCGCAGATTCAGGAACTCGGCGTAGAAGTCGAGCGTCGCCGGGAGGTCGTCGGTGAGGATGGTGAAGTGATTGACCGCGGTCGCCGGCATGCTGACCCTCGAACGCTCGTGGTGGGCGCTCGAAATCATAACGCAGCCCGTCGTCGCGCTCCGCTCGCATCGGCTGCCGCGGCGGACCCGGCCGGCGGCCCGACCGGGTGGCGCCGCGCCGGGGGCGCCCGATCGCGCATAATCCGCCGCTTCGCCCGCCGCCCCGTGCCCGCCCCGCTCGCCACCGCGCCGTTCTTCGCCAGCGCTTTCGCGTGGAACCTCGCGCTCGGAATGTCGCACGTGCTGGTGCCGCTGTACGCCTACCACCTCGGGTACTCCGGCGTCGAGATCGGCACGCTCGTCTCCTCGCCGGTGATCGCGCAGATCGTGTTCAACATGATCGGCGGCGCCTGGACCGATCGCATCGGCGGCAAGCGGCTCGCGCTCGTCTCGTGCGTGATGCTCGGGCTGGGCGGGGCGGTGTTCGCCTTCGCGCGCACCTTCCCGGCGCTATTGTTCGGGCAGCTCTGCATCATCGTCTCGCGATCGGTGTTCTGGCCGTCGACCTGGTCCCTCGGCTCGCTGCTGCCCGGCGACCGCAGCACCCAGATGGGCCGGCTCAACTCGATCACCAGCCTCGGCCAGATCGCCGGCACCGCCGCCGCGGGGCTGGCGATCGTCCACCTCGGTTACGCCGCCGGCTTCGGCATCCTCGCGGTCGCCGGCGGCCTGGTGGCGCTCGCGTCGATGGCGGCGTTCGCCGCGCCCGCGCACCGCCCGCCCGAGGTCGTGCAGCCGATCCTCGCGGTCTACCGGCGGCTGGTCGGCAAGCCGTCGATCTGGTTCGGGCTCGCGACCGCGTACCTCGCCGGGCTGCCTTTCTCGCTCAGCTTCTCCTTCTACCCGATCCTGCTGGTGTCGCAGGGCTTCACCAGCGACCAGGCCGGATGGATGATTGCGCTGCGGGCGGCGGGCGCGGTGTTCGCCGGCGTCACCGCCGCGCGGTGGGTGCGCAAGGTGATCGACCGTTCGATCCCGGTCGGTGCCGGCGTCGTCTCGGCGCTCACGCTGATCGCGGTCGCGGCGTCCGGACACGCCCTGCCGATCAGCGCCTGCCTGTTCACCGTCGGGCTCGCGTCGGGCGTGCTCACGCTCTACTTCCAGCTCCTCGCCGCCGAGATCTCGACCCCGGACACGCGCGGCTCCACCCTCGCGATCGCCGGGCTCGGCTGGGGTCTGTCGCATCTCACCACGCCCCTCCTCATGGGCCTGCTGAGCGATGCGCTCGGCATCCGGGCGGCCTTCTACGTGTTCGGCGCGGCGATGGTTGCCGTCGCGCTCGCGCTCGCGCCGCTGCACGCCTGGGCGTTCCGCGGCGGCCATCCGCGCTAGCGCGACGTGACGGGCTCCACGCCAGCCGGCGCCGGGCTGCCCCTAGAATCCCGCAGTCGGGACAGCGGCGCGGAGGCACGGATGCTCAAGTGGGGCGCGATCACGTTCGGCGTCGGGATGCTGATCATCCTCCTCGAGTGGAACATCGCCCGAAAGAAGAAGGGTGGCATCACCTGGACCGACAAGAAGCGCATGACCGGCATCTTCTGGATCTCGTGCGCGATGGCGGCGCTCGTCGCCGGCCTGATCTGGATGGCCGAGTGACGCCCGGATGCGGCGAATCCCGCTCGGCGTCCTCGATCAGAGCCCGGTGATCAGCGGCTTCACCCCGGGCGAGGCGGTCGCCGAGACGGTGCGCCTCGCCGAGCGGGCCGATGCGCTCGGCTACTCGCGCTACTGGCTCGCGGAGCACCACGCGATCGCGGCGCTCGCCGACCCGTGCCCGGAAATCCTGGTCGCCCGCATCGGCGCCGCGACCTCGCGCATCCGCATCGGTACCGGCGGGGTGCTGCTGCCCTACTACAGCCCGCTGCGGGTGGCGGAGGTGTTCCGCATGCTCGAGGCGCTCTACCCGGGGCGCGTCGATCTGGGCATCGGGCGCGCCCCCGGCGGCGATCAGCTCACCGCGCAGGCGCTCTCGCGCGGCCACTACACCTTCGCCGAGGATTTCCCGCAGCAGGTGCGCGACCTGATCGGATTCCTCGACGCCAGCCTGCCGGCCGCGCATCCGTTCGCGCGCGTGAAGGCCCAGCCGGCCGGCGAGCAATCGCCGGAGATCTGGCTGCTCGGCTCGTCGGACTACAGCGGCGGGCTCGCGGCGCTGCTCGGCCTGCGCTTCGCCTTCGCCCACTTCATCACCGCGCACGGCGGCGACGCGGTCATGCACGCCTACAAGCAGGAGTTCGTCGCCGCCGCTCGCGACGCGGCGCCCCGGGCGCTCCTGTGCGTCTTCGTGATCTGCGCCGAGACCGACGCCGAGGCCGAACGGCTCGCCGCACCGATCGACCTGCGCCGGCTGCACATGGCGCTCGGCATCGACGCGCCGGTGCCGACCTACGCCGAGGCGGCGGCGCGCGAGTACGGCGAGCGCGAACGGGCGTACATCCGCGCGCAGCGCGCGCGGCTGGTGCTCGGCAACCCCGACACCGTCCGCCGCCGGCTGCTCGAGCTCGCCGAAGCGTACGCGGCCGACGAGCTGATGCTGCTCACGATCACCGGCGACTACGAAACGCGGCTACGCTCCTACGAGCTGGTCGCGAAGGCCTTCGAGCTCGCTTGAGCCGCTCCCGCAGGGGCGGCCGCGCGGGCGAGCGCCGCGACGATCGCACGCGCCGCAGCGGCGTCGTCGGTCCCGAGCCGCAGCAGCGTGACCGCGGGCTCGGCGCGATGCCGGTTCGGCGAGCCGGCCGGCAGCGCCGCCCACGCCTGGTCGAGGACCTGCCGCAGCAGCGTTTCGTCGGTGGTCGCGTCCACCGCCAGCACCACGCGATCGAGCGGTACGGCCGCGACGAGCGCGTTCAGCTCGAAGATGCAGCCCTGGTTCTCGCGCGAGAAGCCGCGCAGGTCCATCAGCACCACGTCGCTCGATTGCGCGAGCCGTCCGAGCGTCGCCTTCCAGGTGTCGTCGCGACAGAAGAACTCGTTCACCCGGTAGCGGCCGTCGGCGTCCGGGCGCAGGTCCATGCCGGCGAGCCGCCGCTCCAGCGAGTCCGCGTCGCCGATGTAGCGCTCGCCGAGCCGGCCGCGCAGGAAGTCGAGGAACTCGTGCGGCTCCAGATTCGCGGTGGCGAGGTCGGTGCCGGCGATCAGCTGGATGCTCCCGACGTGGCGCCAGCGCGCCCCGGCGCGCGCGACCAGCCGCTCGGAGCGCTCGCGCGCGCCGAACACGCGCAGCAGGAGCAGGCGGTGGTTGGGCTCGTCGGCCCGCCGGCCTGCGCCCAGCACGGCGAAGCCGGCGATCGCGGCGAGCTTGTAGGCGAAAAAGCCCGCCAGCCCGGCGAGCGCCCAGCCGGCGCTCTGATTGAGCAGCATCTCGGCGCTGAGCACCGCGAACACCAGCCAGAGCGCGTCGAGCGCGAGCGTCTGGTCGCTGATGCGCTTCGCCTCGTAGCGGCGGCGGATCCAGTCGAGCGCGAGCCAGCCGACCGCGCCGAACAGCGCGAAGGCCGCGAGCGCGAGATACAGCAGCAGCTCGACCGACCCCAGATCGAACAGCACCGCGGTGTTCACGATCCACGCCATGCCCGCCTCGGTGGCCGCCGCGGCCGCGGCGAGGTGCGCGCCGAGCACCGCGAGCAGCATGAAAGCGAGGACCAGGGGGCCGGCGGCGCGCAGCCGCGGATGCAGGAAGACCGCGAGCAGCACGGTCGATGGACCCATCGCGACCGCCCAGTAGGTCGGGCCCGCGAGCGGCATCGACGGCGCGAGCACGAGCGGAATCGCGAAATACCCCGCGAGCGCGAGGAGCTGGGCGCGGGCGCCCGGTGCGGCGACGAGGTTGGCGGCCACCAGCACCGGCCAGAAGTGCCCCCACACCATGACGGCGGTGCGAATCGGCAGCAGCTCCAGACCGTCCGCGCGCAGCACGATCACGCCCTGGTAGATCGCATACGCGAGCCCGGCGAGCGCATAGACGAGCAGCGTCGCGCGGAGCCGCCGCTGGGCCTCGGCGGCGAGCGCCGCGGCCGGCGGCGCGGCGGGGCCGGCCGACTGCGCATCGACGTAGCGCTGCGCGAGCGGCGGCCGGGGCCCGGGCGCCGGGGGCTCGGGCACCACCGCCGCCTGCGGCCGCCCGGACGAGCGCCGCATCGCCGTCGCCACGCTGCGCCGATAGAGCCAGAGGACCACGAGCGTCGCCGGCAGCGCGAGCGCGGCAGCGACCAGGATCACGGCCGCGATGGCGCCGGGGGAGAAGAAGCCTTCGGCGTAGCTCTCCTGCATGCGGACGGTCCCGGAGCGGCGATTCTCCGCCGCCGGGCGCCCGCGCGGAACTCGGCCGGATGGTCTAGCGCGCCGTCGAGAGGCTGGCGGCCCGCGCGCCGGTGGCGGCGACCCGGCCGGGGCGGCTCGAACGGACGGCACCCGGCTCGACGGTCTTCGCGCGCACGCGCGCCAGCCACGCCGCCGCCCGCCGGACGAGCCAGTACGCCACCTCCGCGCGCTCGCGGCGCGCACGCCGCATCGCGGCCTCGATCTCGGCCTGGCTCGGGAACGGTGCCGAGCTTTCGTGGTATGCATGCACATCCATCATGACTCTCTCCTGAAGGCTGAGTAGCTCTGAGCCGGAATTTAATGCGGTGCGCAGCTCGCGCAAAACGAGAAAACCGCATGCAATGGATGCGTTCCGAACATGCGTGCGCCGACAATCGGCGATCACCGTCCCGCGCTACACTCGCGCTCTCCGCCGATCGGGGAGCCGCCGATGACCGATGCACTGGGCTGGCGCAAGAAGTTCGCCGTCCTGATCCCGTCCACCAACACCAGCGTGCAGCCGGAGTTCGACGACATGCGGCCGCCCGGGGTGACCAACCACATCAGCCGCATCCGCATTCCCAACATCGCGCTGCAATCGGACGCCGACTTCAGCCGCCTGATCGACCTGATCGCCGCGGCGCAGGACGACGCGGTGGACAGCGTCATGTCGTGCGAGCCGGACCGCCTCGTGCTCGGCATCTCGGCCGAGACGTTCTGGGGCGGCTACCAGATGTCGGTCCGGCTCAAGCGGCACCTCGTCGAGAAAACGAAGCTACCGGTGTCGATGGGCTCGGAGGCGTGCGAGGACGCTCTGAAGGTGTACGGCGCGAAGACGCTCGGGGTGGTGACGCCCTACTGGCCGGTGGGAGACCGCAACGTGATCCAGTTCTTCGACGAGGCCGGGTTCAGCGTCAAGCGCATCGAAGGCCTCAAGCGCACTAGCCCGGTCGACATCGCGCACACGACCGAGACGGAGCTGCGCGACGCGCTCGTCCGGCTCGACGGCGACGACGTGGACGCGCTCGTCCAGGTCGGGACCAATCTCGCGATGGCGCGGCTCGCCGCGCAGGCCGAAGTCTGGCTCAAGAAGCCGGTGCTGGCGATCAACACCGCGATCTACTGGCACGCGCTGCGCCAGAGCGGCATCCCCGACAAGGTCGAGGGCTTCGGGTCGCTGCTCGCGCGCCACTAGCTCGCTCGGCGCCGCGCGAGCTCCGCGCGGTGGTCCGGGTGCGCGATCGCGACCAGCCGCCGCGCCCGCTCCTCGTAACTCACGCCGCGCAGCGCCGCGACGCCCCATTCGGTCACCACCAGGTCGGCGTCGGCGGCCGGCGCGGTCACCGCCGCGCAGCGCGCGACGATGCGGCTCAGCTTGCCGTCGCGCGACAACGAGGGCAGCGCGACGATCGAGCGCCCGCCTGGCGCGGCCGCCGCGCCGCGCATGAAGTCGATCGCGCCACCCACCCCGCCGACGTAGGCCGCGCCGGCGACCTCGGCGTTCACGCGGCCGGCGAGATCGACCTCGACGGCCGCGTTGACGCTGACGAAACCCGGCAGGCGCGCGAGTACGGTCGAAGCGTGGGTGTAGCCGGGCGCGGCGAGCCGCCAGGCCCGGTTGCCGCGGACGTGGTCGTACAGGCGCTGATCGCCGATCAGCAGTCCGACGACCGAGACTCCGGTGTCGATCGGCTTGCGCGCGTTGGTGACCGCGCCGGCCTCGACCAGCGGCAGCACCGACGCGGTCAGCATGCCCGAGTGCAGGCCGAGGTCCCGATGCCCGGCGAGGGCCTCGAGCACCGCGTCGGGCACGGTGCCGACGCCGATCTGCAGCGTCGCGCCGTCGGGCACCCGCTCGGCCACGCGCCGGCCGATCGCGCGTTCGACCGCGCCGATCTTGGCCGGCGGCTGAACCGGCAGCGGGCGCGCCGTGCGCACGACCGCATGGAGGCGCAGGTCCGGCGGCAGCTCGCCGCCGGGGAGCCAGGGCGCGCGCTCGTTCACCTCGGCGACGACGGTCCGCGCGCGCCGCGCGGCGGCGAGCGCGAAGCCGTGCGCGGCGCCCAGGTTGAACGCACCGTCCGGCCCCTGCGCGAGGCCGAGCAGCGCGACGTCGGCGCGCGCCGTGCCGCTCTCGAACAGCCATTCGAGCTGGGAGTAGTGGACCGGGATCACCTCCAGACGGCCCGCGCGGGCGAGGCGGCCGTTGGTCCCGAGCGCGCCGTAGCTCAGGTAGCGGAAGCGGGGCGCGCGTTCCGGCGCGAAGGTGTCGGACCACATCGCGCCGATGAAGACCGTGATCTCACCGAGTCGGTCGGCCTCGGCGACCAGCGCCTCGGTGAGCGTCAGCGGCTCGGCGGCGGCCTGCGCGACGACGACCGTGTCGCCCGGCCGGATGAACCGCGCGAGATCGAGCGACGCGGCATCGAGCTCGATCATCGTCCCGGCCGGCGTGGAAAGGAGGGGTGGTCGAGGCGCGACGGCATAGCGCCCGCTCGCACGGCGGCCCGGCCTCGGCGCCGAGCGCGGACTCTGGCGTCAGATGACACGCTCGCGGCGCAGCCGCTCAATGTCGGCGTCGCCATAGCCGAGGCCGCGCACGATCTCGGCGGAGTGCTCGCCGAGCTCCGGCACCTCGAAATCCGGCTGCGCGGGCTCGTGCCGGAACTTGATCGGCACGCCGAGATGCTCGACTCCCGCCTCGTCGACGAGCAGCATGCCGCGCTCGGCGGTCGCCGGGTCGAACATCGCCTCGTAGAGGGTGCGCACCGGCGCCCAGCACACGTCCACGCCCTCGAACCACGCGCTCCATTCGTCGAGCGTGCGGCTCGCGAAAGTCTCGCGCAGAAAGTCGATCACCGGCTGCTGCCCCGGTCCCGGCGGCAGGTGGCAGAGCCGAATCAGGTCCGGCCGCCCGGCCTTGTTGAGGAAATTCTCGGCGAACTTGTGCTCCAGGCCGCCGAGGGCGACGAAGCGCCCGTCCTTCGTCTCGTAGATGTTGTAGAAGGCGCCGCCGCCCCAGTTGCGCTCGTGCTTGACGACGTGCGCGCGATGCTCGGCGAACACCGGCCCCTGCACGTTCGGCGTCCAGCCGATCAGCGCGTCGTAGAGCGAGATGTCGAGATAATCGCCCTTGCCGGTGCGCCGCTGCTGCAGCAGCGCCATCAGGATGCCGGCGAGCCCCATCAGCGAGGCGGCCATGTCGCCGGCCGGAATGCCGGGATTGGCGGGCCTGCCGTCGCTGCCGAGGTTGAGCCCGAGTACGCCGGCGAGCGCCTGCACCGCCATGTCGTGCGCCGGCTTGTCGCGATAGCGGCCGGTCTGGCCGAACGCCGAGATCGAGCAATAGATGATCTGCGGCGCCCGGGCCGCGACCGCCTCGTACCCGACGCCGAGCCGATCCATCACCCCCGGGCGGAAGCCCTCGACGAGTACGTCGGCGCCCTCGGCCAGCCGCAGCAGGATCTCCCTGCCTTCGGGATGCTTGAGGTTGAGCTGCAGGCTGCGCTTGCCGCGATGGGTGTTGCGGAACCACACCGAGTGGCCCGCCTTGCGCAGGCCCAGATTGCGCGCCGGCTCGCCGGCGCCGTAGGGCTCGACCTTGATCACGTCCGCGCCATGATCGGCCATCATGAGCGTGAGGTACGGCCCGGGCAGGAACAGGCTGAGATCGAGCACCTTGACGCCCTCGAGCTTCATCGCCGCCCCCACCGCGCACGCCACTTCGCGTAGCGCGCCCTGGCCGCCGCGTTGGGCGGATAGGTCCCGGGCACCGGCTTCCCGGCCTCGATCTCCCGCAGCACCAAGGGCTCCGGTGACTCGCGTCGGGCCGCGCGATGTCGCGCGACTTCGAGCGTCGCGCTGCGCGCGCAGCGCAGGCGCGCGAGCGTGGCCGCGGGCAGTGCTCGCGTCGGCGTCATATGCGATTGCGCTCGATCAGCTGCCGCGCGATGATGATCCGCTGCATCTCGTTGGTGCCCTCGCCGATGCACAGCAGCGGCGCGTCGCGGTAGAGGCGCTCGATCGGGTACTCCTTCGAATAGCCGTAGCCGCCGTGGATGCGCATCGCCTCCAGCGAGTTCTCGACCGCGGCCTCGGTGGCGAAGTATTTCGCCATGCCGGCCTCCATGTCGCAGCGCTGGCCGGTGTCGTAGGCGGCGGCCGCCGACTCCACCAGCAGCCGCGCCGCCTCCACGCGCGTCGCCATCTCCCCGAGCTTGAGCTGGATCGCCTGGTGCTCGCAGATCGGCCTGCCGAAGGTCTTGCGCAACTGCGCGTAGCGGACCGACTCGTCGAGCGCCGCCTTGGCGATGCCGACGCCGCGCGCGGCGACGTTGATGCGGCCGAGCTCGAGCCCGCTCACCGCGAGATAGAACCCCTGCCCTTCGGCGCCGAGCCGATCGGCGGCCGGGACCTCGAAATCCTGGAACACGAGCTCGGCCGAGTCGATCCCCTTGTAGCCGAGCTTCTCCAGCTTGCGCGAGACGCTGAATCCCGGCCCCTTCTGCATGATGAACATCGTCAGCCCCTTGCGCGCCGGCTGCGCGTCGGGGTCGGTCTTGACGAGCACCGCGAAGGCGCTGCCCTGAATGCCGTTCGAGATCCAGGTCTTCGTCCCGTTGACGATGTAGCGGTCGCCGGCGAGCCGCGCGCGCGTGCGGATCCCGGCGAGGTCGGTGCCCGCGTCGGGCTCGGTGAGCGCGAGCCCGCCGCGGACCTCGCCAGTCACGAACCTGGGCAGCCAGCGCGCCTTCTGCTCCTCGGTGCCGAACTTCTCCACCAGGATCGCCATCATCAGGTGCGAGTTGAAGATGCCGGTGAGCGACATCCACACCTCCGAGATGCGGGCCACGATCTTCGCGTAGGTCGAGGCCGACAGCCCGAGCCCGCCCCACTTCGGGTCGATCACCGCGCCGAACAGCCCGAACGCCTTCATCTGCTCGACCATCTCGGCCGGCCAGACGTCGTCGTGCTCGAGCTTCGCGGCGTACGGGCGCACGTCCTTGTCGAGCCATTTCTGGATCGCGTCGAGGATCGCGCGCTCCTCTTCCGGATCGGTGCGGCGCACCGGGCGCCGGGGGGCTTCGAGTTTCATCGTCTCACTCCGTCGGCGGCGCGACGTGCGCCGCGAAATGCTCGGCGATCGCGAGCCGGGTGGCGATCCAGACCCGCGTGCGGCCGCTCACGTGCTGCAGGAAGCGCTCGAGCGCGCCGATGCGGCCCGGGCGACCGATGATCCGCAGGTGCAGGCCGAGCGACATCATGCGCGGCGCCTCCGCGCCTTCACGGTACAGCCACTCGAAGGTGTCGATCGCGTACTGCAGCCACTGCCCGGGCGCGAGCGCAGGGTCGGTCCAGAACTTCATGTCGTTGGTGTCGAGCGCGTAGGGCACGATCACCAGCGGCCGGCCGGCGACCACCTCCCAGAAGGGCTGGTCGTCGCTGTAGTCGTCCATGTGGTAGCGGAAGCCCTCCTCGGCGAGGAGCCGCCGCGTGTTCGCCGTCAGGAGATAACGCGACAGCCAGCCGTAGGGCCGAGCGCCGGTCGAGCGCTCGATCGAGGCCACCGCCTTGCGGATGAACTCGCGTTCGGCCGCCTCGTCGAGGTGGAACTGGTGCACCCAGCGGTAGCCGTGCGCGCACACCTCGTGGCCCTGCGCGACGATCTCGCGCGCGAGCTCGGGCGCGCGCTCGAGCGCGAGCGCCGCCGCGGTGAAGGTCGCGCGCACGCCGTAAGTCCGCAGCAGCCGCAGCACTCGCGGCGCGCCCGCCCTGATTCCATAGCGGTAGTTCGACTCGTTGCCGTAGTTGCGCACCGGCTTCTTCAATACGATGCCGAGCTCGTCGACCGGCTCCGGGCCGCGGTCGCCGTCGGCGATCGTGCTCTCGGCCCCCTCCTCGACGTTCACCACGATCGAGAGGGCGAGGCGGGCATCGCCGGGCCAGGCGTAGGGGCGGGGGGTCATTCGGGCGCTCGAGATGTCCGGACAATGTTAACAGACGGTCGTCGCCAGTCCGCGGGTCGCGCGTGCACTCGTCGGCTCGGCCGGATCGCGGCCGCTGGCGGCAGGACCGCTCGCGCGCCTCACGGTGTGCCGGCGGGTGTGCCGGCGCCATCGCCTGCCCGCTCCAGCGCTTCGAGCACGTCGAGCACCAGCCGATCCTCGAACGCCGGCGCCATGACCTGGACCGAGAGCGGCAGCCCGTCGGCGTTGCGGCCGAACGGGACGCAGCCGGCGGGAATGCCGACGATGTTCGCGAAGCTGGTGAGGTCGGCCTGGTTCACCGGGACTGGCGCTGCGAACGCAAACGCGGGCTGTGGCGTCGTCGGCGCGACCAGGACGTCGATGCCGGCGAATGCCCGGCGGGCGATCACGCGCACGCCGGCGAGCCGCCGGTATGCCTGCGCCGCCCGCACCGCCGGCTGCTTCGCGCCGAAGGCGAGAGCCGCGCGCAGCTCCGCCGAGAAACCCTCCGGATCGGCCGCCAAGTCGGCCTCGAGCACCGTCGCCGCCTCGAACTCCGAGACGAGCAGTCCCTCGCGGCGCATGCGGGTGAAATCGTAGCCGTCCAGGCGGACATCGACGACACTCGCGCCGAGCCGCGCCAGCGCCGCCACGGCGCGCTCGAACGCGCGAGCGACGTCGGGCTCGAGCCCCGCCTCGGATGCGTTCGCGAGCCGTCCCACCCGCAAGCCCCTGAGGTCGCCCGGATCGGCGCGCTTCGGCACCAGGATGCGCGGCCCGCGGCGCGCGTACGGCGACTCGCGGTCGAACGCCGCGCACACTTCGAGCAGCGGGCGCAAGTCGGCGACGCGCGGCGCGAGGAAGCCGACGTGGTCGAGGGTCCACGAGAGCGGCAGGACGCCGCGCGTGCTCACCAGCCCGAACGTCGGCTTGAAACCGGCGGTGCCGCAGTACGCGGCCGGCACGCGCACCGAACCGAGGGTGTCGGTGCCGAGCGCGGCCGCGCAGAAGCCGGCGGCCACCGCCGCGCCCGATCCGCCGCTCGACCCGCCCGGCGTATAGCCGGCGCGATGCGGGTTCTCGCAGCGGCCGAAGCACGAAGTCGCGGTCGTCGCGCCGAGCGCCGCCTCGTGCATGTTCAACTTGCCGAGGATGACCGCGCCGGCGTCGCGCAGGCGCTGGACGACGAAGGCGTCGGCGCTCGCCACCCGATCGCGGTAGGCGGCGATCCCCGCCGTGGTCGGCGCGCGGGCGACGTCGATGTTGTCCTTCACCGCGACCGCGATCCCGTCGAGCGGTCCGATCGCCCCGCCCGCGCGCCGCCGCGCGTCAGCCGCGCGCGCCGCGGCGATCGCCTCCTCGCGCAGCAGGTGGACGACGGCGTTGATCTCGGCGTTGCGCGCCTCGATGCGGGCGAGATAGCCGCGCGTCGCGTCCTCGGACGAGACCTCGCCGCGCGCGAGCGCGCCCGCCAGCGCGGCGGCGCCGAGCGGCAGGCCGGTCGCGTTCATCGCTTCCGCCCGTCGATCAACCGGACCGGCTTCTGGCGCGAGTCGATTCCGGTCAGCGCGGCGAGCGCGCGCGGCGGGTGCAGCGCCACCTCGACCTCGACGCCGAGCCTGCGCTGGAGCAGCTCGCGCAAGGCGGGCGCCGATCCCGCGCCGGGGTCGTGAACCTCGACCAGGACGGCGAGCGTGTCGCGCCCCGCGGCGTCGCGCTCGAGCCGGCACACGTAGTCGCCGGCGTAGCCCGGCGCCTCGGCGAGCATCGCCCCGATCGCCTGCGGGAAGACGTTGATGCCGCGCAGCTTCACCATGTTGTCGCTGCGCCCGAGGAAACCGCGGATGCGGCGCAGCCCAAGGCCGAGCGGCGATGAGTCGGTGCGCAGCGCGGTCACGTCGTGCGTGTTGAACCGGATCATCGGGTAAACGTCGTCCTTGAAGAGTACCGTGACGACCATGTCCCCGCACTCTCCGTCGGCGACCGGCCTGCCCGTATCGATATCGAGCAGCTCGAGATAGTGCGCGTCCTCCATCACGTACAGCCCGGCGTGATCGGGGCCCTCGGCAGCGATGATTCCGGTGTCGCCGACGCCATACCAGTCGAACACCTCCGCGCCCGGCCAGGCGGCGCGCAGCGCGTCGCGGTCCTCGCCGACGTGGCCGCAGATCATGCGCACGCGCAGGTCGCGCGCCGGCTCGATGCCTGCGCCGCGCGCCACCTCGGCGAGGTGTTTGACGTAGTCGGCGAAACCGACGATGACGGTCGCGCGGAAGTCGCGCATCAGCTCGACCTGGGTCGCCGAGCGCGTCTCGATCCCGGTGCCGGCGGAGAGGAACAGCGCGCGCGTCCAGTGGGTGAACGCCTCGCGCACGTAGTGGCCGCCGTTGATCATCCCGTGGCCGTACACCGAATGCACGACGTCGTCGTCGCGCAGACCCTGGAAGAGGTAGGCACGCGCGAGGAGCAGGTTCTGCACCTCGCGCCCGCGCGGGCCGAAGAGCAGCACCTGGGGCTTGCCGGTGGTGCCGCTCGTGGTGTGCAGGATCACCGGCGGCCGCTCGCCGGTGGCGTAGGTGTCGAGCGCGTGGAAGTCGCCGAGCGGCGGGCAGCGGGCGATCGACGCCATGATGTCGGTCTTGTCGAAGGTCGGCAGCCGCGCGAGGTCGTCGAGCGATCGGATGTCGCCCGGCTGCGCGCCGGCCCCGCCCCACAGGCGCTGGTAGAACGGCGTGCGCCAGGCGCGCGCCACGCAGCGCAGGAACCGCCGCTCCTGCAGCGCGCGCAGCTCGTCGCGACTGACGCGCGCGAAGCGCCGCACGAACGCCTCCCCGAGCGGGAATTCCTCGGCGAGCGCGCGGGGGTCGAGCGCAGTCAGGTAGTTCAGCATTCAGGGCAGCAGATCGGTCAGCGCCGACACGGCACCGCCCGCGGGCAATGCGCGGCAGGCCGCGACGATGCCCGCACAGCGCGTCTCGGGCAAGCCGGCGGCGCGCATCAGTGCGATCGCCTTGGCGCGCAGCCGTCCCTCGTCGAGCGGATTCTCCGGATCGCCGAGCGCGTCGGCGACCGCCGCGACGATCCGCGCGCCGTCGTCGGTCTCGACCTCCACCTCCGCGCCATAGTGGCGCGGGTAGGCCGAGGCGTACGGCTCGGCCGCCTCGACCGCGACCTGGTCACGCAGCGCGGCGAGGTCGGCGCGCTCGATCGCGTCGGGCGCGAACGCGGCGAGCGGTGGCGGCCCGTCGGCGAGCGCCACCGCGACACTGTGCTGCAGGCTGAACTTCGCCTCGACGACGGTGCGCGGCGCGGGCCGGTCGCAGAAGGCCAGGGCATCGCCATAGGTCCGCACCGCGACGCGCCGCACGCGCGCCGCGCCGAGCCGGGTGCGCACCGCGAGCGCAGCGTCGATCGCCGCGTGCGCGTGGCGGCACGCGGGCCAGGGCTTGAACGAGGTGGCGTGGATCTTCCATGCGCCGCCGGGCTCGCGCACCACGTCGCGGGCGTCGGCGCCGGGGCACATCGCCGCGAAGAAGCCCTGCGGCCCCTCCAGAATCGACGCCGGTCCGGTGAAGCCGCGCCGCGCGAGGTCGGCGGCGATCACCCCGGCGTGCGCCGCCCGGCCGTTGTGGAGCTGCTTCGACATCACCGGCTCGTGGCGGACCTGCCACAACCCGGCCGCCTGGGTACCGGCGTTGCCGAACGCGTCGCGCCAGCCGGCGGCGTCCAGGCCGAGCAGCGACGCGCCTGCCGCGGCGGCGCCGAACGGGCCGCAGGTGGACGTGTTGTGCCAGTACCGGTAGTGGCCGGGTCCGACCGCCTCGCCCACTCGGATCATCGCCTCGTAGCCGCGCACCACCGCGTCGAGCAGCGCCTCGGCAGGGGTGCCTTCGCGCTCGGCGAGCGCGAGCGCAGCGGGGACGACGACCGGACCGGGGTGCAGGATCGCCGCGCGATGGACGTCGTCCATCTCGAGAACGTTCCCGAGCGCGCCGTTCGCGACCAGCGCGGTCGCGAGATCGCGCCGCCCCGCGGCGAGCGTCCGGCACGGGCCCGCGGCCTGGGCGGCGGCCCACGCGGCGAGCACGCGGCCCGCGTCCGCGGCGCTGCCGGCGACGGCGCACCCGGCCCAGTCGAGCACGTGCAGCGCCGCGCGGGCGCGGTCGGCCGGGTTCACCCGACGCCGGCAGATCTCGGCGAGCAGCCCGGTGAGTGACATGTCCGGACATACTATCATCGGGCCCTTCCGGTCCCCACCGTGCCGCGCCGAGCCCGCTCCGCCTCTCGTCATCCCGCGCGCCGGCCGCGCGCGCCCGAGCTGTTGCCGAGGTACCGAGAGATCGGCAACCAGCTGATGGCCGACATCGCCGACGGCGTGTACCCGGTCGGCGCCCAGCTGCCGCCCGAGCTCGCGCTGTGCCGCAAGTACCGCATCAGCCGCTTCACCGCGCGCGAGGCGCTGCGCCAGCTCGCCGAGGCGGGGCTGGTGGTGCGCAGACAGGGCTCCGGGACGCAGGTGATCGCGGTGCCCGGGGCGGCCAAGTTCGTGCAGGAGGTCGGCGCGGTCGGCGACCTGACCCAGTACGCCCGCACCACCGAGCTGCGGATCGTCTATACCGGCCGGATCGCGCTCAATCGCCTGCTCGCCCGCCAGTTCAAAGCGCGACCGGGGGAGGAGTGGATCTTCGCCGCGGGCATCCGGGTGGACCGGGCGCGCGGCGGCGCCGCGAGGCCGATCAGCGTGAGCCGGATCTACCTCAATCCGGTGCTCGAAGGCATCCAGGACCGGCTCCAGCAGCGCGAGGGCGCGATCTACGAGCTGATCGAGAGCCAGTTCGGGCTGCGCATCGCCCGCGTCGAGCAGCATATCGCGGCAGTGTCGCTCGACCGCGACGACGCCGCGAGCCTCGCCGAGGCGCGCGGCGCGCCGGCCCTGCGCACGCTGCGGCTGTACTACGACGAGGCCGAGCGGCTGCTGGAAGCGGCCGAGAGCATCCACCCCGGCGACCGCTTCGCGTACACGATGAACCTGCGGCGCGGCTGACTGCCGCGCCCTTTGTCCGGACAATTTCGCCGTGCTTGCTTGCCGGCTTTCCGAGAAGGATCAACGATGCGACTCAGCTTGCCGCTCGCCGCGGCGCTCGCGCTGGCCGCGCCGCTCGCCCGGCTCACCGCGGGGCCAACGCCCGAGGACCGGAGCGGCGGCGGGGGCGCGCGCGAGTGACCACGCCGGCGCTCTTCGTCGCCGCGGTGATGGCCTCGGCGCTCGCCTCCAGCCTGTGGATCAGCTTCGCGCTGATGGCGACCGGTCTGGCGGCGATCGAGTGGCTTCGCGACCTGCCGGTCGCGCTGCCGCTCGTCCTCGGCGCCGGCTTCGACAAGATCTGGTTCGGCATCTTCCTGGTGGCGGTGATCGAGCTGTCCAACGTCACCCCGCCGGTCGGTTTCAACCTGTTCGTGATCCAGCAGATGACCGGCAGCCCGCAGCTCGGCGTGGTGCGCGCCGCGCTGCCGTTCGCGGCGCTGCTGTGCGTGCTGTGCGCGCTGCTCACCGCGGTGCCCGAGCTCGCGACCTGGCTGCCGCGCACGATGAAAGGATGACGCGATGAACGACATCTCCCGCCCGCCGCTCGCCGGCCTGCGGGTGCTCGCCGTCGAGCAGTACGGCGCCGGTCCGTGGGGCTCGCTCCAGCTCGCCGACCTCGGCGCCGAGGTGATCAAGATCGAGCACCCGCGCGACGGCGGCGACATGAGCCGCTCGGTCGGCCCCTACTTCATGCGGCCCGGCGACAGCCAGTTCTTCCACACCTTCAACCGCAACAAGCTGAGCCTCGCCCTCGACCTGAAGCACCCCGAGGGCGCAGCGGTGTTGCACGATCTCGTGCGTACCGCCGACGCGGTGATGAACAACCTGCGCGGCGACGTGCCGGACAAGCTCGGATTGACCTACGAGCACTTGGGTTGCTTCAATCCGCGCGTCGTGTGCGCGCATCTCTCCGCCTACGGCCGCGACGGCCCGCGCGCGGGCTGGCCCGGCTACGACTTCCTGATGCAGGCCGAGGCGGGCTACCTCTCGCTCACCGGCGAGCCGAACGCGCCTCCGACCAAGTTCGGCCTGTCGATGGTCGATCTGGTGACCGGCCTCACTTGCGCCTTCGCCCTGCTCGCCGGCGTGCTGGCCGCGCGCGCGACCGGCCGCGGGCGCGACATCGACACCAGCCTGTTCGACACCGCGCTCCACAACCTGAACTACCCCGCCACCTGGTATCTCAACGCCGGCGCGGTGACCGGGCGGCAGCCGCGCTCCGCGCACCCGTCGCTGGTGCCGAGCCAGCTCTACACCACCCGCGACGGCTGGCTGTTCGTCATGTGCAACAAGGAGAAGTTCTGGGGCGTGCTCGCCGAACGCCTCGGCCACCCCGAGTGGCGCGACGATCCGCGCTTGCGCGATTTCGCGGCGCGGCTCGCGCATCGCGCGCTGGTGCAGGAGCTGCTCGACGCGGCGTTCGCGCAGCACACCACCGCGCACTGGCTCGCGCAGCTGCGCGGGCACGTCCCGGTCGCGCCGGTGTTCGACGTCGCCGAGGCGCTCGAGAGCGAGTTCGTCGCCGCGCGCGGCGACGTCGTCGACTACACCCGGCCCGACGGTCCGCCGGTGCGCATGGTGGCGAGCCCGATCCGCCCCGCCGGCGCCGAGCTCCCGCGGCGCGCCGGACCCGCGCTCGGCGCCGACACCGATCGATTGCTGCGCGAGATCGGCTATTCTGAGGCGCGCATCGCCGAGCTGCGCGCCGCCGGCGCGATCGCGTGATCCGCAGGGGAGAAGACGACATGGACGCAGGCGACTCCCGCACGCTGCCGCGGACCGAGGGCTTCTTCGCCGCCGGCGAGGCGATCCCGTCGGTGCGCATGCGCGTGCTCGAAGGGCACGCAAGCGCGGGCCACGTGGAGTTGAAGCCGCTGCTCGTCGGCGGCGAGATGCTGATGGTCGAGATCTTCGAGCAGGCCGGCGTGCGGGTGCCCGAGCATGTCCACGACGACCACGAGTCGGTCGTCTATCTCGTCAAGGGCCGCATGAGGCTCGTGATCGACGGCCAGGAGTTCGTCGCGCGGGCCGGCGACGCATGGATCCACCCCCGCGGCGTGCCGCACTGGAGCGAGGCGCTCGAGGACTGCGTCGCGATCGAGGTCAAGTCGCCGCCGCGCAAGACGTGGAACCCGTGACCAACCCGGCGGTGGCGCTCGCCGAGCTCGCCGCGCGCACCCGCTACGAGGACCTGCCGCCGCGGGCGATCGCCGCGGCGAAGACGTTCATCCTCGACACGATCGGAGTCGGGGTCGCCGGGCGCACCGGGCCGCGGGTGAAGGAGCTCGCCGACACGCTGGCATCGTGGGGCGCGGGCGACGAGGCGACCGCCTGGGGTTGCGCGCGCCGGCTCCCGGCAGCCGCCGCGGCGATCGTGAACGGTTACCAGATCCACGCGCTCGAGTTCGACTGCGTGCACGAGCCGGCGGTGGTCCACCCGATGGCGACGCTGTTCTCGGCTCTGCTCGCGCACGCGGAGCGGCGGGGGACGCGCAGCGCACCGGCGACCGGCCGCGAGCTATTGCTCGCCACCGCGATCGGCGTGGAGATCGCCTGCACCATCGGGGCGGCCGCGAAGTCGGCGATGCGCTTCTTCCGGCCCGCCACCGCGGGCGGGTTCGGCGTGGTCGCCGCTATCGCCGCGATGGAGCGGCTGGACGTCGAGACGATCCTCGACGCCTTCGGCATCCTCTACGGCCAGACCTCCGGCACGCTGCAGCCGCACCTCGAGGGCTCGATGGTGCTCGGGCTGCAAGTGGGCCTGAACGCGCGCGCCGGCCTGAACGCGGTCGATCTCGCGCTGGCCGGCCTGACCGGCCCCCGCGACGTTCTCACCGGCACGTACGGGTACTACAGGCTGTTCGAGCCCGAGAGCGACATCGAGACCTGGTGGGCGCAGCTCGGCCGGGTCTGGCAGATCGCGCGGCTCTCCCACAAGCCATTCCCGAGCGGCCGCCTCACGCACGCGGCGATCGACGCGGTCCAGCGCGCGCGCCGGGAGCGCGACTTCGGGCCCGACGAGGTCGCCGCGGTGCACGGCTGGATGCCACCGCTCGCGTACCGGCTGGTCGGGCGGCCGGACGTGCCCGCCCCGCCGGCGAACTACGCGAAGCTGTGCACCGCGTTCGTGATGGCGACCGAGATCGCTCACCGCAAGGTGGTCCCCGAGTCGTTCGCACCGGAGCGCCTGGTCGATCCAAACCTGCACGCGCTGGCCGCCCGGATCACCGTCGAGCAGACCGACGATCCAGACCCCAACGCCCTCTGGCCGCAGCGATTCGTTATCCGCCTCGCCGACGGCTGGACCTGGGACGGCACGATCGACAAGGCGATCGGCCACCCCGACAACCCCCTGTCGCGCGTTGCCCACCTCGCGAAGTTCCGGGACTGCTGGCGTCACGGCCGCCCGGACGGCGATGCGGCCGTCGCCGAGCGGCTCATCGAAATGGTGGATCGGCTCGAAGCGCTCGACGACGTGCGCGCGCTCGCCGCGCTGCTCGCCTGACCCGAGCGCTCAAGCGCGCACGAGCTGGAGGAACTCGCGCCGCAGCTCCGGGTTTTGCAGGAACGCGCCCCGCATCACGCTGTTGGTCATGTGCGCGTCGTCCTTCACGCCGCGCCACTGCATGCAGAAGTGGTCGGCCTCGATGACGATCGCGAGTCCGTCGGGCTTGAGCCGCGACTCGAGCAGGTCGGCGAGCTGGATCACCGCTTCCTCCTGGATCTGCGGGCGGCTCATGATCCAGTCGGCGAGCCGCGAGTACTTCGACAGCCCGACGAGGTTCGAATGCTCGTTCGGCAGCACGCCGATCCAGATCTTGCCGAGGATCGGCACCAGGTGGTGCGAGCAGGCGCTGCGCACCGTGATCGGCCCGACGATCATCAGCTCGTTCAGGCGCTCGGCGTTCGGGAACTCGGTCACCGGCGGCATCGGGTGGTAGCGGCCCTTGAACACCTCGTGCAGGAACATCCGCGCGACCCGGCGCGCGGTGCCGCGGGTGTTGTGGTCGGCCTCGGTGTCGATCACCAGCGCCTCCAGTAGGCCCTGCATGCGCTCGGCGACCTCGGCCTCGAGCGCGGCGAGCTCCGCCTCGCCGTCGATGAACTCGGCGATGTTGTCGTTCGCGTGGATGCGCCGCCCGGCTGCCGCGATGCGGGCGCGGATGCGCGCCGACGGGCTGGGGAACTTCGGATCGTTCATCGAAACCTCTGCTGTACGAGCCGGCGGTCAGCCGGCGAGTGTGTCGGCGAGCGCGCGAGCGCTCACGCCGCGGTCGAGGCCGAGCACCGCCGCGGCGATCGCCCGGGCGCGGGCCGCGGTGGTCGCGGTGAGCGCATTGTCCATGAACTTGGCGATCACTTCCTCGTTCGTGATCGGGCGCTCGGCCGCGCCCCGGTTGATCTCCTCGCGCTGCCGCAGCTCGCGGCCGCCGGTGAGCCGGACGACGACCTCGCCGGGGTAGTACTTCGGGAACGGCATGGTCGGATCCACCTCGTACCGGACCTTGTCCGCGAGCGCGAGGATCTGCCCGTCGGCGAGCGCCTCGGGCGCGAGCTCGGCCAGTCCGAACCGGCCGCGCGCGAGCGCCGCCGCGACCACGAACGGCACGCTGAACTTGGCGTCGTAGTCGTTCTGCGGGCGCCGCTTGTTCGCGACCGGCTCGCAGACGACCGGCACGACCGCGGCCGGCACGCGCGCGGTGATCGCGGCGATGTCGGCCGGCCGCACGCCTTGCCGCGCGAGCGCGAGCGCCGCGTCGGCGCAGCCGTGCAGCAGGTGGCAGGCCGGAAACGGCTTGACCGCGACGTTCTCGAGCTCCCAGGTGTCGCCGAGGCCGGCGACCACGCGGCCGTGGTCGCAGGCGTCGGCGAGCGGACCGAGGTGGCTGCGGTACAGGCCGAACCGTCCCTCGTAGGCGGCGCGCGGGCCGACGAAGCCCTCGGCCGCGAGCGCGGCGGCGGTCACCCCGCCGACCGCCGCCCAGCCGGCGTGGAAGCGCTTGGTCCACGCGCCGTCCTCGAGGAACTCGAGGCTGCCCGCGGCCGCCGACAGCGCGATGCCCTGCGCGAGCTCGAGCTGCGCCGGCGTCAACCGGTACAGCTTTCCGGCGACGAGCGCGCACGCGAACGTGCCGACCACCGACGTCGGGTGAAAACCGACCTTGTGGAAGCCGCCCTGGGCGGCCGCAGCGATTCGCGCGCCGGCCTCGACGCCCGCGACATACGCCGCGAGCAGCTCGCCCCCGTCCGCGCCGCGCTGCGCGCCCAGGCCGAGCGCGCACGGAAAGGTCGTGACGGTGAGGTGGATCACCCCGGCGGTGTGGGTGTCGTCGTAGTCGAGCCCGTGGGCGAGGATGCCGTTCGCGAGCATCGCGTCGCGCAGCGGCAGCCGCTCGGGCCGCCCGATGACGACGCTCGCGCCGGCCCCGCCCAGAGCCTCGAGCGCGCGCAGCGACGGCGCCGCGAAGTCGAACTTGGTCGCCGCGAGCGCGCAGCCGACCGCGTCCAGGATCAAGTGCTTCGCCCGTTCGCGCACCCGCGCGGGGACGCGCGTGATGTCGAGCCCGGCGGTGAAATCGGCGAGCTGGGCGGCGAGCGTGGCGGGCGCGCGGTGCATGGACGCGGGGGCGGAAAGGGCGGACGCGAGTCGGGGACCGGCCGATTCTAGCCCGCCGCCCCCGCATGCCGCGCCGCCGCGGCGCGTCGCGCACCAGCCTGGGCCGTGCCCGCGTCCGCGGCGCCCCGGGACCGTGCGGCCGGCGCCTCGTGCGCTGCGACGAACGGCAGTTTTCGGTGCGAGCGGCGATGCCACGCCCCGCCCCGGCGCGCTTCTTGCTGCCTTTCGGCCTAGAAACGTCGGCCGGGTGGCGGATCGAGGTCCTCGGGCCGGCGGTGCTATCGTTGGGCCCTCTTCGGGAGACGCATCATGAGCAATCGGCTTCGCTACCTCGGTCTCGCCCTCCTCGTCGGCGCCGCCGTCGCGCTCGCGCCGGTGCGCGCCGCGGACATCTCCGAGCCTCACATCCTGGTCGCCAAGCCCGAGCTCGGCGAGTTCTACCGCCGCTCGGTGCTGTTCGTGAAGCCGATCGGCAACGGGCAGCACATCGGCTTCATCATCAACCGCCCCACGCCGGTGACGCTCGCGCGGCTCTTCCCCGACCACGCGCCCTCGCGCAAGATCACCGACCCGGTCTATCTCGGCGGGCCGATGCACGCCGACACGATCTTCGCGATCGTGCATCGCGACGGCAACCCCGGCGGGCGCTCGATGCCGCTCTTCGACGACATGTTCCTCGCCGTCGAGGTGGACGTCGTGGACAGGATCATCGAGAAGGCCCCGGCGCACGCCCGCTTCTTCGCCGGGCTGGTCGCCTGGCAGCCGGGCGAGCTCGACCAGGAAGTACGCAACGGCTTCTGGTACCTCGCCGATCCCGACCCGGAGCTCGTCTTCCGCAAGTCCTACGACGGACTGTGGGAAGAAATGGTGCGCAAGTCGGCCGGCGCGATCTAGTCCTTACCAGTGGCCGGTCCCGGGCTCGCCCTTGAACGGCCCGACGATTTCGCCGGTCACCCAGCCGCCGTAGAAGCCGCCCGGCTGCGGGCGCGCCCGCTCGCCGCCGACGATGCAGGCAACACGCGCCGGGTAGAAGGATAACCAGCCGCTGATCGCCGCGAACGCTGGCGTCGGGTCATCGTAGCTCCACCCGATCGCGCCTTCCTCGGGCGCGGTCGCGAGCGCCCAGTAGCTCGCGATACCCTTCCACTCGCAGACCGAGCGGCCGCGCGCCGGCACGAGCTGCGCGCGATCGACGTCGGCGGGCGGCAGGTAGAAAGTCGGCGCGCTCGCGGTTTCGAGCACCCGCACCGCGCGCGTCGAGGCCGCGATCCGCGTCGTCCCCGCCCACACCTCGACCGGCCGGGCGTCCGGCACGATCGCCGGCGGCCGCGGATAGTCCCACACCGATTCCTGGCCCGGCCCCGGCTCGAGCGCGAACGGCGGACGAACCTCGCCGCGATACTGCCAGCGCGGCCCGGCGGTCACTTCGCCCGCTTGGCCGGCCGCTTCGACGCCGGCGCCTGGCGTTTGGCGTCGGCCGCCGGATCGTGGTCGCCGATCACGCCCTTGAGCGGGCACGGCTTGAACGCGGGGCACTTCTTGCAACCGACGGCGAGGGCCATCGGGCAGAGGGTCATCGCGGCACTCCCGGGAGCGAGGGGGAGGGCGAGCATACAGCAACCCCGCCCCGGCCACGCCGCTAGAATGCGCCGCCTCCCCGCGCCTCCCCTGCCCATGACCATCGCGCTCTGGATCGTCGCCGTGCTCCTGATCGTCGCCGGCGTCATCGGCACCGTCCTGCCGGCGCTGCCGGGTGTGATCATGGTGTTCGCCGGCGTCGCGCTGGCCGCGTGGATCGACGACTTCGCGCGCATCTCGGGCTGGACGCTCGGCATCCTCGCCGCCCTGACCGCGATCGCGTGGCTGGTCGATTTCGTCGCCGGCGTCTACGGCGCCAAGCGCGCGGGCGCGAGTCCCCACGCGCTCCTCGGCGCGGCCATCGGGACCTTCGCCGGCATCTTCACCGGTCTGGTCGGGCTGATCTTCATGCCGCTCGCCGGCGCGGCGATCGGCCAGTTCGTCGCCCAGCGGGACCTGCTGCGCGCCGGCCGGGTCGGTCTCGCGACCTGGCTCGGGATGCTCGCCGGAACGGTCGCGAAAGTCGCGATCGTCTTCCTCATGGTGGGAATCTTCGTGGCGGCGCTGGTGATCTAGGCGCGACACGCGCCATCCGGGCGCGCCGGACCGCCTCTGATCCTCCCCACCGCTGGCGACGTGCACCGGCGATGCTCCCCGCCGTGCCTACCTGATAACCTTCGGAATCGGAAATTGGAAGAAGGAGAAAGACGGTGGATTCAAGAAGGGTTTGGAAGGTGCTGCTGGCTGCGCTGCTATCGCTTGCGGCCGCTCAGGCGTGGGCGCAGGCGACCGTGCTCCGCTTCAACTGGTGGATTCCGCCGAATCACCTGACGCGAACGAAGATCATGGACGTGTGGGCGAAGCAGGTCGATGCGGCGACGCAGGGCCGCGTGAGAATCGAGTTCACGGCAACTTCGCTCGGCGCGCCACCGCGACAGTTCGACCTCGTCCGCGACGGCGTGGCTGACCTCGCGCTGGGCGTCCACGGCTACACTCCCGACCGGTTCGTGCTGCCCCAGGTTGCCGAACTCCCCTTCATGAGCGACTCGGCCGAGGCGCTGTCGGTCGCGCTCTGGCGCACCCACGCCAAGTTCTTTGCGCCGGCGAACGAGTATCAGGGGGTGAAGCTGATCGGCCTCATGAGTCACGGACCCGGCAGCCTCTGGAGCCCGAAGGCGCCGATCCGCAGCCTCGCGGACCTGAAGGGCCTCAAGGTACGGGCAGGAGGCGGGCTCCAGAACGAGATCCTCGCGAAGCTCGGCGCCGCGGTCGTCTCGGCGCCCGCACCGCAGACCTTCGAGATCCTGTCTCGCGGGGTCGCGGACGCGACCCTCTTCACCAACGACGCGGTCGCCTCGTTCGGTCTGGGCAAGCTCCTCAAGTTCAACACCAGGGTCCCCGGCGGGCTCTTCAACTCGACGTTCTTCGTGGTCATTAACGAGGGGAAGTGGAACGGGCTGTCGCCCCAGGACCGGGCGGCGATCGAGCACCTGTCGGGCGAGACCTTCGCGCGGCTTGGCGGCAAGGCCTGGGACGACACCGACCGGGAGGTGGCGGCGACCCTCGCCGAGAGCCAGGTCGTGATGCCGGATGCCAAGTTCATGGACGATCTGCGCGACCGGCTCAAGGGCCTCGAGGCCCAGTGGATCGCCGATGCCAGGGCGAAGCGCGCGGTGGACGGCGCGGCAGCGATCGCGTTCATGCGGGCCGAGATCGCCGGCTACCGGCCGTGAGCTCCTGCCGGTGACCGGTCCCGGCGCAGCATCGGAGAGGCAGGGGCTGTGGGCGTCGTCGGCCGACTGGATTGCCGCGGCCGGCCTGTTCGCGATGATGATGGTGACGGTCGTCGACGTCGTCGGCCGATACCTCTTTCGCGCGCCCCTGATGGCGAGCTTCGAGCTGACCGAGTACTTGATGGGGCTACTCGTCTTTCTCGCCCTGCCGCTCGTGTCGCTGCGCGGCGACCACATACGCATCGGGCTCATCGACCGGTTCCTCGGCGAGGGCGTGACACGGGTGCGCGACCGCGCGATCGGCCTGCTCTCCGGGGCGGTTTGCGGCCTGCTCGCGTGGCGGGTGATCGTCCTGGCCGGGCGGATCGCGGCGTACGGCGACGGCACCCAGACGCTGCGTATCCCGCTCGCTCCGCTTGCGTACTTCATCGGCGCGAGCCTCGCCCTGTCCGGCGCGCTGCTCGTCCTGCGTCCGTTCCTCAGGCGGTAGGGAGGCCGACCGTTGCTGATCGGTGGCGCCTTCGCCGCCCTGTTCGCGGTCCTTTTCCTCGGGCTGCCGATCGCCTTTGCCCTATTCCTCGTCGGCACTGGCGGATCGGCCGCGGTGCTCGGCTGGGAGCCCGCGCTGGCGATGGTCGGGCAGCTCACTTTCGATACGGTTCGCAACTACAACCTCGCGACGCTGCCCTTGTTCATCCTCATGGGCAATCTGGTCGCGCGGGCCCGGCTGTCGGCGGAACTCTATGAGGCGGCGTACGCCTTCCTCGGCCATCGCCGCGGCGGACTGGCGATGACCACGATCCTCGCCTGCGGAGGGTTCTCCGCAGTATGCGGATCGAGCATGGCAACCGCTTCGACCATGGCCCGCGTTGCGATGCCGTCCATGCGCGCCTACGGCTACGCGGACAGCCTTGCCGCCGCCTCGATCGCCGCGGGCGGAACGCTGGGGATCCTGATCCCGCCGAGCGTGATCCTGGTGATCTACGGGATCATGACCAACACCAACATCGGGGCGCTCTTCATGGCGGGCGTGATCCCGGGCGTCATCGGAATCCTCGGCTACTTGGCGGCGGTCGCCTGGACCGTGTGGCGCGATCCGGCGGCCGGGCGCGCGGGAGGCTGGACCGATTGGGCCGGGCGAAAACGGGCGCTCGGCCGAGTCTGGGGAATCGCCGCGCTGTTTCTCCTGGTGCTCGGCGGAATCTACCTCGGCGTCTTCACGCCGATCGAGGCCGCGGGCGTGGGCGCGTTCGGCGCATTCCTCTTCGCGGTGTTCCGCCGCTCGCTCGCGCTCGCCGATCTGCGCACGGTCTTCGCGGAATCGATGCGGACCGCCGCGGTGATGCTGACGGTGCTGATCGGCGCGGTGGTCTACAACAACTTCCTCGACGTCTCGGGCTTCACCACGCTGCTGCGGGACGCAGTCACTGCGTCCGACATGCCCCCGCTCGCCGTACTGGCCGTCATCGTCGCCATCTACCTCGTCCTCGGGTGCGTGCTGGAGAGCCTGTCGATGGTGCTCCTGACCGTCCCCGTCTTCTTTCCCGTGGTGACGGCGCTAGGCTACGACCCGGTGTGGTTCGGGATCGTCGTGGTGGTCGCCACCGAGATCAGCCTCATCACCCCGCCGATCGGCTTCAACGTCTTCATGTTGAACTCCATGCTCCCGGACGTTCCGGTCGGCACCATCTTTCGCGGTCTCGTCCCATTCGTGGTCGCTGACTTCGCGCGGCTGGTGTTCCTCCTACTCGTGCCGGCAGTGGCGCTTTGGCTGCCCGGGATGATGGGAATCTGATTCAAGCAGGGGATTGACTGAGCAGCGCGATCGTCTCGGCGGTCGAGCGGACGTCGCCGAATACCTGGTGGATCGCCACGAGCGAGGCCATGTGTTCCGCATCATTGCGCGTGGCGTTCGCATCGCCCACCATGACGACTCGAAAGCCGCGCATCATCGCGTCGCGCGCCGAGGATTCGCAGCACACGTTGGTGAGCGTTCCGGCTATCAATACCGTATCGATGCCTAGCAGCGCGAGCTGATCTGGGAGGTCGCACGCACCGGGAAGGAAGGCGCTGAAGCGGGTCTTCCCGACGAAAAGGTCGCCCGGTTCGGTCTCCAGCGCCGA
>Ga0308411_10000416_pt1 | contig 27634 bp, 20 predicted proteins | sample HotsprottomLayer_2_FD_203530 | JGI IMG/M metagenome (GOLD analysis project Ga0308411, IMG submission 203530) | Hot spring phototrophic mat microbial communities from Octopus Spring, Yellowstone National Park, Wyoming, United States -... | ecosystem: Environmental > Aquatic > Thermal springs >... | reverse complement strand
AGAAGATGTAGCAAAAAGTTCTCCTACATTCATTATTAAAATCAAGGCGGTAAGGAAAACTAATAAGGAAAACCTGCCCGTATTTCTCAAATCCTTTTCGTTAAGTCCTTTCATTAACGACTCCTTTTGATATTGGTCATAAGTTTTTGAGTTTCATAACAAAATATGGCACTAAATAAAGCAATTTTGCAGTAGTATAGCATAATTTAAAATTTCAAAATCAATACCCAAATCCCGTTTACAAATAGCAAGCAGTGCGACTGTAACATTAAAACCGCACCAAAGGAGGAGTTACAGGAGTTGCCAGGCATGGCCCTGTAAAGGCACAGGCAATCATAGAGGGTAGGCCCTATAGCAAGATAGAGGACATAAAGAAGGTTAAGGGCATTAAAGAAGGGACCTACAAACAGATCAAGGACCTGATCACTGTAAATTAGCAAAAAGGGTCAGTCCCTTCTTGGTTTTACAGTAATGTTAATGGGGCAACCAACAAAGCCATATCTGTCTCTAATGAGTCTTTCAAAAAACCTTAGGTGATGCCTCTTTAATGAGGACAGACGGTTTATAAACAGCACAAAGTGGGGTGGCCTTACAGAAACCTGTGTCATATAAAGGACCTTTAATCCCCTTGCACTTTCCTCAACCACCTTTAAAAATCCCTGATTTTGCCTAAGCAGGTCGTTCAGTTCAGAGGTGGGTATCCTCTTTGATAACTCTGCGGTAATACTATCAATAAGGGGAAATATCTTTGTGAGCCGTCTCTTGGTCAGTCCTGAGACCGTAACAAGAGGGGCATGCTCCAGAAACCATATCTTTGCCCTCACCTCTTTTTCAATCTCCTTATAGGCAGTCTCTGGGTCACTGACCAGGTCCCACTTGTTTATGGCTATTATGACACCCTTGTTAGCGTCCCTTATAATCCCAGCAATCTTTTGGTCCTGATCCACCACACCCTGACTGCCCTCAATTAAAAGGATTGCTACATCGCACCTCTGTATAGCCTTGTGGGCCCTTAAGATAGAATACTGCTCAATCTCTGAGGCCTTGGATCTCTTTCTGATACCGGCAGTGTCTATAAATAGATACTCACGATTGTAATACCTCACTACACTGTCTATAGCGTCCCTTGTAGTGCCGGGTGTGGGGCTTACAATAAGCCTCTTTTTGCCAAGCAGTGTATTTATAAGGGTAGACTTACCCACATTCGGTCTACCTACGACAGCGACCTTTGGGATCTCCTCATTATCTAAAGTATCAGCACAAAAGGTAGGCACAATCCTGTCAAGAAGGACATCCATGTTGTACCCTGTCATTGCCGACACAGGTATGACCTCTGAGACACCCAACTGATAAAATTCCAAGAGGTATTTCTCTTTTTCTTTGCTGTCAACCTTGTTGGCCACACTTAGGCAGGGCTTACCCATTGTCCTTATTGTGTCCGCCATTTCTATGTCAGATGGATTAAGGCCCTCTTTGGCATCAAGTAGGTGAATTGCCAGGTCTGCCTCTTGAAGGGCAAAAATCGCCTGTTCCCTCACCTGTGCATTCATATCACTATTGTCAAGGCTATGGGAATCGGGCATGAAGCCACCAGTGTCTATTATCGTTACCTCCTTGCCATTTAGGACAAGGACACCGTAATTTCTGTCCCTTGTAACACCAGGGGTGCTATCTGTGATTGCAGGGATGAAGGGGCCTTTGCCTGCAATACGCATGAGTTTATTAAAAAGGGTGGTCTTGCCCACATTGGGCCTGCCCACTATAGCAACGGTGTATCTTGGCATATTAATCCTCTGCCTCAACTATGTTATATGCCTTTATCTTTTTGTGCAGGTTGCTCCTCTCTACATCAATGACTTCAGCGGTCCTTGAGATGTTCCAGTTATTCTCTTTGAGTTTCCTTTTTATGAATTCCATCTCAAAGGCATCTCTGGCATCCTTTAGTGTCTTAAAGTCAAAAAGGTTTTTGCCTTTGTTACTGAGGTCACCACCGCATACTGCAAGCCTCTCGGCATCCTCTGCAGTGATATCCTCAGAGGGCACCATTATGAGCAACCTTTCCACAGAGTTTTTTAGTTCTCTGACATTGCCGGGCCAGTGGTAGTCTTGAAAAAGCCTAAGTACCTCCCTTGAAAAACGCCTCTGCTTTATGCCGTTTTCCCTACAGAACCTCCCAATGAAATACTCTGTCAAGTCTGGTATGTCCTCTTTCCTTTCTCTAAGAGGTGGCACATAGATTGGGACAACATTGAGTCTATAGAAGAGGTCTTCCCTAAACCTCTGGGCCTTGACCTCTTCCTTTAGGTCCTTGTTGGTAGCTGAAATGATTCTTACATCCACCTTGATACTCTTACTACCGCCTACACGGTGGAACAATTGGGTCTCTATAACCCTAAGGACCTTTGCCTGCGTCTGAAGGCTCATGTCGCCGATCTCATCTAAAAAGAGTGTGCCCTTATCGGCGAGCTCAAACTTTCCGATCTTCCTCTCCGATGCCCCTGTAAATGCCCCCTTTTCATGACCAAAGAGCTCGCTCTCTATCAACTCCTGAGGTATGGCAGCGCAATTGACCTCCACAAACTGGTTTCCTGCCCGTGAACTCCTGTCATGTAATAGCCTTGCTACTAACTCCTTCCCTGTGCCGCTCTCTCCGTATATGAGGACCCTGCCATTACTCTTTGCAGCAAGTTCTATCTGCTCTCTAAGCCTGTTCATTGCTGGGGAACTACCAACAAGGACATTCTGACCCCTAATCACTGCCCTGAGGGTCTTGTTTTCATCCCCAAGCCTCTTTCTCTCTAAAGCCCTGTGAGCTACCAACAGTACCTTTTCTAATGAGAGAGGTTTTTCAAGAAAGTCATAGGCACCCATCTTGACTGCATTGACGGCAATCTCTATGTTTCCATGACCCGATATCATCACCACTGGCAGCTCTCTGTCTATCTCTCTGATAGCCGAGAGCGTCTCAAGGCCGTCAATACCACCAAGCCAGATATCAAGAAAGATTAGGTCAGGGTTACACTCAGGTATCAGAGATAAGGCCTCCTCGCCTGAGGAGGCCTTTACCACAGTAAAGCCGTCATCTTCAAGAATGCCAGCGATACTCTCCCTTATACCCTCTTCGTCATCAACTATTAGAACGGTGTCCTTAGCCATGGTTGGTATCAAATTCAGTAAGAGCTTGAAAGGATATATTACAACAATTGGGGAATAAGTTCCTATTAACCAAAAGATGCAATTAGAAAGACTAAGCCTGGTGGTTTTTAGCCAAAGCTTAGAAGACCCCGCCTTAAAAGGGCCTTGGCTGTCCTGTATCCACCGTAACTGGATTTTTTTGTTGAGCAAAACTAATTGCAATTTTGTCTTAAAACCGTGATAATTAATGGGGTAAAAAGTGTTGTTAGCTGCCGGTGAAATCAAATGGCAATTGATTGTAAAAACACCTATAAGGGCCTTACGCTGCCTATCTTATGGGGTAGAAAGGGGGAACTATGCAAACAGTATTCTCTAAGCCAAAGTCTCTAAAAGGTGTAAAATTCCACTACTGCCCTGGCTGTGGCCACAGCATTATCCATCGGCTGATTGCAGAGGCCGTGGATCGTTTAGGTATAAGAGACATTGTAATTGGCATAGCACCAGTGGGCTGTGCAGTATTTGCCTATAACTACTTTGACTTTGACATGATTGAGGTCGCCCATGGACGCCCCCCTGCAGTGGCAACAGCCATCAAAAGGCTTAGGCCAAATAGGGTGGTCTTTTCGTATCAGGGTGATGGTGACCTCGCTGCAATTGGCACCGGAGAGATAATCCATGCCTGTGCAAGGGGAGAGAATCTCACTGTATTTTTTGTCAACAACGCCACCTACGGCATGACAGGCGGACAGATGGCTCCCACAACACTTATCGGCCAAAAAACAAAGACTACCCCAAAGGGAAGGCTCAAGGAAGACGCAGGGGGGCCACTAAGGGTCAGTGAACTTATAGCAACCATTGATGGGAGCGCCTTTGTGGTGAGGACATCGGTGCATACACCAAAGGATGTTGTGCTTACTGGTAAGCTCATTGAAAAGGCACTGAAAAACCAGATGGAGGGTAAGGGCTTTAGTTTTCTGGAGATACTCTCTCCCTGTCCTACAGACTGGCACCTACCCCCCACAGAATCTCTTAAGTGGATAGGCTCAGAGTTTACAAGGGTCTTTAAGACGGGTGTGATCAAGGATATATGGAAAGACGAGTCCTGATAGCCGGCTCTGGTGGACAAGGCATAATCTTTATGGGTGAGATACTCTCCTCGGCCTCAATGCTTGACGGTAAGGAGGTGACCTCGTTCCCATCCTACGGCGTAGAAAAGATCGGTGGTTTCGCAAGATGCCTCGTCATTGTATCCGATGAGATGATAGGCTCACCGGTGTCCGATTTGGTGGATATACTGATTGCCATGAATCAATGGGCCTTAGAAAAATTTACACAAAAGTTAGAGCCTGATGGGCTAATCCTCTATGACAGTTTATTAAGAGGGCCTGAACCTAAAGAACCCACTATCAAGACCTACCAAGTGCCTGCCGCCGAAAGGGCATTGTCCCACAACACCCTAAAGGGCTCAAACATGGTAATGCTCGGTGCCTTTGCAGCAATTACTAAATTAGTCAAACTAAAGAGCCTACTGAAGGCTATTGAGAGTAGGACTCCCGAACACAGGATTGACTCAATTGAACTAAACAAGAGGCTAATTACGGAGGGATACAGGCTCTTTGAAGATAAGAAAGGCTAAAACCAACGATGTAAAGGCCATCCAGGAGTTAATAAACATCAACGCCAGGCGGGAACAGATGCTCCCCCGGGCCCTCAACGACATATACGAAGGCCTTAGAGACTTTTATGTATGCGAAGAAAACGGTGTTGTAATAGGTGTGTGCGCACTCAGGATACTATGGGATGACCTCGCAGAGATCAGGTCACTTGCCGTCAAAGAGGAGTGGCAAAAGAGGGGCATTGGCAGAAGGCTTGTATCGGCCTGTCTTAAAGAGGCAAAGGCCCTAGGCATAAAGAGGGTCTTTGCCCTTACATACCAGGTCCAGTTCTTTAAAAAGTTAGGCTTTAAAGAGATCCCCAAAAAGAGACTCCCCCAAAAGATATGGGGTGACTGCCTTAGATGCCCCAAGTTCCCTGACTGCGATGAACATGCAGTGATAATCATCTTGTAGATCTCACCACCGCCAACCCAAACAAGGCATCTCCATGTGAGTTAGCCATTTGCTGTTAGATAGCCTCCTTGGTGTGAATACTCTCCGGTTAATAGTTGCAAGGTCGGTTAAGTTTTTACTAACACAGCTCTCATAACATCCACGGGTGGCATTATGCCTGTCCAGATCTCAAAGGCATACACACCTTGCCAAAGGAGCATCCCTAAGCCATCTATGGTCTTACAACCCTTTTGGGCTGCCATCTGAAGTAGAGGAGTCCTTTTGTAAATCAGATCACAGACCACATGATGCCAATTGATCATTGCTGGCTCTATGGGCATTGGATCACCCTCGCTAAGACCGAGCGATGTGGTGTTAACAATGACCTCTACAGAATCTATAAAGTCTCTCTGAATAGTTCCAACCACCTCTATCTTGCCAAATCTGCTAAAGGCCCTTGAGAGCGATATTGCCTTGTCAATTGTCCTATTGTATATATATAGTCTTGCTCCTTCTCTGAGCAGGGCATAGATTACAGCCCTTGCAGCCCCCCCAGCACCAAGGATCAAGACCTTTTTATCCCTAACTGATAAGCCGCTTTCCTTGAGTGAGCCCATAAAGCCCTTTGCATCGGTGTTGTAACCCTTCAGCACCCCCCTTTCATTCTTGATCGTATTGACTGACCCTATCTCCTCAGCTTCAGGAGATAACCAGTCAAGTAGATGGAGCACTGCCTCCTTGTGAGGGATAGTTATGTTTAGGCCCTTTATGTTTAGGGCCCTCACAGCCTCTATTGCCACCTTTAAGGACTCAGGCCTTACCTCAAAGGGCACATAGCAGGCATCAATTCCGAGCTCCCTAAAGGCAGCATTATGCATTAATGGAGACCTGCTGTGACCTATTGGACTGCCATAAATGCAGTATATGTCTGTGGTGCCAGTTATCAATCTTTGGATAGAAGTTGTCTAAACTATCACAGAGGTTTGGACCTATGCTGATAAACACCCTTGCCAAATCAGAGGGCATCCTTTATCCTGACCACTGCCTCCTTTATCCTATCTGAGGGCTGTGTAAGGGCGAACCTGATATACCCCTCTGCAGGGGCACCAAAACCAACACCTGGGGTGCAAAGCACACCACACCGCCCTAACAAATGGGCAGTGAAGGAAGAAGAATCAAAGCCCGCAGGCACCTTCACCCACACATAAAAGGTCGCCTCAGGCAACCTAAAATCAAGACCGAGCTCCCTTAGGCCTTTGCATAGTATATCCCTTCTTTCCTGATATGTGTTGCGTATCCTTGCAAGGTCTGCGTCCTCTGTCTGTAAGGCTGTTATACCAGCTACCTGTATGGCCTCAAATACGCCTGAGTCAAGGTTTGTCTTTATCTTGCCGAGCCCAAATATCACATCCCTATTGCCGACTGCAAATCCTATCCTCCAGCCTGTCATGTTGTAAGTCTTTGACAGGGAGTGAAACTCTATGCCCACCTCCTTTGCACCTTCATACTGAAGAAAGCTCTTTGGGCGACGGCCATCGTAGTATATCTCAGAGTATGCAGCATCATGGCAGAGGATGATGTTATACCTTGCAGCAAAGTCTATAGCCCTTTTGAAAAATTCATCTGGGGCACAGGCAGCGGTGGGGTTATTAGGATAGTTTAGAAACATGAGCCTTGCCCTCTTTCTTATATCCTCTGGGATAGCCTCAAGGTCGGGTAGAAAATCGTGCTGCTCTAACAGAGGCATTAAGTAGGCCTCCCCACCGGCAAAGAGTGCACTTACTGGATACACTGGATAACCCGGTGATGGCACAAGCACCACATCACCCGGATTTACAAAGGCAAGGGGTATGTGGCCTATGCCCTCCTTTGAACCTATCAGGGATATGACCTCCGCTCCAGGGTCAAGGTTTACTGCAAACCTTGTCTGATACCACTTGCTTACGGCCTCCCTAAAAGATGCCATGCCTTCATAGGAGGGATAGCGATGCCGGGCTGGGTCTTCAGCCGCCCTCTGGAGTGACTCTACAATATGCCTCGGCGTGGGTATATCCGGGTCGCCAATACTGAGGTCAATCAAGTCAACCCCTTTGGCTAAGGCCTCCTGTTTTTGCTTGTCTATAGCTGCAAAGAGATAGGGCGGTAGGTTCCTTACCCTGTCTGCAAGCCTTACTTGTATGGCCATAATTAAACCTCCTAATGATTTTGTCAAGACCTCAACACCAGAGAAGTCCTAAAATTTTATAACTTTAAGCGAGTTTGCTCCTTACTTACCGAAGTGCAATGCTACAAGTTTAAGGACTAAAGATCATTCCTTCAACCTTACAACCTGCAGCCTGTCCATATAAAACCCCACTATCTGCCTCTTTGTCTTGCTAAACTCTATGCCAATTAAATAAATAGGGGCGTATTGCAATACGCCCCTATTTATTCCTTTATACCTATCCCCATAGCCCTTCTGCTTTATCTGCTCTAAGGCCTCCCCTGTCCCTTCCTCTCCCTCTATCACCTTAAACTCAAATACATACACCACCTTCGGCATCACTACCGCCATGTCCACCTTCCCATAACTCGTAGGCTCCTCTGCCTTCACCTCTACCCCAATTGAGGCAAAATAACTATAAAACACACTCGCATAATATCCCTCATATTGGTCTATGTTGTTCTTCCTATGCCAATCATACGGTATTGAGGCAAAGTGTGAGTGCATTACCTCCCTTATGCCATCTACATCTCCACCCTCAAGCACCTTGTAAAGCCTAATCTTTAGTGATGTTATCTTTGCACCAGTGCCACTATAACAAAGAAGGATGTAGTCATTAAGGGAGGTCTTTACCTCTAAATTCGGATAGCTAAGTTCATATACTATGTTTGCATCTTGACGGTAGTGGTTATTGATAGTCAAATACCCTGCCACATAGGTGGTCTCTTGACACCTTACCTCAGGCCTCTTTTGGTTGTCCTCTAAGACCCTGATTATCCTCCTGTCTAACTCTGCCCTGTTCCTTAGTACTCCACTACCAAAGGAGATGTGTATCACTGGATACCTCTTTTCCCAATCCCAATGGTCATATAGCCATAGGCCCTTGAATAACTCCTTATTCCCCTCAAAGGCCTCTTTTAATGTATCCACAAACAGGCTCTTACCAAATCTGCGGGGTCGGCTAAGGAAGTAATACTTCCCTGTGCTTGCAAGTTCATAGACATATCGGCCCTTGTCAACATAGACATAGCCCTCTTCTATGATCTCTCTATGGTTACTTATCCCTATGGGTAACTTTTTAGGCATGGTATTGTCTTAAATGTAAGTCTGTTAAGGCGATTGATACACCAACACCGGTCAGCCTTGTTTGAGCCTTTGTTTGAGCAGCTCATTCACTATCTTAGGATTTGCCTTACCCTGTGTGGCCTTCATCACCAGGCCGGCAAAAAAGCCAAAGAGCTTTTCCTCTCCCTTGCGGAACCGTTCCACTTCTTTGGGGTTGCTGTCCAGTATGTGGTTGATGACCTTCTCAATCTCAGCAGTGTCAGAGATCTGGACCATCCCCTTTTCCCTTACTATCTCCTCAGGGTCTTTACCGCTTTTGTACATCTCCTGGAAGACAGACTTTGCGATCTTGCCACTGATGGTGCCTTTTTCAATCAGCTTAATAAGGGCTGCCAATCCCCCTGGTTTGATAGGACAGTCCTCAATAGTCTTGCCCTCTTCATTTAAGAGCCTCATGAGTTCAACCATTATCCAGTTCGCCGTGGCCTTTGGACTGCCACCTGCCCTTACTGCCTCCTCAAACCATTCGGCCATTGGCCTTTCAGAGCAGAGGAGTTCTGCGTCAGCATCGGGAAGGCCATAATGGCCAATGAATCTCTCCCTCTTTGCATCAGGCAGTTCTACAATCGTCTGCCTTATGGCCTCAATCATCTCAGGTTTAATGACTATTGGCACCAAGTCGGGGTCAGGGAAATATCGGTAGTCATGGGCCTCTTCCTTTGAACGCATTGAATAGGTAACCCCTGTCTCTGCATCAAAGAGCCTCGTCTCCTGCCTGATCGTGCCACCCTCTTTAATCTCTGAGATCTGCCTCTTTATCTCATACTCAAGGGCCTTTTCAACAAACTTAAAGGAGTTCATATTTTTGAGTTCAACCTTCACTCCAAATCCCTTTTGCCCTATCGGCCTCACCGAGACATTGGCATCACAACGGAGAGAGCCTTGCTCCATATTGCCATCGCATACACCGAGATACCTAAGTATGGCCCTCAGCTTCTTCATATATTCAGAGGCCTCTTTAGGGGTCCTGAGGTCTGGCTCTGAGACGATCTCCAAAAGCGGCACCCCTGTCCTATTGAGGTCAACCAAGCTGTACGGTGCCCTACCCTCGTGGATACTCTTACCTGCATCCTCCTCAAGGTGTATCCTCGTGAGATTTATCCTCTTGGGTGTGCCCTCCACTATTATGTCTATATATCCGCCCTCACAGATCGGGAGCTCATACTGGCTAATCTGATAGTTTTTGGGCAGGTCGGGATAGAAGTAGTTTTTACGGGCAAACCTGCTGTATGGTGCAATACGGGCATTTACAGCAAGCCCTGTCCTTATAGCGAATTCAAGGGCCTTTTTATTAAGCACCGGCAGGCTACCAGGCATTCCTGTGCAGACAGGACAGGTATGGGAATTGGGTTCTGCACCAAAATTGGTTGAACACCCGCAGAATATCTTTGTCTCTGTATTGAGTTGGGCATGGACCTCAAGCCCGATTATGGCCTCATATTGCATAGGGTCACCTTAGCTATAATTTAAAGTGTGCAAATATAACACATCAGGCATGGGGGCTTACAACTCATAAAAGGCCTTAACCTTTAGATAGAGCTCCTTTAGCTCATTGTCAGGCTCCGAGTCCCATACAATCCCACAGCCTGCATAGTATGAAAGATGGTCCTGTTGACCATAGGCAGTCCTTATCAACACTGACAGTGTAAAGTCTCCTGAGGGTTCTACGAGCCCCGCACAGCCGCAGTAATACCCACGAGGATGGGGCTCTAACTGGTCAATCACCTCTACGGCCTTGACCTTTGGTGCCCCAGTAACTGAGGCAGGAGGGAAGGTCTCTTTGATTATCTTACCAAGAATGAGGTCTGTAAGACCCTCAACGGTAGAGTGCATCTGGTATAGTGTCTTATATGCCGTTATCTTGAAGAGTTCTGTAGTGCTCACTGAACCTGTCAGGGCCACCCTGCCTATGTCATTACGCATCATGTCGGTAATCATGAGGTTTTCGGCCCGGTCCTTTTTACTTTTTTCAAGAATCTCTGCCTCCCTCGCAGTACCCTTTATTGGCATACTCTTAAGGACCCTACCCCTTTTAGAAAGAAAGAGCTCCATAGATCCCGAGAGTATAAAGAGGTCATCAAGGATGAGACAAAAGGCAAAGGGAACCGGTTGCCTCTGAAAAAATGCCCATGCAAGGGAACGGAGATCACCATCAATTGCAAAATCAAACTTGTTGGTGAGGTTTACCTGATAGATCGTGCCCCTGCTGATAAGACCTCTAACAGTCTCTACCTTTTGCATGTAATCCGTATCAGTAATTGAACTGCCAAGATAGGTAAGCCTAAAGGGGCTATCAAAGCGATCAATGGGCTTAAGGTGAGATATATGGCAGCAGATTATCGGGGGATAGAAGGTGGTTTTGATAGGTAGATTTAAAGTACTTGCTGATAGGTCATAGGAGAGCACAATGAAACACAGACCCTTAAGGTCCTCTAATTGTGCAAGTTCCGTGAGGGTCTCTACCCTACTTACCTGTGCCTCATATAGCCCCCCTTTAGCAAACCAAGAACCCTGTAAGATGAGGCTTGTCAATGCTCTTCTGACCTCAATATCTCCGTTAAATGGGATTGCCTTTTGGGATTTAGCCCAAACACCTTCCCCTCAATCGCTGTAACAGGCAGGGCACCTATCAGACTGTTAAGGACATAGACCTCATGGGCATCCTGTAATAACTCAGGGCCTATATCCATTAGTTCAATCGGTAGATTGTCTGCAAGAACCGAAAGGGTAGTGCCCCACAGAAGGCCGCACTGAGGCTTAGGTGTCAGATAGCGTGAGTCCTTTATGAGCAGTATATTTGAGGCAGAGCACTCTGTCAGAAGGCCATGCTCATTCAAAATTATGGCGTCATAAAACCCCCTTGAAAGGGCCTCTCTCTTGACAAGGACATTAAATAGATAGTTTGTGCACTTATGGTAAATGTTTGGTTCAGTGCTATGCCTCCTGTACGGTGAATAGGTAAGCCTAACATTTTTAGGTATGTCAGGCATTGGACCTGTTATAATGAGTGTCTTTGAACTGTTTGGACCTCTATAAAATAGGCCTTCCCCTTCACTAAGAAGGCAGTATTTGACATAAAGGGGCCTCTTTCCACCTGTGGCACTTTCAATAGACGATACAAAGTCCTCAAAGGTGGGACAGGGCAGGCTCAAGAAATCGGCCGAGGCCCTAAGCCTATTATAATGCCGCCTGAGTCTCCTATTTACACCTACCCAGTGGATCGTCTCAAAGAGGCCCTCACCATATAGGAGGGTCCTATTGGGATTAAGGTTGTCCATACAAGATGCCCACATGATAAATAAATTTGACATAACATTTCTATGGGTTGTCCCTATACAGTCAAGGGCGTCTTTTGGCACTAATTGTCAACTGTTTGTGCCTTGCCGGATATAGAATTGAGGCAATAAATTAAGTGACCCTATAGCATGTATCCCTATATAAACACCCTTTACAGTCATCTAAATCTTGCGTAGGCACAAAGGTAGGGCTTGTGCAGATCTCCTTAATAAGGGTCTCTATGACTTGAGATATGTATTGCTTGTAATTATCTTCGGCCTCTTTAAAAAGCCTTATCTCAACCCTTTTGGGGTCCCTCTCCCTGAGAAACATGACGCTTGCATTGATAGATCTGTGATGGATAATTGCACACTTGCCTAATAAATACATGTAAAAGACAAGTTGTACACCCTTAAATGCCCTCTTCCATGTGTCTCTACTATTAGGGTCAAACCTATTGAACCGTACCTCATATCGTCCCCTATCTGAGGAGGTCTTGTAGTCAACGATGAATATCTCCTTATCTTCTCTCTCTTCAAGCCTGTCTATAGTGCCTTTGATATTTATAAAGCCAATGCCGTTTATATTAACCCTATGCTCGTATTTTTCTTCTAAGGCAAGGATGGATATGTTAGTAGAGCCTGTTATATTTTTGTATCCCTTTATAAATTCGCTTAACCGCTTCATTACCTGATGCCTCAAGATTAGCACCTGGCCTTTTAGGTGATCTCCAAAGAGTCTTTTGAAGACCTGGTCGGTGACACCTTGAAATCTCACAGCCTCGTAGTCTATATGATTTCCACTAAAGTACTCCTTCAATATCTGATGGACAATGGTACCTATATCCCTACCCTCTAAGCCCTCCTCTATAGCCTCTTTTTCTCTGGGTAAAAGGACATGTTTATAATAAAACATCAATGGACAGTGGTAGTAGTCATCAATCGCCGTGGCAGAGTAGGTAAAGTCTTTGAGGTAATGCATAACACCTTCAGTCTTTTTGATCTCCACAGGCCTGTAGGGCTTAAGGGTAAAGCTGTAGCCTAAGGGCTTGATATAGTCTATGGTTAGTGAACCTTCTTGCCTCTGCCTCTCCCATAAAAGTCTCTCAATGAACCTGCTCCTTTCCCTTTTACTGTCCTCTACATAAAAGAGGACTGTCTTTTTGGCATTTCCTATGATCGTCCTTAAATGATAGTCAATGAGCCTGTCTCGGTCCCTATAAGTAGGCAGTCCTAAGGAGAGCCTTACTTCAAAGGGTAGGATTGTGTCCTGTCGGTCCGTATCAGGCAAGATGCCCTCATTGAGGTTAAGGATGTAGAGGGTATCAAACTTGAGGTTTCTTGCCTCTAAGAAGCCAAGCACCTGAAGGTCCTTAATAGGCGTGCCTTTAAATGGCACATGATAAAGGGAGATAAATTTCTCAAAAAACTCGGCATACTCAATCTGGTTATTGAATGCCTCATTGGCAATGAGGGAGCTCTGGAGTTCAGTTAGTGCATCAAGGAGATACTCACAGTAGGGGAAAAAGAGAATGTGTCTCTTGGCAGTGCTGTTTTTATAGATATACTCTACAAGGCCCTTTAGTCTTTGGGCAAGGTCTCCTATGTCTTTAATACCACTTAAGGCATGGATGGTGTTTTTGTGTATCTCTTTTATAAGTTCACGAATACCCTCCTCTTTTATGTCTTCTAAGCAGGGGTGTGACTCTATGTCATCAAGGCTTATGGTGTTTTTAAACCTGTCCTCACTTAATGCCTCCTCTATGGCGTGAAATGCCCTTCTGGTGAGCTCTGCATTGCCATTTTTGGTGATGTTTTTTGTGTACGGATGGAGCACAAAGTTAAGATAATCGGGGATATAGACACTCTTTCCTTGCAGCGATTTAAGGAGATCAAAGAGCGACCTTATGAAGCTATAAATGGGCGTCTTTATTAAGGGATAGCCGATGGAGATGTTGTAGTCCTTTGGGTCAAGGTCAAGGGTGTTTATAAGTGGTATGACCACATCAGAGGATGGGGCAATTATCAAGAAGGTCTCCCCATTTGCCCTATTTTCATAGTCTTTCTTTAGCATCTCTACAAGCTTAAATACCTGTGAGTGACTGTCTGGGCATGCGTAGATGGTTGTCTTGTGAGTAGAAAGGGGGGGTGGATTATATTCACCCTTAAGTATGTAGTCACATGCTGAGCCATCTTGATAGATAAACCACACCTTGCTGTGGTTATAAAACCGCTCAAAAAGCCGTCTCTCGCTCTTTGTAAGGGCAAAGAAGCCAGCAAAGATGAGTCCTTTAAAGGTGCCTAAGTCAAAACCCCCTTCTGCCAAAAGGCTATATCTCATTGAACGGGTAGAGTAGCCCATTTCCAATACCTTTTCATAAAAGCCCTTATAAAGTTCGGCATTGAGAATTGTGCCTTCAGAGGAAGGTGATTTATAGAAGGTGAAGCCTTGAGTCTTGAGCATTTCATAGGTAATGCCCTCTATCTTGAGTTCCTCAAGGGCATTAAAGAGTTTTAGCCCAAGGGGAATAAAGTCCTTGAGGGACTTGCCCTGAAAGTGCCCCTTTGTAAGGTCTAAAAGTATCTTGCAGGCAGAAAGGGGGTCAATCTTCCTCTCTATTTGCCTTAACTTCTGCTCGTAGCAGTAGTCAACAAACTCATCAATGGACAAGACCACAGGCGGGATAAAGGCACTGTTAATGGACTTACCTAATCGGTCCATCAGAAAATATCCAGGTCTCTTACCTGCAAATACTACAAACCACTCCGAGAGGTCCTTGTTTGTTTTAGTGGGCTTTAATAGGGACACGACCTCATCAATAAGGTCTCTGCCTGGGGCAACTATCTTATATTGTAATGGCCCTTTCAACCCTTTATCTCCACAACCTCTTTTAGGTCAACATAAAGGATATAGCCCTTAATATCCTTGTCAGGGTATATCTCCTTTAGGGTTGATAGGTAGCGACTTATCTGCCTACCATAGCCTTCATCCCTCTGACCTGTCTTGAGGTCAATCACCTGTATCATGTCCTTGCCTATTAATAAGCGGTCTATCCTTAGTAGCTGCCCTGTACTGTCTATAAACTCCCTCTCTGTATAGACCTGCATGTCTTTAGCCTCAAAAAATGGTCTTACCTTTTCATGAGTCATGAATCTCATTAATTGAAGGTAGAGCCCATTTTGATCAATCTCGGGATAGCGGGTCTTTGTGTATCGGATCGCCTCTGTAAGTAGTGTCTTTATCTCGTCTTCAGACTTATTGGTTAGGTTTTCAATCCTTGATAGGACCTGGTGTATTGCCTCACCCCTCTTCTTTTCTTCATAGGCAAGCTCGTGCCTCGTGTCTTCAGTCTTCCATTCTGTAAATGTAAGCCTTACACCTTCGGTATTTGTCTCTTGGCTGCCAGTAATCCTTGAAACCTTATTACCCCACCTGCCTTCAACTATAAGGTCAACGGGGAACCCTTTTTTAAGACCTCCCTGTGGTTGGTCATCCTCTCCACCGGATACATTCTCTATTTGTCTTTGGGTGCTACCCCTTTTATTTTCGTAGCTTATGCCAAATAAATAGAGCTCATCCATAGCCCTTGTGAGTCCCACATAGAAACTATTGAGGTCATTTATCTTGTCCTTTTTGTTTATGCGGCTGAGTATCTCTTGAAGTCTGTCACTTTTGGCGTCTTTTGTTATCCTTAGTGCCTTAAGTCCCTCTTCGGTCTCATAGATCTTGAGTGCACTTGTGCTCTTTCTTTGTGGATAGACAAGGTATATCACTGCTGGAAAGCCGAGGCCCTTTGCCTTGTGGACTGTCATGAGCCTTATAGCATTGACATTCGCAGGGATGGGTAGTTCAAAAATAGTATTTGTGTCTCCTTCGTCTTCGTCCTGAAGGTTGATAAACTCAAGAAACTCCCTTAGAGAGTTCTTACCCTCAGATTCAAGGTCTTTGACTATCTCAAGGAGCCTTGCTAAGGCACCTGCCTCTTGGTCAAAGTATTCATTAATCTTAAAGGTCCTTATGATGCTGCACAGGAGCTCATATATTGGTAGATAGCCAACCCTGTTAAAGGGCCCCTCAAAGTACCCTTCCCATATATCCCCATAGACTCCCTGAAAAGACTTGTATAAAAAGGGCTGGGTCTTGTTATTAAACAGAAAGTCCTCCACACTGACTCCAGTGTTTAGAGACCCAAAGATGTCTCCCCTTAGAAAGAGGCTAAAGGATAGATTGTCAGCAGGGCTATCAAGAAACCTTAACAGATGTAGCACCTCTCTGACCACCTTACGCCTCCTTATGTCAAGGCTACTGAAGGACACAAAGGGTATGTTTGCCTCACTGAGCCAAGAGGATGCCTCAATGATGTGATCATTTTTATGGGCAATTAGGGCAATCTCTCTGAGGTTATAGCCCCTATCGGTCAAGTCATCTATTGTCTTTAAGACCTCCTCCTTCTCTGGTGGTATCTCATTATCAGAAGAGACCTCTATTATCTTTGCCTCCACATAGCCCTTATCCCTCTTACTATCCTCTACCTCTACCTTCCAGTCATAAAGACCACTGTCATGGTATTGGTCATATCCGTTGTCCTTATTCTCTTTAGCGGTATCAAAGACCACCTTTGCATACTTGAGTATTACCTCACCACTGCGATAGTTTTTATCAAGACCCGTAACGCAATAGTCTGCAACTGAAGCAAAGGGATTACCTTTTGTGAGGGCATTCATGATCTCATAGTCTGTATCTCTAAAGCCATATATCGCCTGCTTAGTGTCACCCACTATAAAGAGACTACCACCCTCAGAAAGGGAGTTCTCTATGAAAGGCCTTAGGTTTTCATACTGTATCGGTGAGGTGTCTTGAAATTCGTCTATAAAGTAGTGGTAAAGCCTACCACCTAACTTCATATAGACATCAGGTATGTTTAGTCCTTTTACCTCTTTGTATATCTTTGAGGGTATGTCCTCTATGAAGACTACCTCTTTGTCCTTCTTTATTGCCTCCACCCTCTGCTCAAATGCCTTAAGCACTGTTATATAGGGTTGATAATAGACCTCTGCGTATATCTCAAGTGCCTCTTGCCTTTTTTGTAATAGTCTTTGCCATTGGGTTTCTAAGTCCTTTCCCCAATCTTTGCCTAAATCAGCCCTAAGGATAGGAGATGTCTTATCACCCCTCTTAAATAGTCTTATAAAATCGCCTCTATCAATGTCCTGGAGCATGTTGTTTAGTGAGCACTTGCTGTTTAGTTTGATCTTAGGGTTGTTGATGAGATTACTGATAGCCAGTGCAATTTCCCTTAGCTCTTTTGTGACCTTATCCCACTGTCCTCTTTTGTCGGTAGAGATAAAATCTCGGGTATGATGGCGCTCTTTGTTGTATAGGGTCCGGACTATATTAAAGACCTTATTATGAGGCAGAAAGCTAAAGGCATCCTCAGTCTCATCAATGAGGTCAAGCATCTTAAAGAAAGGGTCACTGACATGTTCTATACCTTCAATATAGACATCAAATGCCCTTGCCATGTATTCTTTGTTGTTTAAGACTACCTTGAAGTCCTCATGATAGCCAAACTCTAAGGCACAGGCCTTAAATACAGAGGCAAGGAAGCTGTCAATGGTCTTTATCTGAAAGTCTCTATAAAGGGTAAGGATGGTCTCAATCAGTTCCTGTGCATTTTTACTAATCTCCTTTCTTACAGCAACAGGTATGCCCATCTTATCATAGGCCTCTTGCTCATTAAGGGCTAGCCTCTTTAGCCACCCAATCACCCTCTGCTTCATCTCCTTTGAGGCGTTGACAGTAAAGGTGATGGCAAGGATGTTTCTGAGTTCCTTGTTTTTTACCTCCGAAAGCATCAGGCTTGCAAGCCTCTTTGACAGTATATAGGTCTTACCCGTACCTGCCGAAGCCTTGATTAGGTGAAAATGTGGGAATCGTTCCTTTATGAGTTGACAGCTCACTCCCTCGTCCCCTTAGGATTTTGAGGTATTATACTGATTAGTATATCTATAAGACCAGATACATCAATCTTGTAATATCCCTGAAAGGACGAGCCTATGTGTTCGCCCTGAGTGCACTGAAGATCTTTTCAGGCAGAGGCGCAGGTCTGCCCCTACCATTAATAATCGCACACTCATGATAAGTTAGGTTATACGGGTTATTAACTGTCTGCTTAATTACCTTTCCTCCTATGAACTCTGTGGTTTCTTAAGTGCATTATCAGGGTTAATAAACCATTATCCTAACAGTTCAAAACCACAGTCTTGACAGGACATATAAACATTCATTAATATGTTCATATGAATGATCAACTGCAAAGATGAGGAGGCTTTTGTATGAAACCAATATCAAGACGCTCTTTTTTAGCAGGGCTAACGGCGGGTGCAATGGCTGCTGCCATTGGGCCTGCAAACACTACTGAGGCAAGTGTCAGGACCGAAAAGGTCGCTACGCTCATTGACCTTGAGCGGTGTAATGGCTGTGTAGATAGGGAGGTCCCTGCATGTGTATCGGCCTGTAGGGATGTAAATGCTGGGCTTTTCCCCAAGCCCGACAAGTCAAAGATTAAAGACTATTGGCCTCAAAAGACCCATGAGGACTGGAGCAATAAGACACACCTTATTGACAGACTCACGCCATATAACTGGATCTTTGTCCAGAAGGTTACCGTATCTGCCAATGGTCACGATAAAGACATTTATATACCGAGGCGCTGTATGCACTGTGACAATCCACCCTGCTCAAAACTATGTCCTTTTGGCACTAACAAGAGGTCTCCTGAAGGGGTAGTTTACATTGATCCAACATTCTGTTTTGGCGGTGCAAAGTGTAGGACAGTCTGTCCCTGGAGCGTGCCTCAGAGACAGGCAGGTGTTGGTATTTACACCTATCTTGATCCCCTGCCCGTTGGTGGTGGTGTGATGTATAAGTGCAACCTCTGTCTAAACCGTATCAGGGAAGGCAAAGTCCCTGCCTGTATTGACTCCTGTCCCCAAAAGGCCATGGCCTTTGGCAGTCGTGAGGCCATTATTCAAGAGGCAAAAAGGCGTGCAGCTCAATACAATGGCCATATCTATGGCCTAACCGAACACGGTGGCACAGGAACCCTCTATGTCTCTTCTGTAGATTTTAAAAAGATTGACCACGCAATAGTTTCACAAAGTTCAGAGACTAAAAAGGCTATGCGTATGCACAATCCAGAAAACAAGCTAAACGAGACCTCATGGTTAGTAAAAACTGCACTCATAGCACCAGTTGCAGGTGCAGTAGCGGCCTTCGCAGCCACAATATCAAAGAAGGAGGAAAAAGATGGACGATAGGATATTGAGACATCCCCTAAGGGTTAGGGTAAACCATTGGTTAATTGCTCTAAGCGGCATCATGCTAATATTCTCAGGCTTTGGGGAGATGCCCATGTATAAGCGGTACAATGTGGTCAAGATCCCCGGTTTGGCATGGTCAGAGGACTTCCATATTATGCTTTATATCCACTATATTGCAGCTATTGTGTTTATGGCGGCCGTATTTTTTCACATTGTCTATCATCTCCGCAGAAGGGAGTTCTCTTTGCTCCCTAAAAGGGGCGACCTAAAAGAGGGCATACACATTATCAAGGCAATACTTACCGGCGGGCCTGAACCCCAACATGACAAGTATCTTGCAGAACAGAGGATAGCCTATGCTGCCTTTGGGGTCACGATCTTAGGTCTGATTGCCACCGGTCTTATAAAGGTCTATAAAAACCTAAGTGGTGTCTATATAAACCCTGACATACTTTTTTGGGTAACCAATTTACATACCCTTTTGACAATGGTCTTTGTATTTCTGCTCTTTGCCCATCTGGCAGCCTTTCTTATTAAGGCCAACAGACCACTGTTTCCATCAATGTTTACAGGAACGGTAAGAAGTGATTATGCCTTAAGCAGACATGGCAAGTGGATACAGGATATGAAGGTCAAAACTCAGTAGGTCTTCAATGTAAAATTGCCCATGATGAATCTATTGGCACCACGAGCATAACCACTGTCTGACAAATTCTATATTTAAGACCAAATACCCATTAGGGTGAAGGAGGTCATAAAGACTGAAGGGCGTTTACCCTATGACAACTCATTGGGGCTCTTGGGGTCACTATGGAAAGAGGCGAGGAACTATGTCCGTTTTTGGGCAGGCCTAAGGCCTGCCCTTACATACAGACTACTTACCTTTATTAACTAAATCCTTTAATGCCTTGCCTGGCGTAAACTTAGGGACCTTCATTGCGGGTATCTTAATCTCTTCACCAGTCTGTGGATTTCTACCCTTTCTTGCCTTCCTCTTAGACACAGAAAAGGTCCCAAAACCAATAAGTATGACCTTTTGCCCCTTCTTTAGGCTACCACTAATGGCACTAATAGCAGCATCCAGACACCTCTGTGCATCTGCCTTTGTGGTCTCTGCCCCCTTTGCGATTGCGTCAACAAGCTCAGTCTTAGTCATATTAAAACCCCCTTTGATTAGATTGATTTGTAAAACAGGCTAAATGATAACAACTTTACCTATGGTAAAGTCAATCAGGGACATGTACTGCACAACTCATTTTTCAGAGTACTTTTTGACTTCCACACAGGCCTGTGCACTACCAATATCACATGCCTTTTGAAAGTCTTGGAGGGCCTTTTTGAAGTATGCCACAGCCCTTGAATAATAGGAGTTGACATCGCTAGGCCTGAACTGTAGGGCAGCATTGTAGTCCTCTATGGCCCTATCAAGCATCTCTTTCCTTGCATAGGCAATACCCCTATTGACATAGGCATCGGCATACCTTGAATTCAATAAAAGGGCCCTGTCGTAGTCCTCAATAGCCCTGTCATAGTCTTTATTTTGAAGATAGGCTAGCCCCCTATGAAAAAATACCTCTGCATCCTTCGTGTCAACGGTAATCACCCTGCTAAGGTCCTTTATCGCATCCTCATATCTACCCCTCTTATAATATGCAAGCCCCCTGTTGTAGAAGGCATCTATGAGGTCAGGCCTTGCCTTAATTGCCTTGCTGTATTCAGCAATTGCCTTATCATAGTCACCCCTGTTGAAGAGCTCATTGCCCTTATTAAAATGTGCCAATGGATCACCCTCAGCAGCAACCAGATTTGTAGAATGGAACACAAACCATAGTATCATGATAGATAGTATCTTCATAAGAGCTACCCTTTTAAAAGTGAGCACATTAAGCCCAACAGCCCTAATCCGAGTAATGCATTTACAGTGGAGGCATGGCTTGCATTTTTGGAGCCCAAAATCCCACAGGGCCATCTCAATCCTTGAAATGGCCCTGTATTTACAATACAACCTTTCTATAAAAGCGGTACTATGAGCAGGGCCACGATGTTTATGACCTTTATCATCGGGTTAATGGCTGGTCCAGCAGTGTCCTTATATGGATCACCTACTGTATCACCAGTAACCGATGCCTTGTGGCCATCGCTGCCCTTTTTGTGCACCACACCCTTGTCATCAGTCACGCCGTCCTCAAAGGACTTCTTTGCATTGTCCCATGCACCACCGCCGCTAGTCATGGCAATGGCCTGGAAAAGGCCTGTAAGGATGCTCCCGATAAGCAGTCCGCCAAGGGCCTGTGGGCCAAGGATAAAGCCAACCAATATAGGGGCTATCACAGGCAGCAAGGCAGGTATCATCATCTCTTTGATGGCCGATTTTGTCACTATATCAACGCACTTGCCATATTCAGGCTTTCCTGTGCCCTCCATAATCCCCTTTATCTCACGGAACTGACGGCGGACCTCCACAACGACGCCACCCGCAGCCTTACCAACTGCAAGCATCAGCCTACCGCCAAAATAGTAGGGTATGAGTCCACCAATAAAGAGGCCTGCTATAACATAAGGGTCTGATAATTGGAATGTAATATTCCCAAACCTACCGCTGGTCGTGAGCTCCCTTGAATATTCCGCAAACAGGACCAATGCTGCAAGTCCGGCAGAACCAATCGCATAACCCTTTGTAACGGCCTTTGTGGTGTTTCCTACTGCATCCAGTGGGTCAGTCCTCTCACGGACCTCCTTTGGAAGTTCAGCCATCTCAGCAATACCACCTGCATTGTCCGTGATTGGTCCATAGGAATCAATAGCCACCACTATACCTGTCATAGAAAGCATCGTAACTGCCGAAAGGGCAATGGCAAACAGCCCCCCTTCAATGTTGCCACCGAAGCCGCCCCCTAAAAAGTATGCACCCAATATGGCAGCAACTATCGTTATGACGGGGAGGGCAGTAGCCTCCATGCTGACTGCAAGACCAGCAATGACATTTGTCCCGTGACCGGTAAGACTCGCTTTTGATATGAGTTTTACAGGCCTGTATTCCTTGCCCGTGTAATACTCAGTAATCCATACTATTAGACCTGTAAGGATAAGGCCAATCAAGGCAGTGCCAAAGACACTACCTGCTGTGAAGCCCTTTGGATCAACCCCTGGCATGCCCATAAACCAAATGGTTACACCATAAAAGGCTATGGCCGCAAGCACACCAGAGACTGCGAGGGCCTTATAGAGGGCGCCCATAATGTAGTTGTTTGCACCTAACTTGACAAAATAAGTCCCGATGATAGAGGCGATAATTGAAACACCACCAAGTAGTAGTGGGAACTCAACCCACGGGCTGCCGGCACCAAACACCGACTTTGCAAGGAGCATTGCGGCTACCACTGTAACTGTGTAGGTCTCATAGAGGTCTGCTGCCATACCTGCACAGTCACCCACATTATCACCCACATTATCTGCGATAACGGCAGGGTTTCTCGGATCGTCCTCAGGGATGCCTGCCTCAACCTTGCCAACAAGGTCCGAACCCACATCAGCGGCCTTTGTATATATGCCACCTGCAATACGGGCAAAGACGCTCATCAGTGAGCAACCAAAGCCAAGACCTACGAGGGCGTGGAATGCAGCATTGCCTGCTACGGCCTTTGCGATAAAGTAGTAACCTGCAATGCCGATTATGCCAAGGCCAACGACCATTAGACCTGTAACCGAACCACCCTTAAATGAGAGTGTAAGGGCCTCCTGAAGGCTCTTTGATGCAGCCTGGGCAGTCCTGACATTTGCCCTCACTGTAACCCACATACCAACGAAGCCTGCAAAGGCAGAACCTGCTGTTCCGATAATGAAGCCAATAGCGGTCCAAATGTCTAAAAATATTACCAATAGCACTACCAGGACCACTGCCACCATTGCTACAGTCTTATACTCTCTGGCAAGGAAGGCATAGGCCCCTTCTTTGACGGCATTTGATATGTCCTGCATCTTCTGATTGCCAGGGTCCTGCCTATTTACCCATGAGGCAGTCATAAGGGCATAGGCGACACCTGCCAAACCACACAGCAAGGCAAACAGTATTATTGTACTCATGATCTTTCCCCTTTCCTCCTTTTTTCTTGTTTTCTCTAAGAATTAATCAGTCAAGGTCATCCCAAAAGAGCTCTTTGTTTCTAAACCCCACCTCCTTTATGTTTTTTTATATGGCCATGCATCTATTGCCTCTTTGCCTGTCTGGCAAAGACCATCGCTGTAGTCCTGTAAACCATGTGGGCCATCTTAGAAAATGGGGCGTAGGCAAAGAGGAAAAATATAAAGACCAAATGCAAAAAATACATAAAGTAGGCTACAGGTGCAATATCGGCTATCCTCGTAAGCTGAGCCAATATGCCTGTCACCGCTATAACATAGATCACAACAATAAATAACCAGTCATAATAACTACCCTTGCCTGCCTTGGCAGCGTTTTTGAGCCTGTTGTTGGTAACTAAAGTAATACCAATAAGGAGGCCTATCGCACTTATATTGCCTATAATCTTCAAGGGGTAGTAAAGTGGATAAGGCGAAGGTTGCTTGAGTATGTATAAATGAAAGACTGCAAGTGTGGTAGTTATAGCCAATCCCACAAAGGAGAAAAAGACGAGCATATGTGCCGTTGACCTCTCTTTTGTGACCCCACACTTCTTGAAGTTTTGATGTGATATGATCTCTTTGAGGGTCTCTACAAGGCTGCTCGTGGTGTCTGACCCGGCAGGCAGTGGATAATTCCTTGCCATATCTGCCCAATACTTCTTTACACCTACCACAAAGGAGATCACCGCAAAAAGGGCTGCCGAGATAAAGACAGGGTCAATATAGTAGGTTGGATAAAACATCTTAGAAAAGGATATCTGCCCCATCTCATTGCGAGGGATCTCCCCAGTAAGAAAGCCCTGAACATGCAGTAACACGAGGAATATAATTACAGGGACTGCAAGTAGGACTAAGAGATACTTTGGGTCTGCAACCATCTTTGCCAAAAAGGATGGTGCAGAATAGTGCTGTATGGCCATTTGCCTAACGGCCCCTAAGACCTCTCCAGGTTTTGCACCCCTCGGACAGTAGGCAGTGCAATCGCTGCACTGGTGACAGAGCCATATGTCAGGGTTGCTAATGAGTTTGTCCTTCATACCCCATTGGGCGTAGAGCATTTCCTTACGAGGGAAAGGCTTGTCATCGGGGGTCACACTGCACACCACAGTGCAAGTAGAACACTGATAGCACTTCTTTAGGTCTTCCCCTCCTGAGGCAATTACCTCCTTTACAAACCCTAAGTCCGGTGTTACTGTTGCTTCATTCTTCGTCTGTTCTGACATTACTCCCTCCTCCTATACTGTTAGAAGCCCTTAAAGGGATTCGGGCCTATTTCTTTTACCCGTTCCACAAAGTCCAGTATGAGCTTTGGGACCTTCTCATACTCGTCTATGGCAAGCTGTACCATCTGCACCCTTTCGGACTCAAGCTGTAGCCTACTTAAGGTCTCCTGCACCTTACCAAGCCTGTAATTTGCAAGCTCACTACCCTTAGCAAAATGGCACTGATAGTTTTCACCATATTTACAGCCCATCAACAGCATACCATCAATGCCCTTAGAGAGGGCATCGGCTATCCATACGAGATTTGTAGAGCCAAGACAACGGAGCTGTACAAACCTCACAGCCTTGTCTATCTTGATCCCTGCCTTTGCTGCTGCATCCAGGGCAGGATAGGCATCGTTTTCACACACAAGCACGATGAGCCTTGGGTCATCATCCTCTGAAGGCACAGAGACATTTTTGAGCATGGTGCCTATCATGTCCACATGGTAGTCCTTAAAGGAGATGATCCTCTCAGGACATGCTCCCATACAGGTAGCACATCTTCTGCAGCGGTTAGGCTTGAAGTATGGCGTGCCCTTTTCGTCCTCGTCAATGGCACCAAAGGGACACTCTTCAGTGCATCTCTTACAGGAAGTACACTTCTGCATAAAGGGGTCAGGATAGGTCTTGTCCCATGCCCTCGGATGCACGGCAATGCCCTGAGCCACATGCTCTGCACACTGAATGGCCTTGAGGGCTGCACCTGCAGCGTCTTCCTGAGCCTCCGCCATATTCATTGGTTGCCTTACACAACCAGCTGCATATATGCCTGTGCGCCGTGTCTCATACTGAAAGCATATAAAATTGGAGTCTGCAAAGCCGTTGTAGAGCTCAAGGTCTGGAAGCCCAAGCCCCTGACGATACTGTAGATTGATTATCGGGTCATCTAATGTGGCGGGGACAACACCTGTGGCAAGCACTACAAGATCGGCCTCTACCTTGACCTTCTCACCAAGCAGCGAATTCTCCATCTCTACATACATATTGCCATTGCCCACATCGGATACCCCTGTTACATCTGCCTTTGTGAGCATTACACCAGGGTCGTTTTGTGCCTCCTTGTAATAATACTCTGTGCGACCAGGGGTCCTGATGTCCTTGTAAAAGACCATTGCACAGGCATCGGGGTCCTGCCTAACATATTTGGTCTGCTTTAGGGAACTGGCGCAGCACATGGCCGAGCAGTATGGTAGATGATTAGGGTCCCTACTGCCTGCACACTGGATAAAGGCCACCCTCTTTGCAGGCCTGCCATCAGAGGGTCTCAGTATCTTGCCACTGCCCTTTTTGGCAATCTCTTCAAACTCTATGCTTGTTACCACATCCTTAAACCTTCCATAACCGAGATGCTCAAGCTTCGTGGCATCATAGGGCCTCCACCCTGCGGCGAGTATTATGGTGCCGATCTTAACGACCTCCTGGGTGCCGTTTGTTGATATGGTTACATCAAAGGCACCCGGTTGTCCCTCAGTCTTTTCCACCTTTGAAGACTTATATACCTTGATCTTAGGGTGGGCCTCTACGGCCTTTATAGTCTCTTGGATTGTGGTATCCACTATCAGGGGTTCAGTGTAGGGCAATGTAGTAGGTATCTGCTTATAGAGTTTATTGACAAAGCCACCTAACTGGGGCTCCTTTTCAACCAAGAATACATCATAACCGAGCTCAGCACAGTGAAGGGCTGCGGTCATCCCGGCAATACCGCCACCTATAACGAGGATATTCTTCACCGTCTCTATGATATAAGGCTCGGGCAGGTCACCCTTTTGGGCCTTGATAACACCCATCTTGATGTAGTCCTCCGCAGCGAGCTGTTGATCCTCGGGCTTTTCAATAAGCTGTATGGCAAGCTCCCTCACAGGCACCCTCTCAACTATACAACCAGGGAAGCTAAACTCCTCATATTTGACCCTCGGTGAGCAGGCGGCCACTATAATCGTATTTACACCCTCATTCGCTATATCGCCCTTAATGACCTCAAGGCCCTCCTTTGCACAAAGAGCAAAGTGGCTCTTTACTACAGGCACCTTCTGGGCATTCTTTGCAATATTTGATATCTTCTCCACATTAAGGCTATCGCCTATTCCACAACCGGTACATATATACAAGGCCAATTTCTTTTCCATCCTTACCTCCCCTGCCCTGATCTAAGCGCCTTCATGGCAGCGCTGGTGGCGTCTTGAGCCGATTTGGAGACATCCATGGGATTCTTACTACAGCCTGCTACATAGAGCCCCTTGTTAGGTATACCAAATCCCTCTGAGGTGTAATTAAAGCCATTGACCTTTGTAGTGGCACCCGAGGGCTCCATACCAGTGGCAAGCACCACCATATCCACGGTGGTCCTAGTCTTTTTGCCGGTCATCATGTCCTCAGCCTCCACAACCACATCTTCACTGCCCTCAGCCTGCTCTATCTTTGCCACCTTACCCTTGATGAACTGGACATTTGGGTCCTCTTTGACCTTCCAATAAAACTGCTCATACTTTCCTGGCGTCCTGATATCAATGTAGTAGATAGAGACCTTAGACTCTGGGTTCTGCTCCCTTATATATTGTGCCTGCTTCAAAGAGGCCATACAACAGATATAGGAGCAAAACTCAAGGTGATTCTCGTCTCTACTCCCTGCACATTGGACAAAGGCAATGTTGTTGACCACCTTACCATCAGAGGGCCTCTTGATCTGCCCACAGGTAGGTCCTGTAGATGAGGACAGCCTCTCCATCATCATATTTGTTATGACATTTTTGACCTTGCCGAAGTTTAGATTATCCATCTTCGTAGCGTCATAAGGGTTCCAACCTGTGGCAAGGATCACCGAATGGGCCTTTATTGATAGCCTCTCGGGCTTCATTGTGAGGTCTATGGCATTGTACTTACAGACCTCTACGCATCTTGCGCAGGCGGTCCCCTTACACACCTTGCTGTCTATGGTGTATTTAAATGGAACAGCCTGATTATAAGGTAGATAGACTGCCTTGGTCGTGTCCATCCCAAAGTTAAAGTCATTCGATCTCTCTATTGGACAGGCCTCTGCACAGGCATTACAGGACACACAGGTCTCCTTTACAAAGTCTGGATTGATGACCACATTAACCGTGAATTCTCCCTCCTGACCGCCGATAGACTCTACCTCAG
>Ga0308411_10000413_pt1 | contig 27770 bp, 29 predicted proteins | sample HotsprottomLayer_2_FD_203530 | JGI IMG/M metagenome (GOLD analysis project Ga0308411, IMG submission 203530) | Hot spring phototrophic mat microbial communities from Octopus Spring, Yellowstone National Park, Wyoming, United States -... | ecosystem: Environmental > Aquatic > Thermal springs >... | reverse complement strand
CGTCGCTCGCCCGGGGGCTCGCGACGAACTCGGCCGGGCTCAGCCACCCGAGGGCGCGGCACGCATCGACGACCGGTGCCACCCGCGGGATCGCGAGCGGGTGATTCGCGCCGTACGCGGGCTGCCGGTAGATCTCGTGGCCGACGAACACGGGCGCGCGCCGCTTCAGGCCGCGCGGCGGCTGCATCCGTCGTCAGATGAACAGGCTGACGTCGGCGTCGCGGGCCATCGGCAGGAACGTCGCGGCGCCGACGTACTCCTTCACCTCGGGGATGAAGTCGCCCGGCTCGAAGCCGAAGAGATCGACGGTCATCTGGCAGCCGATCAGGTTCACACCGGCCTCGATGCAGAGGCTGCGCAACTCGGCGATGTCCGCGACGCCCTTGTTGCGGATCGTCTGCTTCATCAGCGCGGTCGCGATCGCCTCGAACCCCGGCACCACCGCCTGGACCGCGTTCGGGATCTTCCAGTCGAGCTTGCGGAACCACTCGGGCCCGAATGGCATCTTCATCGGCATGCCGGGGTTGCCGAGCGGGCTCACTTTGAGGTGGCTGATGTCCTTGCGCAGGAGCTGCAGCCCGTAGAAGGTGAAGAACACCGAGACGTTCCAGCCGAGCGCCGCCGCCGTGGACGAAAGGATGAACGGCGGATAGGCCCAGTCGAGCGTGCCCTTGGTGGCGATGATCGTCATCGACCCCGGCTTCGCCGCCCGCCGCTCGGCCAGATGCGCCTCGATCTTCTGCGGCAGGATCTCGTCCAGACGGCGCCGGATCAGCTCGTCGAGCACCGCATCGTTCGGTCCGACCTCCATGACTCCCTCCTTTGCCGGTTTGGTTCCCGCGGACGACGCGCTCGCTCGAGCGCGCTTTATATGCGGTTTCTCTAATATACACCCGACCACCGGAAAGGTGCGGCTCAAGCTGCGCCCGGCGCCGCGGAAAGATGGTCGGCGACCATCTCGAGCAGGCTGCCCATCCGCTTGTCCCAGCCGAAATGGGCGCGGCCGTCGTCGAAGCTCTGGCGGCAGTTGGAGCAGCTGGTGAGGGCTCGAGCCGCGCCGGTGGCGTCGATCTGGCGCATCTTGAGCCTCAGCGCCCAGCGGCGGACCGCGTCGGCACGGTGGACGGTGATGACCCCTCCGCCCCCGCCGCAGCACAGGGCCAGGTCGCCCGCGTCCGCGGTCTCGCGGAGCTCTACGCCGAGGGCCTCGAGGACGACCCTGGGGGCCCGGGTGGCGCCCCCGCGGCGCGACACCTGACACGGGTCGTGGAACGTCACCGTGCCGCCGGCCCGCCTCAGCCTGATTCGTCCGCTTGCGACGTTCTCGGCGAGGAATTCCGAGACGTGTAGCACCCGGAACGGCAGCGGCCGCCCGAGCATGTTGGCTCCCTGCCAGCGCAGGGCGGTGTAGGCGTGGCCGCACTCCGGCAGGAGCAGGATCTTCGCCTTGCACGCGATCGCCGCCTCGATCAGCTTCAGGCTCGCGTGCCGCTGCCAATCGGAGTTGCCCGAGAGCATGCCGAAGTTGGTCGCTTCGTAGCCCGCGCTCGAGACCGTCCAGCCGTATCCGGCGTGCTCTAGGACGCGCGCGGTCGCGACCAGCGACTGCGGGTACTTCATGATCTCGATCGAGGAAAAGGTCACGAGCACTTCGGCCTCCGGCTGATCGAGCCGCATCGGCACTTCGTGCTCGTCGGCGAGCCACTCTAGGCGCTCCTTCAGCACCTTGGGTGTCGCACCGAGCGGACTGCCCTCGCGCTCGGCCCGCTCGGCGACCGCCCACAGCTCGTGCGGCACCAGGCCCGCTTTGAACATCCCATGTCGTGCCAGCCCCACGAGACCCGCGATGTCGATGCCCATCGGACAGATCATCGTACAGCGGCCGCACATCGTGCACGAGTCGTAGATGAGCTCCTGCCAGCGCTCGAGCTCGGCGACCGTCACCGCAGCTTTCAGTCCGAGCGTGCGGTAGAGCCAGGCAAAAGGCCCGGCCTCGCGCTCGTAGGCTCGTCTGAAGGGCTCGAGCTTCCAGATCGGCGTGAACTTGGGGTCATTCGTCGCGAGGTAGAAGTGGCACGCCTCGGCGCAGTTCCCGCAACGGATGCACGACTCCATGTAGGCGGCCGCAGCGCGCCCGAAGTCGCCGACGAAGCTCGTCATCGCCGCCGCGAGCCGCTCGTCGTCGGGACGCTCGCCTTGCCTGTCGACGCGGACTTCGGGCTTCTTCACCGACAGCCGCGGGCTCTCGAGATCCAGCGGATGTGGCGCTCCGTTCATAGTCCGGCCCCCTTGCGCGCGAACGCGGCGCCGGTCATGCCGCGCGACACGAACACGAGGAACGCGTGCGAGAGCTTTCCGAACGGCAGCCACACGAGCAGCAGCTCGACCGACAGCAGGTGGATCGCGACCGGCATCGGATCGAGCGGCACCGGCGGATAGCGCATGGCGAACGGCAGCGAGAGAACCGCCATGCCGGTCAGCATCGGCAGGAGCGTCACGAACCAGCTGAACCAGTCGTCGAAGTTCGACAGGAGACGCTGCACCGGCGAAGTGAGCCGGGCGAAGAAGACGTAGACGAGCCCGATGAAGGTGAGCGCGACGCCCACGACGAACAGCCACCCCGGCAGCGCCGGCCAGGAGAGCCCGGTGAGCCGCTCGACGAACGCGATGTGCGGCACGAAGCCGAAGAACACGATCGCGAGACCGATGTGAAAGCCGTAGGCGTTCAGCGTCCGGACGAGGGTCCGGTCGCGGAACGTCCGGGGGTGCCACATCCGCGTGACGATCGCACGCAGCGCGCCGGCGAGCGCCGCACTGCTCCGAGGCTCGGCGTAATCCGGCCGGGCGGGGCGGCGGAAGATCGCCCAGAGGCGCCACGTGCTGCCGAGAAGAAAGACGGCGAGCGAAAACCACAGCGCCGGGCCACGTGCGAACTCGAGCAGCGCCATCTCAGCGTCCCCTTTCCGATGACACCGCCATCCTCGCAGCCCCCGACGGCGGGGGATTGATCCTCGTCAACCGCGCCGCCCCGAGTGTCGAGCCCCGCTGCTGGCCCGATAAGAAAATTCGTGTCGGCAAACGCCGGACACCAGGGATACATTAGGAAAAAATAAAGTAGCGCAATCTAAAGAACGCGGATTGGGATTCGTGCGCCGCGTCATGGCGCCTCGCTGGGGTTGAGGGAAAACCAAGGGAGGAATGATGCGCTTCGCACGCACCGCGGCGCTCACCGCCGCAGCAGCATCGCTGCCGCTCGCCGCCGCCGCCACCGACGGCTATTTCTCGCACGGCTATGGCATGAAGGCGAAGGGCATGGGCGGCACGGCAACGGCGGTCGCCCAGGACGCCTTCGGCGGGGCGAACAACCCGGCGACGATGGCCTTCGCCGGCAGCCAGTGGGCGATCGGGCTCGACTGGTTCAGCCCGCACCGCAGCGCGCAGCGCACCGGCGGTGCGGCGTTCGGCCTGGACGGGTCCGCCGACAGCGGCAGCACGAACTTCTTCATCCCCGAGTTCGCCCTGAACTACATGCTGCGCCCGGACCTATCGCTCGGCATCACCGTGTACGGCAACGGCGGGCTGAACACCGACTACCCCGGCGGGCAGCTCCCCTCGCCGGGAGCCTGCGGGCCGGCGACCGGGCCGGGCACCGGGTTCAATCCGGCACCCGGCCCCTACAACCTGCTCTGCGGCAACGGCAGGTTGGGGGTCGACCTGTCCCAGCTCATCGTCGCGCCCACGCTCGCGTGGCGCTTCCACCTGCGGCACTCGGTCGGCATCTCACCGCTGTTCGCCTACCAGCGCTTCAAGGCCGAGGGCCTGCAGGCGTTCCAGGGACTGTCCACGAGCCCGTCGAACGTCACCAACAACGGCTACGACAGCTCGACCGGCTGGGGCGTTCGCGTGGGCTACTACGGCAACCTGACCGAGCAGTTCCAGATCGGCGCGTCCTACCAGTCGAAGATCAGCATGGACGCGTTCGACCGGTACAAGGGCCTGTTTGCTCAGTCGGGCAGCTTCGACATTCCGTCGAGCTGGAGCGTCGGCGTCGCGTTCAGGCCGACGCCGGCCTGGCTGATCGCGCTCGACTATGAGCGGATCAACTACAGCGACGTCGATTCGGTCCACAACCGCAGCAACCTCATCCTGCAGTGCCCGCCCCCGGCCGCCAACGCGGCGAACTGCCTCGGCGGATCGAACGGCGCGGGCTTCGGCTGGCAGAGCGTCAACGTCTGGCGGCTGGGCGTGCAGTACGCGCTCCACCCGCAGTGGACGCTACGGGCCGGCTACAACCACAGCGACAACCCGATCCAGCCGCAGGACGTGACGTTCAACATCCTCGCCCCGGGCGTCATCAAGGATCACGTCACCCTCGGCGCGACCTGGGCCTGGGACCGCCAGAACGAGATCACCGGGGCGTTGATGTACGCATTCAGGAACAGCGTGACCGGCGCGAGCCTCTTCAACAGCTTCTTCCCGCCCGGGATGCAGCCGAACATGCAGGAGAAGATCGAAATGTACGAGTGGTCGTTCGGCCTGCAGTACTCGCGGCGGTTCTGAGCCGGCGCGCGGCGCTCATTCGCCGCGCGCCGCCCCGTCGCGGCGCGGGTCGGCCGCGCCGATCCAGTGCCCGCCGACGCGCTGGATCGCGTGCACGCCGCTAGTGAGGTCGGTGATGCGGACGGTGTGACCCAACCGCGCCAGCAGCGGCGCCAGTCGCTCGACGTCGGTCCGCGCCTCGAGCTCGGTAGGACCGTTGCTGCTGCCGAAGTTCGGCATCGCGAGCGCCGCGCCGAGGTCCATCTGCCAGTCGAGGACGGCGTGCACCACCCGCGCCACGTAGTTGATGATCGCATAGCCGCCGGGCGACCCGGCTACCAGCATCAGCCGGCCGCCGCCGTCGAACACGAACGTCGGCGACATCGAGCTGCGCGGCCGCTTCCCCCCGGCCACGCGATTGGCGACGGGCACACCGCCCTCCTCGGCCCGGAACGCAAAGTCCGAGAGCTGGTTGTTCAGCAGGAACCCGCGCACGAACCGGTGGTTGCCGAACGCCGACTCGATGCTCGACGAGACCGCGACCGCGTCACCGTCTGCGTCCACGATCGAGAAGTGCGTGGTCGCGGCCGGCTCGAGCGTCGCCGCCTCGCGCCCGGCGTGCGGATCGATTCCGGCCGGAACACCGGGGGACGCGCGGCCGAGCGAGGCGTCGTGCGCGACGAGCGCCGCCCGGGCGGTCAGGTAATCGGGCGCGAGCAGCCCGGCCACCGGCACCGCGACGAAATCGGGATCCGCGACGTACCGGTCGCGATCGGCATAGGCGAGTCGCCCGGCCTCGGCGAAGTAGTGCACCGCCCGAAGCGGGTCGGCGGCGTAGTCGGTCCGCGGCAGCCGTTCCAGGATGCCGAGGATCTGCAGGACGGCGATCCCGCCACTGCTCGGCGGCGGCATCCCGCACACGCGGTAGCTGCGCACTGGACCGCAGACCGGCTCGCGCTCCTTCGCCGCATAGCGCTCGAGGTCGGCGAGAGTGAGGTCGCCGCGCTCGACCGGGTGGTCCGCCACCGCCGCGACGATCGCCTGCGCGATCTCGCCGCGGTGGAGCGCGGACGCGCCGCCCTCGGCGATCGCGCGCAGCACGCCGGCGTAGTCCGGGTTGCGTAGCACCGTCCCCGCCGGTTTCGGGCGGCCGGCCGGATCGAAGAAGTACTGCGCGGCGAACGGGTCGCGGCGCAGCCAGGGCGCACGTTCGAGGAGCGCCCGCAGACGCGGGGAGATCGGGAAGCCTCGCTCGGCCAGTTCGATCGCCGGATCGAGCAGCGCCGCCCACGGCAGGCGGCCATGGCGCCGGTGCGCGAGCTCGAGCACGGCCACCGCGCCCGGCACGCCGACCGACTTGCCCGAAAGCACCGTGTCGGGGAAATCGGCGCGCCGGTCGGCGAGCGCCGTGAGGCGGTCCTGACTGGCCGCCGCCGGCGCCGTCTCGCGGCCGTCGTACGCGCGGACTCGGCCCTCCGACGCCGAGTAGTGCAGGACGAACGCGCCGCCGCCGACGCCCGAGGACTGCGGTTCGACCAGGCCGAGGACGAACTGCACCGCGACCGCGGCGTCCATCGCCGAGCCGCCGCCGCGCAACACTCGATAGCCGGCATCGACCGCGAGCGGGTGGGCAGCGGCGACCATGAACCGCTGGCCGACGGCCACCGGCCGCGGCGAGAACCCGCTCGGCGCCTCCGGCGCCTGCTGCCCGAGGGCGAACCCGCAGCAAAAGAGCAAGGGCAGCCCGAGGGCAGCCCTTCGCAAACGCGCGGCTCGCCGCGCGAGGATCACTCGCGCCCGGGCTGGCCCGCGACCGCCGCACCGCCCGGCCCCAGCGCGAGCGGGGGCGGCGCCGCGGCGGCGGCCGGCGCGGTCGCGACCACCGGCGCCTCCGGCACCGCGGCGGGCTTCTGCGCGACCGTCCCGCCCATCAGCGGCACGATCAGGAGCGCGACGATGTTGATGATCTTGATCAGCGGGTTCACCGCCGGCCCCGCGGTGTCCTTGTAGGGATCGCCCACGGTGTCGCCGGTCACCGCCGCCTTGTGCGCCTCGGATCCCTTGCCGCCGTGGTTGCCGTCCTCGATGTACTTCTTCGCGTTGTCCCAGGCGCCGCCGCCGACGGTCATCGAGATCGCGACGAAGATGCCGGTAACGATCGTACCCATCAGCACCCCGCCGAGCGCCTGCGCGCCCGCCTGCGGACCAGCGAGCCAGCCGAGGCCGAGGCCGACGGCGATCGGCACCAGCACAGGAAGCAGCGACGGCACGATCATCTCGCGGATCGCGGCGCGCGTGAGCATGTCCACCGCGGTCCCGTAGTCGGGCTTCGCCTTGCCCTCCATGATGCCGGCGATCTCCCGGAACTGGCGCCGCACCTCGATCACCACCGATCCGGCCGCGCGGCCAACCGCCTCCATCGCCATCGCGCCGAAAAGGTACGGCACCATTCCGCCGACGAACAGCCCGATGATCACCCAGTGGTTCGAGAGATCGAAGGAGATCAGCTGACCCTTCGCCTCGAGGGCGTGGGTGTAGTCCGCGAACAGCACCAGCGCGGCGAGACCGGCCGAACCGATCGCGTAGCCCTTAGTGACCGCCTTGGTGGTGTTGCCCACCGCGTCGAGTGGATCGGTGATGTCGCGCACCGAGTCGGGCAGATCGGCCATCTCGGCGATTCCCCCGGCGTTGTCGGTGATCGGGCCATAGGCGTCGAGCGCGACGATGATCCCGGTCATCGACAGCATCGAGGTCGCGGCGATCGCGATGCCGTAGAGGCCGGCGAGCCAGTAGGACACGGCGATCGCGGCGCAGACGGCGAGCACCGGCCAGGCGGTCGCCTTCATCGAGACGCCGAGGCCGGCGATGATGTTGGTCGCGTGACCCGTGGTCGAGGCCTGCGCCACGTGCTTCACCGGCGAGTACTGGGTGCCGGTGTAGTACTCGGTGATCCAGACCATGAAGCCGGTCAGCAGCAACCCGACCACCGCGGCGCCGTAGAGCTGCCACACGGCGACGAACTGCCGCCCGCCCGCGACGTCGATCGGTACCGTCTTCAAGGTGTCGCCCATGATCCACTGGGTGAGCGGATAGAAGGCGATCAGCGCGAGGATCCCGGCCACCCAGAGCCCGCGGTAGAGCGCCGGCATCACGTTCTTGTCGCCCGGGCTCGCCTTGACGAACCAGGTGCCGACGATCGACGCGATGATCGCGAACCCGCCGATCACCAGCGGATAGAGCACCGCCGCCGCCGACTCGCTCTTGACCATCAGCGCGCCGAGCAGCATGGTGGCGATCAGCGTGACGGCGTAGGTCTCGAACAGGTCGGCCGCCATGCCGGCGCAGTCGCCGACGTTGTCGCCGACGTTGTCGGCGATCACCGCCGGGTTGCGCGGGTCGTCCTCGGGGATGCCGGCCTCGACCTTGCCGACGAGGTCGGCGCCGACGTCCGCGCCCTTGGTGAAGATGCCCCCGCCGAGACGCGCGAAGATAGAGATCAGCGAACCGCCGAAGCCGAGCCCGATCAGCGGCTTCAGCACGTCGATCATGTCGGTCTTGGCGGGCGCGTTCACCACCAGGAACCAGAAGTAGCCGGCGACGCCGAGCAGGCCGAGCCCGACCACCAGCAAACCGGTGATCGCTCCGCCGCGGAACGCGACCGCGAGCGCATCGTTCAGGCCGCGCCGCGCCGCCTCCGCGGTGCGCACGTTCGCGCGCACCGATACGTTCATGCCGATGTAGCCGGCCGCACCCGACAGCACCGCGCCGAGAAGGAAGCCGAAGGCCGTCGCCCAGCCGAGCCCGGGCACGATGCCGATCACGACGAACAGGATCACGCCGACGATGCCGATCGTCGTGTACTGGCGGTTGAGGTACGCGGAGGCGCCCTGCTGGACGGCGGCGGCGATCTCGCGCATGCGCTCGTTGCCGGCGGGCTGCCCGAGGATCCACGAGATCGAAAGGATCCCGTAGAGCAGCGCGAGCGCCGCGCAGGCGAGCGCGAAGATGAGTGCGGCGGTCATGGAGTTCCCCCTGTGCGGCGGGCGGCTTGTCGGGAGCCGCTGCCGCGCGAGACCGCGCGGCGATCCGCCGGCTCCCTGCCCGCGGGTTTTCGAGAGCGCGCGATTATAGCCCGGGCGGAATCAGATTTTGAAGGTCGACGTGAGCTTCTTGGGAACGAGGACGTTCTTCAGCCTCACGTAGTCGGGCAGGCCGTCGCGGTACGACGGGTAGTCCTCGCCCTTGATCAGCGGTGTCAGGTAACGCCGACACTTCGCAGTGACATGGAAGCCGTCCTCGGTGATGAAGTCGCGCGGCATCCGGCGTTCGACGTTCGCGACGTCCTTCAGCTCCACCGCCCCGATCTTCCAGCGGAACGGCTTGTCGGACACCCGGATCACCGTCGGCATCACCGCGTTACGGCCCTCGAGCGCGAGCTTCACCGCCGCCGCGCCGAGTTTGTAGGCCTGATCGGCGTCCACCGCGGAGGCGAGGTGGCGGGCCGAGCGCTGCAGGTAATCGGACACCGCCCAGTGATGCTTGTACTTCAGGCGATCGGTGATCAGTCGCGCGATCTGCGGCGCCACGCCGCCGAGCTGAACATGGCCGAAGGCGTCGCGCAGCCCGCTCTCGGAGAGGAACTTCCCGTCCGGCCCGTGCAAGCCCTCAGACACCGCGATCGAGCACCAGCCGATGCGCTCCACCGTCGCCTTCACCCGCTCGAGGAAGCGCGCTTCGTCGAACGGGATCTCGGGAAACAGCAGGATCTGCGGACCGTCGTCGGGCCGCTCGGCGGCCAGGCCGCACGCCGCGGTGATCCAGCCGGCGTGCCGCCCCATCACCTCCAGCACGAAGATCTGCGTCGAGGTGCGGAACATCGAAGCGACGTCCATGCTCGCCTCGCGCATCGAGGTCGCGACGTACTTCGCCACCGAACCGAATCCCGGGCACGCGTCGATGTGCGGCAGATCGTTGTCGATCGTCTTCGGCACGCCGATGCACTGCACCGGGTAGCCGAGCGCGGCGCCGAGCTGCGACACCTTCCAGGCGGTGTCCATCGAATCGTTGCCGCCGTTGTAGAAGAAGTAGCCGATGTCGTGCGCGCGGAAGACCTCGATCAGCCGCTCGTACTGCGAGCGGTCCTGCTCGAAGGGCTTCAGCTTGTAGCGGCAGGTGCCGAACGCCGCGCCCGGCGTCTCGCGCAGCCGGGCGATCGACCGCGGCGACTCCTTGCCGGTGTCGATCAGCTCCTCGGCGAGCACACCGACGATGCCGTTGCGGCCGGCGTACACCTTGCCGATCCGGCCGCGCGCCTTGCGCGCCGCCTCGATCACTCCGGCGGCGGTCGCGTTGATCACCGCGCTCGGGCCGCCCGACTGAGCATAGAGGGCATTGCGTGGCTTCATCTTCCGATCCCGTCTCAGGTTGCTGCGAGCGCCGCAAAGGCGCGGTCGCGGATCTCCTCGACCGACCCGATCCCCTCGATGCGGCGATACCTCGGCGCGGCCGGGTCGCCGGTGGCGGCCCAGCGCGAGTAGTAGTCGACGAGCGCCGCGGTCTGCGCGTGGTAGACCTCGAGGCGCTTGCGCACCGTCTCCTCCCGGTCGTCGTCGCGCTGCACCAGCGGCTCGCCGGTCGTGTCGTCCCGATCGGCCACGCGCGGTGGATTGAACTCGACGTGGTAGGTGCGCCCCGAGGCGGGGTGCACGCGCCGCCCGCTCATCCGGCGCACGATCTCCGTGTCCGGCACCGCGATCTCCAGCACGAACTCGATCGGTACGCGCGCCGCGCGCATCGCCTCGGCCTGCGGCAGGGTGCGGGGAAACCCGTCGAACAGGTAGCCCTTGGCGCAGTCGGCCTGTGCGAGGCGCTCCTTCACCAGACCGATGACGACGTCGTCGGGCACGAGCTGACCCGCGTCCATCAACTTCTTCGCCGCGATCCCGAGCGCCGTTCCGGCGCGCACCGCCGCGCGCAACATGTCGCCGGTGGAGATCTGCGGAATGCCGAACCGCTCGGCGATGAACTTCGCCTGCGTGCCCTTCCCGGCGCCGGGCGGGCCGAGGAGAATCAGTCTCATCGCGGCTCCTTCGTTGTCGCGTCTTTGTCGGCGCCGTTTTCGTGCGTGCTGCGACGGCGAGGGCGACGATAGCCCGGGCGCGGCACGGCGGTCAAACGCACCGCGTGCCGCGCTCAGCCCTGCGCCGCGAGCAGTCGCCGGGCGCGCTCGAGGTCCTCAGGGGTGTCCACCCCGGGCGGCAGATCGGCGTCGGTCACGACCACTGCGATACGGTACCCGTGCCACAGCGCCCGCAACTGCTCGAGCGCCTCGTGTGCCTCGATCGGCGAAGGCGCGAGCCGCGCGTAGGTGTGCAGGAACGAGGCTCGATAGGCGTAGATCCCGAGATGGTGCAGCGCCGGCAGCCCAGCGGGCAGCGGGCCGGCGCGGCCCGACGCGAACGCGTCGCGCGGATACGGGATCGGCGCGCGGCTGAAGTACATCGCGTTGCCCGCGTGATCGCACACCACCTTGACCACGTTCGGGTTGGTGAGCCTCTCGGCCGCTGTGATCGGCACGCACGCGGTCGCGATCGAAGCGCCTGTGCGCTGCGCGAGCGTGTGTGCGAGCCGGCCGATGAGGTCGGGCGGGACGAGCGGCTCGTCGCCCTGCACGTTGACCACGATCTCGTCGTCGCCGAGCCCGAGCGCGGCGGCCGCCTCGGCCAGCCGGTCGGTCCCCGAAACGTGATCGCTGCGGGTGAGCAGCGCGTCGCAGCCGTGCTCGCGCGCCGCAGCGGCGATGCGCTCGTCGTCGGTGGCGATCCAGACCGCGCCGGCGCCGCTCGCGCGGGCGCGCTCGGCCACGCGGACCACCATCGGTTTGCCGCCGAGGTCGGCGAGCGCCTTGCCCGGCAGGCGGGTCGAGGCGTAACGCGCCGGGATGATCACGACGAAGCGCAACAACCCGGGCATGGCCGCGGCCTCCTTTCCGTCAGCGCTTCTTGCGCCAGCCCTCGATCTCGTCGTGTGACAGCCGGCGCGCCTCCTCTTCGAGCATCACCGGAATGCCGTCGCGCACCGGGTAAGCGAGCCCGCTCTCGATCGAGACGAGCTCCTGCCGCGCCTGGTCGTAGATGAGCGGGCCCTTGCACACCGGGCAGACGAGGATGTCGAGCAGCTTGGGGTCCATGTCAGGGGCGGCGCGCGACCCGCGCGATGACCTCCTCGGCGAGCCGCGAGTCCACGCTCGCCTCCACCCGCAGAGCCACCAGGTCGTCGCGGCCGAAGCGGCGGCATTTTACTGCATCCTTCTCGGTCATAAGCACGAGGTCGCAGTCGGGGAAGTCGAGGTCCCCCGGCGCGAAGGGATGATGGTCGGGAAACGGATGCTCGACGACGTCCAGGCCGAGCCCGCGCAAGGTGGCGAAGAACCGCGCCGGGTTGCCGATCCCGGCCACCGCATGCAGCCGCTTGCCGCGCAGCGCCGCGAGCTCGATCGGACCCCGCTCGCCGCTCACGCGCCAGAAGCCGGCCGGCTCGAGCCGCATCCGGAAGGCACCGGGGCGCTCCATGCCGTTGGCGACCACCGCGTCCACGCGGCGCGACGCCGGTTCGCGCAGCGGGCCGGCCGGCAGCATCAGGCCGTTGCCGTGCCCGCGCTCGTCCTCGACCGCGATCTCGAAGTCGCGCGCGAGCGCGTAGTGCTGGAGGCCGTCGTCGCATATCACCACGTCACAGCCGCTCGCGGCGACCAGCGCGCGCGCGGCGGCGGCGCGGTCGCGGCCGACGAACACCGGGCAGCCGCTGCGTTCGGCGAGCAGCAGCGGTTCGTCGCCAAACTCGCGCGGATCCGCGCCGGGGGGCACCGCGCGGGGCGCCCCCGCCGAGCCGCCGTAGCCCCGCGAAACGATCCCGGGCCGCCATCCGCGCGCGCGCAGCCGCTCGGCCAGCCAGAGCACGAGCGGCGTCTTGCCGGTGCCGCCCACCACGACGTTGCCCACCACCACCACCGGCACCGGCAGACGCTCGCTGCGTGTGAGCCCGGCCGCATGGGCGGCCCGACGGGCGGCGACGCCGAGGGCGAACGCGGCCGCGAGCGGCGCGAGCAGCACCGACAGCGCGCTCAGGCGATACCAGTGGCGCTCGGGAAACGAGGCGCGCACGCCGGAGGGGTCACTGGCCCTGGGTCTGCACCGCGAACGACACGTTGGTGTAGCCGGCGAGGCGGGCCGCCTCCATGACGTTGATCGAGATCTGGAGGTTCGACTTCGCGTCGCCGTTGATGATCACCACCGGGTTGCTCAGGCCGGCACCGGCTTGCTTCAGCGCCTCGGCGAACTGCGCCGGGCCGGCGAAGGCGACCGGCTTGCGGTCGATGGTCAGCTCGCCGGCGGCGCTGATCGTCACGTTGATCTCGTTCGGCCGCTCGGGCTGCTTCTCGGCCGCGGCGCTCGGGAGGTTGATCTGCAGCTCGGCGTATTTGGAATAGGTGGTGGTGACCATCAGAAAGATCAGGATCACCAGCAGCACGTCGATCAGCGGGATCAGGTTGATCTCCGGATCCTCCTTCCAGCGGCCGCGAAAGTTCATGGCGCGTCCGGCCGGCGCCTCAGTGGCGCTCGCCGTGAACGATGTCCACCAGGCGCGCGGCCTGCTGCTCCATCTCCACCACGAAGCCCTCGGCCTTGCCGCGGAAATGGCGGAAGAAGATCGTCGCCGGAATCGCGATCAGGATGCCGAACCCGGCGTTGTAGAGCGCGATCGAGATGCCGTGCGCGAGCTGCGCCGGGTTGGTGCCGGTCGGCGCTTGCGACCCGAAGATCTCGATCATCCCCACGATCGTGCCGAACAGCCCCATCAGCGGGCTGATCGAGGCGATCGTGCCGAGCGTGGTGAGGAACCGCTCGAGCTCGTGCGTCACCGCCCGCCCCTCCTCCTCGATCGCCTCCTTCATCACCGGCCGGGGTGACTTGTGGTTGCGCAGCCCCGCCGCGAGCACCCGACCGAGCGGCGAGTCCTTGTACAGCGAGTCGACGAGCTGCGGCGAGACGCCCTGCTTGCGATAGGCATCGACCACCTTGTCGAGCAGCCCCGGCGGGACGATCTTGTCGCGCCGCAGGACGAGCGAGCGCTCGATGATCAGGGCGACTGCAATCACGGAGGCGACCAGCAGGAACCAGATCGGCCAGCCGGCCGCTTGAATGATCGCGATCACCAAAATCCCTGGACAGACGAAGTGCGAGACTTTAGCGACGGACCCTTCATCGCGCAACCGCGCCGGCGCAATGACGCTCGCATGCGCTCGCGGCCGCTCCGTTATCCACAGTTGATGTGGATAACGTTGTGGATACTGTGTCAGCACTTCGGCTAAGTGGACCGCCGACAAGGTTTTTTCGCCCGTTGATGAAAATCTGATCGCCAAAGAATCTATATTTTAATCAATCGGTTACGAAACACTCCCTAGGGGCGATCGAGGCGCCTGGCGCGCCGCGTGCGGCACCGCCGCCGATTGTGGATAGGTTAGACTCGGCCGCATGCTTGAAGCATGGCGGCGCAACGGCCGCGACGGCGCTCGCGATGCGCCGGAGAGCGCAGTGCTCACCGTGTCGGCGCTGAACCGGAGCGTCCGGGACCTGCTCGAGCGCGGGTTCCCGATCAGCTGGGTGGCGGGCGAGATCTCCAACTTCACCCAGGCGCGATCGGGCCACCTGTACTTCTCGCTCAAGGACGAGCAGGCGCAGGTCCGCTGCGTGATGTTCCGCGGCCGCGGTGCATACCTAGACTGGCAGCCGCGCGACGGGATGCAGGTCGAGGTTCGTGCGCTCGTCACCCTGTACGAGCCGCGCGGCGACTTCCAGCTCAACGTCGAGTTCATGCGCCGGGCCGGACTCGGCGCCCTGTACGAAGCCTTCCTCCGGCTGCGCGAGCGCCTCGAGCGGGAGGGTCTGTTCGACCCCGCCGTCAAACGCGCGCTGCCGCCGTTTCCGCGCGCGATCGGTGTGGTGACCTCGCCGGCTGCGGCGGCGTTGCGCGACGTGCTCACGACGCTCGCGCGCCGCAACCCTTCCATCCCGGTCATCGTCTATCCGACGGCGGTGCAGGGCGAGGAGGCACCGCGCGAGATCGCCGCCGCGCTCGCCGCCGCCGCGCGCCGGCGCGAAGTGGACGTATTGATCCTGTGCCGCGGCGGCGGCAGCATCGAGGATCTCTGGGCGTTCAACGACGAGCGCGTCGCCCGCGCGATCCGCGCCTGCCCGATCCCGGTGGTCGTCGGGGTCGGGCACGAGACCGACTTCACCATCGCCGATTTCGCCGCCGACCTGCGCGCGCCGACCCCGACCGCGGCCGCGGCGCTCGCCAGTCCCGCGCGCGACGAGCTCCTCGAACGCATCGCTTCGCTCGCGCGCCGGCTCGCCCGCCGGGTCGCGCGCGATCTGGACACGCGGATGCAGCTGCTCGACCACCTCGCGCGCCGGCTGGTCCATCCCGGCCGCCGGCTCGACGACCAGGCGGCCCGGATCGCCGCGCTGCGCGCACGCCTCGCGCATGCCGCCGCGCGCGCGGTCGAGCGCGAGCGGTGGCGGATCCGCGATCTGGCGGGCCGGCTCCGCAGCCACCCGCCGCCGGTCGAGACACTGCGCTTGCGCCTCGCCCAGCTCGGCCACCGCATGCGTGCCGCGGCGGCCCGGGATCTCGCCGCCCGGCTCGGCCGGGTCGAAGTGCTGGCGAAGAGCCTCGACCACCTCGGGCCCCGCGCCGTGCTCGCGCGCGGCTACGCGATCGCGACCGACCCGCAGGGCGCGGTCGTTCGCGATGCCGCCGCGCTGCATCGCGGCGAGCTGCTGCACCTCGCGTTCGCGCGCGGCACCGCCGCCGCGCGCGTCGAGGACGCCGGCGCGGAGGAATAACCCTCGACCAGGGACGGTTGTGTTGCCGGTGTGCGGCTCCTACAATTTCGGGCTGCCCGAAAGAGCCCCAGAGCGGCCCCTACAGTACGATCCCCATTTTCCGACCCGGAGCCACGCATGGAACACCAGCTTCCGCCCCTGCCCTACGCGATGGACGCCCTTGCCCCCCACATCTCCAAGGAGACGTTCGAGTACCACTACGGCAAGCATCACCAGGCCTACGTGACGAACCTGAACAACCTGATCAAGGGAACCGAGTACGAGAACATGGCGCTCGAGGACATCGTCCGCAAAGCGCCGGCGGGCGGCGTGTTCAACAACGCAGCGCAGGTTTGGAACCACACCTTCTTCTGGCACAGCATGAAGCCCGGCGGCGGCGGCAAGCCCTCCGGCGCGCTCGCCGCGGCGATCGACAAGAAGTGGGGGTCCTTCGACGCGTTCAAGGAGGCGTTCTCTAAGTCGGCCGTCGGCAATTTCGGCTCCGGCTGGACCTGGCTCGTCAAGAAGACCGACGGGTCGGTGGACATCGTCAACACCTCGAACGCCGGCACACCGCTCACCGGCGCGGACAAGCCGCTGCTGACGATCGACGTCTGGGAGCACGCGTACTACATCGACTACCGTAACGCGCGGCCTAAGTTCGTGGAGGCGTTCCTCGGGAGCCTCGCCAACTGGGATTTCGCCGGCAAGAACTTCGGCGGCTGAGGACGCCGACGCGCTCGCCTCAGCGCGGCGGCGGCGCCCGGTCGAGCCCGCCGAGCCGAGCGCCCGGCTTGATGCCCTTCTGCGCGAACCAGCCCTGATTCATCTCCAGCGCGAACCGCGCCGGCCGCGCGGCACAGTGCGAGGTCTCGGTCAGCGGCTGCATGTCGTGGATGCTCACGATCGTGCCCTCCGCGTCGATGAAGGCGACCGATAAAGGCAGGAACGTGTTCTTCATCCACATGCAGTGGACCGAAACGTCCGGGAACACGAACAGCATCCCTTCGTTCGCCCCGAGCGACCTGCGGTACATCAGTCCGAGCGCGCGCGTCTCGAAGGTGTTCGCGACCTCGGCGGTGATGAGGTGGATCCCGGCGCTCAGCTTGACGGTGTGCAGCTGAGCAGCGGCGGCGACGCCGCCGGCGAGCATCGAGGTCACGACGGCGCAGGCGAGGCGGTGCATCGAGCCGACGGAAGACACGTGGAAGATGCGCAGTAGGGGCGCAGTCGCGCTCCCCCGCGCCCCGCGCCGCGTAGGCGACACGCTGACCGAGTGTAGCAGCGGCCTGCGCGAAAAGAAAAGGCGGGGCGACCCGCCCCGCCTTTCCAACGCACCTAGCAGCCGATTACTTCTTCTGCGAGGTCGCCTTGTCGTCCTTCTTCTTCTCGTCCTTCTTGTCGGCCGCGATGGCCTGCACGGAGGCGGCCGCGAACATCGCGGCGAGGAGCATGGCGACGAGCTTCTTCATGGGGTCCCTCTCTCTGAGTGAGCAAAACGAGTTGATGGATCGACCGGAGTCCCCGGTCAATGGCCACTAACGCGGCGTTCCGCGGGGTGGTTGACACGCCCAACTCGGGGACCGCGAAACGTTTTGGCGTCAATACGTTAGGCGTCGGAAGGAGGAACGTGGGGCGCGCTGGGGGGCAGCCCGACTGCGCCAGCGCCGAGCGGGGGTGGGTGGCAGAACCGCGCCGGCGGTCTGCTAAACTCTGCTGCTTTGCAGCGCCGGGCCAGGTCCCGGGCCGCGGACCGCTCCTCCGCCGCCGTCCCGCCTACACCATCGTTCCCGATAACAAGCCGATAGGAGCCGCTCAGTGAACAAGATCAAGGTGAAGACCCCAGTCGTCGAGATGGACGGCGACGAGATGACGCGCATCATCTGGCGGAAGATCCGCGAGCAGCTGATCCTGCCTTACCTCGACATCGAGCTGAAGTACTTCGACCTCGGCATCCAGAACCGGGACCGCACCAACGATCAGGTCACGATCGACTCGGCCAACGCCACCAAGCAGTACGGCGTGGCGGTCAAGTGCGCGACGATCACCCACGACGAGGCGCGGGTGAAGGAGTTCGGCTCGCCGAAGATGCTGCCCTCCCCGAACGGCACGATCCGCAACATCCTCGATGGCACGATCTTCCGCGAGCCCATCATCTGCCGCAACGTGCCTCGGGTGGTCAGCCACTGGGACAAGCCGGTCGTGGTGGCGCGGCACGGCTTCGGCGACCAGTACAAGGCCTGCGAGATCAAGCACGACGGCCCGGGCACGATCAGGCTGAGCTTCGTCCCGGCCGACGGATCGCCCCCGGTCGAGCGCGAGGTGTACAAGGCGCCCGGGGCCGGCGTCGCGCTCGCGATGTACAACCAGGACGAGTCGATCCGGGGCTTCGCTCGCGCCTGCTTCAACTACGCGCTCGGCCGCAACTACCCGGTCTACCTGTCCACCAAGAACACCATCCTGAAGGTCTACGACGGCCGCTTCAAGAACATCTTCCAGGACGTGTTCGAAGGCGAGTTCAAGAGCGCATTCGAGGCTAAGGGACTCACCTACGAGCACCGGCTGATCGACGACATGGTCGCGGCGAACCTCAAGTGGACCGGCGGCTACCTCTGGGCGTGCAAGAACTACGACGGCGACGTCCAGTCCGACGCGATCGCCCAGGGGTACGGGTCGCTCGGCCTGATGACCTCGGTACTCACCACGCCCGACGGCAGGACGGTCGAGTCGGAGGCCGCCCACGGGACCGTGACCCGCCACTACCGCCTTCACCAGCAGGGCAAGCCCACCTCCACCAATCCGATCGCCTCGATCTTCGCCTGGACCCGCGGCCTGCAGCACCGCGGCCGGATGGACGGCACGCCGGAAGTGGTCAACTTCGCCACCACGCTCGAGAGGGTCTGCGTGGACGTGGTCGAGTCCGGCCGGATGACCAAGGACCTCGCGATCCTGATCCGCCCCGACCACCCGTTCCTGACGACCGACGAGTTCATGGACGCGGTGGACGCCGAGTTGCGGCGCCGGATGGCGGCCTAGCGCCCGGCGCCCGGTTCCGCGGTCCCGGCGCAAACGAAAAGCCCCGCTCGCGGCGGGGCGCGTCGGGCTTGCGGACCGGCGGTTGGGTCAGCCGGCCTTCTGGATGTTCGATGCCTGCTTGCCTTTCGGGCCCTGGGTCACCTCGAAGCTGACCTTCTCGCCCTCCTTGAGGGTCTTGAAGCCGGACATGTTGATCGCCGAGAAGTGCGCGAACAGGTCCTCGCCGCCGTCATCCGGGGTGATGAACCCGTAGCCCTTGGCATCGTTGAACCACTTGACCGTACCGGTTGGCATAGCCCCCCTTCCCTAGACGTTGCTCCCAGGGGTCTCCCCCCCTCCTATGCCTGGTCTCCAAGCCAGTTCAGGACGTCGGCACCACCGCTGCGACCCGCGTACAGCTTGAAAAGCAAACACGCGCCTCTTTTACGCGCTTCGGCCTAGCGCGTCAAGAGTCGGGGGAGCCACTCAACCCCTGCGAAATCCGGGCGTTGCGTTCGGGTGAGGACATTGCGCGGGGCGCTAACTGTGGCTACGATACGACTGACTCTTCAGCCGGGAGTTGCGCCGCACAAACGCCGGGCCGAGCGGGTCCGTTCAGGCTCAAGTCGATGTCGGTATTGGAAGTATCGGAAGATTGATTGCGTTGACTGCGAATGGCGACCCGCTCGCGTGATGGCACGGTCCTCGAGGCGAAGAAGTCCAAGGTCAAGCCGCCGCCCCTGTTCAAGGTGATCCTGTTGAACGACGACTACACACCGATGGAGTTCGTGGTGGCGGTGCTGCAGACTTTCTTCGGAATGACGCGCGAGAAGGCGACACAGGTCATGCTCAAGGTGCATCGCGAAGGCATGGGGGTGTGCGGCGTATACCCGCGCGACATCGCTACGACCAAGGTGGAGCAGGTGACGGCCTACGCACGGAAGCACCAGCACCCGCTGCAGTGCGTGATGGAGGAAACGTAATGATCGCCCAGGAGCTCGAAGTCAGCCTTCACATGGCGTTCGTGGAGGCGCGCCAGAAGCGCCACGAGTTCATCACCGTGGAGCACCTCCTGCTCGCGTTGCTCGACAACCCGACCGCGGCCGAGGTGCTGCGCGCCTGCGCCGCCAACATCGAGGAGTTGCGCAAGGCGCTCACCGAGTTCATCAACTCGCATACCCCGACGGTGGCCGGCACCGAGGAGATCGACACCCAACCGACGCTCGGCTTCCAGCGCGTCATCCAGCGCGCCATCCTGCACGTGCAGTCCTCCGGCAAGAAGGAGGTGACCGGCGCGAACGTCCTGGTCGCCATCTTCGGCGAGAAGGACTCGCACGCGGTGTACTTCCTGCACCAGCAGGGGGTGACCCGACTCGACGTGGTGAACTACATCTCGCACGGCATCACCAAGTCGCCGCAGTCGCAGCAGCCCAAGCCCGCCGAGCCGGACGAGGACCAGCAGGACGGCCAGCAGTCGGGCGGCGCGCTCGAGACCTACACGGTGAACCTGAACGCGCAGGCGCTGGTCGGCAAGATCGACCCGCTGATCGGCCGCGAGCGCGAGCTCGAACGGGTGATCCAGACGCTCTGCCGGCGGCGCAAGAACAACCCGCTGCTCGTCGGCGAGGCGGGCGTCGGCAAGACCGCGATCGCCGAGGGCCTGGCGCGGCGGATCGTCGAGGGCCAGGTGCCGGAGATCCTCGCCAAGTGCCAGGTGTACGCGCTCGACATGGGCGCGCTGCTGGCGGGCACCAAATACCGCGGCGACTTCGAGCAGCGGCTCAAGGCGGTGCTCAAGCAGCTGGTGGACAATCCGAACGCGATCCTGTTCATCGACGAGATCCACACGCTGATCGGCGCCGGCGCCGCCTCCGGCGGCACGCTCGACGCCTCGAACCTCCTCAAGCCGGCGCTATCGTCCGGCGCGCTCAAGTGCATCGGGGCGACGACCTACAACGAGTACCGCGGCGTCTTCGAGAAGGATCACGCGCTGTCGCGGCGGTTCCAGAAAATCGACGTCACCGAGCCGTCGATCGTCGAGACGGTGGAAATCCTGAAGGGCCTGAAGAGCCGTTTCGAGGCGCACCATGGCGTCAAGTACAGCGGCACCGCGCTGTCGTCGGCGGCCGAACTCTCGGCGCGTTACATCAACGACCGCCACCTGCCCGACAAGGCGATCGACGTCATCGACGAGGCCGGCGCCGCGCAGCGCATCCTGCCCAAGTCGAAGCAGAAGCGCGTGATCGGCAAGCAGGAGATCGAGGAGATCATCGCCAAGATCGCGCGCATCCCGCCGCAGACGGTCTCGACCGACGATCGCACCGCGCTCAAGAACCTCGATCGCGACCTGAAGGCGGTGGTGTTCGGACAGGACAAGGCAATCGACGCGCTGGTCGCGGCGATCCGCACCGCGCGCTCGGGGCTCGGCAACCCGCAAAAGCCGATCGGGAACTTCCTCTTCAGCGGCCCCACCGGGGTCGGCAAGACCGAAGTCGCCCGCCAGCTCGCCTACTGTATGGGCATCGAGCTGATCCGGTTCGACATGTCGGAGTACATGGAGCGCCACGCGGTGTCGCGCCTGATCGGCGCGCCGCCCGGCTACGTCGGCTTCGACCAGGGCGGCCTGCTCACCGAGGCGGTGACGAAGAAGCCGTATTCGGTGCTGCTGCTCGACGAGATCGAGAAGGCGCATCCGGACATCTTCAACATCCTGCTCCAGGTGATGGACCACGGCACCCTCACCGACAACAACGGGCGCAAGGCCGACTTCCGCAACGTGATCATCGTGATGACCACCAACGCCGGCGCCGAGGCGCTCAACAAGCCGGTCATGGGCTTCACCGCGAAGAAGGAAGCCGGCGACGAGATGGGCGAGATCAAGCGCCTGTTCACCCCCGAGTTCCGCAACCGGCTCGATGCGATCATCTCGTTCCGCCAGCTCGACCACGAGATCATCCTGCGCGTGGTGGACAAGTTCCTGATGCAGCTGGAGGAACAGCTGCACGAGAAGAAGGTCGAGGTGGTCTGGACCGACGCCCTCAAGGAGTTCCTCGCCAAGCGCGGGTTCGACCCCGCGATGGGCGCGCGCCCGATGTCGCGGCTGATCCAGGATACGATCCGCAAGGCGCTCGCCGACGAGTTGCTCTTCGGCCGGCTGCAGAACGGCGGCAAGGTCACGATCGACCTCGACGAGGGCGAGAAGATCGCGCTCCGGTTCGCGGAGACGGCCGAAGCACCGCCCGCCCCCGCGCCGACCGAGAGCTGAGCGGCATCTCGGAAGCCGCATCGGGCGGGGAGCGCCATCGCCTGCCCGACTTGACGGTCGGTGAGCCGCGGGCCGACAATGCCGGCGGCTCGAGTTGACTGAGGGTCCGTTCAGAGACCCGCCCGACGAGGAGGAATCGATGAGGAGCAGGCTCGTTCTCGCAGTGTGCTGGCTGGCCGGGCTCCCGCTCGCCGCCGCCGCGCAGGCCCCCACCGCGCAGCAGGCGCGGGACTGGGCGGCGAGCTGCGCGATCTGCCACGGCACCAACGGCTACACCGTCGGCGGCGGCATGCCGGTGCTCGCCGGGCAGTCCCGGGAGACGCTGACTCGGCACCTGCGCGACTTCCGCGACGGGCGGCGGCCGGCGACGATCATGCACCAGATCGCCAAGGGCTACACCGACGAACAGATCGAGGCGATCGCGGGTTTCTTCGCGGCGCAGAGACTACCCTGAGGGGGCTGCCATGACCGAAGGCTACAAGCGCCGGGATTTCATCCGCGCCCTGGGCGCCGGGGCCGCCGCAGCCGCCACGCCGGCGATCCTCTCCGGCTGCGCCACCCTCGACGAGCCGCGCAAACCGATCGGGCGCGTGATCGTGATCGGCGCCGGCTACGGCGGCGCGACCGCAGCGAAGTACATCCGGCTGTGGAGCGAGCGCCGCATCGAGGTGTTCCTGATCGACCGCAACGCCGAGTTCGTCTCCTGTCCGCTGTCGAACCTGGTGCTCGGCGGCACGCGCTCGATCGAGAGCCTCACGCACGGCTACGACGGCCTGCGCCGTCACGGCGTGCAGGTGCTGCGCGACGAGGTGACCGGGGTCAACCTCGAGCGCAAGCGGGTGCAGCTGAAGCGCATCGAGGACCTGCCCTACGATCGGCTGGTGGTCGCCCCCGGGATCGACTTCATGTTCGAGCAGATCCCCGGCCTGAACAACCCCGAAGCGCAGAAGGTCGTGCTGCAGGCGTGGAAGGCCGGACCGGAGACGGTCGCGCTGCGCAAGCAGCTCGAGGCGATGCCCGACGGGGGCGTCTACATCCTGGCGATCCCGAAGGTGCCCTACCGCTGCCCGCCTGGCCCGTACGAGCGCGCCTGCCAGGTCGCGTTCTACTTCAAGCAGGCCAAGCCGAAGTCGAAGGTGCTGGTGCTCGACGGCAACGAGGACATCGTGTCGAAGAAAGGTCTGTTCCTGGCCGCCTGGAACGACCTGTACAAGGGAATCATCGAGTACCAGCCGAGCCTCGAGGTCAAGGACGTCGACGTCAAGGCGATGGAGGTCAAGACCGAGTTCGCCTCGTTCAAGGGCAGTGTGCTCAACGTACTGCCGCCGCAAAAGGCGGGCAACATCGCGCACCAGGCGAAGCTGGTCACCGCCGCCGGCCGCTGGTGCGGCGTGGACTGGCTCACCATGGAGTCGGTCGCCGCACCGGGCGTGCACGTGATCGGGGATGCGACGCTGTCAGGCCCTGCGATGCCGAAGTCCGCCAGCATGGCGAACAACCACGCCAAGATCTGCGCCTCGGCGATCGTCGCCAGCATGACCGGACGGCCGGTCAACCCGCTGCCGATCATCAACAACACCTGCTACAGCTACGTGAGCGACCGCGAGGCGATGCGCGTCACCCAGGTCTACCGTTTCGACGCGGCGCAGAAGGTCGTCGCGCCGGTCCAGGGCGCAGGCGGCGTCTCGGCCCAACGCACCGAGCTCGAAAAGCAGTTCGCCGACGCCTGGGCGCGCAACATCTGGTCGGACACGCTCGGCTAACGGCCGGTGCTGCCGAACCCGCCGGCGCCGCGCGCGCTGGGGGCGAACGCTTCGACGATGTTCAGCGCGACCTGGCGGACCGGCACGATCACGAGCTGCGCGACGCGCTCCAGCGGCTGCAGAGTGTAGGGGTCGGCGGAACGGTTCCAGAGCGACATCATGATCTCGCCCTGGTAGTCGGAGTCGATCAGGCCGACCAGGTTGCCGAGCACGATGCCGTGCTTGTGGCCGAGCCCGGATCGCGGCAGCACGAGCGCCGCGAGGCCGGGATCGGCGAGATGGATCGCGATGCCGCTGCCTACCAGCGCGGTCGCCCCGCCGGCCAGGACGAGCGGCTGCTCCAGGCAGGCGCGCAGGTCGAGGCCGGCGGCGCCGGGCGTGGCGTACCGCGGCGGGGTCTCGCGCAGCCGGGCGTCGAGGATCCGGACTTCGATGCGGTGCATCCGTGGGCGGCCGAACCGGAGCTGCCCGCCGCTCAGATCATGCGCGCGATGTGCGCGACCAGCTGGCGGGCGAGCACGATCTTCGGCGCGCGCTCGAGCCGGTGCTCGCCCGCGTCGTCGAACAGGGTGAGCGCGTTGTCGTCGCTGCCGAACGCCGACTGGGCGAGGTTCGCGGCGAGCAGCGGAATGCGCTTGCGCTGACGCTTCGCCTGCGCGTACTCGCGCAGGTTCTCGGTCTCGGCGGCGAAGCCGACGCAAAACGGCGCGTTCGGCAGCGCGGCGACCGCCGCGAGGATGTCCGGGTTCTCGGCCAGTTCGAGGCGCGGCGTCCCCGCGCCCTTCTTGAGCTTGTGATCCTTCGGCGACACGACGTGGTAGTCGGCTACCGCCGCGACGCCGATGAAGATGTCCGCGCCGCTCACGCGAGCCATCACCGCGTCGTACATCTCGCGCGCCGTCGTGACGTCGACCCGAGTCACGCCGGCGGGCGTGTCGAGCTGCGTCGGACCGGCGACGACGGCGACCTCGGCGCCGGCCTCCGCCGCCGCCTGCGCAACCGCGAACCCCATCTTCCCGGAGCTCAGATTGGTGAGGCCGCGGACGGTGTCGATCGGCTCGAAGGTGGGACCGGCGGTGACCAGCACCCGCCGGCCGGCGAGCGGCTTCGGCCCGAGGGCCGCGGCGACCGCGGCGAAGATCTCCTCGGGCTCCAGCATTCGACCCATGCCGACCTCTCCGCAGGCCTGCTCGCCGGCTACCGGCCCGACGATCTCGACCCCGTCGGCGCGCAGCAGGGCCACGTTGCGCCGGGTCGCGGGGTGATCCCACATCTGCCGGTTCATGGCAGGGGCAACGAGCAGCGGACAGTCCCGGGCGAGGCACAGCGCCGCGAGCAGGTCGTCGGCGAGCCCGTGGGCGAGCCGGGCGAGGAAATTCGCGGTCGCCGGGGCGACGACGATCAGGTCGCGATCGCGCGAGAGCTCGATGTGCGACATGTTGTCGGCGATCCGCGGGTCCCACATGTCGGTGAACACCTCGCGCCCCGACAGCGCCTGCATCGTCACCGCGGTGACGAAGCGCGTCGCGCTCTCGGTCATCACGACGCGGACGTCGGCGCCCGCCCCGACCAGGCGGCGGCAGAGGACCGCCGCCTTGTAGGCGGCAATGCCGCCGGTGACCCCGAGCAGGACGCGCTTCCGAGCGAGCTGAGCGGCCGAGTCCGCCACGTCGAAGATCGAGCGATTAAGATCGCGCGATTCTACGCGAATGGGGGGGTCGCCCGTGGCGATCACCGACTGGCCGGAGGGAGAACGCCCGCGGGAGAAGCTGCTCGAGCGCGGGGCGGCCGCGCTTTCGCACGCAGAGCTCCTGGCGGTGTTCCTGCGCACCGGCGTCCGCGGCAAGAGCGCGGTCGACCTCGGCCGCGAGCTCATCGGGCGCTTCGGCTCCCTCGGGGCGCTGTTCGCGGCCGCCGACCGCGACCTCGCCGCGGTACCCGGCGTGGGCCCGGCGAAGTGCGCGCAGCTGCGCGCGGCGTTCGAGCTCGCACGGCGCGCGCTCGAGTTCCAGGCCCGGGAAGCCGAGACGCTCGGCTCGCCGCACGCGGTACGGCGCTATCTCCGCTATACCCTCGCCGAGCGCGCGCACGAGGTCTTCGCCGCGGTCTGGCTCGACTCGCAGCACCGCGTGCTCGAGTTCCAGGAGCTGTTCGCCGGAACGCTCACCCAGACGAGCGTCTATCCGCGCGAAGTCGTCAAGCACGCCTTGGCGAGGAACGCGGCCGCGGTCATCTTCGCGCACAACCATCCCTCCGGCGTCGCCGAGCCGAGCCAGTCGGACCGAATCCTGACCGAGACGCTGAAGCGCGCGCTCGAGCTGGTCGACGTGAAGGTGCTCGACCACTTCGTGATCGGACGCGATGCCGCGACCTCGTTCGCCGAACGCGGCCTGCTCTAGCCGCCGCACGGAACGGCTTGATCGAAAAGCGTTTCCCGAGGTATCATCGGCGCCTTTCCCGCACCCGATCGAACTGGAGCACCCGATGGCACGCGTTTGCCAGGTCACCGGCAAGAAGCCGCAGACCGGCCACTACGTCTCGCACGCCAACAACAAGACCAAGCGTCGCTTCCTGCCGAACCTGCAGTCGCGCCGGTTCTGGGTGGAAGGGGAGAAGCGCTGGGTGAGCCTGCGCGTGTCGAACGCGGGCCTGCGGATCATCGACAAGAAGGGCATCGAGGCGGTGCTCGCCGACCTGCGAGCGAAGGGCGAGCTCTAGCCGCGAGCCCAGACGACCGATCACCCGACACGACGGAGCGACTTCGATGCGCGAGAAGATCAAGCTGGAATCGACTGCCGGCACCGGCCACTTCTACACCACCACCAAGAACAAGCGCACCACGCCCGAGAAGATCGAGATCAGGAAGTACGATCCCAAGGCACGCAAGCACGTCGTCTACAAGGAGACCAAGCTCAAGTAGGCGTGCTCCTCGCCAAAGAAAAACCCGCCTCGCGGCGGGTTTTTCTTTGGACGGTCGGTGCGGTCAGGCGTAGGAGCGCAGGCGCATCGAGAACTCGCGCAGCGGGCCGATGCCGCTTTCCTCGGCGCGGCGGCACCAGTCCTGCAGCTGATGAACCAGTTGCTCGCGCGAGGCGCTCGACCGGTTCCACAGTGCAACCAGTTCCTGGCGCATCGCATAGGCGGTCGCGAGCGCCTTGCTCTTCGCCAGGCTCGTCTCGAGCTGCGCGCGCTCCCCCGCGCCCAGCCTGTCGGCGTCGCCGCGGATCAGCCAGCGCCGCACTCGCCGCAGGATCGCCGCGTCGTGCGGCGCGAGCGCCTTCAGCCGGGCGAGCTCCTCGGCGTAGGTCGCCTTGAGCGACCCGGCGTACTTGGCGAGCACATCGTAGCGGTTGGCGATCACCGCCTGCAGCGTCTCGAGATCGACCACCGGCTTGGCAGGGCGGAAGCGCGGCGTCGGCGCGACCTTCTTGACCCGCGCGAGACCGAGCGCCGCCATCAGCCGGATGTACAGCCAGCCGATGTCGAACTCGTACCACTTGTTCGAGAGCTTCGCCGACGCCGCGTAGGCGTGGTGGTTGTTGTGCAGCTCCTCGCCGCCGATCAGGATGCCGATCGGCACGATGTTGGTGCTCGCGTCGGCGGTCTGCCAGTTGCGGTAGCCGAAATAGTGGCCGATGCCGTTGATCACTCCGGCCGCCCAGAAGGGGATCCAGACGATCTGCACCAGCAGGACGAGCAGCCCGGGCACGATGCCGAACAGCGCGACGTCGAGCAGGCCCATGAGCGTCAGCCCCGACAGCGTGTACTTCGAATACAGGTTGCGCTCGATCCAGTCGTCGGGGGTACCGTGGCCGTAGCGCTCGAGCGTCTCGGCGTTATGCGACTCCTTGACGTAGAGGAAGACACCGCCCCACAGCACCCGGTTGATGCCGAGGATCTGCGGGCTGTGCGGATCCTCGACGGTCTCGCAGCGCGCGTGGTGCTTGCGGTGGATCGCCGCCCACTCCCTGGTCACCATGCCAGTGGTGAGCCATAGCCAGAAGCGGAAGAAGTGCGCGACGACCGGATGCAGCTCGAGCGCGCGGTGCGCCTGGCAGCGGTGCAGAAAGATCGTGACCGCGGCGATGGTGACGTGGGTCAGGCCGAGGGCGACGAGCACGAGCCCCCACCAGGGGAGGTCGAACACGCCGCTGAAAAGCCATGCGGGGGATTCCATGGGATCGGAGAAGCGTTCCTTGTTATGGAGAGGTGTGTGGACCGGGACCGCTTCCGCACCCACGCATTCTACGGCACTTTGCGGGTGGCGACTGCCGCCGGCCCCCCTGCTAGCGGGCGTTGTGC
>Ga0308411_10000412_pt1 | contig 27813 bp, 30 predicted proteins | sample HotsprottomLayer_2_FD_203530 | JGI IMG/M metagenome (GOLD analysis project Ga0308411, IMG submission 203530) | Hot spring phototrophic mat microbial communities from Octopus Spring, Yellowstone National Park, Wyoming, United States -... | ecosystem: Environmental > Aquatic > Thermal springs >... | reverse complement strand
TTGCACCGTGTTGTGCGGCACGCTCACGAAGAAACTTATCAAAGCGTTCACGCCTGACCATGCCGACAAAGCCATGCGGCATGGACATCGTAACCAATTTGCCTTTTGGAGAGCGCACTGCCATTTGAGTTACTTTGCGCTCGACTAAATAATCAGGGATTTCAAATTCTTCAATCAGTCCGAGTGGAATTGCGCCGCCACAGGGTTTGGCGTTGCTTAAATTACGCTCAACGAGAACGGTGGAAAGTCCTTTTTTGGCGAGTTCATGTGCGGCTGATGCTCCTGCTGGTCCGCCGCCGACAACGGCAACATCAACATTCATACTTCTAACTCCTTCTTTGATGACTTCTGAAAAACATCTGAAAGAAGTTAGGGCTTTTTGCAGTGTGATACGGACGCTTTCGCCGTTATGAATGGTCGTTTTAGACGATTTCGCGCTCAATCCAATTCGGAGAGCAAGAGACGCACGAAATTCAATGCCGCTTGGGTGAACAGTTCTTTATTGCGCAGTCGGTCTTGCGAGAAGATGAAGGTTTTTGCGCGGCGAAGTCTGCCGAATTTGTCGCTGGTGCCTGCGGCAAGGCACACCATTCCGACGGGCTTTGTTTCTGTGCCGCCGGTGGGTCCTGCAATGCCCGTTGTAGCAACGGCTATATCAGCACCTGACACGCTCAAACAACCTTCCAGCATTTCAAGCGCGACTTCTTCGCTTACTGCGCCAAAGGCATCAAGCGTTTCAGGATTCACGCCCAGCACTTGAATTTTTGCTTGATTGGTATAAACCACAAAACTTTGCGAAAAATATCTCGATGCGCCTGAGATGTTCGTAATGCGATTGGCGATTTGTCCGCCCGTGCAACTTTCCGCCGTTGCTAAAACCATGTTGCGCTCCAAAAGCATTTTGCCGACCACTTCTTCAAGAAGCACATCACTTTGGGCGAAGATGTATTTCTCAATGCGCGATGCGACCGTTTTGACCATGCGTTCATGTTCGGCAAGAACGTCCTCACGATTTTTGCCGCGTGTTGTAATGCGCAAACGCACGCCCATCGTGTGTGGCAAATAGGCAAGCGTGGAGTTTGGGGTTAGAAATTCTTGTTCGTTGCCAACAAGTTCAGCAAGGTGCGATTCACCAATGCCTGCGGTCACGATGACACTGTGTTTAACGAAAGAATCTGAAAGCGGCGCAAGAAACGGAATGATGCTTTCTCTCATCATCGCGTCCATCTCGTAAGGCACGCCAGGCAAAAGAATCACCATTTTTCCTTCGTAGCCTTTAAGGTCTTTGAGAATCATACCGGGCGCAGTGCCGTGTGAATTTTGAACGACAAGACTTCCTGCAATCACTTCGGCTTGGGAACGATTGATGTCGGGCATTCTTACGCCGCGCCGTTCAAAGAGTCGCTTGCAATTTTGATACGCCGCTTCGTTCCACTCCATTCCAAGCCCGAAACATTCGGCAACTGCCACCTTTGTTACATCGTCGTGCGTTGGACCTAATCCACCTGTAATAATCACAAGTTCAACTTCGGCAAGTGCGTTACGCAGTTCGGCTTGAATCATCGCCTTCTTATCGCCTACTGAAACAATGCGCCAAACTTCAATGCCGATTGCTTCTAACTGCTGTGCAATTTCTGTTGCATTTGTATTGACCACTTGCCCGATGAGCAGTTCATCACCGATACAAAGAATTTCGGCTTTCATTTGAGCATACGGTTTATGATGATTTGCGAATGTAATACACCACGCTCGATGCCTGTTCAACATCGGCACTGGCGGCAATAGAGCCTTTTATCACTGAATTGAGCCAAAGCCTCACTCCGCCCGATTTCCCTTTCGCTTCGGCAACGATTTTTCGGATAAGAGCGCGTTGTAGTAGGAATCAAGCGGAAGCGCGTGCATATCCAAAAGTTTGAACCGATGTTGCGTAAGCAAGTTCGCAAAAACTTTCGGCGTGAAGTGATACAGGTGTCGTGGCGTATCGTAGCCATTCCAAAACTTGCCGTAGTGCCGTGCGTCCCAACTTTCAGGGTTTGGCATTGCGACTACGAGCAATCCGTTTGGCTTCAAAATGCGATGCAACTTATCGAGGTTTCGTTCAGCCTTAAAATATGCTCCAACACATGCCACATCGTAATTAAATCAAACTCGACCTTGAAATCAACTGTCAGGAGTTCGCCTTGTTTGGCGTTGAGTTCATTTTCTTCAATCGCAAATCGGACGGTTTTTTCCGACATTTCAATTCCGTATAAATCCAACTTCACATGCTTGGCGTGGCGTTTGAGTTCGGCGGAAAAATCACCTGTTGCACAGCCAATTTCCAAGGCGCGGTATCGCTCACCGGCTTGAAATTGAGCGCGCTTCAAGACTGATGTGGCTTTGTAGCGAAGCGTGATGAATCGGCGCAAGAAGGTGTAAAGTCGGTCTTGAAATGAAAGCGTTTGTTTGAGCGAGATAAACGGGTCGTACTCCATCGGCTCATAGTATCTGCCAATCGTTTCAGCCGTTGGTCGCGGATTAAGAAAAATCAAGCCTGATGACGCACCTTGAACGAGTTGCCATGTGTCGCCTGCTTGCAAGTTGAATCGGTCGGGCAAGGCAAGAAACGGCACAAGCGGCTCATGCGGGTCAATCGGTGAAGCGATGTACTCGAGTGCTTGCACGTCTTGAAAGATCGTGTCAGCCATGGGTAAGGTGTTTTCGCATTTTGTAATCGTCCATTACAAATCCGCCGCCGATGTCTTTCACGACGGCGTCTTCAATCACAAAGCCAAATCGCAAGTAAGCGCGGATAGCCTTTTCGTTGCGCTTGTTGACGAAGAGGTAAATTGAAGTGGCACGTTTTTCGTGTGCAAATTCTGCAATATGCGCTAATGCCCGTTGTCCAATGCCTTTGCCGTGCGTTTCAGGCGTGATGTAAAGTTTTGAAAGAAAAACGCAAGGCGGTTCAAAGCAATACGAAGCGTAACCAATCGGTTCATTGTTGAGCAAAAGTAGGTCGTAGCGGAGATTCGGGTCGGCAAGTTCTTGCGTGATAATTTCTTCGCCATACATTCGCTGAAGCATATACTCAATTTGCGCAACGGAAATAATGTTCGGATAGTACGCATGCCAAATGCGGTGCGCAAGGCTCTGAATGAGCGGAATATCCGCAGGCGTGGCTTGCTTAAAAGTCAAGATGTGGTTTAGAGGTGTGTTCATAGTGGATTCACTTACCAAGCTGTCCAACCGCCGTCGACAATAAGATTTGCACCTGTCATATATGCCGAAGCATCGGAAGCAAGAAACACGATTGCGCCTTTGTAGTCCGTTGGCTCTGCCATTCTGCCGAGCATGGTTTTGGCGGAGTAATTTTTGATGAAGTAATCATCTTGCGCGTTTTCAACGCCGCCAGGCGAAAGTGTATTGACGCGCACGCCTTTGTTGCCCCAATACGCCGCAAGAAATCGCGTGAAGGAAATCACGGCACCTTTGGTTGCAGGATACGCCGCCGACTTCCAAAAATTCTGTGAGCCGTCAGGCTTTTTGTAAAGTGATTGGTCAGGCGCGACAATGCCATAAGTTGACGCCACATTGATAATGCTTCCCGAGCCACGCTTCGCCATTTCTGTGCCGAGAATTTGCGAGCATAAAAAGACACCCGTAACATTCACATCGAGCGACTTCTGCCAAAGTTCGAGCGGATAGTTTTCAAACTTTGAAAGTTCTGCGGCAGCGGTTGGATTTTCAAACATATCGTTGATGGCGGCATTATTGACCAGCACATCAAGTTTGCCGAAGGCTTTGAGAATCGCATCGCGCAAGGCTTTCAGCGAGTCGACTTTTGTAATATCTGCCGCAAAGCCAAGCATCGGGCGTTGAAACTGTGATGAAAGTTCACTCGCAAATGCCACACATTTTTCTTGGTTCATATCAGTTACGACAACATTTGCGCCGGCTTCGGCAAGGGCGTAGCAATGCTGCTTGCCGATTAAGCCTACTGCACCAGTAACAACGGCAACTCTGCCTTCGAGAGAAAATTGTTTCAAAGTGTCTGTTATCATTCTTGTTGGATTTTGTTTGAAAGGCGTGCAAGTTACGAAGAAAATCGGTATGCACAGACGCGCTCAAACTTTTGGGCAAATGGCTAACTTGCTTCAAACTTAAACCGCAATGAATACATCTGAACCAAGCTTGTTTGACATTTTAGGTCCGATTATGATAGGACCATCGAGTTCGCACACAGCAGGCGCAAGCCGAATTGGGTTTATTGCGCGCCACTTGTTAGGCGAATCGCCAAAGCGGGCGGTGATTACGCTCTACAACTCGTTTGCACGCACACACAAAGGGCATGGCACAGATTGCGCCATCATTGGTGGCATTTTAGGCTTCGCACCTGACGATGAACGCATCAAAGATGCGTTTGAGATTGCGCGTTCAAAAGGACTTGAATGGCAGTTTAAGTTTCACGGTGATGCGGAGCGATTTCACTCCAACGCCGCACGTGTGAATCTTGTTGGCGAAAATCATCAGATTGAAATTGTCGGCGCATCGCTTGGCGGCGGCAGAATTAAAATCCAGGAAATCGAAGGCTTTGCAGTGGAATTTACCGCGCAACTTGATACGCTGGTTGTCATTGCCGAAGATATTCCCGGAAGCATTCAGCGCATTAGCGGCATTATTGCAGAAAGCAAGGTCAACATTGCGCAGATGTTTGTTTCGCGCAATAAAAATCAACTGCCGCCGATGGCAAGCATGGTAATAGAATTGGATAATCCATTGCCGTTATCAAGCGTGAATGCGGTTGGTGCGCTTGGGTGGGTGAAGTTTGCGCGCTTGATTGAGTCTATTCAAGAAGGAAGTTCAATGTATGAGAAGTGAGGGGAATCAGTTCAGATCTTCTTCTTGGTCGCGTTGTGCTTCAAAGGCTTGGCGGCGCCGCCACTGATTGGCTTTGGCGTAGGTCGTAACGCCGCGATAAATGCCGTAGAGAAACATCACTGCCATTAAGATATTGCGATACTCGACCGTTGCCCATTGCGGCACAAGTGCGCCAAGATAGACCATAATGCCCAGCACGAAAAACATGAGCATCACGCAGTAGCCAATAACTTCATTCGTCGTGAGTCCGAACCACATGCCACGTCGTATTTTTTTTCGTGTGCGTTTCTGTGCACGTGCCTGTTGAAAGTCTCGTAGAATCTCATCGGTTTGGCGCACGTTCAAGTCGTTCTCTTCATTCTTGTCAGACCCATTTTGAGGATAAGCACCATTGTTCATAATTTCCGTTGATTTGATTAACGAATGACATCGAATAAAAAAGCCGACACTCAACCGTGCCGGCAAAGAGGTTAGACCTAAACCTACCGTTGATTCAACTTGAAACTAAACGGCACCATCATCCAGACTTTGACAGGACGTCCATTTTGAATTGCGGGCGTATAGGTTGAATTCATCACGGCATTGATAACGGCTTCATCGAAAATATCGGTGCCTGGATTTTTAATGATTTGTGCTTTTTCGGGCTTTCCATTTTTTCCAATCAGGACTTTCACAATAACCTTCCCTTCAATTCCTGCCTTTCTTGCCATTTCAGGATAAACGGCTTGGACGCGGTTGACGAATTCGGGGTCTTTTTCTACGGCGACAAAGTCAGGCGGGTCTCCGCCATCATCAGCCGGTTCAATAGGACCACCTCCTGCACCGCCTGCAAAGCCGATATTTGGGTCAGAAAGTCCTGTGGTATCGCCTTCGCCGTAGGCTCCTTTTGCAGTTGCTTTTTTGATAAGGTCTTGGTCAGCGAAGGTTTTTTGGCGCGGGGCTTCTTCATCTCTGACTTTTTTGATTTCGCCGACATCAGGCGCAGCCGGCGGCTTGAATGATGGTGGTGGTGGCGGCGGCGGTTGGGATTGGTCCATTGGTGGCGGCGGTTGCAAATCCGAGATAGAAAGTTGTCGCGGCTTAACCGTTACAATCTCATCATCTGACGCAGTCAAAAGTTGCTTTATCCAACCGTAACTTAAATAGACAAGAAAAATACTGATGAAAATCGCAAGCGAATAGCCGATACCTTTCGCCATGAACACATGGTATTGTCGGCGCAGCACAAGATTACCATATGTCAAGTGGCGTAATCTGTCCGTGTCCAGATAATCTGTTTTGACAAAGCCGTCTTTATGTTCTGACGGTGCATCAACGATTTCTTTTTCTTCTACCATCTTTTTTCTCCTTTGGTTGAGGTTGAGGTTGAGGTTGTGCACCACCCGCAAGCATTTGTGTAATTTCTTCTCGGTCAGCGTCTGTGAAATCCGCAATACTAAATCGTTTGATTGGCGGATTCGCAATGTTAAGCTCATCAATAATATCGACAAGGTTTCGATATCGAGCGTTCTTATCCAATTTCAAAACCAATACCATCACATCTTCGCCGACTTCTTGGCGTATGCGTTCACGATTACCTCTGAGCATTTTACGGAATTTGTCACTGATTGCGAATTTTGTTCCGTCATCTGTGTCGTAAAGTTCAATCGGTTCAGGGGGTTTAAATCCAATGTTCCAATAGGTTTTATCGCCTTCCATCACACGCACGGTAAGCACATTAGATTCAGCGACTTCTACTTGTGTTTGGTCGTTCTTTTCAGCAGGTAGATTGATTTCCATCGTTTTCGGTTTTGAAAACGTGGTTGTGAGCATAAAAAAGGTTAAAAGCAAAAACGCTACATCAACCATTGGGGTCATGTCGAGGCGGAAGCCTAAGCGTTTTCGAACTTTCTTACCCTTTTTAGATTGCTTCGGCTCTGGTGAACCAACGGCGGCCATGTTATTATTAGTTAGAGTTGTTTTAATCTGCTGTTCCGCCTTCGAGCCCTGTAATCAGGTTGAAGGTCGGCATATTCGTTTTCTTAAAGGTTTTCATCACAAAGTCGACCATCTCATAGCTCGAGTTGATGTCGGCTTTGATGACAGGACGAAGTTTTGGGTTCGCAAAGCGAGCGGCAATAATCATTTTTTCAAGGTTATCTTTATTGACTGGAAAAGCATCGCTAAGTTTAAACTTGCGAAGCGAATCTTCAATCGCTGGAAAGTTTGCCGCTTGAAGTTGTTTGCGAATCGTGCTTTCAAAGATACGCTCACGTGCAGGTTGAGAATCTACGCCTAAAAAGAGTTCATTGTTCTTGCCAATTTGCACCATCAAGATATCGGTGTCTGGGAGTGGCACGGTTGCGTTTGATGACGGCAAATCAATCGGTGTTGGTTCTGGCGGTCGAAATTGTGTGGTCAGCATAAAAAACGTGAGGAGCAAAAAGGCAACATCGACCATCGGCGTCATGTCGAGGTTATATCCAACACGTTTCGTTTTAATCTTGGGCATTGGTTAAACCGAGAGTTTGAGGTTTATAAAGTGTTAATTACACGCTAACTTTTTCGCTTTGTGTAGACAGCGTTTGTACGATATAGAACGCCGCTTCATCAATCATGTGCGTGAAGCTGTCGATGCGTGTCGTGAAGTAATTGTATGCGACAATCGCAACGATACCGCCAAAGATACCGCCTGCGGTGTTGTAAAGTGCTTCAGAAATCCCGCGCGAAAGTCCGACTGCGTCTGGCGCACCGCCTGTTGCAAGGGCTGAAAAGGCACGAATCATACCAATCGTGGTGCCCAGCAATCCAACCATTGTAGAAATAGACGCAATCGTTGAAAGGGCAACTAAGTTGCGTTCCAAAAGTGGCATTTCCATTTGAGTTGCTTCTTCCATTGCCTTTTGTAGACTACTGGTTTTCTTGTCAGGGTCAGTTACATTTTTAGCAATTAACTCTTTGTGCTTTTCCAGCCCTGCCCGAATCACAACTGCCAAAGAACTTTGATGTTGGTCGCATTTCTCAATCGCGCTATCAATCCGACCTGTTTCAATCTCTTCTTTGACACTCTTAACAAAATCCGTCAGGGTTGATGTGCCTGCGGCTTTCTTTAATGCAATCGACCGTTCAATGATATAAGCAAACACCATGATAATTAGGGTAATCAATACAGCAACAAGTGGACCACCTTCATACATCGCATGCCATACTGACTCTTTGGGCTGATTACCCATGTAAAGAAAATAAAACGCGAATGAGACGCTGGCGGCAACCGTGATAAGAACCGCTGTGAATGCACTTTGCTTCATAACCTAGAATGATTTTTGTTGTTTGTGGTTAATAGAAAACTGTTGATGATTGAACTGAACCGTTGATATACCTTGCACGTGCAACACGCAACGCTTTGGAGATACGGCTTGAAGTATAAGAAAAATTCTAATAAAGAAAAACGCTTGTCATGTCATCATAGCGGACAATGTAAGCGTCGTGAAGTCAAAGCGAAACGCGCTTCACACAGAAACAAAGAATTTGTTTTCTAAAAGTAAGACATGTTTCGGAAACAACGCCGTTAAATTTTTTTAACTTATCAAAAATATAGCATTGCCGTTTTGGTAAGGCACAAATGCAAAAATGTTCTGTATTTTAGCCATTCATCAGCAACTTTCACCATGCAATCTCTTTTGCTTCTTTCTGCTGACGAAGCGCAAACAACGCTATTCAGCACAATGCTTACCAATTCAGGGCAATTCAAGGTGGTTTCTGCACCGAACTGGGAACAAGGGTATCAAATGCTCCTTGCGAATACGGGGCAATTCAACGGCGCAGTTGTCAACTATACCGAATCTCTAAGTGGACTTGCACACTTTTTCAATCGTGTAGCTCGGCTGTCAACTCACATTCCAATTGTTTTGCTGTGTGAGCGCGGAAATGAAGAGTTGATTATCTCTTCAATGAAGAACGGCATAAAGGATTGTCTTCTCAAAGATGAACTGACCGAAGCACAGTTGGTTAGAACAATTTTACAGGTTATAGAAGTCCATAAGTTTGAACTGATGAACATACAGTTTCAGAAGCAACTTGAAGAGCGCGCGCATCACGACTTCTTAACAGGGCTTTTGAATCGGCATCGTTTCACCGAACTTTACGAATACGAGATTTCCAGTGCGCAACGCTACAAACGGCCGCTTTCTGTTGCGATGATTGACCTTGATGACTTCAAGCATATCAATGATGTTTTCGGGCATAAAGTCGGTGATGACGCCTTGATTGCGCTGAGCAAGTTGCTCAAATCTCAACTGCGCTCCGTCGATTTAATCGGGCGTTTTGGCGGCGATGAATTTGTTGTCGCCCTACCTGAAACCGATTTCTCACAAGCCCAAATCACATTCAAACGCATTCGTGAAGCACTGACCACATTCAATCAGTCTCAACAACTTCCGTGCGAACTTGCGGTCAGCATTGGCATCAGCAGTAGTGATTCAGGATACGAAGGTTTAATAGAACGCGCTGATGCGGCAATGTATAAGAGCAAGAGCGTGCAGAAAAATCAACTGAAACCGCCACTCCCGCCACAGTCAGAAGGTCAAAGCGTCTGATTTGAAATTCCAAAGAAACCCCGTATATTTGTAGCTCTTTTTCAGAAAACTCGCGCAAAATTTCCGAATGAAATCTGAAATGAAGGCTCTTATAGAAATTTCCGACAAGCAGTTTCTCGTCAGTGCTGGCGACACTATCTTCGTGCCTACTCAAAAGGCAACCGAAGGCGAAACACTGACATATAGCAAAGTTCTTTTAACCACAGACGGCACAACGGCAACCCTTTCGCCCAAAGTCACCGTAACCGCAAAAGTGCTTGCGCATGTCAAAGGCGAAAAGGTCTTGGTGTTCAAGAAAAAGCGTCGTAAACGCTATCGCCGCACCAAAGGGCACCGTCAAGGATACACGCAACTTGAAATTCTTTCCGTTGCCTAAATTTTAATCACACAACTTTCAAGGAGATTTAATCATGGCACATAAAAAGGGCGCAGGCTCAACTAAAAACGGGCGCGATAGCAATCCAAAGTATCTGGGCGTGAAGGTTTTTGGCGGCGAAATGGTAACCGCAGGCTCCATCATCGTGCGTCAACGCGGCACTGTCTATCTTCCAGGGAAAAATGCAGGGTTAGGCAGAGACCATACGATTTTTGCCCTCAAAGATGGCAAAGTGGTCTTCAAAACAGGTAAGAACAACAAAAAGTCCGTTCATATTGAACCTACACTTTGAGCACAATTTCAAGTCAACCTGAAAGCCCGTTCTGAAACGGGCTTTTCTGTTTTCAAGCGCAGGCTGTAAATTTCGGTAAAGTACATTTCTGCCCTTCCAATCGCTATGCAATCATTATCGGTAAATCCTATCAAAACACGATTAACACTATGGATTTTTCCAACTACGCCATTGATGGGTTTTATGATGAAATGTTTGATGAACGCGGAAACACGCGTGCGGCGTATCAGCGGTTGCATCAACGCTTATCCGAACTTAGCAAAGAAGAACTTTTACGTCGGCAATACGCCGCCGAACGATACCTTTTTTCGTTAGGGATTACGTTCAGTGTGTATAGCGATGAAACCAACATTGAGCGGATTTTTCCTTTCGATATCATTCCGCGCATTATTGAGGCAAGCGAGTGGCGTATAATTGAGGCAGGATTGAAACAACGCATCGAAGCCTTGAATCTTTTTCTCAACGACGTGTATCACGAGCGGCAAATCATCAAGGATAAAATCATTCCCAGTTACATTGTGGATTCAAGCAAAGGGTATTTATCCGCTTGTATGGGATTGAACCCGCCGAAAAATGTGTGGTGCCACATCACCGGAACAGATTTGGTGCGCAGTAGCGATGGCAAGTTTTATGTTTTAGAAGATAACTTACGCTGTCCTTCAGGCGTTTCATATTTGCTTGCCAACCGCGAAGTTATGAAGCGAACATTTCCTGAAGTCTTTGAGCAGAGTGGCATTTACCCTGTCGCCGATTACCCACAACATTTGTTTGAAACACTGCAATCGGTTGCAAATCGTCAAAATCCGAAGGTAGCCGTTTTGACGCCGGGCATCTACAATTCAGCCTACTACGAGCACGCGTTTTTGGCACAACAGATGAGTGTTGAGTTGGTGGTCGGCACTGACCTTGTTGTCAAAGATGATGTGGTGTATATGCGCACCACAAAAGGCTTGGAACGCGTTGATGTGATTTATCGCCGCATTGATGATGTTTTTTTAGACCCGACCGTATTCCGCCCTGATTCACTACTTGGAGTTCCCGGAATTTTTAACGCCTACAAAAAAGGCAACGTAACGCTGGTTAACGCTCCTGGCACAGGCGTCGCCGATGACAAAGTTGTATATGCTTTCGTGCCGAAAATGATTAAGTATTACTTAGACCAAGAGCCAATTCTGCCGAATGTGCCAACATATGTTTGCTCTGAAGAAAGCGACCGAAAGTATGTGTTGGAAAACCTTGATAAACTTGTCGTTAAAGCGGCAAATGAATCCGGCGGTTATGGAATGTTGATTGGACCGCACGCTACACAAGAAGAACGTGAAAAGTTCAAAACCTTGATTGAGCAACATCCTCGAAACTACATTGCCCAGCCGACACTTGCGCTCTCTCGAATCCCATCGATTGTTGAAGGCGGTGCGATTGAAGGACGGCATGTCGACGTGCGCCCTTATATTCTCTACGGCGAAAAAATTTATGTGCTTCCTGGCGGATTGACGCGCGTTGCGCTCAAAAAAGGCTCACTTGTTGTTAACTCTTCGCAAGGTGGCGGAAGCAAAGATACTTGGGTGCTTTACTAATTGATGTGGGGTGAGCATAACAATCCAACAACCTGACTAACAAGAAGTGAGTAACGCACAGACTTTTTCGCTACTCACTTCTCATTTTTACAACGATGCAGGTAGGAGTTCTTTCAAAACTTTCTGAACCACGCCGCCATCGGCTTTGCCTTTGAGTTCCTTCATGGCTGTTCCCATGACCTTGCCCATTTCTTTTTGCGTAGTTGCGCCAACTTCGCTGATGATGCGTTTTAGGACATCTTTAATTTCTTCTTCTGAAAGTTGTTTGGGTAGGAACTCTTGAATGATGGCGAGTTCGGTTTTTTCTTTTTCTGCCATTTCTGTGCGACCTGCTTTGGTGAACTCTTCAATCGAGTCTTTGCGACGTTTTACCATTGCAGTTAGAACTTCGATTTCTTCTTCGGGGGTCAGGTCGCCGCGTTGAGAGCGTTTTTCGGCAGTTTCTTTCTCGATGATGTATTTTTTGATGTCGCGCACGGTTTCAAGGCGCAACTTGTCGCCGCTCTTCATTGCGGCTTTGATTTCTTCGTTGATTCGTTCTTTGAGTGTCATTTCAAATCAAGGTTTGATTTAAGGCGCAAAGTTACGGCTTTTTATGCTGACATGAGACGCCTCAAAATCAATTCCTCAATCCTCAACCCACAATCCTCTCAATAGGTCTTGCGCTTTTCATACCACGCTCGAACTTTCTCAACAAGTTCGGGAAACGGGTGCGCCAGTTCTTGAACTGATGCACGAAACCCTGTGAGATTATTTTCTTGACGACGAATGTTTTTCGCAGGTGATTGCTTGTAGAGTTCGGCACGAGCGGCGGCAAGTCCAACAATGCCCTTTAAGGCTTCATCAGAAAAAGGACGAATCACGTAGCGAAACACACTGCCCTCATTCACCAATCGCTTCGCTAACTCGGAATCTCGAACATCGCTTACAAGAATTGAGACGACATCAGGGTCAGCCGTTTTCAAGATGGTCAAAAATTCGGCTTCATCGATGTATGTGCCTTTGAGCGATTCAATCACCAATACTGAAATAGACTTTGAGGCTAAAATTTCAAAGGCTTCTTCAGCAGTCGTTGCAGTTTCAACTTCATACTGGCGGTCAAGAAGAAATTTTGTGCGTGATAGTCGTTCAGTGTTGGCATCAATCAAAAGCAGGTGCGGGAGTGGCGGAAGCACGGCAAAGTTGCTATACATTTCTGCACGCACTTGCACATTTTTTTCAGCCACTAATTTCTTGTGCAGTTTGTATGCAAGATTCACTGTTTCGGAAAGTTTGGCGGCTTGCCAAGGCTTGTTGACATATCGGAAAATTTCGCCGTCGTTGATGGAGCGAATGGTATCATCAATGTCGGAGTAGCCTGTCAGCAAGATGCGAATCGTGTCGGGGCGAAGTATTTTGGCTTGTGCTAAAAACTCATGTCCAAGCATTTCAGGCATGCGTTGGTCGCTAATAATGACACCAACATCGTGCTTGGAAAGCAGTTCTAATCCTTTTTTTCCGCTGTTAGCAGTCAAAACTTCGTAATCATCGTCGAATAAGTGGCGCAGTGAATTGAGCATCATCGGCTCATCGTCGACAAATAAAAGGGCTGGTTCAGGCATTGTTGAAGTGAGTTATTGGTTAAAAAATTTGCTGTTTCTCTTACAAAATTAAGACTGATAAAGTTTTCGGCTTAATTATTTAGGAGAAGAGGGTATCAAAGTAAAACTAATTGAAGATAGAATTTTCTTGCAAAACAAAAAAGCCCGTTTTGTTTAACGGGCTGTGGCTTAGAGTCCGAAATGATTATCCGCCGATGTATTCTTTAAGCACGTTGCTATACGGCGAGTTACGCAAGCGGCGAATGGCTTTTTCTTTAATTTGCCGAACACGCTCGCGAGTGAGTTTGAACTTTTCGCCGATTTCTTCAAGCGTGAGTGGATTTTCCATGCCGATTCCAAAGTAGGAGCGAATGACGTCGGCTTCGCGCGAAGTGAGCGCAGAAAGTGAGCGTTCAACTTCGATACGAAGCGACTCTTGCATCAAACTATGGTCAGGTCGCTGTGAATCGTTTTGAAGCACATCAAGCAAGCGATTGTCATCGCCTTGTGCAAACGGTGCATCAACGGAAATGTGTCTGCCTGCGATTTTAAGCGTATCGGTTACTTCCGACGAGTTCATGTCCAAGACCTGTGCGAGTTCTTCGGTGCTGGGGTCGCGTTCATATTCTTGCTCTAATTGCGAAAACGCCTTGCCAATTTTGTTGAGCGTGCCGACACGGTTCAGTGGCAAGCGCACAATACGCGACTGCTCTGCAAGGGCTTGCAAAATAGATTGACGAATCCACCACACTGCGTAGGAAATGAACTTGAAGCCACGCGTTTCATCGAAGCGTTTGGCGGCTTTGATAAGTCCGAGATTCCCCTCGTTGATTAAATCGCCAAGCGAAAGCCCTTGATTTTGATACTGCTTCGCCACTGAAACGACAAAGCGCAAGTTCGCCTTGATAAGTTTTTCTAAGGCACGGCGACCTTCTTTGTATTCTTTTGAGTCAATCGGCTTGCCTTCGCCGCGTTTGATTTTACGCGTCAGTTCAATTTCATCTTGCGCAGAGAGCAATTCAAATTTGCCGATTTCTTGCAAGTAGCGGTCAAGCGACGCGCTTTCACGATTGGTAATTTGCCTGCTGATTTTCAGTTGGCGCATAGTGTTCCTTTCAAAAAATGAAGTGACTAAATGAATGACTTAAAAAGATTCAGAGCGAACTCTGAATGCGTTTAAACTGTTTCAGACCCTGCGTTAATGCTGATGCTGTCAATGATTCCAACAATCGTGGCGTCCGTTGGCACGAGTTTTAGGTTTTTGCGAATTTTAATCGGAATAGCGGCTTCCGAAGATGTAACATACATAACGGTTTCGCCTACTCCTGCACCAATCGCATCAATCGCAACAAGAGGCTTTCCGACCGAAGTCCCATGAGCATTAAGTGGCTGAACAAGTTGCAGTTTCTCGCCCACAAGTGCATGATGCTTTTGAGTTGCCCAAACCGTGCCAATGACTTTTCCGATATACACGTTGGAATACGATAAGGTTAATCTGCCACATCGAGTTTATCGACAATCGCCATGATAACTGCGTCGACAGGTTTGTTTTTAGTTATCTCGGTCATTCTTGCCGAACTGCCTGTGGCTATCAAGACAACTTCACCGACGCCTGCGCCGACAGAGTCTACGGCAACAAGAAATCCATCTTTTGCTTGTAAATCCAAGCCAACGGGTCGCACAATTTGGAGTTTCATGCCGACAAGTCCTTCATCTTTGCGTGTTGCCCAAATCGTGCCAATAACTTTTCCAAGCGTCATAGTTGAGCGTCAGATTTAGTGATGGAGAAACATATCTCACGGTTATCAAAATTTCAAAAGACTTTTACGCAATTTCCGCCTGAATTTTGTGCGTGTTGTAGGGCTTTTTCTGCGCCTTCAATCCAGAGGTCAAGGTCAGCGTGTTCGTGGCGCAATCTTGCCAACCCAATGCTGACTGTTGCTAAAATTGTGCGGAATTGGTCACCCGTTTCAAACGGAAAATTGATGATTTGTTCGCGCACTCTTTCTGCCCAAAAACGTGCATTTATTTCACTGATACCAATCAGGCACACGCCGAAGCGCATTTTACCGATGCGAGCCACGAGGTCATAATTGCGTGTATTAGCGGCAATCATACGCGCCGTTGCTTGCATGAGGTTTGCAAGTGCTATTGCACTTTGATTGCTTCTGGCTTCTATGCCTTTTTGGTCATCAAATTCAATCAGAAGCAACACAGTCTCCGACCGCTCGCGCGTGGCACGATTCGTTTCATATCGCAATCGTTCAAAAAAGGCTTTTGCAGAAAGTAATCCTGTTTCTTCGTCAAATGGCGAAACTTGCTTGATGCGGTCTTTGAGCAAAAAATTGTTAAGCGAAATTGAGAGTGCATTGACAAAGAAGCGTGCTTTCTGCGCACTCTCTTGACTGAAAAAGTGTTTTTGAGCCGATTCCAATGTTACAACTCCTGCAATGAAATCGCCAAGTTTAATCGGCATGATGAGCATTGAGCCTTGTGCAGGCGCAACACCTTCTTGCGTTTCTTCGGCAAAAAAGCGTGGCATGCCGTTAAGCGTGGAAAGGTCATCAATAATGCCCGAATTGCCGTGTATAACGGCTTGTCCGACGGCAGAGTGTTCCAAATCAACTGATGCGCCTTCGGCAACATATGTGCTTTTTGTGCGCACATTGCGGATTCTCAACTCTGAACGCGAGTTAATAAGCGAAAGCGCAAGATGGTCAAAATCAATCACGCTTTGAATCGCATTGCAAAATGCCTGAATGTGCGGTTCAAGATGCGCTTCCTTGTAAAGCGAATGGATAAAGGCAATCGCAGGCTCAACAAAACGAATAGACTCCAAATGCCCTGATTTAACTGCGTAGTTGTCGATAAGCGTAGCACAAATTTTTCCGAATCGATTTAAAAGTTTGACATGCTCCTGCCGAAAGGCATCTTTCTGCAAACTATCGGCAAACAACACAGCGTAAATATGTTCACGATGAAACACAGGCACGCCCATGAAGGATTTAACGCCTAATGGCGCGCTGTAATAGCGAAGAAGTTTTGGCTCATCTTCCGCGCTGATTTCCGTGTAAAGTTGCCCGTTTCTTGCAAGCACAACTTGCGTCACCGCGTCGCTACCGAAAGCAAGCCATTTTTCAGTCGTGAAACGTTCGGTCGTGATGTCTTTATGAGCAAGGTAAATTTTTTTCTTGTTCGTGCTTACCCATGCAAAACAAACCGTATGCGTATGATGAACTGATGCTTTGATGGTTGCAAGAATTTCGCAAATGAGTGTGCCTAATTCTTCTTCAACGCTCAACGGCGTTTCGTGAGATGGAACTGAATTAGGCTCTGCAAAAGGCTCAAGTTCAATTTTAATAGTTTGAGAAGCGGCTTTTTCAGGCTTGTATTTACGAACATTGATGACTCCTTCGCTCACATTCATTGAAGCGGTATAATTGCCTTGCGTTTCCAACGTCAAACTGCCGTTTGAATGTTATGGGAAGCGTTTTCTCAAAAAGGCACAAATATATCCTTTTTTCTTGCAAGGCTCAAACTTTCGGCGAAGCACTTGTCTTTTGCCTTGCGGAGGCTCAACAATCACAACGGCTTTCTGGCTATCTTTGTGTAACTTCGCTTTGTGTAAGAAGTTCAATTTGTGCGTTGTTATGAATTGAGTTGATTTCACAAAAAACTATGACCGAACCACAATTTTTACACGAGTGTCATTTGCACTTGCCGCTCTGGAAGTGTTTGGAGATGGGCTGTAAGGCGCGATATGATGAGATTCAACGGCGTATCAACGAAAGTGAACTTTCGCCCGAAGGCAAAGAAACCAAAGAAGTGCTTGAAGCCTTGTATTTGCTTAGCACGTATTTTCCTGACAATCCTGTGTTTGATTGCACGGAAACAATGCCTGCCACACATGAGCCGCCGACCCATTTTCAACGCATTTAACTTCACTCCAAGAATATGCCTGAACTTGTTGAACAGGGAAGTAAATCGCTTTCCACACTTGACCTGAACTCGCTTTTAGAGACAAGCAAAGTGCTGACAGCGACAACCGATGTTGACCAAATGCTGTCGCATGTTTTGCGGACGGTAATGGGCAAGTATGTGCTTTCGCGCGCTGCGATTGGTATTATTGAGCGGCACGGGGAGCGTGAGCATTATACGCTTGTGAAGTCTCGTGGACTAATAAACGCGCCAAAGCAGTTCGAGAATTTAACGGCGTTTATGGTATCGCAGGGTTTTGAGCAATGCGTGCCGCTGGTTTCGCAGATGCGCCGAATCGGCTGTTTGCTGTTAGGAAAAAAACTGACCGCCGCGCCTTACACCCATGCCGAATTAGCCTTCCTTGAATCGCTTGCCGCACTAACCGCCAGCGCACTTGAAAATGCTTTTACGCTTCAAGAAATCAAGCAACTGAATCGCAACCTTGACCAAACGGTTCAAAAACTTAAAACGCTTTTTGAACTGACAAACTCCTACACGGTTGGGCTTTCGCGCGATGAAATCCTCAAAATTTTCTCGCACTCTGTTTCAGGACAAATGCTGATTCGCTCCTATATGGTCGTTTTGCTTGGAGAAAGCGGAAAGCCGATTACCGAACTTTCGATTGGCGTTGAAATGCAGAATCTCTCGCAAGGTCAGCAGTTTCAACACGAGTTGGAAAAAGTGGTTCAAGTGGAAAAGCCCACACGAGTCATGAACGATGCGTATCCTTCGCTCTATCTGGTGGGCTTACGCTACATTGTGCCGATGCGCAACAACGACAAAACGATTGGCGCATTTTTGAGTGGCGAGCGTGTAACGAAGCAACCGTTTTCTGAAACAGATTTAGAGTTCATCTCATTGGCGGCGGCACAGGCGGCAAATGCGTTGGAGCAAGCACGGCTCTTCAAAGAAACTTTGGAAGTGCAAGCCATGGAAAAAGAGTTGCAGGTTGCCAAAGAAATTCAAGCCGCACTCTTGCCAAAAGCACTTCCAAACATTCAGGGCGTTGAGCTTGCGGCACAAAACATTCCCACCAAGCAAGTCGGCGGCGATTACTACGACGTGATGATGCTTGATGAACAACACCTCTTTTTGGGTATTGCTGACGTTACAGGCAAAGGCACACCCGCCGCACTTCTGATGGCAAATTTACAAGCCTCAATTAAAGCCTACATGACTGCGTTCAATCCTGAAACCTTTGACCTCTCCAAAGTTGTCGGGAAAATCAATAACCTGATTTATGAAAATACCCCTGCTGATAAGTTCATCACCTTTTTTTGTGGGATTCTTAACCTTCAGACGCGCACGCTTCTTTCGGTCAATGCAGGGCATAACCCGCCGCTTTTGCTCAAAAAATCAGGCGAAGTCAGAACGCTGACAAAAGGCGGCGTGATTTTGGGCGTGATTTCAACCCTTGTGCCTTACGAAGTCGAATCCACACCTCTTGAGAGCGGCGACATACTCCTGCTCTTCACTGACGGCGTAACAGAAGCCATGAACACCGCACGCGAAGAATTTGGCGAAGCACGACTCATTGCACTTCTAAAAGCACATGCCGATAAATCCGCTTCGAAGATTATTGAACACATCGTAGAGCAAACAAGCCACTTTCAACCTGCAGGAGAACAGCACGATGACATCACACTTGTTTGCATCAAACTAACTAACTAATGAAAAAATCAACACTTAAGGTTTCGTTGTGCTAAATTTTGTTTTCATTTGCTTAGGACTTACGCAAAAAGGTTAAAAGTCAGTAGATTTCAAGAAAACGAAGACACAAGATGACCCGACTGGATTGCGGACAACTTCTGCTCTCCTCGCAGGTCAATGACACCTTGACCTACTTCGCCCACCATTCTCAAACATACACCCACGATGTTCTCAACCGCTACCTGCGTTAAGACCGCATGACGCCCGCTTTCGTATGGAACAATGCGAATCGTTTGGTCTGTGATGACAGCAAATCCATCAGCCTCTCGGACAACTGCGTTGGAGCGATGCCGAAGCCAAACATGGCAAGCGCGTGCATCTGCACGAGTTTCCGAAAGAGTTCTACTTGAGCCTGTTCGGCTTGCCGCTTTCTACCGAGCACACGGCGTATGTCGTAACGAATGTGACGATTCAACTGACCACGACCGATGCACAACCAGCGTGCGCTGTGCGTTGGAACATTGAGCAGGCACACCGAGAACTAAAACAGACGACGGGCATTGAACGCTGCCAATGTCGCTCCGAAACTCACTTTCACTCTTGCGTAAGTCCTATGGTTTGTTTGGTCAAAGAGAACTTGGGCACGGTAAAGTTGATGCGGCGGTGGCGCACTGGAAACTACAAAAAAGGCAACCGAGCGCAAGTTCTCCGTTGCCGGCAGTTGCAAAACCACCCACTGCGCATTGAGGCGCGAGCAAACCAACCACAGCACATATAAAAGCAGAACACGGCACATCTCGGTTTGATTTAGTAATTGAACTCAACGCCGATGTTGAAACTGCGTCCGGGGGCGCGATAGAGTTCCAGCTCTTCATACTGCGTGTTCATTAGGTTCATCACCATACCGACAGCGGCGAATCGGTTATCAAAGAACTGCCAACGAAATCCCGCGTTCATCACGAAGAAGTTTCCGGGGTAATCAATGCCTTCCGAATTGGCGGCAATACGCACTGCGTTGATTCGGCTAACATAACGTCCGCTGTAATTCAACCTCAACCCTGACAGAAATTCGGGTGCGCGCAAAGAGCCAATCGCAAGATTTTCAAAGGCAAGTTCGGCACGGAACGAGAGATTGTGTTCAGGTCGATACGGCAACCAATTTTTATACTTTGCGGGATTTCTATTTCCGCCAAGCACATTATCAGGCATTGAGCCAATCGCACGCATCCAGTTGTAATTGACCTGCACCTGCAACTGCTCAAAGGGTTGCGAGGTAATGGTGGTTTCTATGCCGCGAATGTTCGCACTCGCCACATTGAAAAATTGAAACACGCTTGATGAAATATCCAACACGTTTGCATTCCGATTGATGTTCGTTGATTCAATCAGGTTTGAATAGTGATTGATGTATCCTGCAATATCAATCGTGAAGTAGCGCGAGAAACTTTTGTAGAGACCGATTTCGTAGCTGGTGAGCCGCTCGGCATCGAGTGCGGCATTAGGGTTGCCCAAGAAAAATCCTGCTTGTGTAATGAATCGCTCGCCGATAGATGGCGCACGGAAACTTCTTCCAATCGACGCACGCACCGAAAATTCTTCGTTGAACATATAGTTTATTGCCACTCTTGGACTGAGTTGCCAGAGCGATTTTGTGATAATGTCTTCTGTTCGCGTTTCAATTCTGCCTTCTTGAATGTTGACAAGTTGATCAATGTAGGTGACTTGGTCTTGATTGACCCTGTTCCAGTCTAATCGAATTCCTGCGGTTACTCTGAACTTCTCGGTGAGCGCGATTTCATCTTGGGCAAAGACACCGAGATTGAAATCCGATGTAGTTGTGTAAATAGTTGAGCGTACGTCGTTAAGGTTGAACTCAACGCCTGTGGTAAGTTTGTGTTTATCGCGCATCCAGTAGAGTGATGTTCGTCCGCCGTAGCGTCGTGCATCGGAATCATTGAAGGTGGTGGGGTCATCGGGATTGTAGGGTCGGCGAATGACGCGCCCAAAGGCATACCTTTGAAAATTTCCCAAATACCTACCTTGCGCATCAAACTGTTGGAATTCAGGCTTTTCATTCGGGTAATACTTGATGATAAATGTCGTGCGGTTGAAGAACAACTTTGTCTCCCAACTTGCTGACGCATTGAGCATGTTCATGTAGGTGATTCCCAAGAGTTGATTTGTGGTTACTTTTTGGTCATCGCCTAAAAAGAACTGCCCTAAAATTTGATTGCCGTTTGCATCGCGCAAAGGTTCACCGTTGCTCTTAAAGACAGGACCGGGCGGCGTGCCAAGTGCATTGGCACGATTCGACCATTGATACGCAATGCCTCCTTCCGACCAATTTCCGATACCTGTCAGTTGCAGATATTGTGTTTCGCTAAGGTTATATCGCAAGGTTAATTTTATATCGTCTGTGTTGATATTTCCTGCTTCTCGGTAGCCTTCATCACGATTGCGTAAGTAAGTGAAGTTGTAAGAGAGATTTCCCACTTGGTCTCCAATCATCAACGTGCTTGAAGAAAACGTAGGTCGGTTGATACCTGGAAACGGATTCACGTCGGCGGGTGGGTTATCATAAAATCCATTCAAAATGCGGGCTTTGATAGTTAAGTCAGATGGCAACAGGCTGATGGCATTGATGACGCCGCCCATAGCCGCAGAGCCGTAGAGAGAAGATGACGCGCCTTTGACGACTTCCAGCCGCGAGAGATTGGTGGCAGTAACGGCTTGCCAATCAACCGAGCCTGCATCGGCAGAGTTCATTGGAAATCCATCGTAGAGCATCATGATGCGTGTGCTTAGACCACCGCCTGTAAAGCCTTGTGAGCCGCGAATTTGCAAGTTCGATGCGCCCAAGCCGCCAGAGCGCGTTACATCAACGCCTGGAATCGTTTCAAGCACACGGTCAAGCGACGGAATGGCTTGCGCCGCAATTTGCTCCGCCGACACTATGCTTGTCGTAACAGGCAGTTCGACTAAGTTTTGTTCATAGCGCGTAGCAGATACCACCACTTCCTCTCCACTTACGCCTGTTGCAACAAGATGAATATCCAATGTTACAACTTGACCTGCGCGTATTTCCACTTGGCGAAATCTCGGTTTATAGCCGACTGCCGAAATTTTGACTTCATACACTCCTGCGGGAATTGACGACAGTTCAAACCGCCCCACTTCATCGGCTCTCGTGCCGAGTTTGGTATTGCTGAGCATTATCGTTGCACCGACAATCGCTTCATTTTTTTCTGAATCTCGAACGACACCTTTCAAGCGTCCGACTTTATCGTCATCAGCACTGCTAGCTTGAATGCCAAGTGCAATGAGAAAGGCAAGAATGACAACGCGTTTCATAGTAAAGGTCTCCCTGAAAAAGGGTTGGGAAAATGTGGTACTTCTTATCTGTAAAGAGCGAAACAGGGCGAATCACGTCTCTGCGATTCGCCCTCTCTCGTGATGTTGTTAAGGTGCAATCGTTGCGTTCCACACGCCTTGACGATTGGTGTTATCCATCGTCATGCTGTTTTGTTGGGTGACTGGGTGGCGGAATTCAGCAAGCGTGGCAAGGGTTTCAAATCCACCGGGCACGCTTGTATTCACTCTGAACCGATAAATTTTCACATTCCGATAAGTTCCCAGTGGAAGGTTTCGAGCATATGTTACCGAATTACCTGATGCTGGTTTTCCAAGAATGATGAAAATGGCGGGCGGTCCGGGCGGTGCGCCTTCACGCTCTCCCATGATGGCGAGGAACTCTGTTCCATTTGCCCATGATTGCGGGTCCGACAGGGGCGGCAGGCCAGTTGGCAGTGCCTGTCGTTGATGTAACTGTTCCTGAAAGGGTTGCCGTGCCTGCCCGTCCTGACTGCATTAAGGTTTCAGCAACTTTGATTTCAACTTGTGTAGTCACGGTTGCGCGTGTGCTGTTGCGCAAATCGGCAACCTTTTCGCCAGGCAAAATGTTGTGCGGCTTGCCCTGTGTAGAACGGATTGACATATGTGGGATAGACGCCGTAGATGTCTTTGGGCAGTGAAGCAATGACTGCTCCATTTCCGTCGCGCCCAATTTCAGAGGTGAAGGTGTAGACACCGTTTTGGAGCGCACTGAACTCAATACCTGGTGCATTGCCGAGTCTAGGAATTGCAGATACAGGACCAACACGCGGTCGAAGCGTCGCAGGGTCAAGCGGCACAAAGGCAATTTTTATTCTGCCCGGAAATGCCGCACTGGTATCCATCGTATTTGGCCACTGTGCCGCATTCGTAAGTGGCTGACCGTTGTAGGTGAAAGTAATTGTGCCCTCAATGACATTTTTTTCTTGCGGACCTGTGTTTTTGTCGTCTGAACAGCCTGCAACTGAGAGCACCGTTACAAACATGAGAGCAACAAATAGCCCTCTTAAAAATGATTTGTTCATAGTTTTACTCCTTTCAAAAGGTTGTTTGCGTTTTGAAATGTTATTCTCCTAAAAAGAACAGATAAAAACTTGTGGCGATGCTTGCGCGATGCGTTGTTATGCATTCGCTTCAACAACTTTTGGACAATTTTTTGGAATAACAACTCTGCGGCACCTGCGCCTGCCTTCCAAGAACAGTTGTTCATTTTTCTTCTTGGAAAGTCTCACAGCAGGGCGAGTAGGTGAGACTTAAATCAACAGCGGTCTATTTTCAGAGGCGAGCTTGAGTGGAAGCCTGTGCCGCACGCGCTCTTGAAATTGATGCACAAATGCGGATAAGCGATTTTCAAAAAGCCGTACGGCACAGATGAAATGTTCTTTTTCAATAGCGCGTCCTTTCTCAATGGCGCGTCGTGAAGCCTTGAAAACTTCTGACACCGCCGCACGCGTGGCAGTTGCTGTCTTTACCTGCTTTTGATGTTGATGATTCAGAACATTGGCAGCATGTGGCGGTGCAGAAGCGCATGTCGTAAATAGTTCAATGCTATTGCGCAAAGTTTTACCCTTTGCTTTTGACTTAGCAGAAACAACATCTTTCGTAATCGCACTTCCAGAAACCGTTGAAATCATCACGAAAATATAGACCTCAACGAGTCTCCAGAGCTTCTTGCCTACGGATTGTATGTTGTTGTCTACAACTTGCATTTACGAGATGCTTAACCTGTTGCAAAACAGTATCGCAAAACTTCACGATAACTGACGCAAAGTTACGGCGTGTATGAGGGGCAAGCAATCTCTTTTTTCTTGTCTAAACTGATTTTTTCAAGTTTTTAAGTGCTGATTTTTTAATCACTTAAAAGAAAAACCGACTATTGCGTTCATTTTTGGTGGCTTTAACCTACCCATCACTTACAGAAAGGGGTTTGAGCCAGTCTTCAACGAAACACATATTGAGGTTTCATTTTGGTAGCATGTGCAGGGGAAGTTCATTAGAGTTCGGCTTGAATCATTTTTCCAAACTCCAACTTTTCGAAAATTTCTCTTGCGGTTTTTCGTCGTTCGGGGTCGTAGAGACGAATCTCGTCTAATCCTTTTTCAATGTTGCTTGCCTTAAAGTAGCCGATGATGCTATGGTTTTCATCGCGCACTTGGATGTAATCAGGCACAACACCATTACCTTTGGTTTTGAGAAGATAGACTTTCATGCGTTGCGTTACTTCTTTTGCTTACTTCATGTTGTGATAGACCGCTTGCACGTCATCATCATCTTCTAATGCCTCAATCAGTTCGGTTACTTCCTTTTCTTGTGCTTCTGAAAGTTCGGTGGTTGTCGTCGGAATGTATTGCAAGGCAGAAAGTTGCACTTCGATTTTTTGCTCTTCCAAGTGTTTTTGCATAGTTGCAAAGTCGCTGAATGATGTATAAACCAGCACATCGTCTTCTTCGACAACGAAGTCTTCGGCACCGTAGTCAATGAGTTCAAGTTCTAATTCTTCAAGATTTCTTCCTGCGGGATTGATTTTGAAGACGCCTTTGCGTTCGAACATAAACGAGACTGAGCCGTTTGCGCCAAGTGAGCCGCCGTGGCGATTGAAGTGCATACGCACATTGGCAACAGTTCGCGTGGGGTTATCGGTTGCCGCTTCCACAATTAGCGCAACGCCGTGTGGCGCATAGCCTTCATAGACCAGCTCCTGAAAATCTGCTTCTTCTTTTGATGAGGCTCGCTTGATGGCGTTCTCGACACGGTCTTTGGGCATATTGACACTTTTTGCGTTTTGAATTGCTCGCCGCAAGCGTGGGTTATTTTCAGGGTCAGGTCCTCCAAGTTTTACTGCTATTGCAATTTCACGACCGATTTTCGTAAATGCTTTGGACATTTTCGCCCAACGCGCAAACATTTTCTCTTTTCGCTTCTCAAAAATGCGTCCCATGTTGTTTGAGCAAATTTTAGGTTGATGATTTTTTCAGAAAGCCTTGTTTGATTGCGTTATCAACTTGCATTGCGCCGTAAATGACTGCGAAAGCAAAACTGCCCGTCAAATAAGGGATATACGGCACGGCTAAAAATCCGGGAAGCGTGTTGAAGAGCATTCCCGCCCACAGAGCCATTTCCATCTGCCACTTCAGCCCGTAGCGCAACGCACAAAACAGCCCAGTGTTCATGAAGAGCATGAGGTAAAAGCCAATCACGCCTGCTTTTGCCGATACGGTTCGCACCACGAAGAGCGGATTTTTTTTCACAATCGCGAAGACTTCATCTCTCAAAATGCGCTCATAGTCATCGTTGAGTAAAACAACCGTTGGCGAAATTTCTTTTGCCTTGTCGTAAGCAATCTGGTCTTGATAGCGAATGCCATAATCATTTTCCAAAAATCCAAACCCAATATAGACGCTGTGCCAAAACGGGTGTGCTTGTGGCGGCACAACATAGTTTGGTTGCTGTTGGCTCAAATAGGCATTTCGTTCAACAAATCGTGCTTTGAAAAATAACCATATTGATAAAATCCCTATAACAATGATAATCAGACTTATCCATTTCTCCCTCATCTGCCATTGCTTTTTGAGAAAAAACAAGATGCTGAATGTCAGCACGATTGCCGTTGCCGAGTGTGCGCGTATTGAGTGCCCAAGCATGATGACCATACCAAATAGAAAAAACAAAATCCAATGTTTCATGCTCGGCTCTGAATTAGATTTTGAAAATTGAATCACATACGGAACTATCGCTACAGCAAGGGCTGGGGAAAGGGCGTAAATGTCGCCCGATAAATACACTGTAATGAAGAGTGGGGCAAACATTACCGCATAAAACAGTCTTGCGCCATGCGTTTCAAGCATGCGCATCATCCCGATAAATCCAATTGTGAAGGTGGGAATAATCATGAGAAAGAAAAATAAATCCCAAGCAGATGCCGGCGAGAGATGAAAGAGCGTTGCAAGTTTTGGGACAAGATAAAATATGCCAACATCATCATATGAAGCAGTTGGAATTAGGCTATCGCCACGCACAGAAACGAGTGCCACACCTGTACGCTCAAAGCCTACGACTGCTTCTGTGACTTCCTGAAATCGAATGGGCATCAACTTCGTTAGAGGCTGTTGGGCAACTCGACTTGAATCAACTGTAACTTCAAAGAGCACTGACATTTATTAACTTGTTTTTGATACGAGCAGATTGAACAGTTAAATGGAAAAAATTGATAGCAAATCGCGTTGCCATAATGGGTAGTTATAGGGTTACTTATCCATTGAGCCTTGTTCTCTGCATATGTTGCCGATGTAAATCCAATCTCCCCAGATATTTTCGCACACATAATTTTTTATGCCCATTAAGTTAATGAGGGTGGCCTTGATTGGAAAAAAGTTAATATGCTCATCGAGCGTGTAGTAGTAGTATTTCTGACACGGAACAACCACAATCAACTGTCGTTTTGCAATTCGTTTGAGTTCTGAGACGGCTTTGTTTAGATTCCGAATGTGCTCGAGTGTGTGATGGCAGGTTACAATATCAAACGATTTATCGGCAAAAGGAAGGTTTTCTATGTTTGCTCTGTGATAGGTTCCACCTACTATCTCGACATGATTTAGTAAATCACACGCGTGGGTATCAAACTTCTTCAATGCCGCAACTTTGTTGGCAAAATAACCGCCTCCGCAGCCTATATCTATCAAAGAGTTAGCCTCTGGGTCTAAAGATTGCATGATGAATTCGATGCTCCTTTCGCTTAGGTCTGTTTTGCGGTCGCGTGCCAAAGAATCCATTTCTTGATAAAACTTTGCAAACTCTTCATCAGTCCAATCATAGACGAGTGATTTCAGGTTCATGATTTTGTCAATGTTTTTGCCCTTGAACCAGATGTAAAATAGCGGATACATGAAGAACTTGTTGTCCCGAATAATAGGTGGGATACATTCATCGAGTATGAAACGTATCACATTGGTCAGACTACGATTCATAGTTCGAGACTGTTTTAAGCATCTCTTTTGGTTGTTTTTCAGCCTTGCCGCTGGCGTTAATCCTTTGTTTTATGGCAAATAGCCCGAAGAGCATTTTTACAGAGTCTTTAATTGGCGAAACCCGCGAGTTTGGCGAGTTTACCCATGTTACGCCAATAGGACTTACGCAAGAGCGAAAGTGAGTTTGGGATTTTTGAGTTGTTGTTTGAGATACTCATCGAGCAGTCCTCGTTTGAGCTGATAGACAGTGGTTTTGGCTTGGTGGGCTAAGGCGGTAAGCCGAACCCAGACCAAGATGGCACACCCGATATGGTTGCGTTGCATACGCTCGTTGCGGCATTGGCAGCGTTCAATGCCCGTCGTTTGTTTGAGTTCTCGGTGAGCTTGCTCAATGTTCCAACGCACGGCGCACGCTTGTTGTGCGTCGGTCGTGGTCAGTTGAGTCGTCGCATTCGTGACGACATACTCCGTGCGCTCGGTAGAAAGCGGCAGGCGGAACAAGCTCAAATAAAACCCTTTCGGAAACTGGTGCAGATGCACGCGCTTGCCCTCTTGGGCTTCGGCATCGCTCC
>Ga0308411_10000405_pt1 | contig 27987 bp, 25 predicted proteins | sample HotsprottomLayer_2_FD_203530 | JGI IMG/M metagenome (GOLD analysis project Ga0308411, IMG submission 203530) | Hot spring phototrophic mat microbial communities from Octopus Spring, Yellowstone National Park, Wyoming, United States -... | ecosystem: Environmental > Aquatic > Thermal springs >... | reverse complement strand
CTTTGTCAATAAACTTTGAAATTGAAAAAGAAATATCTAAATACTTATTTAAGCCAGTTATATCATATAACATAAGAAATGCTTCAAAACAATAGGGGGTAACCGTGGCAAATGGTGTATTTTTTTTCCAAAATCCATTATTGCTTTGCCAATCAAATGGATATCCCCAGCAATAACCCGAAAATCCCTCTATACTAGTTTTAAGCAAATAATCAGAAATATCAATAGCCTTTGATAAATATTCCTCTTTTGAAGTCAATAAATATAGATTCAAATAACCCATCAAAATATGTGCATCAGCAATCGAGTATTTTTTTTTATTTATAATAACTTTTCTAATTTGTGGGAAATAAATATCTAATAACAAAATTGGAAAAATTAAAGGTATACTCAATAATTTATTTTTGTAATATATTTCCCTTGCAAAAATTCCAAATCTAGTGCCCCAAAAATCATACGGATCATAACTACTTGTCCCATTCTTTTCAATATAATCTAAAAAGTTTTTCACAATAACTTTCAAATGATCAAAATTTTCATTCATATTTTTCTTAACGCAAAACCTACAGATGTAAGTCTATGATATTTCCCATAATCTTCAAAACCTTCCCCATACCCATAAGCGAAATAAAAATCTGGAGGTACAAAAAACGCATCCTCATCTTTAAGAATTTCTTCTCTAGTGGGGATATTCGAATTAACTATTGGTTCCATTCCTAATTTAATTAGATATTCTATATCTTCTTTGTAATACCAGCCTTCATTCCCCCAACCAAATTTGTTAGCAAATAAAACATTTTTATTTAGAATAGTATCATAAGTACAAATCAAAATACCATTTTTCTTTAATACCCTGTACATTTCTCTTAAACATTGTAAATGAAAATCAGGATTTTCTTTATGTTCAATTACTACATGTTCCATAACGGATATACAAGTAACCGCATCGATTGTATTATTACCCAAGGGAATTGATTCCATTCCGCCATTAATAAATTCTATTTTATCAGAGTATTTTTTTACATATTTACTTGGAAGTCCATATCCAACATTTTTTGAATCATTATTAACAAAATAATCTAATCCCATAGCCTTGTAACCTTGTTTATTAAGGATCAGTGGGAAACCATTTATACCACAACCGCAGTCAAGGACTTTTGAATTAGATTTTATATTTTGCCTTAATATTTCCAAAACCCAAGGATATTCCCATGCTCTGGTTCCCATTCTAAAACATTCAGTAGGTAAGTTTACTACATTTTTATAATGAGTAGACTTTAGAGGACCTTTATTTAATATTATTCTGAGTAAATCAATAATCTTTTGTTTTAATGATAATCTGTGTTCACTTGGAAATTTGTCAAGAGGCCAAATTCCTCTTTGTTGATATTCAATCATTTTTGATATTTTGGCGTATTCTATCACTATTAAATCCTTGAATTTATTCTTTCATTTTTGACAAATAATATGTGCGAAATGTGGTTCAATTTCACCTACATCAATTAGAAATTTTTCTGTCTCTATCAAAAAATTTAATATTTTTCTATGATTAATGTTATTGATATCAAAATTCCTGATAAACTTTGGGTCTATACAATCCTTTAACAAAGAACCATTATAGTATCTTATATCCACATTTTTGAAAAATTTTTTTATACTACTAATTATCTTGGAAGAGTTAATACATTCAGAAGGATCAACTAATCTAAAATAATATGGATCGTTGTCATAAACTTTACCAAACCTGAATTTTTTTCTTTGTCTTATTTGCTTTTCTTTTATTTTACGATAAATATGGTATAATTTTTTCGAAGTATTTGACAAATTATAATTTATTTGAAAATCATCTAAAGATAGTATGGAATTTCTGAATGTTAGAATACCTAAAATCTCCCAAATAACTCTTCTAAATTTCGGTCTTCTGAAAAATGACGGTGTGAAAGAATCTTCAGTTCTATGTTTTAATTCTTCTGGAATTAAATGAATAACAGAATTAATTATCTCAAGATGCCTGTTTGATAATTGTTGTTGATTTGGTCCTACATATTCATTGCAAATAAAGAATCCACCAATATTTAAAGAGCCGAAAATTTTTTCTATAATAGTCTCAATATTCTTAATGTGATGAAGTGAACCATTAGCCCAAATAAGATCAAATTTTTGATTTTCCCAGTCAAAATCCTCTGCATCAGAAACGATATATTGTATGTTTTTTATATCATTTTTTTCAGCTAATTCTTTAGCGATTTTTATGGATCCTTGACTTATATCAAAGCCTACACATTCTTTAAAGACTCCATTAAAAAAACACAACCTCTCTAAAAATCCCTGCCCACATCCAATAGATAACATCTTACTAAAGGGTAGATGTTCCTTTAAAATTTCTTCTATTGTCCATAAATTAATATCTGCATTGTTTGTAGAGTCCCACAAATCTATATTTTTCCCACTAATTAGACTGAAAAAATATTTTTTTATTGGAAGGAAATTAAAAATGTTTAATGCTTCATCTGGTGAGAATGAGCTCCAATGTTTATCAATTTTTGAAACTAATTCTGATTTCATAAATTAATTATAAAATTTTATAGTAAAATTTTTCCAATTTTTTGGACTGGATAGACCAATCAAAATAATCTTCTGCAAGATTACGATAGTATACATAAGAATCAATTAACCTATCTTTATTATAATATATTTCAATAATTTTCTCTTTTATGCTTTCAGTTTTATATTCAACAAAAATAAAAGTAATATTGTATTTCTCGCATAAATATTTTATTTCTCCAATTTTATTTGCTAGTAATGGTCTACCAGCAGCTAAATAATCCCCAAATTTTTGAGGCCATCGGGCATAATTAATTAAATTATCTTTCTGAAGCAGTAAGAAAATGTCAGCGCAACTAATAACCTCACTAAAAATTTCATAGTTTACCCAACCAAATTCTTTTAACTCTTCACCTAAATTATATTTTAACTTTTTATTATTAGATAATTTTTTGCCTGTAGTAAACCAATTTATTTTGTATTCTCTTTTCAAGTCATTTATAGCTAATAAAAAAGGTTCAATATATTCTAATTCATCATCATTCATTCCAATATATCCAAATGTCAAATAATCTAATGGTAAATTGTATTTATCTCTTAACTTCGTATTTGGATAAAATTTTATACCTTTAACATCAGAACCACCTTGCAAAATTAATATTTTCTGTTCGTCAATTCCTAATTTTTTTGCTCTTTCCTTGGTAAAATGGGAAAGAGCAATCACCCCATCAGCAATTTTTTTATTATGTTTTTCAGCCCAAGTATCGTAATTGCCAAGTGTTAGCTTATACCACCAGGGCATTTCGTCATAAACCCCTCCCTTACCAAAATAATCCCACCATTCAGAAACATACTTAGATTTATGAAAAAATCTATTCACAACACAGGGCAATCCCGATGAAGGACGATGACCACTATCAGAATGAACTATATCATATTTCTTAAAAAGCACATAAAATATTTTCAAAATAATATTTAAAATTCCGATTCCACCTTTACGAAAAGATTTGGGTACAATATCAGGAAAAGATATAACTAATACCTTATCAATTATTTCCTTTCTAAATGGAAACTTAAATTCACCATATTGGCTTGTTAAAAAAGTTACACTATGTCCAAGCTCAGCTAATCCTCTAGCAAGGAAAAAACTACGCCCCCACCCGTCACCTTTTTTAATTCCATAATGAGAAAATAATATTCTTAATTTTTTATTTTCCAATTAAATACCTCGTATAGCGTCTGAAAAAACCACCAATAATTCTTAATAAATCAATTATGAAATAAATTAAATAGTTACTACCATATTTAAATTTAGAATAATTAAACAAAGATTTCAAATGATTTGCAGACTTAAGATTAAAAAAACTTTTTATAAAATTTCTAATTGATGGTTTTGAAGTTGCAGTGCCCATGCCCGATAATTCTTGATGAGATAAAATTTTTGCATCATAAGAAATAAACACTCTAAAACCACTTCTCCTTGCTCGTAAAATAAATTCACAATCAGCGTGGTAATGTGGTAATTTTTCTTGATTATAAAGACCAATCTTTTTGAAAACTTTAACAGGGATCAAAACTCCCTTACCAGATAATGTTTCAACTTCAACAATACCCTGTCGGTTATTTAATAGTTCTCCAAATGCATTCAGTCTATATAAAAGTTTCTTAAAAAATATTTTTTTCTGTTTATGAACAAAAGCAGATGGTTCAATTTTATTTGGTTCGTTGTAAAATAAATTAACAGCACCTACTATACAATTATGATTCTCTTTTAAAAATTCAATTAATTTCATCAATGTATCATTCAGTAACTCTGTATCATTATTCAGAGTAAAAATAAAATCATTTTCATCAGCAGTCTTTAAAGCTTCTTTAACACACATATTAGTTCCACCCGTCCACCAAAAATTACCATCACCTTTAACGACTATAACATTGGGATATTTTTCTGCAAGTATTTTTGAAGTACCATCGGTAGAATTATCATCGCAAATAATAATTTTATAATCTTTGTAATTTTGCTTTTCTATGCTTTCAATACATTTAAGAGTATATTCAATTCTATTATGAACAGGGATGCAGATATAAATCATTTTTTTATCATTTCCACTGCAGGATTACCGATATATATTTTGTTTGATTTAAGATTTTTTGTTACAACTGCACCAGCACCGACGATTACATTATCAGATATTTCAATATTTGGTAATATTGTTGAGTTAGAACCAATATAGCAGTTTTTTCCTATTTTAACATTGCCAAGCACAACAGCATTTGGAGCAATAGTAGTAAAATCACCGACAACCGAATTATGCATAATATTACAATAAGTATTCAATTTTACAAATTTTCCAATTTCAACTTCAGCAGAAACATTTACAGCATACTGAATAATTGTGCCTTCGTCTATGATTGCTGATTTTGATATGTTTGATGAAACTGAAATCAAAGTAGAAAACTTAAAACCTTTATTTACATAATAAGAATATAATTTTTGTCTTAATTGCGGTTTATCAGGAGTGATTACTAATGGAATTTTTTTTAACTCCTTATCAAGTTCATCTACCTGATTATCGCTACACAATATTTTATAATTTCTATAAAAACCAGTTTTACTATTATCAATTAATCCAATAATTTCGTATCCTGACTCTTCTGCTAACTCAATAACCTCGTGGAATGCACCAACAATTATAATCTTTTTGCTCAATTAATATAGTCCTTAATTTTATTCACGATAAATTTGATTTGTTCTTTTTTCAATTTTGAATACATAGGTAAAGTAATTAAGTTACCGGTTACAAAATCTGTGATTGGTAAGATTATAGAAAATTTTTCATAAATAGAAAAATTATGCACAGCTGGATAATGTACACTTGTTTGAATACCTGCCTCGGATAGTTTTTTTCTTATTTCAGCTCTTTTTTCCTCATTAGAATTTTTCAGGATAATTGGGAAAATATAATTAGAAGAAAACTCATTATAACTCTTAAATGGAATTATTATTTCATCTATTTTCGATAATTCATCAACATACCATTTTCTAACTATCAATCTTTTTTCCAAATCTTCTCGCAATTTATCTAATTGAACTATACCAATAGATGCTCTAATATCATCCATTCTATAATTATATCCCAAATCTATCACATCATAATCTGTAGAATGACCTTTCGCTCTCTCATAAGATAAAGATGTCATACCATGTGAACGCAATAGCTTTGCTCTTTCATACATATTTTGATCATTTGTAACCAACATTCCACCTTCACCGGTACTTATATTTTTATTAGCAAAGAAACTAAAGCAACCTACATCACCAATTGTTCCTAACTTTTTTCCTTTATACTCAGCAAGTGGCGCATGTGAAGCATCTTCAATTACTCTTAGATTAAATTCTTTAGCAATTTTCATAATCTCATCCATATGACAAGAAAATCCACCATAATGCATCACTACGATCGCTTTTGTTTTATTTGTAATTTTCTTTCTTATATCCTCTGGGTCAATTGTTAAATCCTCATAACCTACAACATCGGCAAAAACAGGGAATGCATTTACATATCTAATAGCATTAACAGTTGCAACAAATGTTAAAGATGGGCAAATAACTTCATCACCTTCCTTGATATCAGATAATATCATTGCTAAATGTAATGCAACGGTGCAATTTGATACAGCAACTGCATATTTTACTCTAAGAAGCTCCGCAAATTTATTTTCAAATTCGATAGTTTTTGGACCAGTTGATATCCATTTGCTTCTTATAGTTTCTAAAACAGCTTTTTCTTCAGCTTCATCGAAATTTAAGTCAAAAAGTGGAATTGTATAATTCATACTTATGTTTCTTTTATTTTTATATGTTATAAATGAAATGTTTATATTTAGATAAATTGTTTGGACCTTTAAACCAATTAATTGTATCTAACAATCCTTCTTCTAAATTAAATTTTTGCTTCCAGTTTGTTAAACTCAAAATCTTTTTATTAGAACCAAATAATCTTCTAACTTCACTTTTTTCAGGTCTAATTCTCACATCTTCTGTTTCAATTTCACATTCTCTACCTATTAATTTAAATATTTTCTTTGCTAAATCGCCAATGGAAATTTCAGATTGAGTTGCAATATTTATTACTTCACCTATAGTTTTATCACTATTAAATATTTCTATAAACCCGTTTACGGTATCCTTAACATAAACCAAATCTCTCGTCGGAGTAATATCACCAAGTTTTAATTTTTTCTCGCCTGACAAAACTTGAGTAATAATAGTAGGTATCACTGCCCTAGCTGATTGCCTCGGTCCATAAGTATTAAATGGCCTCACTATTGTAATTGGTAAATTGAACGATAAGAAGAATGCTTCGGCTATTTTATCGGCCCCAATTTTTGAGGCACTGTAAGGTGATTGACCGTGTAGAGGATGATCCTCAGTTATTGGAACAAATTTAGCAGTACCATAGACTTCTGATGTGGATGTAATTAAAATCCTCTCTATTTTAAGTTTTTTACTTGCTTCTAAAATATTTAGCGTACCTTTGATATTTGTGTCAATATAACTTGCTGGGGAATGATAACTAAAAGGTATACTAATTAAAGCAGCTAAATGAAATACTGCTTTAACATCCTTCATACTTTCATAAACACCATTAGGGTCTCTAATATCTCCAGAAAAAATTTCAATGCTTTTTTTTATTTCATTATTAAAAGTATCAATCCATCCCCAAGAATTAAAGGAGTTATAATGTACAAAAGCCTTAACATCGTACCCCAATTCAACAAGTTTTTCTACTAAATGACTTCCTATAAATCCTCCAGCACCTGTAACTAAGATTTTTTTCATTTAATTTTCCTTCATTAAATGTTTATTATAAAATTCCTGTGCTTTTTCATAATCATCTATTCTACCAATATCAAGCCAATATTCTTTTAATTCATATTTTATTATCTTTTCTTTTTCTTTAAGAATTTTTAATATTAATTTATCCATACCAAAATATTCAGGTTTATCAGGAAAATAATTAAATATTTCGGGCTTCATAATATAAATACCTGCAAGGATATACATTACAATATTAGGTTTTTCCTCTATACCAGTTACAATATCTCCATCAAAAAATATATTACCAAAAGCAAAAGGGGTTATTTCTTCCTTTATTGCTATTGTTAATAGTGCGTCTTTTGAAATTGCAAAATCATAAAACTTTTTAAAATCAATTAAGCTTAAGATATCGCCATTCATTACTAAAAATGGCTCTTTTAATTCATTTTTTAAAAGTAGCAACGGACCAGCAGTTCCTAAAGGAAATTCTTCCTTACTAAATTTTAATTGAACTCCATACCGGGATCCGTCACCAAAAAAATTTTCAATGTAATCAGATTTATAATTTGTCGCCAAAAAAATCTGGTTAAAACCTGCATCTCTAAGTCTTTCAATTTGTATTTCAAGTACAGATTTCTCACCAATTGGCAAAAGGGGTTTTGGGATTATTTCTGTAAAAGGTTTTAGCCTCGTTCCTAAACCACCTGCTAAAATTACTGCCTTCAACTTTTTTCTCCTAATAATTCATTATAAATCTTTATTAGTTTATCAACTACAATAGTTGGATAAAAATTGTTTTTAGAAAATATTTTACCGTTCTCCCCCATTTTTTTTCTTAAATCTGAGTTATCTAATAATAAATTACAACATTCTGCTAAACCTTCGATGTCTCCTTTTTCAACTAATAAACCTCTTTCATTATTACCTAACATCCACGGTAAAGCGTCTATTTTATAAGCGACAACTGGTATACCCATTGCAAGGCTCTCAGCAACAGATCGGGGACCTGTATCCATATATGTTGGGAATAAAAATATTTTAGAAAGACTCATTTGTCTTAATACTTCCTCGTGAGAGATTAAATATCCACCGAAAAAAATGTTATCCTCTAAACCGTAATCTTTTACTTTTTGCTTTAAGAAATTTAAATAATTTTGTGATGAATATCCTCCGATAAGATTAACTTTTATATCTTTCTTTTTGCTCTTAATAATTCTTATTGCTTCTATAATATCTTCGACACCTTTTCTCTTAATTAAAAAACCTGCAAAAGAAATATCAAATTTTTTATCAGTTTGTTCAATATTAAAAGCTAACGGTGAAATAGGATATGATAGATAAAATATTCGAGCATTCTTATTTTCTTTCTTAATTATATAATCAAATAAAGGTATATTTAAAATAAAATACTTTTGTTTTCTAAATACTTCTTTCTCAAAGAACAATTGTTTTTTAATCCAAGCTGATTTATCTTGCTTGAATAGTGAATGTATCAATCCTTGTATCCAAGTTATTTTCAATCCCTTATATTCATTCAATGTATATGAAAAAACATCTTCTGTACCGTGAGCAATTACAATATCAAAATTTTCATTTTCAAGTATCTTCAAAATTTTCTTTCTTATTATAAAATAATTTGTAAATACATCAAATCTAAAATAATTAGGATAACCTTTATTTAAAATTGGAACTCCGCTTTTGATTATATAGTATTTTATGTTATTATCTTCTAACTTAATTGTTTTTTTAATATAAGGAGATACAGTAATTATATACAAATTAAAATTAGATCTATTCTTAAATTCATCAATTAAATATTTGATCCAAGTTGTAGGATGGAAATTTTTTTTATTTAGATCCAATTTTAATTTGTTATTTAAATAAATCAAAGAATAATTACATAAAAAAGCTATTTTCATTTCAAAAACCTGAAATATCTTTTTTAATTGTATTAACAACAGAATTTGCTAAACCTAACCAAATCCAAAAAATCATAAAATAGCCAGCATCACTTAAAATAGTAGCCTTTATTTGATTTATCAGAAAAAATAAGATTAAAAAAGTAAAACCATAAACAAGGGGCATTAAATAATGTTTGTTTTTACTGTGTAAAAGTTGGATATCTATTAACCTATAAAATGTTACAAGAATAATAAGTAAAAAGACTATCCCTCCACTATACCCAAAAACCATAGGTAAAGATAAATACAAACTATGCGGATCAAAAAACTCAGTTAATTCCGTACCAAACCAAGCAATTTGATTTCCTTTGATATTACTCCAACCATAACCCAAAAACCAGTTTTCCCTAACAAGTCTGAACAATGTGTATTCAAAAGTAGCCTGCCTATTTATATCCCTACCATGAGTAATTGAATCCCAAGTAAAAATTCTACTAAAATCTACCTCACGTATTCTATCTAAAAAAAATGAAAATTCTAATAATGGACTTATTAAAATAAAAATCAAAGTAATTGAAGTGAAAAAAACAAAATATTTTGAAATTTTAAATATTTTATATCTATTAAGAATAAAGAAGTATAATAAACTAAATGGAATAAAAAATATTGTAAGGAAAAAATTGGAACGCATCTGACATAATATGAAAATAACAACTACTGATATAAATGATATAAAATACCAATAAGATTTTATTTCAAAAATGTTTTTAAATTTTGAAATATATATTGTAAATAACAAGATAAAAGACAACATAGCATACTCAGCCGAGGCATGATAATTCATAGTCGTCCCGACTCTAACCGCACCTAAATATGAATCCATTGCGCCAAAAAGTATTGACTTAGAATATATTAAGTTCAATCTCATGTTTAAGCCTACCAAGGCCATATAAACAAGTAATACTATATTTGTAATAATGAATAACTTTACAATTCGTGGACTTAAATAAATTTTTGAGCTAATAGTAAAAACAAACAAATACCCTAAGAAGCCAAGAATAGCAAACAAATTTGGTAATCCCGGTTTATTTACTGTAATCCAACCAATTATATTAAAAAACAGTAACAAAAAGGTTAGAATTTGTAAGTATTTTTTATTTTCTAACAAATAATTATTGTCCCTTAAGTAATTATAACCTAAAAGTAAACAAAAAAAAGAAATAATATTAAATGCACCACCTTGATTAATTCCAATATCAAAATGACTGAAAATATAAATAATTAATATAAATGTTATAATATCACCATTTTTAATGTAAAACCAATATATTATACCTGTTATTAATAGTATCCCTAAGACCTGATTTAGCAACCCTGGCATTATTGTAGGCATTAAAAAATGTGAAAATATTGCAATTAAAAATATTGAAAACCAAAAACTTTTTTTAAATTCTACATTTTTTCCTAATGAAAGAGCATTATTATACATAAAGCATCTTTATTATTTATTATTGTCTTTAATTTTCTTTAATAATTTCAAGAATGAATCATTTATAATATTCCAAGAATAACATTCTTTTGCCAATCTAATTGCATTCAAGGACATTTTCTCTCTAAGCTCCTTATCTGTCCTTAAAATCTCAATTTTTTCACACAAACTTTTTAAGTCATTTCTTTCAACAAGAAAACCATTATTATATTTAACTCTATGCACCGCAGCTGGAATTTTTTCTACAATTATGGGCAATCCAGATGCTAAAGCCTCTATATGACTTATTGTTATATTTAATGGAAAAACAGCAATATCAGAAGCATTATAAAATTCATTCAATTCAATTTTATTACAAAAAGGAATAAAAACTACATTGTTATTTAATCTATAATTATGTATCATTTTTTTAATATTCGCTAAATAATTTTTACTTCCAGTGCCTATTATTAACAAATAAATAGAATTATTACTTAAATTTTTCAAAGCCTCAATTAATAAGTGTACCCCTTTATATTCCTCTATTTTACCACTATAACAGATTACAAAGTCAGATTCCTTTAAATTTAATTTTTCCCTAACTCTCATTCTTAAATTATAATCCTTATGAAACACATTTGTATCAACTCCCAATGGTATAAATTCAATCTTTTCTTTGGGTAGATTTTGTTTTATTAAATAATTTACTGATTCTTCTGTCACACCTACAAAAAAAATATTATTTTTTTTACTTAAATAATAAGACTTAAGTATTTTTATGATTTGATATAGGAAATCTTTAAATAAATTATAATTCATATGATGATAATTAACAAAATGAGAATCAATTATAATTGGAACAATATTAAGATAAGATTGCAACCCTAATATACCATGCTCATAACCATGACAAATTATAGCATCAGGTTTTTCATTTTTTAAAGTCTCCCTTAAACCTTTCAGGTATAAAATAAAATTTGGTCTTGATTTTAAGGGCAACCTAATAATTTTAATATTTTCCTCATAAAAAACCCCAGTTCCAATATATCTATCACCCAAGATATCTTTATATGTTTCGTCATAATTAGGAAAATTAAAATGATAATCACTTGTAATTACAACAACCTCGTGACCCTGCTTTATTTGTTTCCTTACAAGAGCTAAATCTTGATATTCAATGATAGTGTTAAAATGAGCACAAATATGAACAATTTTCATTTTATTTATCCTCAAAAAATGTTTCTAACCAAATAGAAGCACATAAAAATCTCCAAAAAACATTACTAAAATTCTCATTATTCATCAAAAAATTATTGAATTTTTTTTCAAAAAATTCGTAGTTAAAAATTTCTTTAAATTTTCTTTCAAATAATAATTGCAGCATTTTATCCTTTAAGCTGTTTCTAAACCATAAAGGTTCAGCGGTAATAAATCCAAATTTTTTATGTCTATTAAATATTTCATTAGGCAATAGATTTTTCAGTGCATTTCTATATACATATTTAGTTATACCATTTCTTACTTTTTGTTCGTTTGGCAAACTTACAGTATATTCAACAAGTCTGTAGTCTAAAAATGGTAATCTTGTTTCAATTGAAAAAGCCATAGATAATCTATCGACTGTCATTAAAATACCTGGCAAAGGTTGAGAATTGATAGATTTATAAACATATTTATCAAATGAAGAAACTATTGAATTTTCCTTTTCTAAAACATTGAATTGAGAAAATTTTTTAGCATAATTATAAAAATCAATATTAAGTTCATCTTTCCTTTTGTATGATTTAATTGAAAAATCATTTAACCATACATTTTTTAGAATATTCTTCAAGGTTTCAATAATCATTTTTTTATAATTAAAATTTTGCAATTTATTGAAACCAATTAAATTTTCTAAAAAACTCACTATTTTAAGATTTAATAAATCATCTGATAAAATATTTTCATAGGGGAAATATCCACCTAAAAGTTCATCAGCTCCTTGACCATCAAGGGTAACTTTAACACTATTTTCTTTAATTAGTTTCATAAGCGTCCAAACTGCAAACATACTGGTACTTAAAAACGGTTCTTCGTGATGCCAAACTAATTTATTGACATCTTTTATTAAATCTTCAGATTTTGGAATTGTAAAAAATGATTTAGGTTTAATTTGTTCAATTACTTTCTTTGCATAAAATGTTTCATCATATTTTTCATTTTCTGAACCTACTGTGAAAGTATATTGCATATCATTTACTTGACAATCATTAAAAATTTTATTAACAACTACTGCAACACCTGAAGAATCCAAACCTCCTGATAATGCAGTTCCAACCTTTACATCACTTCTCAATCTTAATTTACAAGAGTCATAAAATAATTGAAAATACTTATCGGCGTATTCTTGATCGCTTAAGCCTAAAATTTTATAATTGAATTCAAATTTATACCAATTTTTAACCAATAAATTTTCCAAGTCGTTAAAATTAATTATTAAGTAATTTCCTCCTCTCAATTCTAAAATTTCTTTAAATGCAGTTTTTTCACCAATTGAATGATAACAGTCTAAAACAAAAAAATCATATAAAAAACCCGGGTTAAATTGTTTAGGTGTGAAATCCAATATATGTAATTGCTTAATTTCAGAAGAAAAAACAAAATAATCTTTATTAACATAATAATAAAAAGGTTTTTCACCATATCTGTCTCTAGCACAAAAAAGCATGTTTTTTCTTAAATCAAGAATTGCAAAAGACCACATTCCATTAAATTTATGTAAACAATCAATATGCCATTCTTGATAAGCTGCTAAAATTACTTCTGTATCAGTTTTACTATTAAATCTATAACCTTTCGAGCATAATTCATCTTTTAATTCTAAATAGTTATATATCTCGCCATTATAAACAATCCAATAACTCCCATTAGCATACGACATTGGTTGATGACCTGCGTCAGTTAAATCTATTATAGATAATCTTCTATGACCTAAATAAAGATTAAATTCATCAAGAATATTTTCTTTTTGTAATTCTTTAAAAGTTAGTATATTTTTAGTATTTGTATTATATGCCAGGTATCCATAATCGTCAGGGCCTCTGTAAGTAACTAAATCAGTCATTTTCTTAATATATTCACTCTTAATATTTTTATTAAACGAAATTATGCCAGCAATACCACACATAATCTACTCATTTACTTTTAAATAATTTGTAATACATAACTTTGAGTTCTTCTTTGGATATAATTTTAATAAAAGTAATAGAAATAATAATAAATCCAAAAATCAATAATATCTTTAAGGATAAAACAATAAATAGGTTTTCTATAAATGTTAAATTCCAGGCAATTACAACAAATAAAACCGAGGTTAAGCTTGTAAAAATTATTGTTTTATATTTGTAAGGAATGAAATAGAACTTTTGTGAAAAAAATAATTGAACAATAAAGATAGATACACTCTGAATAAGAACGGCAATGGCAGCTCCCAATAAACCAAATAAATATATCATCAAAAAACTAATCGCCAATGTAAATATTGCACTTCCTATATTGATATATGCTAAAATATCTGTTCTTTTTTTTAAGAATAATCCTGGAGAGAAAGAACGCTGTAATCCAAAAAAACTTTCAGATAATAATAAAAATGGAATTAATAAAAAAGAGTTATAATAAGATGGTGTTGTTAGAATAACTATTATTTCTCTGGCAAATATTGATAATACGATAAAAACAATCGATAGAATAAAAACTATATATCGAAATATATTTGCTAATTGTTCAGGTGTCTCCTTTTTATGAAAATTTTGATATATCAAAGGTAAAATTGCTCCTTGCACGCTCTGAAATCCTAAATTGATTACAGAAGATATTCTACTGCCGACCCCAAATAATCCTAAATCAGTTAAAGACATCAAGCTTTTTATCATAACTCTTTGACTATAATTAATGAAAAATGTCCCAACGCTTGATGGTACAAGTGGTAAAGAAAATTTAAGCATCTCTTTCAATTTTGAAAAACTATAAATCATTGCATAATTCTCACGACTAAAATACAAGCCGAGTAGAAAACAAATAAAACCTGAAATAATAAAAGCATAGAATACACCAATAACACCAGTTGCCAAAAAAAGAACAAAAACAACTGTTAAGGAAATATTTATTATTGTATAAATAATAGAAAGCATTGCCATCTTTTTTGCCTTTAACGTCCATCTCAATTGATTTTGAACAAAATAAAATAATCCTGTAAAATACATATTAAATAAAGCTGCAATCATAATACTGTTTTTATTAACATCTTCAAATAATACTTTTGCTAACCACTTGTTTATTAATAATCCAACTATTAAAAAAATTGTAAAAGATATTAAGGTAAAATAGAGTCCAACCGAACTAACCAAAATAGTGTTTTCATCCTTCGTTAAATCTTCTTCGTTTTGTTTATCTGCCAGAAATCTTGCCACCGCTTGAGTAATTTCTAAAGGAACAGCAATAGCTACAATAGCATAGACAACAGAAATTATATCCATCATGCCATAGTCAGCAGGTGTTAAAACTCGTGTATAAAATGGAACTAAAATAAAAGATACTCCTTTCGTTATAAAACCTGAAATCCCATACATTCCTGTATCTTTTACAAATTGTCGTATCATTAAAATTCTAAACCATTTCTTTTGCCAGGTTTAACATTATTTTTATACCAATCACAATCTGAAACAAATTTTGTCCATTTATTATACACTTTTGCATAGGATTTATTTTCTGGAATGAATTCGTATCTAAAGAAAGAAGGCTTAATATCAGGTTTGATATCAGGATTGTTTAATAATTCTATAATTCTTTCGGCTAATTTTACTGGAGAATGGCTTTCAATAATAAATTTCTTGCCTTTCAAGGCTATTCTTTCTCTTAATTCTTTGTTAAGAATTAATTTTTTTAATTTAAAGTATAAGTTCTGAGAATTAACATCTACTATAGGCGCTTTACTAATAATTCCTTGATCATAATTATTTTGTCTTCCCATTGCAGACACTACCACTTTGCCCAAGGCTAAACCTTCCCTTGCCAACTTTCCTCCACCAACAGCATAAAGTTGATCGATAATAATATCTGCTTCTTCGTAAATTTTTAAAGCATTATTATTTATAATATTAGTTACAAGTTGAAAATCAAATCTTATTCCTTCATTTAATAATTTATTTAATGTATCTATTATAATATCAGTGCCTTTAAAGGTCATATAAGTCGGAGCATGGACTATTTTTGGTATTTCTTTCTGAGCCTTATACTCTGAGTTAATTAAATCAGGAGGTACTGGAACAGAAAATACAAAGTAATCTCTAAGTGCTAATTGAGCTTGGTTTGGTGCTGAAAAAATTAAATCTGCATATTTTTCACAATAACGAAGCATCCGCAATTTCTTTTCCAAATTGTATTTATTCCATTTTTCATCTTCGGAATATTTCATTAGTTCCAATCCATATTTTTCAAATTCTTGTTTCATTGCAGAATACCATCTGACATCACCACCAACATTAAGAGTTACAATTTTTTTGTTAGCCTTCTTCAAGATTTCAAAATCCAACAAAAAATCGGAAATACCACTCCACATATAGATAAAAATATCACATTCCTTTATTAATATATCCAATAATCTTTTCTTCTTACCAAAATTTATATTCAAATAATCTTGAAATTTTCTTGGTCTTATACCTCTGAAAGAAATACCTTTCATTTTACTAATGTTATAACTTGCCTTCAAATCAAACATTTCTTGATTATTATGAACAACAGTTACCACCTCATAGCCCAAAGCTTTAAATCCATCTTCTAATAGAGAAATTTGCCCGGCAATATTTACAGTCCCAATGAATATCTTTTTCATTACTTTTTATTAAAAATATCCCCAACCATAGGAATAATTGTTGACTCTTTAACTAATAACAATCCTTCATGACAATTCACTAAATAACTACCGTCATTGAATAGTTCAACAACTTCTCCTTCAACAGCATTTCTATAATGTATCCGAGTATCAAATGGTTGAGCTTTCCAAATTATTACTTTCTGATTTTTAAGAAATGTAAAGGCCCCGGGATATGGGTGCGTAAGTGCACGAATAAAATTATAAATTTCAAACACTGATTTGCTCCAATCAATCAATCCATCTTCCGGGGTTCTTTTTGGATAATAAGATGGCTCACCAATTTGCTTACTAAAAAATACTTGACCGCTAAGTAACTTAGGGATGAATTCTATTAATGTATGTGCTGTTAGAATTGAAATTTTATAATATAGTGTTCTGCAATCATCCCATTCATTAATATCAAACATTTCATAATGAAATATGTCTCCATCATCAATTCCTGCTCTCAGTAAAAAAAACTGAAGTATAAACCTTTTTTTACCTTCAATCAAAGACCAATTAACTGGAGACCTTCCTCTGCCCTTTGGGAGAAAATAAGAACTACCATGAACACCTATTGCTCCAATTTTCAATGTTTCTAATATTTCTTTAGGAAAAATTCTTTGCCATCCGCCTTGTATCAAAAGATCGAAATTATTTCCCTTAAAGAAATTTAAATCTTTTTCTGATTTCAATGAATACTTATCAACATAGTAAATTGGAATATGATATTGCATTGTAATCGGTTCAAAATTTACATATCCTGAAATGTTTAATTCCCTCGCTTTTTTTTCATCAACCAGTACAAAATGATCAATATTAATACCAGCTTTTAATAATTTCTCAACAAGATTTAACCCGACTTCGTGAGTTCCACACATTACTATTTTATGCTTACCAGTCAATATTTTCTCTTCCATATTCTTTAAGTGTATTATTATAAAAATTAGTTAAGGATTCTGATTTCAGTTTAATTATATGATGTATCCTTTCCTTTGGTGATCTGATTTTTTCTTGCCACCAATCTGGATGCGTTAGGATCTGTAATTTTTCATATTTTTTGCTAATAATTAAATCATAAAGAATATCAAATCTCCAATAACCATTACTATCAGAACAATACTTTACATTTTTTTGCAAATATTTTTGATAAGTGTTAATTAAGCCTCCATACTTTCTTTTTGTACAAGACATTGTAAAATCGTTAGTATTGTGGAATGAAAATACTTTTGGTTCAATACCAAATAATTTTTTGAAGATTTTCTTTTCAAAAAGAAGATAAGCATTTATCTCTTTTTCACTTTTTATATTATAATAATGAGTGTCAAAATGAATTCCAATTTTATGACCCAAATCCAAAATTTTGTGAATTATTTTTTTCGATTGTAATTCAAGCAAATTATAAAATTCATTATGTAAATGGAAAAAGAATGTTGATTGAATATTAAAAGAATTATCAATCTCAGCTATAATTAAACAATAATCCATTGAGAAGTCAACATCGTGCCTCCAAAGAATAAAATTTTCTCTTCCATAAAAATTTTCATAATTACAGAATATATAATTACTTTTAGCTGCAAAAAGAATTTCATTATAGTGGTCTAAAGTAAAGTGTTCAAAATTGTATTTTTTTGAATTTTCCAACAACTAGATAAAATTTTTATTCAAAAATTAATTAGAAATTAATAGAAGGAACTTAAAAGTTTAGACTATTTAATCCAATAATGAAGTGTAACTTCTTCATAAACTGAATACATATTAAAAGAATTATGCAAACGAGCTGAAATATGATTTTTTGATGCATAACCTGAGTCAATTATTTCAACTCCATTTTTCATAAACCATTGAATAGCACCTAGAAAAAGTTTTTTGCCAATACCTTGCCCTCTAAAGGTAGAATCTAAAGCTAAAGAGCGCATTCTTCCATATTTATAACCCATAAATTTTGATAAATTTTTATCGATCATTAATACAAAATATCCTAAAATAGTGTTATTTTCTTCTATTACAATTACAGGATCATTGTTGTAAATCGCAGTTTCAACCCACTTGGCGTATAAATTATTTACCTTTTCTATATCAAAATTTTTATCACAATGATAATGACCTTTTTGATATTGAAAATTCGATGCTATAAATTTTAATCTTTCCAAATCATTTACACTTGCAACTCTAATATTTTCAACTGATTCAAAGTATAAATTTTTAATATTCAAAATTGGCCAAATAATATTTTCAATATATCTGAATTTTAATTCCTCTAATGCATGTATAATTTGTAAATTATCACTACATATCCTTGCTGAAATAAATTTTACATTTTCTGATTTTAAAAAGTCTATAATTTCTTTAAAAGAATTAACTAATTCATTAAAAGTAATTTCTGAGTCAATATAAATTACTTCTAGAAAAGCAAGTTTAAAACCAAAATTTTCTTCATCCCATTTCGGAATTCTAATAGAAAAAAACAAAAGAATGGAATTTAAGTCCTTTATGAAATAATAATATTCATTATCTTTTTGACTCAATAAATGTAATCTATAGTCCAACCATCCAGTTAAATTTTGAGATGGATAAAATCTATAATGATCATAATTGTAAGATTCCAGTTTTGATCTTAATAAATTTAGTAAATCAAAATCAATATTTTTATATATCATTTAAATACTCCAAATTTCTTTTTTTAAGAAAATTCTACACCACCATTCGAAATTTAATAAAGACCATATTAATAATCTATGGTTTATTCTTTTTTCAATATGTTCACGAACAATTTTTTCAACATATTTTGGATTAATAAATTCAGACATAACTGTGTTTTTATTGAATAATATTTCTTTAACATATTCTGCGTTTTCACCTCTATACCAGCTTTCATCTGGCGCAGAGAAACCTTGCTTATTTTTGTTAAATATTTTTTCTGGTAATAAACTTTTCATTGCTTCTCTTAAAACACTTTTACCATCTTTGTATTCTAAATATGCATATTTCTTCTTTTTAAGTTCATTCTCATCAATCTTTTTAAATTTCTCAAAGTCTGCAAGTTTATATTTAATGGGGATTTTTTGAGCAAAATTAACTAAATCATTATCAAGAAACGGAAATCTTTCCTCAAGACCGTTTGCCATTGATAACTTGTCACCTACCACCAGTAGCCCATGCAAAAAAGTTTTAATTTCAAAATATAAAGAATTTTGAATATGCTCCTCCGGTCTGTCATACTTTAAGTTCTTATTAAAAGTAAAAACTCGCTCAAAAATTTTTCTAGGTTCATTTAAATCAATTTTTTTTAGAACATTATCGTTGAAAAATTTCTTTTTATCTTCATCCTTAACTAATCTTTGCCAAAAATCATAATATTGATTAAAGAAATCTTTTTGTGAAATTGAATTAAAAACCCTATAATATCGCCAAGGGTAACCACCATATAATTCATCTCCACCCGTTCCTTGCAAACAAACTTTCACGAATTTTGATGCAAGCCTCGAAATGTAAAAGTTAGGATATGTCATGCCAACTCTTAAATCTTCTATATGCCAAACAACTTTAGGCAAAGCCCATCTAATATCACTTGCGTTTATAACTTGTTCATAATGCTCTGTCTTAAAGCGATTTGCAATTATTTCAGCATCCCTTCTTTCATCATAATTTGACTCCACCCCAGTTACTTCGGACATATCAAAACCACAGGTAAAAGTCATTAATCGGTTAACATATTTACTAGAAATAGCTACAATAGAACCTGAATCCATACCTCCAGACAAGTAAGCACCTATAGGAACATCTGAAACCATTTGTCTCTTAACAGCTAAATGAAGTAATCTATAAGTTTCCTCTTTTGCTTCTTCAAAAGACATTTTCTCGTCTGGATTGGAAAAATCATAATCCCACCAAGAAAAGTGAAACACGCCCGAGGAATTTTCATCAATTTTAACGAGATTGGCTGGAGGTAATAAATAAACGTCCTTAAATAGAGTTTGAAATGTAAAATTATTTTGAAATGTGAAATATTCGTTCATTGCTGAATAGTTAATATCTATATGATAATCAGGATGTTCTATAATTGCCTTAATTTCAGAAGCAAAAATTAAACATTTTTGATTAAACCAATAATATAAAGGCTTAATACCATATCTATCTCTGCACAAATAAAGCGTTTTGTCTTTTATACTCCAGATTGCCATAGCAAACATACCATTTAATCTCTCAATAAATTTTAATCCATAATCTTCTATTCCTTGCACAATCACTTCAGTATCTGTTTTTGTCACAAATTTATGTCCTTTAGCTTCTAATTCTTTTCTAAGTTCCCTAAAATTATAAATACATCCGTTGAACACTAGAACCCAATTACCATCTCTTGAGAACATTGGCTGATTTCCTTTTTCGGATGTATCTAAAATTGCCAATCTTTTATGAGCTAACCCTATATTATCTCTTAAATAATATCCTTCCCCATCTGGGCCTCTATGAGCAATTTTTTGACTTAATTTCTTTAGTAATTCAAGTGATACTTTTCCCCCATTTAATTTGAATATTCCGACAAAACCACACATAGTTGATTATATGATTTGGTTTAATAAATTAATTATATATTCCTGTTGCTGTATTGTTAATTGATGATACAAGGGTAAAACTAAGGAATGTTTAAAAAGATATAGACTATTTTCATAGGAATTGAATAATATTGTATTGTTACTATTAAATGCCTTTTGCATGTGCAAAGAGTATGTTCCAATTTGAACTTCAACACCTAATTCCCTCATTTTTCTTAATGCAATATCTCTTTTATCAATAAGGATGCAAAAAGACTGATATGAATTTTTCCCCTTAGGAGTTGTTTTAATTAAACTAATTTTTGGATTATTAGCTAACAATCTTATATAATTTTCTGCTAAAGCAATCCTTCTTTCCAACAATTCATTTATTATTTCCAATTGAGTTAGTCCTATTGCACTCAACACATCACTTAGTTTATAATTTGTTCCAATTATTTCAAATTTGATATCTTCTCTATTTAAATTATTCATATTCATTCCAAAATGTTTATAAGAAATCATCCATTCTGCCCACTCATCATTATCTGTTGTTATCATCCCACCTTCACCAGTTGTAATAAATTTTCTTGGATGAAATGAAAATACTGTTATATCGGCTAAACTACCAACCTTTCTTCCATTAAATTCCGCGCCAACTGAACAAGCTGCATCTTCAATGATTTTAATTTCATATTTATTTTTGATATAATTTAATCTTTCATAATCCAATGGGTTACCAAATAAAGAGACTGGAATTATTGCCTTTGTCTTTGCAGTAATTGTTTGTTCGACTTTGTCATAGTCAATTAACATTGTTCCCCTTGAAACATCAACAATAACAGGGGTCGCACCAACTATTGAACAAACTGATGCAGTTGCAGGATAGGTAAAATCCGGCACAATAACTTCATCACCTTCACTAATATTTAAAGCTCTCAAAGCTAATTCAAGTCCTGTGGTGCAAGATGTAACTGCAATAGCATGTTTGGAACCGACATACTCTTTGAATTTCTCTTCAAATTTTTTTGTTATAGCCCCTTCAGAGAGAAAGCCACTGTCTAATACTTTTAAAACATTATTTTTAACCTTATCATCAATATAAGGTTTTATTAGTGGTATTTTCATATTTTATCAATCCCCTTCTCAATTCTCCATTGAATTAATCTTAACAAACCTTCTTTTAGAGTGTACTTATATTTAAATCCTAACTCAATTTCAGCTTTCTTTCTAGATCCTATTCTATTTTTAACAAACTGCCTTGCATCATCAGGATCATAAGGTTTAAAGATAACTTCTAATTTAGAATTTTTTAATTCAAGTATTAATTTACATAGTTCATTTATTGTAGTTTGTACTTCAGTTCCAATATTATAAAAACCTAAATCAACATTTGATTTTAAGGCTAGTATATTAGCACGAGCGGCATCTTCAACATATATAAAATCGTAAGCCTGATTACCATCACCATATATAACAAGTTGTTCACCCTTTTGAATTTTATTTAATAATAAAGGTATTACACCAGTATATGCAGCATTTTGATCCTGACCAGGACCATATACATTCATGTATCTTAAGCCTATTACTTTTAAACTATATCTATAATGGAATGCGGTAGCCATCACTTCACCTGCAATCTTAGTAGCACCGTAAAAATTTTTATTATTAAATGGATGGTTTTCTGTCATTGGAACTTCGATTGCATCACCATAGACGGATGCAGATGATGAATAAATAAGTTTTTTTACTTTATTATTAACACAAGCCTCTAGTACATTGAAAGTTCCTTCAATATTAACATGAAAAGCCGTCCGTGGAAAATTTTTACAATGCAATAACCACATAGCAGCAAGGTGAATAACATAATCAACACCTTTCATTGCATCATTTAGCAGATCAATATCTCTAATATCTCCACCGTAAGGATATAAAATACATCTCTTATCTAGAAGCGAGTCTAATATATTTTCTAATTTGCCCCTTGAAAAATTATCATAAATTATCACTTCCTTTATATCTTCTTTAAGCAATTCTCTTACCACATGTGAACCAATAAAACCCGCACCACCTATTACTAATATTCTTGAATTATCTAACATAAAATATACATCCTTATTTAGTTAATTAAAGGTTATTTATAAATGATTGATAACAATAAAGCTTCAACTAATCTTCATTTTTTAATTCAATTTCCCTGAATGAAGGCGAGTTCTGCACTCTCTGTTCAAACTTTTTCATCATAATATTTTCTAAATGGTGAGGCATCCTTTTGTTCGCTTTAAAATTATCATCCGTTAGTTCTATAATCTCTTTTAAATTTTTTGAAATTTCTATTGCTTCGACAAGCATATCAATCTCCATTTCATACTGCCTAAAAGCTATACTATGAAAAGTATCTTCGAAATAAATAGGTACAAGCTTTCTATCTATCAGTATACCTTCATCTGTGGTTTTGGATATAAAATGAGTTGTAACTCCTATAGGTTGATTATAATAAATAGCCCACTTTAACGCATCTAAACCTTTGACAATAGGTAAATAACCTGGATGTGAATTAATAATTTTGAAATTTTTCGCAATTTCCTCAGGTAATATCCCCGCACCCCCTATTAATATATTTTCCAAGTTCAAAGAAGTTAAACAATCTGCTAAGTAACTAATTTCACATTTAACTAACTTTAAATTTAGATTTTTACACAACTCATCTAAACCAATATTAACACAATGAGTAGGTCTATGTTGATATAAAGGAATAAATTTTTTTCTTTCATAGAACGGTGTCGCTATTATTATCAATTCTTTATAGCCTTTAATTAAAAGTTTACTTATTAAATCTTGTGTTTTTCTATGAGGATGATCATATGTTAAAATCCCAATCATAATAAGATTCCCAATTATTAAGTGAATTATTATTTAATTAAATTCTAAAAATTGATTAAATTTCTTATTTTATATACCAATTCTATTGAGTCTCTGACATCTTCAATAGTAAAACCTTTACCATCCAAAATTTGTTTGTAAATTTCAGTATGCAAGTTTGTAAAACCTTCTGAAAATTCTAATTCTACTTCATCAATTTTAATACTTCTAAATGTAGTTTTGCCTTCATTGACAATTTTTTCTGGCAAGTCTGAAAAATCTATAGATAAAAACCATTTCACATAAGCATTCTTTAACTCCAATTCGCCTGAAGCTCTTCTAGTTTCACTGAGTAAAATAGTTGAATGCACTGGTTTTCCAAAAAGCCATATTAATAAATCAAAAAAATGTATACCAATATTAGTTGAAATTCCACCTGATTTTTTTATATCACCTTTCCAAGAGAAATCATACCACTTACCTCTTGCTGTAATATAAATAAGATTTACATTATACTTTTTTGTGTTATCTTGTCTGATCTCAAGTGAAATTCTTTCTTTTAACTTAATTATAGCTGGGTGCATTCTTAATTGTAGAACATTATAAACTTTCTTTTTTGTAATAGTTTCCAATTCACTCAATGCATCAAGGTTCCACGGATTCAATACCATTGGTTTCTCACATATCGCATCTGCTTCAATATTAAAGGCAAGTCTAATATGTGCATCGTGCAAAAAATTTGGGGAACAAATAGAAACATAATTTACTTTATATTCACTTTTAGAAAGTCTTAGTTTATCTAAATGTCTTTGAAATCTTTCAAATTCCAAAAAAAAACTTGTATCAGGGAAATATTTATCTAATATACCAACAGAATCACTTATATCCAATGCAGCAACTAATCTATTTCCAGTATCTTTTATTGCCTGTAGGTGCTTAGGCGCTATGTAACCCCCAACACCTATTATTGCAAAATTTTTCATTTTCTATAATTCCTCATCTTAAAAATATAAATAATTCTTTAATAAATTATAAAATAATTATTAATGTAAATTATTATTGAAATTAAGTTTTAAGAAATTTTTTAATATTATTATTACTAAAAAAATTGAAATGATTTTCTTAAATCTGAATATAACATAATTTTTACTAATTCATTAAATTTTGTCTTAGCTGCCCATCCCAATTTTTCTTTTGCTTTAGCTGGATTGCCCATAAGTATATCAACTTCTGTAGGGCGAAAGTAAGTTGGGCTTACGGAGACAACTTCAGAATTAAGAATTAAGGAGTTAAAATTAGAATTAAGAATTAAGGAGTTAGAATTAAGAATTTTAGTGGTGTTTGGTTTATCTGCCTTGTTGAATTTTTTATCATTTAACTCAGACAATTGCTCGATATTCTTTATTAAACTTTCAATTTTATCTTTGTTGAACGATTTAACTATTCCACGCTCGTTTTCTTTTTCTCCTTGCCATTCTAATTCAATACCGACTTCACGAAAAGCTAATTCGCAAAATTCACGAACCGTATGAGTTTCACCTGTTGCTAATACAAAATCTTCTGGCTCTTTATATTGGAGCATACGCCACATTCCCTCACAGTATTCAGGCGCATAACCCCAATCTCGCTTTGCATCTAAATTTCCAAGAATTAGTTTATCCTGTAGCCCTAAAACTATCCTTGCAACTGCTCTGGTAATTTTACGAGTTACAAATGTTTCTCCCCTTCGTGGAGATTCGTGATTAAATAAAATACCATTTACGGCAAAAATATTGTAAGCTTCTCTGTAGTTTTTAATTATCCAGTATGCATATAATTTTGCAACTGCATAAGGTGAACGAGGATAAAACGGAGTGTTTTCATCCTGTGGAACTTCTACTGCTTTTCCATATAATTCACTCGTAGATGCCTGGTAAAATTTAGTCTTTCGTTCAAGTCCAACTTCTTTAATTGCATCAATAAATCTTAATGTGCCAAGTGCATCTACTTGTGCGGTATAATCCGGCACTTCAAAAGAAACTTTAACATGCGATTGAGCAGCTAAATTATAAATTTCATCTGGTTCAATTTTTTCAAGTAATCTATTTATACTGCTCGAATCAACAACATCTCCATAATGTAGAAATAATTTTTTATTCATTATTTCCGGATTATTAAAAAGATGGTCAATTCTTTGAGTATTAAAAGAACTGCTTCTTCGAATAATCCCATGCACTTCATACCCCTTCTCAAGTAATATTTCAGCTAAATAACTACCATCTTGTCCAGTAATACCGGTGATTAAAGCGACTTTTTTAGACATAGTTTAGTTTCCAATTAAAAATTCCAAATTAAAAATTCTAAATTATTAGTTGAGTTTGTTAATAATTGTTTGAATTTAGTCTCGTGAACTACTAGTTATTTTACCCAAAATTCTTTTTAATTGCTCAGCCTCATCAATTAAAATAGCCAAGTTTTTTTCATCAATACCTAGTTCTCTTAGTAATTTAAGCCAATAATTTGTTTCTCGAATTTCTTTCAAAGATATTTTTATTTTATTTCTAAAATCAGCTTTTGAGCTCGCTCCCTGTGCTTCTTCATAGTTTGCACCAACTGAAGTAGCGGATTTAATAAGTTGATTTAATAAAATTTTATTTTCATTATTATAATTAATAGTTTTACTAAATTTAATTACACTTACAACGAAATTAAAAATTCTTACACCTAAACCTTCATCCATAATTATAAATTACAATTTAGAATTTAGAATTTTCCATTTAGAATTGTTTATTTAGAATTGTTGACTGTAATTCGAGACAAACCACTCATAAGTCTTCCTTATCCCTTCCTCTAAACTCGTCCTATGCTTCCATCCTAAATTGTGAATACGAGTTACATCAAGTAATTTTCGTGGAGTTCCATCAGGTTTACTTGTATCGTAAACAATTTCACCTTCAAAACCAACTATATTTTTAATTAACTCTGCCAACTCAGCAATCGTTAAATCCTCACCCGTACCAATATTCAAATGTGTAATACCTTGTTCGTAAATGTCTTTTGCATCAATTTTATTCATCAAAAAGTAAATCGCATCTGCTAAATCATCAACATATAAAAATTCGCGTCTAGGTTTCCCAGTCCCCCAAATGGTTACTATATTTTGTGTTTGCTTCTCGTCACTTGATATTTTATTATTTTTCTCTCCTACTGAATTCTTAATTCTTAATTCTTTCTTCTCGCTACTTAATTCTGTCTCCTTACTACTTAATTCTGTCTCCTTAATTCTTAATTCTAAATTCCTTTCCTTCGCATCATGAAACTTACGAATCAATGCTGGTAGTACATGTGCTGTTTCTAAATCAAAATTATCATTTGGTCCATATAGATTCGTTGGCATTACAGAATAAAAATTACATCCATATTGTTTATAATAATTCTCACACAATTTTATTCCAGCAATTTTAGCTATTGCATAAGGTTCATTTGTATATTCTAAATAACCAGATAGTAAATATTCTTCTTTTATTGGTTGTGGAGCTAATCTTGGATAGATGCAAGAACTACCAAGAAAAATCAACTTTTCAACATTATTAATATATGATGCATGAATGATATTTGCTTCTATCATTAAGTTATCATAAATGAACTCAGCGCGATATGTATTGTTAGCAAGAATACCGCCTACCTTGGCAGCAGCAATAATTACAATATCCGGTTTCTCAGCTTCAAAGAAATCATTCACTGCTCTTTGATTTCTTAAATCCAATTCCTTAGAAGTTCTAAGCACAAGATTAGTATAGCCTTCTTTCTGCAATTTTCTAAGTATTGCAGAACCAACCATTCCAGTGCGTCCAGCGATGTAGAGTTTTTTCATGTGAATTATAAAGAATTTTGAATATTGAATTTAGAATTTAGAATATCGAATGTCGAATATTGAATATTGAATATTGAATATTGAATATTATTCCATTGATTTACTTATTGCC
>Ga0308411_10000403_pt1 | contig 28006 bp, 25 predicted proteins | sample HotsprottomLayer_2_FD_203530 | JGI IMG/M metagenome (GOLD analysis project Ga0308411, IMG submission 203530) | Hot spring phototrophic mat microbial communities from Octopus Spring, Yellowstone National Park, Wyoming, United States -... | ecosystem: Environmental > Aquatic > Thermal springs >... | reverse complement strand
GGCGCGCTCGCGGAGTTGCTCCGCGGAGCTCGTCAACTGCTGGCGCGTCTCGTCCCCCGAGCGCGGCGCGAACAGCAGCGCCAGCGCCGTGCCGAGCAGGCCACCCAGAATGAACCCGGCGACGAAGTCGGTACGGTTGCTCATGAGCCTTCGCCTCCCCTCGGACCCTCTCGTTCGATGATGCCGCCGCCCAGCACGACCTCACCGTCGTACAGCGCGACGGCCTGGCCGGGGGCGGCGGCCCGCTGGGGTGTCTCGAACCGGACGCGCAGCCGCCCCCCCGCCACCTCCTCCAGGCGGGCCGGAACGTCCGCCGCCGCGTGACGCAGGCGCGCGCTGACCTGGCGCGACCGCGGCGGCGGCGCGATCCAGTTCACCGCCCGCAGCAAGACGCTCTCCCGCGCCAGCGCCTCCGCGCCGCCCACGATCAGCGCGTTGCGCGCGGGATCGATGTCCACCACGTAGTGCGGCGCGCGACCGGCCAGGCCCAGGCCGCGCCGCTGTCCCACCGTGTACCGGCCGATGCCAGCGTGGGTGCCGACCACGGCGCCGTCCCGCGTCAGGACCGGCCCGGGACGCGCCGCCGCCGGTCGCTGCGCCGCGACCAGCGCATGGTAGCGCCCGGTGGGCACGAAGCAGATCTCCTGGCTGTCGGGCTTGTCCGCGACCGGAAGCCCCACGCCGCGGGCCAGGTCGCGGATCTCCGGCTTGGTGTAGGCCCCCACGGGGAAACGCACGCGCGCGAGCTGCGCCGGCGTGAGCCCGTAGAGCACGTACGACTGGTCCTTGCGGACGTCGACGGCCCGCAGGAGGCGCGGGGCGCCGGTGGCAGGATCGTTGGCGATTCGGGCATAGTGGCCCGTGGCCAGCGCGTCCGCGCCCAGCGCGCCGACGCGCTCCAGCAGGATGCGGAACTTCACGGCCTGGTTACACGCGATGCAGGGGTTGGGGGTGTGGCCGCGCGCGTACTCGTCCACGAAGTACGCGATGACCTCGCGCTCGAACGCCTCGCGCAGGTTGAGCACGTAGTGCGGGATGCCGAGGCGGGCGGCCGTCTCCCGGGCGTCGTCGATCGCGCTCGCCCCGCAACAGGCGCGGGACGCCCCGTCCGCCGGCGGCAGCCACGCCGGCCACAGGTTCATCGTCAGCCCGATGACGCGGTGCCCCTCGCGGACCAGCAGCGCCGCGGCCACCGCGCTGTCCACCCCGCCGCTCATTGCGACGGCGATCGTCGCCACTTCACCACCACCGCGCGTGCGCAGTCCACTGATGGTAGCAGCGCGGGACGCGGCGTGTCAAAGCGCCGGGTCCTCGCCCCACCAGGCCGCGAGCCGGCGCCGGAGCTCGGCCTCCAGCCCGCGGTCGGTGGGCTCGTAGTAGCGCCGCCGGGCCATGCCCTCCGGCCAGTAGTCCTGCGGGACGAAGCCGCCCGGCGCGTCGTGCGGGTAGCGGTAGTCCATCCCGTGGCCGAGCTGCCGGACCGCCTCCGGGTGGCTGGCGTCGCGCAGGTGCGCCGGCACGCGGCCCGCGCGCTGTGCCTCCACGTCGCGGCCGGCCGCGCCGATCGCCCGGACCACCGCGTTGCTCTTCGGCGCCGTCGCGATGTAGATCGCCGCCTCGGCCATGGGAATGCGCGCCTCGGGCAGGCCCACGTACTCGACCGCGTGGGCGGCGGCGGTGGCCACCAGCAGGGCCTGGGGGTCGGCGAGGCCGACGTCCTCGGCCGCGTGGACAATCATGCGCCGCGCGATGAACCGTGGATCCTCGCCGGCGGCCAGCATCCGCGCCAGCCAGTAGAGCGCCGCGTCCGGATCGGACCCCCGCAGGCTCTTGATGAACGCCGAGATCGTGTCGTAGTGAGCGTCGCCCGTGCGGTCGTAGGCCAGCGGCCGGCGCTGCGCGGCATCCGCGACCGCCTCGAGCGTCACCCGCCGGCCGCCCGTCGCCCCGACTGCCGCAGCCGCGGCCTCGAGCACGTTGAGCGCGACCCGCGCGTCGCCGCTGCTCAGGCGAACCAGGTGGACGAGCGCGTCCTCCTCGATCTCCATGCCGAACCCGCCCAGCCCGTCCGGGTCGGCCAGCGCGCGCGCCACGATCGCGCGGATCTCCTCGTCGCCCAGCGGCTGAAGCTGCGCGACCCGCGAGCGCGAGACCAGGGTCGCGTTCACCTCGTAGAAGGGGTTCTCGGTCGTGGCCCCGATCAGGATGAGGGTCCCGTCCTCCACGTGCGGCAGGAGCACGTCCTGTTGCGCCTTGTTGAAGCGGTGGATCTCGTCGACGAGCAGCAGCGTCCGCTGGCCGTGAAAGCGCCGCCGATCCTGCGCCTCGGCGATGATGCGTCGGAGATCGGCGACCCCCGCGGTGACGGCGTTGACCTGTTCCACGTGCGACCGGGTCTTCGCCGCGATGATGAGCGCGAGCGAGGTCTTGCCTACGCCGGGCGGCCCCCAGAGGATGAGGCTGTGGACCTGGTCGCCGTCGATCGCCGCCCGCAGCGCGCGCCCCGGGCCGACCAGGTGGGCCTGACCGACGAACTCGTCGAGCGTGCGCGGCCGCAGGCGGGCCGCCAGCGGCGCCGGCGTGCGGGTGCCGACGTGCTCAAACAGGGACATCGCGCTCACCATCGATATCGTAGCACGGAACGCGCAAGGCCGAGGGGCGGCTGCTGGTGCAGCCGCCCCTCGCGGTGCGCTCCGCCGTGCCGTGCGGATCATAGCCCCAAAACCCTACGCTCGTAGGTGGGTGCCCTCCCGACCGCCTCGTCGCCCGCGTGGACCACGCGGGACCCCTCCGCGGCCGGAGGCGGGCTCCCTGGGACTCCGTGTTGGATCGGGGCTATCGACCCGCCTCGCACACGGCAGAGACCCATGCCCGCTCACATGCTAGCACGCGGCGCGCAGGCCCGCAACTCGCCGGTCAGTCGGTCACCACCTGGATGTGCGCGTCGCGGAGAAGCGTGGCGTCCACCTCGCCGGGCGCACCGGTCAGCAGGTCGGCGGCGCTCGCGGTCTTCGGGAACGCGATGACCTCCCGGATGGTCGCCTCGCCCGCGAGCAGCATCACGAACCGGTCCAACCCGAGCGCGATGCCACCGTGGGGGGGAGCGCCGTACTGGAGCGCCTCGAGCAGGAACCCGAAGCGCGCGCGGGCCTCCTGGGGGCCGATCCCGAGCAGGTCGAAGACCCGCTCCTGCACCTCCCGGTCGTGGATCCGGATGCTGCCCCCGCCGAGCTCGACGCCGTTGAGGACCAGGTCGTGTGCCTGAGCGCGGACCCGGCCGGGGTCGGTCGCGAGCAGCGGCAGGTCGTCGGCCATCGGCGCCGTGAACGGATGGTGGACCGCCGCGTACCGGCCGTCGACGTCGCTCCACTCGAGCAGCGGAAACCCGGTGACCCAGACGAACCGCAGGCTGCCGTCGTCGCGGCGCAGCCCGTACCGGTGCGCGACCTCCAGTCGCAGCCGACCCAGGGCGGCCGCGACCACCGTCTCGGGTCCGGCCACCAGCAGCACCAGGTCGCCTTCCCGCGCGCCGGTGCGCTCCGCGACCGCCGCGAGCGCGCCCGGGGTCAGCCGCCGCGCCAGCGGCCCGCGCGCGCCGTCGGGCGTGAGCGCGAGCGTGGCGAGGCCGCCGGCGCCTGCGGCCACGGCCACGGCGGTGAGCTCGTCGAGCTCGCGGCGCGACGCGCCGGCGCGGCCGGGCACGCGCAGACCGCGCAACACCCCGCCCGCGGCCGCGGCCTCCTGGAAGCGGTCGACCCCGGCGGAGGCCGCGATCGGGGTCAGGTCGGCGATCTCCACCTCCACGCGGAGGTCGGGCTTGTCGGACCCGTAGCGCAGCATCGCCTCGGCGTACGAGAGGCGCGGGAACGGCGTGGCCACACGCACGCCCCGTACCGCCCCCACCGCCTCGGCCACGACGGTCTCGGTGGCGGCGATGACGTCGTCCTGGCCGACGAAGCTCATCTCCACGTCGATCTGCGTGAACTCGGGCTGGCGGTCGGCGCGCAGGTCCTCGTCGCGAAAGCACCGCACGATCTGGAAGTAGCGGTCCAGGCCGGCCACCATCAACAACTGCTTGAAGAGTTGCGGCGACTGCGGCAGCGCGTAGAACCGGCCGGGCTGGAGCCGGCTCGGCACGATGAAGTCGCGCGCGCCTTCCGGCGTGCTCCGGATGAGCATCGGGGTCTCGACCTCCACGAACCCGAGCGCGTCGAGAGCCTGGCGCACCGCCATGGCCGTCCGGTGGCGCAGCACCAGGTTGGCGACCATCCGCGGCCGGCGCAGGTCGAGGTAGCGGTAGCGGAGCCGCAGCGCCTCGTCCACATCGCCCTCGTCGGCAGGCGAAAACGGAGGCGTCAGCGAGGGCGAAAGAATCTCCACGGACCGGGCCCGGACCTCGATCTCCCCGGTCGCCAGCCTGGGGTTGACCGTGCCCTCCGGCCGGCGCGCCACCGCCCCCTCCACGCGCACGACGAACTCCGCGCGCACCGCCTCGGCCGCGCGCACCGCCTCCGGTGACACCTCGGCGGGGTTGACCACGACCTGCACCACGCCCTCGCGGTCGCGCAGGTCGAGGAAGACGAGCCCGCCCAGGTCGCGCCGGCGCTGCACCCAGCCACAGAGCCGCACGGTCTGGCCCACGTCACCGGTCCCGAGCACCCCGCACATGTGGGTGCGCATCACGGTCGCCGCGCTCATGACCGTCTCCTCTCCCCTGCAGCCGCAGGCGGCGCCGCCAGCCGGGCCGCGAGCGCCGCCGCGGCGCCGGCCTCCGGGACGCTCACCTGCTCGCCGCTCGCCATCTCCCGGAGGATCACCACGCCGGCCCGCAGCTCGTCGTCCCCGAGCAGCACCGCGTAGCGCACGCCGACGCGGTCGGCGTGCTTGAGCTGCGCGCGCAGGTCGCGGCCCAGCAGGTCGGTCTCGACGCGCAGCCCGGCCCCGCGGAGCCGGTCCGCGACCTGCACGCCGCGGCGGGCGGCCTCCTCCCCGATCGTCACGACCATCACCTGCGCCTGCCGGTCGGCGGCGGGCGGGCCGCCGTCGGCGGCGAGCGCGAGCAGCAGACGGTCCATGCCGAAGCCGAAGCCGACGCCAGGGGTCGGCGGGCCGCCGAGCTGCTCGGCGAGGCCATCGTACCGGCCACCGCCGAACATCGCGTTCTGGGCCCCCAGGCGACCGGAGAAGACCTCCACCGCGGTACGGGTGTAGTAGTCGAGCCCGCGGACGATCGACGGGTCGATGCGGTAGGGCACGCCGAGGAGGTCGAACTGGCGCCGCACGCCGTCCAGGTGCGCGGCGCACGCCTCGCAGAGGTGGTCGATCGACCTCGGCGCGCCCTGCGCGATGCGGTGACACCCCTCGCGCTTGCAGTCGAGCACGCGCAGCGGGTTGCGCTCCAGCCTCCGCCGGCAGTCCTCGCACAGCGCCGCCGCGTGAGGCCGGAAGTACGCCCGCAGCGCCTCCAGGAACCGCGGCCGGCAGACCGCGTCGCCGACGCTGTTCAGGCGCACCTCGACCCCGACGAGCCCCAGGGACTGCATGAGGCGGATCGGCAGCGCCAGCACCTCGGCGTCCGCGGCCGGGTGCGGGCTGCCGATGATCTCGGCGCCGAACTGCGTGTGCTGCCGGTAGCGGCCCTTCTGCGGCCGGTCGTACCGGAACATGGGGGCGATGTAGTAGAGCCGGGCGGGCTGCGGCTGCTGGCGCAAACCGTGCTCGAGGTAGGCGCGCATGACCGCCGCGGTGCCCTCCGGCCGCAGGCTGAGCGACCGGCCGCCGCGGTCGGTGAACGTGTACATCTCCTTCTCGACCATGTCGGTGGCCTCGCCCACGGTGCGCTGGAACACCTCGGTGTGCTCCACCACGGGGGTACGGATCTCGCGGAACGCGTGACGCGCGGCGAGATCGTGGATGCGCTCCTCGAGGGCCTGCCACTGCTCCACCTCGCCGGGCAAGATGTCCCGCATCCCCCGCGGCGCCTGGATCGTCGCCATCCCGCTCCCTCCCCGCCGTGAAAAGAGACGCGCCCCCGTCCCGCAGGGACGGGGGCGCGTGCGCCTCCCGCGGTGCCACCCTGGTTCCCGGCCGTGGCCGGGCCCTCGACGCGGTCACGGGCGTCCCCGGACGGACCCGTCGGGCCCGCCGCCGGCTCAGGGGCGTCGTTCGGACCCCGGGTGGCCCGAGGGCGGTCGCAGCCGTCACAGTGGCGCCCTCTCTCTGGAGGCGCCGGGGCCTACTCTTCCCGTCGTCGCCGGCCTGCTGATGACGGTCGGCGTGCTTGCCCGCATTCTAGCGAGCGCGGGGCCGCCCTGTCAAACGTGCGGCCAGGAACGCGAGCGGCCGCGGGCGAACTCCCCCGCAGCGTTCACAGCGGCGCGGAGGCGGACCGAGCGCATGCAGGCGATCATCCTCGCGGGCGGCCGCGGCGAGCGGCTGCGGCCTTACACCGAGGACCGGCCCAAGCCCATGGTGGAGATCCTGGGCGTGCCGATCCTGGCCTACCAGCTCCATTGGCTGCAGACCCAGGGCGTGACCGAGATCGTCATGGCCTGCGGCTACCGCCACGAGGTCATCCGCGACTACTTCGGCACCGGCGAGAAGTGGGGTCTGCGAATTGCCTACGCGGTCGAGGAACAGCCGCTGGGCCGCGGCGGCGCCATCCGCCGCGCCTACGGGCTCCTCGATGGCGCGCCCGAGCCGGTCCTGGCGACGAACGGTGACGTCATCACCAACCTGCGTCTGGGCCCGGTGCTCGCGCACCATCTGCACAGCGGCGGACTCGCGACCCTGGTCCTGACGCCCTACGTCAGCCAGTACGGCCTGGTGGAGGTGAACGCCGAGGACCGCGTCATCGCCTTCCACGAGAAGCCGACGCTGCCGTACTGGGTCAACGCGGGCATCTACGTACTGTCGCGCGCGGCCGTCGAGCGCTTCCCGGAGACCGGCGATCACGAGACGACCATCTTTCCGACGCTGGCCGAGCAGCGGCTGCTCGTCGCCTATCGCTCGCGCGACTACTGGCGAGCGGTGGACACCGTCAAGGACCTGACCGAGATCAGCCGCGAGCTGGAGCGGCGGCTGCTGACGTCGTTCCTGGCCTGAGGAGCCGCGCGACCTAGCACGGAGGCGTCGCGGCTGGCCGCGCGTTCAGGGTCACCAGCACCGCCTCGCCCCGGACGATCTCGAACTCGGTGAGCGAGCCCGGCGAGATCTCCAGGCGCCGCATCGCATCCAGGGGCAGCCCGAGCAACCGGCAGCACAGCGCGAGCAGCGGGTCCTGGTGGGACACGAGCAGCGTGACGCCGCCGCCGCGCAGGTACTCCTCGGCGGCCGCCAGCATGCGCGCGGCGATCTCGGCGACGGGCTCGATCCCGGGCACCGCCACGCGGGTCGGCGCGGTGCGCCAGGCCCGCCATCCCTCCGGATCGCGCGCGGCGATCTCGGCGACCGACCGCCCCTCCCAGGGGCCCAGACCGGTCTCGATCAGCCGAGGGTCGACGGCCACAGGCCGCGCCACCGCCAGCCCGATGATCGCCGCGGTCTGCATCGTCCGCTCCAGCGGGCTGCTCACGATGCGGTCGGGGGGCGACGCCATCAGCCAGCGCCCCAGCGCCTCGGCCTCGGCGCGCCCGTCCGCATTGATGGAGATGCCGGGCAGGCGCCCGGCGATCCGGTTGTTCGCCGGCCCCAGCCAGTCGTGGCGGCCGTGGCGCACCAGCAGCAACCGCGCGCCCTCACGCATCGTTCTCGAGCACGATCGTCACGGGCCCGTCGTTGTGGATCTCGACCAGCATGACGGCGCGGAACCGGCCCGTGGTCACCCGCAGCCCGAGCTCGCGCAGGTGCGCGGCGAACGCCTCGCACAATGGCTCGGCGGCCTCTGGCGGCGCCGCCCGCACGAACGAGGGCCGACGACCACGACTCGCGTCAGCGTAGAGGGTGAACTGCGAGACGACCAGCACCTCGCCGCCCACCTCCTGGACCGAGCGGTTGAGCCGGCCGGCCTCGTCGTCGAAGATGCGCAGCGTCGCGACCTTCCGGGCGAGCGCCCGAGCCTGCGCCGGGCCGTCGTCGACGCTGACGCCGAGCAACACGCACAGCCCGGCCCCGATGCGACCGACCACCTCGTCGCCCACGCGCACCTCGGCCCGGCGCACGCGTTGCACGACCGCGCGCATCGCCGTCGGTCGTCAGGCCCGTCGCGCGGGGGTCAACCGACCCAGGCGCCGGCGGACCTCCGCGAGTGTCTCGTCCCGCTTGGGGAAGGCGAACCGGATCAGCCGGCGGCCGTCGGCCGGGTCGTGGTAGAAGCTGCTGCCGGGCACGGCGCCGACGCCCACGGTCGCGATCATCGACGTGGTAAACGTCACGTCGTCGTCCGCCGTGAGCCCGCCGATGTCGGCCATGATGTAGTAGGCGCCGCGGGGGACCACGCAGCGGAACCCCGCGTCGCGCAGGATGCCCAGCATGAGGTCGCGCTTGCGCCGGTAGGCGCGGGCGAGCTCGTCGTAGTACGACGGGGGGAACGCCAGCGCCACGGCCCCGGCCTCCTGGAGCGGGGCGGCGGCACCCACGGTGAGAAAGTCGTGCGCCCGCCGGATGCCGTCGGTGATCGCCGGGTTCGCGCACACCGTCCACCCGACACGCCACCCCGTCACCGAGTAGGTCTTGGACATGCTGTTGACGACGACGGTGCGCTCGGCCATGCCATCGAGCGCGGCGAGCGAGATGTGCCGGGCGCCGTCGTAGAGGATGTGCTCGTAGACCTCGTCGGTCACCGCCAGCACGTCGTGCTCCCGGCACAACGAGGCGATCAGCTCCAGCTCCTCCCGCGCGAAGACCTTGCCCGTCGGGTTGTGGGGCGTGTTGACGATGATCGCCCGGGTCCGCGGCCCGAAGGCGGCCCGCAGCTCGGCGGGATCGAAGGGCACCACCGGGTCGGTCAGATCGAGGCGCACATACCGCAGTGTCGCTCCCGACAGCAAGGCGTCGGGCCCGTAGTTCTCGTAGAATGGCTCGAAGAGGACGACCTCGTCGCCCGGCTCCACGATCGCCAGCAGCGTCGCCATCATCGCCTCGGTCGCCCCGCAGGTGACGGTCACGTGGCGCTCCGGGTCGATCGCCAGGCCGAGCTCCCGGCCAGCCTTCGCGGCGATCGCCTGACGGAGCCGCGGCGAGCCCCACGTGATCGCGTACTGGTTCCACCCGTCGCGGAGCGCCTTGGCGGCGGCCTGGAGCAGCGCCGCCGGCGCCTCGAAGTCGGGAAACCCCTGCGCCAGATTGACGGCATCGTGATCGTGGCACAGCCGCGTCATCTCCCGGATCACCGACTCGGTGAACAGGTCGACGCGGGCGGCAGTCGGTCGCCTCACCCTCCCCCTCCTCGCGGTCGCCGGGCCGTCACGTGGGCACCACGCGCGCCACGCTGAAGACCTCGGGCACCTTCTCCACCTTCTGCATCACGGCGTGGAGCTGGCCGACGTTGCGGATGTCGAGCACCAGGTTGGTCACCACGACCTTGTCCTTGCGGACGCGGGCGTTCACCGACAGCGCGTTCGTCTTGGTCTCGGCGACCGCGGCCATGATGTCCTTCAACAGACCGACCCGGTCGAACGCCTCCACCTCGATCTCCACCTGGTAGGAGCCCGCGGCAGAGGTCTCCCACTCCACCTCGAGCAGGCGCTCGGGATGCCCGCGCAGGAACGCGATGTTGGGGCAGTCGCTGCGGTGGATGGTCACGCCGCGGCCGCGGGTGATGTAGCCGACGATCCGGTCGCCCGGCAGCGGCGTGCAGCAGCGAGCGAAGTGCATCAGGACGTTGTCCACCCCGCGCACGCGGACCCCGGTCGGAGCGGGCGGCGCGGCTGCGGGCAGGACCGGGGCCTGTTCGGTCTCGGCCGGCGCCTCGCCGCGCAGTGCCTGCGCCACCTGGAGCAGGGAGAGATCGCCGTTGCCGACCGCGGCGAGGAGCTCCTCCTCCGAGGGCATCCCGAACTTGCCAGCGATGTCGGCGAGCCGGTCGGGCTTCAGCGCGGCGGTCACGCTGCCGGTCCGGCGCAGCTCGCGTTCGAGCAGCTCCCGGCCGCGCGTGACGTTCTCCTGATGACGCTCGTGCTTGAACCACTGCCGGATCTTCGCGCGGGCGTTGCTCGTCGCGACGAAGCCCAGCCAGTCGCGGCTGGGCCCGGGGCTGCTCTTGTTCGTGACGATCTCGACGATGTCGCCGGTGTGCAGCTTCTGGGAGAGCGGCACCAACCGGCCGTTCACGCGCGCGCCCACGGTGTGGTGGCCGACGTCGGTGTGGATCCGGTAGGCGAAGTCGATGGGCGTCGCCCCCGCCGGCAGATCCACCACGTCGCCCTTGGGCGTGAACACGAAGACCTCGTTCTGGAACACGTCGAGCCGCACCGACGCCACGAACTCCCGGGCGTCCGCCAGGTCCTTCTGCCACTCCAGCAGCTGGCGGAGCCACGCCAGCTTCTGGTCGAACTCGGCGCCGGCGGGCTTCCCCTGCTTGTACTTCCAGTGGGCGGCGATGCCGCGCTCGGCCTCCTCGTGCATCTGGTGCGTGCGGATCTGGATCTCCAGCGGTTCGCCCTCGTGGAGCACGGCCGTGTGCAGCGACTGGTAGCCGCTGGTCTTGGGGTTGGCGATGTAGTCGTCGAACTCGCCCGGGATCGGCTTCCACACCGAGTGCACGACGCCCAGCGCCGCGTAGCAGTCCTTGACGTCGTCCACGAGCACGCGCACCCCCAACCGGTCGTAGATGCGCGCGATCGGCTGGCCCGCGTACTTGGGCCGCTGCAGCTTCTTCCAGATGCTGTAGATGTGCTTGGGCCGGCCGGTGATGTTCCGCGGGTCCACCTTGATCCCCGCGCGCTGCAGCTCGCGCTGGAGCACGGCGCAGACGTGGTCCACGATGCGCTGCCGCGCCTCCTCGGCCTGGGTCAGCTCGCGCGTGAGCTCGGCGTAGGTCTCGGGCTCGAGCTCGCGGAACGCCAGGTCCTCCAGCTCCTTCTGCAGGCTCCCGATGCCGAGGCGCTCCGCCAGCGGCGCGTAGATGTCCAGGGTCTCCTGGGCCGTGCGGCGTCGCTTCCAGTCCGGCAGCGGGGCGATCGTGCGCATGTTGTGCAGCCGGTCGGCGAGCTTGATGAGCACGATGCGAATGTCGCTGGCCATCGCCAGGAACATCTTGCGAAGGTTCTCGGCCTGCCGCTGCTCCCGGCTCTGCCACTCGATCCGCCCCAGCTTGGTGACCCCGTCCACCAGGGTCGCGATCTCGGCGCCGAAGCGCTCCCGCAGCTCGTCGGGCTCGACGCCGGTGTCCTCGAGCACGTCGTGCAGGAGCGCGGCGGCGACGGTGGTGGGGTCGAGATGGAGGTCGGCCAGGATGGCGGCCACGGCCACGGCGTGCGTGACGTACGGCTCGCCGGAGGCGCGGGTCTGGCCGTCGTGCGCGCGCGCCGCGGCCAGGTACGCCTCGCGCACGACGTCCAGGTCGGCGCGCGGGAAGTGCGCGCGCAGGGTCGCGACGAGGCGCTGGACCTCGGGAGGCAGGTCCTGGAAGCTGGCCTGGGACCGTCGCAGATCGAGCCACTTCACGCTACGTCCACCTCGCCGGCTCGTCCCGCAGCACTTCGGTGCACCGACGGCGAGCCCTGCTCACGCGCCCGCGGCCAGCCCGGCCAGGATCGCCGCGGCGCCGCCGCCCGCCCAGGCGCGCAGCGCCTCGGCCGCCGCGCGCTCGCGCGCGCCTTCGCGGTATCGAAGCGAGCGCGCCAGATTCACGCGGCCCTCGGGCGCGACGAGCGCGTACCGGGCCGCCGCGCCCTCGCCGTCCTCGACCGCCACGACCCCGGCCTCGAGGAACACCTCCGCGGCGGCGGCGAGCGTCTCCGCGGACAGCCCCGGTTCGCCGACCACCGGGAGCGTCCACGGCCCGCGGCGGTCGAGCTCCTTGAAGTAATGGTAGCATTGCACGAGCACTTCGCGCGGGGGGTGCCGCCTGGCGACGGCCGCGACCACGGCGTCCAGGGCCCCCGCATCGTACGCGAGCTCGACGACGGCCTGGCGCCCGTCCAGGCCGGCGACACCCAGGGCCTCGGAGGCGAGCAGGCGCGTCGGCGGGAGCCCGAGCGCCACCACGCGCGAGACCGTCGGCGGCGCCGAGGGATCGACGAAGAGCGTGCCGGCGACGAGCGCGCGGATCGCGCCTGCCCCGAACAGGTCCTCGAGCACACGCCTCAACGCCAGGGGCAGACCCTCGTGGTAGTACGCGAGGCGCCCCGCGTCCGCCGGGGCGGTCTGCCGGAGACTCCGCGCCGCGGCCACCGCAGCCGCCGCGTCAGACGCCAGGACGACCACGCGGTCGGGCCGGCCCGTGCTCCCGGCCAGGAGCGCCCCGGGGCCGGCGCGACTCCGCCGGTCAACGACCTTCACGTTGGTCCGCGGTCCCCCGCTGTCCGGGCCAGGCTCGAGGCCGGCAGCAGCGAGCGCCGCGACCTGCGCCGCGGAGATCCGACCGAGCACCAGGCGGCAGCGCGGACCGGGATCCCCCGAGACTGCAAGCGGATCAGGGTCGTCGGCGACGACGACGGTCGCCGCGGCCGCGGCAGGGTACGCGGCGCACCACTCCGCCGAGGCGAACAGCACGTCGAGCGCCGTCCCCGCGGCGACCCAGGTCCGGAGGGACGCCGGCAGGGCGCCGTGCGCCGCGGCCGAGCGAAGCCCGACCTCGCGCAACCACGGCCCGGCCGCCGCCGCCCAGGCCTCGGCCTCCACCGCCCGCGGGAGCACCACCGCCACAGGCGCCCGCACCTGCCTCGCCAGCACGGCCGCCGCCATCGCGCTGGTCGCGACCAGGCTCTCGCCAGGCCCCACCCGCACCGCCAGACGCGCGCCGCCGGCCGCGGCGGCCAGGACCTCGCGCTGGAGCGAGGACAGCGGCCGGCCCCGGTAGGCCGTCGCTACGAGACGGTCGATCAGACCGTCCGCGGAGGCCGCCACTCCGGGCACCACATCCGGCGTTGAGGCGTCCTTGGCCCAGGGCGCCTCGCGCCGAATGTGCACGTTGAGACCGAGGGCACGGTCCCCGCCGCCGGTGAGCGCCATGGCGGTCGCGGCATACCGGGCGCCTGCGTCCATGGCCGGCGCCAGCCTAGCCGCGAGCGGCGCCCGCAGGAACCCGAGCTGCCTGCCGTCGGCGCGGCAGACCTGGATGGCGTGCGGGTCCGCGGCGTTGGTGGGCTCGCGTACGAGCCGCAGCCGCTCGCCGGGCCGCACCCCGGCCAACACGGCCTGCCGGTCCCCGAAGGTGACCCCGACGACCTTGGTGTGGAACGCCTCCGCCTCTTCGGCGCGCGCCTGCCGGCCGTCCAGGTAGTCGTCCGCGCGCGCGAAGAGCCGGTCGAGGACGCCGTCGACGTCGGTCGCCACGGTCGCGGGCTCCACGTCCGGTGTCCACAGCGCTTCGACGACGAGTCGCACCCCGGTCCCCTCGCGCCACCGGTCGAACTCGAGCGCGTATGCCAGGTCGACGCGGGCCTGGGTGAAGGCCAACAGTTCGACGAGGTCGCCGAGTCGGAACCCGATGGCCTCGGCGGTGCGGACGCCGTCGCTGACGACCAGCCGCAGGTGCGCGCCCCCACCCACGAGCCGCGTGCCAGTCGCACGCAGCCCCCGCGTGAGGAACACCGGCGCGGGCTGCCCGGCGCCGTGCGGGGCCAGCCGCGCGAGCTGTCCGGCCAGCCAGGGGCTCAGGTCCGACAGCGCCACCTCGGCGTCGACGTCCACGACGGGCCGCAGGTCGTCGGGGCGCACCCGGGCGGCGACCGCGGCCAGGAAGGCGTCGCGGAATCGTGGCACCGCCTCTGCCCGGATGGTCAAGCCGGCCGCCATGGCGTGGCCGCCGAACGCGACCAGGTCTCCGGCGGCGGCGGCGAGCGCTTCGACCAGGTGCACGGCGGGAATGCTCCGCGCGGAGCCACGGCCGACGGCGCCGTCGAGCGCGATCAGGACCACGGGTCGGTGGTAGCGCTCGACGAGCTGGGAGGCCACGACACCGATCACGCCCGGGTGCCACGCCTCGCGCGCCAGGACGACCGCCGGGCCCGCGGCCAGCCCGCCCGCCTCGACCTCCGTCACGGCGTCGGCCAACACGCTGTCGCAGAGCGCGCGTCGCTCCGCGTTGAGCCGCTCCAGGGTCTGTGCGAGGCGTGCGCACTCGCCGGCGTCGTCGCTGAGGAGCAGTCGCAGTGCGTCCCCAGCGTGCGCCAGGCGGCCCGCGGCGTTGAGCCGAGGGGCGAGCGCGTGCGAGAGGTCCCGCACTCCCAGCGGCGGCTGGAGGCCGGCCACCGCGCACAGGGCGGCCAGCCCCGGGGACCGGGTCCAGTCGGCGGCCAGCGCCGCGGCCACGATCGTCCGGTTGTCGCCGAGCAGCGGGACCGCGTCGGCCACCGTGCCCACCGCCGCGAGGGGGAGCAGCGACTCGATCTCGGACGGGCGGCCGACCGCCTCCAGCAGCCCGCGGCAGGCCTGGAGGGCCAGGCCTGCCGCGCAGAACTCCGCCGCGGCCGGGCTCTGGTGCGGGTTGACGACGGCTGTGGCCTCGGGGAGCACCGGTCCTGGCAGGTGATGGTCGAGCACCACGAGGTCGCACCCCGCCTCCCGCGCGGCGCGGGCTGCCTCGAGCGCGGTGATACCGCAGTCCACGGCGACGAGGAGCGTGGCGCCGTCGCCGGCCAGGCGCCGAACCGCGGCGGGGTGCAGTCCGTAGCCTTCGGCCCGCCGGTCGGGCAGGTACCACGTGACCGCCGCGCCGAGCGCGCGGAGCGTGCGCACGAGCTGTGCGGCCGCGGTCACGCCGTCGGCATCGTAGTCACCGTAGACGACGACGCGCTCGCCGCTGCGGACGCCGCGCGCCAGGCGCGCCACCGCGACGTCCATGCCGGCGAGCGCACAGGGCGCGCTCAGCCGTTCGGGGCGAGGGTCGAGAAAGGCGCGCGCGGCCGCCGCGTCCGAGAGGCCGCGGTTGACCAGCAGCCGCGCGAGGAGAGGCGGGACGTCGAGCGCGGCGGCTAGGCGGGAGACGCCCTCCGGGTCGGGCGAGCGCAGGCGCCAGCGGGCGTCCGATGGCCCGCCCATGCGCTAGGCGGGGGGGCCGGGGTCGGACCCGCTGGAGCCGTGGGCGCGCGCCTCGAGCTCCCTGACGCGGGCCTGCAACTCCCGCAGACGGGCCCGGACCTGCCGCTGCCCCAGGACCCCGCTCGCGAACACCAGGAAGCCGCCTGTGACCGCGCCGCCGATCACCGCCAGCGCCAGCGTGGTCTCGACCTGCCAGGACAGGAAGCGCAGGACCACCGGCGCGGGGTTGCTGAGCGCGAACACCGTGACCAGTCCGAGCAGCACGAGCGCGAACAACGCGAACGCCGACACCACGTCACCTCCGCCTCGGCCGCCGCCGGGCGCCGCCGCTGCCCGCCGGCGGGGCGGCACCGGCCGCGGGCGCGGCAGGTGCCACCGGCGCACCGGTCTCCGGGGCTTCGGCGAGGCGGGCCCGGCCGGCCCGACGATTCGCCCACAACGTCCAGTCCACGAGGAGCGCGCTCGCGTTGAAGATCGACGAGTAGGTCCCGACGAAGATGCCGATCAGCAACCCGAACGCGAAGTCGCGAATCGTCACCCCGCCGAAGAAGAAGACCGCCGCGATCGCCAGGATGGTGGTCAGCGACGTGTTGATGGAGCGCACGAGAGCCTCGAGCAGGCTGCGGTTGACCAGACGGTCGAAGGCCTCGCGCGTCCGCAGCGCCAGGTTCTCCCGAATCCGGTCGAAGACCACGATGGTGTCGTTGATCGAGTAGCCCACGACCGTGAGCAGCACGGCGACGAAGGCGCTGTTGACCTCCTTGCGCGTGATCGCGAAGATGCCCAGGACGACCAGGAGGTCGTGCAGCAGCGCGGCGTCGGCGGCGAGCGCGTAGCGGATGCCCTTGAAGCGGAACGAGATGTAGATCACCTGGAGCGCCAGCCCGAGGACGACCGCGAGGATCGCCACGTTGCGGAGCTCCTGGCCGATCTTCGGCCCGACCTCGTCCTCCCGCAGGATCGTCACCCCGCCGAACTCGCGCCGCAGGGCCGCCAGCAGCCCCTCCCGGGCCTGCGGCGCCAGCGGGCGCGTGCGGATGAAGATGTCCTGCTCCGACCGTTGGATCGTGCTCTGGCCGGTGGCGAAGCGGTCCACGACCGCCCGCACCTGCCCGGTGGTCGCCGGCCGCTCCGTCCGGATCTGGAAGTAGCTTCCGCCGGTGAAGTCCACGCCCCAGTTGAGCGCGCCCTGCCCGCTCGCGGAGTAGTAGATCAAGGCGATCGCGCCCGGCACGATGACCAGGGCCGAGACCGCGTAGCCCCACCACCGCCGCCCGATGATGTCCCAGACCCGAGGGGTCATCGTGCGGTCCTCCCGGCGACGCGCGCCACCAGCGGCCCGAGGCCGATCGCGCTGGCACCGTCCACCAACGCGCGCGTCACGACGATCGCGGTGAACATGCTGACGAGTACGCCGATGCTCAGCGTGACCGCGAAGCCCCGAATCGGCCCGCTCCCGAGGAGGAAGAGGACCGCGGTCGCGATGAGCGTCGTGACGTTCGAGTCCACGATCGTCTGGATCGCCCGGTTCCAGCCCGCGCCGACCGCCAGGCGGAGGCTCTTCCCCGCGCGGAGCTCTTCCTTGAGCTTCTCGAAGATGATGACGTTGGCATCCACGGCCATGCCGACGGAGAGCACGAGGCCCGCGATCCCCGGCAACGTGAGGGTCGCGCCGAGCCCGCTCAGCACGGCGAGCACGACCAGGACGTAGAGTGCCAGGGCCAGGTCGGCCAGGACACCGGAGAGCCCGTAGAACAGCAGCATGAACAGGCCGACCGCGGCCAGGGCGATCCACGACGCGCGCAGGCTGGCCTCGATCGAGTCGCGGCCGAGCTGCGGCCCGACCGTGCGGTTCTCCACCACCTGGACCGGAATCGGCAGGGCGCCGCCGCGCAGGAGCACGGCCAGGTCCCGCGCCTCCTCGATCGTGCGGAAGCCGCCGCTGATCTGGCCCTGCCCGCCCGGGATCCGGTCCCGAATCACGGGCGAGCTGATGACCTCGTTGTCCAGCACGATCGTCAGGTAGCGCCCGACGTTGGCGCCGGTGAACTCCTCGAATACGCGGGCGCCGCCGCCGCGCAGGCGGAAGTTGACGATCGGCTGCGCGGTCTGCTGGTCGAACCCGGCCTGCGCGGTCTCGAGCTCGGCCCCGGTGAGGATGACCTTCTTTTCGAGCGCGAGCGTGCGCGCCGGCGGCGCGGCGCCCGGGGTGGGGGGCGCGCCGGCGCCCTCGGGGAGCGTGACGGTGCGGCCGTCGGCGCTCCAGGTCGCGCCCTCGGGGAGCTGCGTCGTGCCGGTATCCACGAACTCGAGGAGCGCCGTCTTGCCGATGAGCGCGATCGCCCGCTGCGGGTCCGCGATCCCGGGCAGCTCGATGAGGATCCGATTGGCGCCCTGCCGCTGGATCGTCGGCTCGACGACCCCGAGCTGGTCTACCCGACGCTCGATGACGCGCATCGCCGCGTCGACGGCCTCGGGGGTCGCCCGCGCGGTCGGCGTGTCCTGCCCCTCGAGCACGAGCAGGCTCCCGCCCTGAAGGTCCAGGCCCAGGTTCATGCGGAGTTGGGGCCGCTGGGCGACCGGCGTCCTCCCCACGATGGCGAGCGGTCGGAACGCGATCTGGACGGCAGCGAGCAGCAGCACGAGAATCAGCAGCAGGCGAATGCCGACACGCGATCCCACACCGGGTCCCCTTCCTTCGAGCCACGTCGGGAGGCAAAAAAAGAGGGCCGAAGCCCGGCTCATTATAGCCGCGCTCGAAACGCGGTGTCAAACGCCGCCCGCAGGGACCCGCCGACGGCGGGCGAAACGAGAGCGCCGTGGAGCTCTTCGACGCCCCCTCGGTCGTCTCCCATGCACCGATCCGCATCGGCGGGTGCGACCTCTACGTGGGCACGTGCTCCTGGGCCGACCGCGGCGTGATCGCCAGCGACTTCTACCCCCGCGGGGCGAGGACCGACCCCGAAGCCCGCTTGCAGTTCTACGCCAGCGTCTTCCCGACCGTAGAGGTGGACGCGAGCTATCACGCGCTGCAACCGCCGGAGCGCGCACGGCAGTGGCTGGCGTGGACCCCGACGGGGTTCCTCTTCAACGTCAAGGCCTTCGCCTGGCTCACCGGCCACGAGACCGACCCACGCCGGCTGCCGCCCGGGATCGCCGCGCTGCTCCCGGAGGCGACCCGGCGCGGCCCGGTACGCGGGGATCGCGTGCCGGAGGAGGCGCTCGGCGCCGCCTGGGACCACTTCGCCGCGTTCGTCGCGGAGTTCGCCTCGGCCCGCCGCCTGGGCTACGTGCTGTTCCAGTTCCCCAAGGGCCGGGGGTTTTCGCGCGACCTGCTCGCCTCCCTCGACCGGTGGATGCCCTACCTGCGCGCGTGGCCGGTCGCCGTCGAGATCCGCCACAGGAACTGGCTGGACCGCCGACACCGCGAGGCGTTTCTCGGCTACCTGCGGGAGCGCGGCTACGCCTACGTGATCCCGGACCTGGTGCAGGCCGCCTACCTCCCGCCGCCGCAGGTCGAGGTGACGGCCGACTGGTCGGTGGTGCGCTTCCACGGCCGCAACCCGGCGCTGCTCGAGCGACGGGCGTCGACGGATCGGGCCTACGACTACCGCTACTCCGCCGACGAGCTCCGCGCCTGGGCCGCCGACGCCCGTCGGCTCGCGGATCGCGTGCGGACGCTCTACCTCATGTTCAACAACCACGCCAGAGGCCAGGGTGCGCAGAACGGCCGAGAGCTCCAGGCGCTGCTCGCGAGCTAGGCGCGCGGCGGCCGCCGCCGGCGCGGCGCGTAGAGCGACGTCACCGCGGCCAGCAGCACGGCGCCGGCGAGGAAGGCCGCGACGAACCCCAGGCTCTGCGCCACCAGGCCGAGCAGGATCGGCCCGAGGATGACGCCGGCGCGGCTCATCAAGATGCGCGTGCCGACCCCCACGCCGGCGGACTCGGGCGGGAACCCAGAGGCCACCACCGCGGCTGCGAGCGTGAAGAAGACGCCGTTCGCCAGCCCGTAGAGCAGCACCACCGCGCCCATGATCGCCGGCGCGCGCACGAAGGGCATGGCCGCGATCGCCGCGCCGGCGACGAGCACGCCGGCAACCAGCACCTGTGTCCGCGGCCGCCGGGCGATCAGCACGGTCATCAGCGGCCGTGCCGCGGTGTTGGCGACCGCACGCACCGAGAAGAAGGTCGCGATCGCCCCCACCCCGTACCCGCGCGCATCGAGCAGCAACGGGTAGAACGACGACCAGAACGCCATGAGCAGGTCGCCCGCCAGCGTCACCAGCAGCGCCGCGCGGATGCCCGGCCGCTCCCGCAGCGTCGAGGCCACCGCCTCCAGGGCCGGCGGCCGGGCCAGCACGCCCTCGGGGTCGAGCGGCCGGCGCGCGGGCGACACGGAGGCGGCGGCGCCGAGCGCGCTCGCCACGGCACCGACCAGGAAGACCGCGCGATAGTCGGCGTCCCCGACCACCAGCGCGCCGACCGCCGGACCGAGGATCTGCGCGAACGACGTGATGAAGAAGAACCGTCCGATCGCGTGCACCACGGCCGGGCGCGGCACGGAGCGGATCGTCTCGACCTGGGTGCCGATGGAAATCATGATCTGCGCCAGGCCGACGACGACGAGCCCGGCCGCCAGCATTCCGAGCCCACGGCTGACCGCCAGGGCGAGCGTGCCCGCGACGCCGAGCGCGCATCCGGTCAGCATCACGCGCCCCGACCCCCACCGTTCGGAGGCGGCACCCGCCGGGAGGCTGAGAACCAGCCCGACGACGTGGTAGCCGCCGAGGATCAGACCCACCGCCGCCGGGCCGGCGCCCAGCGCGGTCGCGTGCAGCGACAGGAACGGACTGGCCGCGAGCCAGCCCGTCCAGAACAGGAACGCGATCAGGTTGGCGAGCCACGCCGTGGGCAGGGACGCGCTGCGCACGCCGCCTACAGACGCTTCTGCAGGAACCGGGTCGCCCCGCCGGCGCCGTCACCGAACCCGAAGGCCCGGTACAGCCGCAACGCCGTCTCGTTGCGGTCGCCTACCTCGAGGGTGAGCCTGCCGCAGCCCCGGGCGCGCGCCTGTGCCTCCACATGTTCCAGCAGCCGGCGTCCGACGCCACGGCCGCAGGCCTCCGGGAGCACCGCCAGGTCGTGGATGTTCACCAGCGGTCGGGCCGCGAAGGTCGCCAAGCCCAGGAGGTCCACCACGGCCCGGGCATGGCGCGGGTCGTCCAGGTCAGCGTCCACCACCGTGATGCCGTCCATCTCAGTCAGCATACGACACCGTGAAGCGAAAGTACCACTCCCGCACCTCCGGCGCCCGGTACTGGAGCTCGCTCTGCAGCACCAGCGACGCCGGCGCCCCGCCGAGCAGGCCGGTCAGCACCGGTCCGGCTGCCGCGTCGGCCACGCGGGCGGCCAGGGTCAGGAACAGCTCGTCCAGCAGCCGCGCCTCGACCAGGCCGCGGTTGAGCCCGGGTCCGCCCTCGGCGAGGACCCGCGCGACGCCGCGACCGGCCAGCGCCTGCAGGCCGGCCGCCAGGTCCACCCCACCGTCGGCCTGCGCCGGGACGACCATCACCTCGGCCCCGGCCTCGCGCGCCCGGGCCAGGTCCTCCGCCCGCGCCTGCGGCGTCGTCATGACGATGGGGAGGAATCCGTCGCCCCTAAAGAAGCGCTTGCCGAGCACGTCCTCGCTGAAGGCGGCCGCGCGGGTGACCACGACCGCGGCGGGGTTCGGCGGACGTCCCGCGGCGGCACGGGCCGCCTGCAGCTCCGGGTGGGTCAACGGCACGATGTCGTTCGCGCGCAGCGTGCCGGCGCCCGAGAGCACGGCATCGGCCCAGCCGCGCAGGGTGCGGAACAGGTAGTGGTCGACCGCCGAGCCGAGCTGCCACGCGCGCCCGCCGATCGCGACCGCGCCGTCGAGCGTCTGCACCATGTTGAGCGCGACCGCCGGCCGCCTGAGGCCGGCGGCGACGTCCACGTCGCGGTAGACCTGCTCGAGCGGAACGTCGCGCGGGTATGGCGCCCGCGCGTGATAGACCAGGGCGAGGGTCTCGGGCAGGGCCACCCGGCGGCTCAGAAGTCGATGGCCGCGCCGGCCCGCACGAGGCGGCGCTGGACCTCGCCGACCAGGTGCGCGTCGGCCACGAGCGCATGCGGGCTCACGCGGCGCTCGACGCACACCGCGGCCGCGACCCCGACCGCCTCCCCCATCGCCATCGTGGTCGGCACCACGCGCGCGGACGCCGCGGCCTGGTACGTCGCCGAGAACGCGCGGCTGGCCACGAACAGGCCGTCGATCGAGACGGGGACGAGCGCGCGCAGCGGGATCGTGTAGGGGCGCCGCATGACCTTGTAGGGATGCCCTTCGCCGCGCAGGTAGGGGTGAATGTCGATCGGGTAGGACGCCACGGCCACGCGGTCCCAGAAGACGGCGTTGCGCAGAATGTCGTGGACGGTCAGCGTGTACAGTCCCCGCAGGTGCCGCGTCTCGCGGATATAGAGCTCGGGCGCCACCTCCACCAGCCGCGCCCGCGCGAACCCCGGCGCCCGCTCGCGCAGGTAGGCGACGAATCCCGGGATCGCCGCCGCGGCGCGCGCGTAGCCCTCGGCGCGCGACGCGGCATCGGTGCCATCCACGTCGTGCACCTGGATCGCGTTCACCCACACCGTCCCGTCGCGCATCCGGCCCAGATTCAGGTCCAGGGCCGAAAGTCGCTCGTCGGCCAGCGCGTCGTCGCCGACCGCGTCGCGGAACCCCCAAGCGTAGGCGCCGAAGACGCCGCTGGGCTGCGGCCCGCGCCGGTGCGCGAGCGCGTGGGCCACGATCGCGGTCCAGTCCACGCCGTCGAGCCGGAACAGCAGCGTGGCCGCCATCATCCGCCGGTCGATGCCCGACGCCTCCCGACCCAGCGTGAAGGGAACGCCGGCGGCGGCGGCCAGGTCGCCGTCGTCGGTGGCGTCCACGGTCACCGGCGCGCTCACGATCGTCTCGGGCTCCCCGCGGCGTCGGATGACCGCGCCGATCACGCGGTCGCCCTCGACGATCGGCCGACCGATCTCGGTCTCCAGCAGCGTGATGATGCCCGGGTGCGCATCCACCTTCGCCCGGAACACGGCCCGCGCGTCGTGGGGGTCGAACACCACCCCGCCGAGCGCCCGGTACACCTCCAGGAACACGCCCTTGGTCAAGAACCGCTGGGGGCGGCCGGGAGCGCGGTTGAGGTCCCACATGTTCAGCATCGCGCCGGTGAGCACGGTTCCGAGGAACGGCCGCGGCTCGACCAGCACCACCACCAGCCCCTGCCGCGCCGCGGCCACGGCCGCCGCGACACCCGCCGGGCTGCCGCCCGCGACCAGCAGGTCGGCGCGGTAGGCCGCCGGCCGCAGGTCGGGCGACAGCGGCAACGGCCGCGCGGCGACCACCGCGGCAAGCGCGAACGCGCCGGTCAGCCAGGCGACGACGCGGCGGCGCACGGCGGGCGGGGCGGATCAGCGCCCCTGCGCGAGCGGCTCGTCGGAGGAAGGCTTGAACCGCTCGACGGGGTTGCGGCAGTCGCGGCAGTAGTAGATGGCGCGGCACAACGTCGGGCCGAACGGGTTTTCCAGGACGGTGTTGGTCGAGCCGCAGTGCGGGCAGGTCGCGGGCTCGGCGAGCCCGGCGCGGGGCACGCTCACGCCGTGCTCGCGCAGCCGCGCCCGCCCCGCCTCGGTGATGCGCCCCACGGTCCAGGCCGGCTCGAAGACGAACGCCACGTCCACGGTCTGGATGCCCGGGAGCGCTGCGACGCGCCGCCGGACACGGTCGCGGATGACCTCCAGGGCCGGGCACCCGGAGAACGTCGGCAGCAGCTCCACGCGCACCGCGCCGCCACGAACCGAGACCGCGTGCACCAACCCCATCTCGGTGATGGCGATCGGCAGCTCGGGGTCCTCAACCTCGGCGAGCGCGCGCAGGACCGCACCGGTGTCCACCGGGGGCGCGGGGGACGGCTTGGCGCGGGCCGTCACCAGCGCGCCTCCGGGTCGGAGCGCGACACCGAGGTCATCTCGTCGAGCAGCGCCGCGAGCGCCGGTGTGTGCCGGCCGCTGCGTCCGCCCCCCACCGGCACGTCGCGTTCGGGCGGCACGCGGAGCCCCAGCGCCTCGAGCCTGGGGACGACCGCGGACGCCCAGCGCACCGCCTGCTCGGCCGCGCCGGCCACTAGTGCCCCGGCGGCCAGGAGCGCCTCCTCGCCCGGGGACGGCTCGAACACCGCCAGGGCCTCGCGCCACAGCGCGTCGAGCGCCGCCTGTACGCGTCCCCGGCTGTCGTCGCCGGCGCGCGCCAGGCGCTCGAGCCAGGCGTCGGCGAACAGCCGGTGGTACTTCTCCTCGCGCCCAAGCGTCCGCGCCAGCGCGGCGAACGACCCGAGCGGCGAGTCGGCGAGCACCGCCAGGCGCGCCGCGTCGGCGTGATCGTACAGCCAGATCCGCACGATGGTCGACGCCCAGTCGCCGTTCTCGCGCTCGACGAGCGTGGCGTTGCGGAAGGCCTCGGGTCGCCGGCCGAACGCGAGGCGGTCCGGGCTCTGCCCCTCGGCAGCCGCCTGCTCGTAGAGGAGCCGCGCGTGGCCGAGCTCGTCCTGCGCGATCGACGACAGCGCGACGTCGGACTCGATGTCGGGGGCCACCCCGGTCCACTCGGAGTGTCGGTGGCCCAGGATCAGCTCGTCGTCCGCCCAGGCCAGCAGCATCGCGCGCAGCGCCTCGCGCCGCGCGCCATCGCCCAACACCGCCGGCGCGTCCGGCGCCGCCCAGAGCGCCATCACCGGCGACGGTAGACCCGCTGCTGCTCGCGGTACGAGCCGCCGAACCGGTAGCTCTTGTCCGTGGACGGCTCGAGCATGTCGGCGTCACCGTACGGCGTGGCGGCGATGTCGGCGTAGCGCACGACCCACAGGTTGACGCAGGGGTCGCGCCGGGCGAACTGCTCCTTCGCGAGCACCAGCGCCATCTCCGCGTCGGGCGCGTGGACGTCGCCGACGTGGACGTGGGTGTCGGCCTTGGTCTCCTGCCGGAACACCGCGAACACGTGGTCGGCGCCCGGGGTGATCTCGGCCAGATTCACCGGCGTCCCCTCACGCCGCCAGGTGCCACCGGGCGACCGCCTCGCGGACCCAGCGGTGTTGTGCGTGGTAGTGCTGCCGCAGCGCCAGCCGGGCCTTCGTCCGCGGCCCCTCGCCGCGGGTCACCCGCCGGAACTCCTCCCAGTCGGGCTCGGCATAGCGGTACTGCCCGGCGGCCTCGTCCCACCGCAGCTCCGGGTCGGGCACGCGCAGGCCGTACTCCTGGATGACCGGGACGAACTGCCGGAGGAACTGCTGGCGCAGCTCGTCGTTGGTCTTCACCTTGATGCGCCACCGTATCATCGTCTCCAGGTGCGGCGAGGCCTGGTCGCGCGGCCCGAAGAAGTGCATGATCGGCTGCCACCAGCGGTCCAGCGCATCCTGCAGCATCGCGCGCTGCGCGGCCGTGCCCTCGGCGAGCGCCCGGAAGGTATCGAGCCCCAGCCGGATGTGGAAGTCCTCCTCGTAGCAGATGCGCTTGAGGACCCGGGCATACGGCGCATAGGAGCACGACCGCAGCGAGCCCTGGGTCTGCATCGCGGCGCCGTCCACGAAGACCTGGATGATCGCGACGTCCGCCCAGGTCTCGGCCGGGTAGTGGAACACGTTGTGGAACTTCGAGGCGCCGGCGACGAGCTCCTCGATCATCCGCGCGCGGGGCTTGCCCAGGTCTTCGGCGACCCGGTAGAGGAGCTGCGCGTGCCCGATCTCGTCCTGCACCTTGGCGACCAGCGCCATCTTCCGGGCGAGCGTCGGCGCGCGCGGGATCCACTCGCGCTCGGGGAGCGCGCCCATGAGCTCCGAGTTGGCGTGCATCTGGATCAGCCGCAGGCACTCCGCGCGGTAGCGCGCGGGCATCCACTCGCCGGCCTCGACGCGGTCACCCGCGGCCAGGCGCGCCTCGAAGGCAGCGAGCTGCTCCGGGTCGTCGGCGGCATCGGGCGAAACGGTCACAGCGCACCCCCCTCCGGCGCAACCCTCGCGCGTCGCCCTCATTGTAGGGACCGGGCGAAAAGCCCGTCAATCGCGCCCCGGCGCCCCGGCGGCCAGCGCCTCGGCGAGCCGCGCGTACGTCTGGTCCAGGTGCTCCGGGAGGACCTTGACCTCGCCGAGGACCGGCATGTAGTTGGTGTCGCCGACCCAGCGGGGCACGATGTGCACGTGCAGGTGCTCGTCGATGCCGGCGCCCGCAGCCCGGCCGAGGTTCATCCCCACGTTGAACCCTTCGGGGGTCATGGCGCGCTCCAGGGCGCCCAGCGCGAGCACCACGAGCGCCATGAGCGCCTGGTGCTCCTCGGCCGAGAGCTGCCCCGGCCGCGCGACGTGGCGGTACGGCACCGCCATCACGTGCCCGCTGTTGTAGGGAAACCGGTTGAGGATCAAGTAGCCGTGGGCGCCACGGTGGACGATCAACATCGCCCGGTCGTCACCCGCAGCGGCCGCCTCGCAGAAGACGCAGCCGAGCGGCTTGGGGCCGCCCACGTAGGCCACCCGCCACGGCGCCCAGAGGTGCTTCACGCGCCCCCGCGCTCCAGCCGGCTCAGGGCGTCGGCCGCCGCCGCCTGCTCGGCTTCCTTCTTGCTCCTGCCGCGGCCCTCGCCGAGGGGCCGACCGTTGGCCTCCACCACCGCCAAGAACGTGCGGGCGTGGTCGGGCCCCTCCTCCTGGGTGATCCGGTAGCGGGGCATCTGGCGGCGGCGCTGCAGGCGTTCCTGGAGCTGGCTCTTGAAGTCCTCGCCGGCGCGCTGGATCACCTCGCCGAGCTCGTGGATCCACCGGCTGACCACATGGTGCGCCACGCCGTACCCCGAGTCGATGTAGATCGCGCCGATGACCGACTCGACCGCGTCGGCCAGCAGCGACTGCCGCTGGCGCCCGCCGCCCTTCTCCTCGCCGCGGCCCAGCAGGATGTAGCGGCCGAGGTCCAACCGGCGCGCGACGGAGGCCAGCGCCGCCTCGTTCACCACGCGCGCCCGCTGCTTGGCCAGCCCGCCCTCGTCCATCTCGGGATACCGACGGTAGAGGTCGTCGCTGACGACGAGACTGAGCACCGCGTCGCCCAGCAGCTCCAGCCGCTCGTAGCTCTTCCCCGGGTCCTGACCGCGCTCGTGGCTGAACGACCCGTGCCGCAGCGCCAGGTCCAGCAGCGAACGGTCCCGAAACCGCACGCCCAGCCGCTCCTCGAGTTGCGCGAGCTGCGCCAGACGGTCCTGGCTGAGGACCTCGCCCACCGCACCGGTCTCGTCGGCGGTCACCTCGACGGGCGGCCGTGGCGCGCGGCGGCGGGGCCTAGCCATGGGCGCGCAACACCAGTGTGGCGTTGTGCCCGCCGAACCCGAACGCGTTCGACATGACCGTGCGCAACCGCGCCGGCCGGGCGGTGTTGGGCACGTAGTCCAGGTCGCAGTCCGGGTCGGGGGTCCGGTAGTTGATCGTAGGCGGCATGACCTGGTGGCGCAGCGCGAGCACGCAGGCGATGCACTCGACGCCGCCGGCGGCGCCGAGCAGGTGGCCGGTCATGGACTTCGTCGAGCTCACCGCGAGCCGCCGCGCGTGTGCGCCGAAGAGCCGCTTGATCGCCAGCGTCTCCAGGCGGTCGTTGTAGGGCGTGCTCGTGCCGTGGGCGTTGATGTAGTCGACCTCCTCGGGCGCCGCCCCGGCGTCCGCCAGCGCCGCGGCCATGCTGCGGTAGGCGCCGTCGCCGTCGGGGTCGGGCTGGGTGATGTGGTAGGCGTCGGTCGTGGCCCCGTAGCCGACCAGCTCGGCCAGGATCGGCGCGCCCCGGGCCTCGGCATGCTCGAGCGCCTCCAGCACGACGACGCCCGCGCCCTCGCCCATGACGAACCCGTCCCGCGTGGCGTCGAACGGCCGGCTCGCCTGCGCGGGCTCGTCGTTCCGCGTGGACATCGCCTTCATCGAGGCGAACCCGGCGATCGCCAGCGGGGTGATCGCCGCTTCCGTCCCGCCGGCCAGCATCGCGTCCGCCTCGCCCCGCTCGATCAGCCTGGCGGCGTCGCCGATGGCGTTGCCGCCGGTGGCACACGCGGTGACCACGCAGGAGCTGGGCCCGCGGGCGCCGGTGAGGATCGCCGTGACCCCGCTCGCCATGTTCACGATCATCATCGGGACGAAGAAGGGCGAGACGCGGTCGGGTCCGCGGTCGAGCATGACGCGGTGTTGCTCCTCCCACGTGGCGATGCCACCGATCCCCGACCCGATCAGCACGCCCGTGCGGGTGGCGTTCGCTGGGGTGATCGCGTATCTCGCGTGCTCCATCGCCATGCGCGCGGCGGCGTAGGCGAGCTGCACGAACCGGTCGTTGCGTCGCACCTCTTTGCGATCCATGTAGGCACCGGGGTCGAAGTCACGCACCTCGGCGGCGATCTGCGTGGCCAGCCCCGACGGATCGAAGCGGCTGATCCGGGCGACGCCGGGACGGCCCGCGGCGAGGCCCTCCCAGAACGCCTCGTGACCCACGCCGATGGGGCTCACCACGCCCAGACCGGTGACGACGACGCGCCGGCGCATGGAGGAACCCGGGACCGCGGACGGCGAGGCTACTGGGCCGCCCCCTTGGCGTGGCTCTCGATGAACTTGACCGCGTCGCCCACGGTCACGATCTTCTCGGCCTGTTCGTCAGGAATCTCGATCTTGAACTCGTCCTCCAGCGCCATGACCAGCTCGACGATGTCCAACGAGTCAGCGCCCAGGTCCTCCACGAACGACGACTCGGGGCTGACGGACTCCTCATCGACACC
>Ga0308411_10000401_pt1 | contig 28063 bp, 22 predicted proteins | sample HotsprottomLayer_2_FD_203530 | JGI IMG/M metagenome (GOLD analysis project Ga0308411, IMG submission 203530) | Hot spring phototrophic mat microbial communities from Octopus Spring, Yellowstone National Park, Wyoming, United States -... | ecosystem: Environmental > Aquatic > Thermal springs >... | reverse complement strand
GAGTCAGCTCCACGCCGACTCAGACCGGGATTGTATGAGCGATGAGCGATCTTGGCCGCATGATGTGCGAAATCGGCACAGAGCGACACACCCAAAGAAGTGCGAGTTCTCTGAAGCGGCGTGACTTTCCTTGTTGAAGTAGACAGATCTCGCGAATCGGGGTTGGGCAGTTCCAGGTCTTCCTGCCGTGGCACAATTCTTGCGGAACTGGCTCAACCAATCTGTTCTCATCTCTTTGAGGAAGCTCACGATGGCCAGCATCCTGACCCAGAACGATTCACAACAGCAATTGCCGCAAGCCGATCCGGTGGTGACCTCTCGGGAGCGGGTGCTACTACTGGTCTGGCTGATCGGTGCCGTGAGTATGAGTGTGGTTTTGCTGCGCGATCTTTTCTGGGCGGTGTTTCGAGGTTGAACCCCGACCTCATCTGACCCGACGACTCCAGTCGTCAGGTGCTGGAAGGAGCATTTTCAGGCATGGAATCCACCTCGGCATTCCAACGCTATCAACTCTTGCAAAGCTACGTCGGTTGGACGGAAGCCGATGCCCAGCGGGTGGCCAGTGTCGCTTCGTTACTCGAACCTGCCTTGCCGGGACTGGTAGATGATTTCTATCGGCAAATCGAGCGGCATGAAAGCACGCGGAAAATCATCACTGGTGGAACAGAGCAGATCGCCCGACTTAAGAAGACGTTGATCGGCTGGTTACGTGGGTTGCTAGCTGGCCGATATGATGCCGAGTACGTCGCTGGTCGCTGGCGTGTCGGCTGGCGACACGTCGAGATCGGGCTGGATCAGGTCTTCACCAACGTGGCTCTGTCGCGGCTTCGCCAGGGACTTCTAGCTGAGTTGCAGGCACGCTGGCACGGCGATGCCGAGCTACTGCGACGCACCCTAGGTTCTCTCAACACGCTGTTGGATCTGGATCTAGCCATCATCGAGGATGCCTATCAGTCCGAATACCTCGCCCGCCAGCAACGCAGTGAGCGACTAGCAGCCATCGGCCAAGTGGCCGGCGGTGTCGCCCACGAACTCCGTAATCCTCTCAACGTCGTCAAGACTTCGGTCTACTACCTGCTCAACGCTCGACAGTTGCTGCCCGAAAAACGGCTGGAACACCTGCAACGCATCGAACGACACGTCGAATTAGCGGACAATGTCATCACGGCCCTGTCGAACTTTGCGCGTCAGCCGCTTCCCACTCGCCATCCCTTCTCGCTAATGCACTGCATCCAGGAAGCTCTGGAGACCAACCCCATACCCGAAAAAGTCCGCGTCATGGTGGACAGTCCCGAACAACTTCCTGCCGCCCTGGCCGACCACGATCAGATTCGCATTGTGTTTGCCAATCTCATTCGCAATGCCTGTGATGCCATGCAGCCCAGTGGCGGTCGATTGGGGATCGCCATTCGTGTCGCGGATGGTAAATTGATAGTGGATGTGAGCGACACGGGGGTAGGCATCGAACCAGACCGCCTGAGTCAGATCATGGAGCCGTTGTACTCCACCAAGGCCCGTGGGTTGGGACTGGGACTGGCCATTGCGCGAGCCATCCTGGATAGAAACCAGGGTAGCCTGAGCGTGGTCAGCACTCCGGGCGAGGGCAGCATCTTCACAGTGACCTTGCCCGCACAGACCGATAGCCCATCTCCGTGAACGTCGCTCCTCCGCTTCGATTCAGGAGGAACCATGAGCGACCCAGCCTCGATCCTGGTCGTGGACGATGATGTCGATACCTGCCGCAATTTGAGCGACATCCTGACCGACCTGGGCTATCGCGTCGATGTGGCCCATGATGGGGCCTCTGCTCTGGAACACATGCGACGACGGCCCTATGACGTGGCATTACTTGATCTGAAAATGCCCGACATGGATGGCGTGTCGCTGTATCGTGAGATGCGCAAGATCCAGGCCTCGGCAGTGGCCCTGGTCATCACGGCTTTCGCAGGAGCGGGGGTCACCGAAGAGGCCCTGGCTGCGGGTGCCTGGAAGGTTCTGTCCAAACCCGTTCGCTTGCCGGATTTGCTGGGGCTGGTCGAAACTGCTGTAGAGCAACCGTTGGTACTGGTGATCGACGATGATGCTGAGTTGTGCAGCAACTTGTGGGACTTATTGCGTGATCAGGGATTTCGAGTCGGCATGGCTCACAGCGAACCGGAAGCTGCCGAGCGACTGACCAATCAGGACTATCGAGTTGTGCTGATCGATATGAAACTCCCCCCTAGCGATGGCAGTTCGGTGTTTCGACTGGTGCGCACCGTCAATCCGCTAGCGCGCACGGTGGTCATCACCGGACATCGCGAGGAACTCGACGGCTTGGTTCGCCAGGTAATCTCCGAGGGGGCCGATGCTGTCTGCTACAAACCCTTCGACGTGGCTGGATTGCTCAGCAAGCTCCGTGAGTTGACCTCCCGAACACCGCCGGATGGGGAAGGAAGGTAAATGGCCGTTGCTCTTTCTACCTTTGCTGGGGACGATCAGCTAGATCCCGGTCTGGGACGGGTGTTGGTGGTGGACGATGATGCCGACACGCGGGCCAATCTGTGCGATATTCTCGAACTGGACGGCCACCCCGTAGAGACGGCCGGCACCGTCGCCGAGGTGCTAGCGCGACCGAGTTGGGACGGCATCGCCGCCGTGCTGCTCGATCGCAAGCTGCCCGATGGCACGGCGGAGGATCTGCTGCCTCGATTACGGCAACGCGCCCCCGATGTCGCGGTGTTGATCGTCACCGGGCTGTCCGATCTCCAGGGAGCCATTGCCGCTCTGCGTCAGGGAGCGGCCGACTACATCCTCAAGCCCATCAATCCCGAGGCGTTGCGGGCCAGTCTGCTGCGGATTGCCGACCGCCGCCGCCTGGCACTGGCCAAGGCCCGCACTGAGGCCGCCTTTCGCACTCTCGTCGAGGTCGCCCCCTGCCTGATCGTGTTACTGCGGCCCGATCACACCATTCTGTACTTCAATCGCTTCGCCGAGGAAGTAACTGGCTATCTGGCCACGCAGGTGGTGGGGCAGAATTTCCTCAACAGTCTGCTGCCGACCGATTTTCACGTTCTGATGCATGACTACATCGGTCAGATCCAGGCGGGAACCTCCGTTCGCGGTGTCGAGTGCCCAGTACTGTGCCGCGAAGGTTCCCACCGCTGGGTGCTGTGGAACTGCCAAACACTCGCTGACTTCGAGATTCCCAATTCTGGCACGCCGATCACTGGCCCATTGATCCTAGCCATCGGCCAGGACATCACCGCCCTGAAACAATCGCAGGAACGCACCTTACAAGCCGAACGGCTAGCGGCCATCGGCCAGATGGTCACCGGATTGGCTCACGAGAGCGGTAACGCCCTGGCGCGCAGTCAAGCGTGTCTGGAGATGTTGGCCCTGGAAGTGCAAGACAGACCCGAGGCCATGCAACTGCTCGGCCGCATTCAGAATGCTCAGAATCACTTGCAGGCTCTTTACGACGAAGTACGCAACTACGCCGCTCCGCTAAAACTCGAACGCGAGTCCTGGCCCTTGGATGCCGTCTGGCGACAGGCGTGGGCCAATCTGGAATTTCGTCGTCAAGGCCGACAGGCCAGTCTTATCGAGCATGTGGCCGGGGTCAATCTCCGCTGTCTGATCGATCCCTTCCGTCTCGAACAGGTCTTCCGTAACATCCTGGAGAACGCTCTGGCTGCCTGCACCGACCCAGTACAGATCGAGATCACCTGTTCGGAACTGATCTACGAACAGATGCCGGCTCTGCTAATCAGCATTCGCGACAATGGCCCCGGCTTGTCGGCGGAAGCTCGCCAGCGCATCTTCGAGCCGTTCTTTACTACCAAGACCAAGGGCACCGGACTTGGCATGGCAATTGCTCAACGCATCGTCGAGGCCCACGGCGGTGTCATCCGCGTTGGGGATTCGGCTGTCTGCTCCGAAAAGGATCTTCGTACCCTTCGCAGTGGCGGAGCCGAGATTCAGTTGATTCTGCCAAGAGATCCAGCATGACTCAGCCCTTGCACATCACCGTTGCCGACGACGAACGCGACATGCGCGACTACTACCAGCGACTGCTGCCCCGTCTGGGGCACTGCGTCCTGGGAGCGGCCAGCACGGGTCAGGAATTGATCGATTTGTGCCGGCAGCAGTGTCCCGATCTGATCATCACCGACATCAAAATGCCTCAACTCGACGGCATCGAGGCGGTTCAGCAGTTGTGGCGCGAACGTCCCGTGCCGGTCATCCTAGTATCCGCCCTGCACGACGAAGAAACCATCCAACGCATACAGCACGGTCAGTTCATGGGCTTTCTGGTCAAGCCCATCAAGCAGGCCGACCTGGCTCCCGCGATTGCCTTGGCCTTGAGTCGCTTCGAGCAACTGCAACGGCTGCATCAGGAACTGGCTCAGTTGCGCCCGGCAGTGGAAGATCGCCAACTAATCGACCGTGCCACCGACACCCTCATGCGCCGTGCCGGTCTGGATGAGTCCAACGCTCAGCAACGCCTGAAAAAGATGGCCAGCGAACAGAACGTGCAACTGGTCGATGCCGCTCGACTCGTCGTGCTAGCTGAAGTGGTCTATGCTCCCACAGATAGTAATTGCTAATATGAATTAGGCCTATCTAGGAAGGATTGTGCGATTCATGTATCTCAAGAATTGGCTGCGTAGAGCGGTCACGATGCCAGGTACGCTACTGGCGATCCTCATCGGACTGACGCTGGGATTGGGCGGGTACACCTTCTGGTATGGAGAGGGCTTGTCGTACATAAGCGACGATCCGCGAACGTGTGCTAACTGCCATATCATGCGCGATCATCTGGACAGTTGGCAAAAATCCTCCCATCACGCCGTCGCCACCTGCAACGGCTGTCACGTTCCCCATGATTTCTTCGGCAAGTGGCTGTCCAAGGCCAGCAACGGCTTCTGGCACTCCAAGGGCTTCACCCTCCAGGATTTCCACGAGCCCATTCGCATCACGCCCGGCAATGCCCGCATTCTGCAACAAAACTGCATCGACTGTCACGGCGAGGTTGTCCACGACATCGCCACGCTCGGCTCGGCCGGGCATGTGGACAATAATTGCGTCCGCTGTCATGCCAGCGTCGGTCACGGGCCGGTGCGGTGATTGCCTTTTCTCTTCTTCATCGACAGACAGGAGTTGTCTAGCTATGTCGGAACCCTCTTCGCCTAGTCGCGGCTGGATTGCCTATTCACTGATTGTGCTGGTAACAGCCGGCATCGCTGCCGGTGTCACTGCCTTGCTGATGAACATCCGGGAACGCAAGAAAGAAGGCGAACAGTTTTTCACACAAATCGTTTCACTCAGTGAAGACGATATCGATCCGGCCCGCTGGGGGCAGAACTTCCCTCGCCAGTATGCCAGCTATCGGCTCACGGTGGACAGCACCCACACGCAACATGGCGGTAGTGAGGGACATGCAGTCTCTAAGTTGGAAACCGATCCACGCCTCAAACGGATCTTCGCCGGCTATGCTTTCGCCCTGGATTTCCGCGAGGCACGCGGCCACGCTTACATGCTCGCTGATCAAAAAGTGACCAAGCGAGTGGTTGATCTGCCCGGCAAGCAGACGGGAGCCTGCCTGCACTGTCACTCCTCTGTAATTCCTGCCTATCGCCAGCAAGGCGATGGCGACATTCAAAAGGGCTTTGAGAAAGTCTGTGCTATGCCCATCGAGAAAGCCTTTGGGCTGGTCGAACATCCGGTATCCTGCATCGATTGCCACGACCCGAAAACTATGGTGTTACGAGTGCTGCGGCCCGCCTTCTTAGCCGGTATCGCCGCTCTGGCCGAGGGCGACGGGCCGGTTCCTCACCTGCCCAGTATCGAACGCTGGCGCAAGGGATCGCGACAGAAGCCCTACGACCCTAACACCGAGGCAAGCCGACAGGAGATGCGTAGCTTCGTATGCGGGCAATGTCACGTTGAGTACTACTTCAAAGGCTCCGGCAAGGTGGTGACCTATCCGTGGCATAAGGGCCTCAAGATGGACGACGCCGAGGCCTATTACGAGGAACAGCAGTTCACCGACTGGACGCATGCTGAAACGAAAGCTCCTATGCTGAAAGCCCAGCATCCCGAATTCGAGATGTGGAGCCAGGGCATCCACGCCCGCAGCGGTGTGGCCTGTGCCGACTGTCACATGCCCTACGTCCGCGAAGGGGCGATTAAGGTCAGCGACCACAACGTCCGCAGTCCCATGCTCAACGTGGCCCGCGCTTGCCAGACCTGTCACCGCTATGCCGAGGAGGAAATCAAGGGCCGTGTCAAGATGATTCAGGATCGGCACCTGGCTCTGATGAGTCGGGCTGAGGATGCTCTGTTGGAACTGATGGACACCTTCCGGCAGGCAACTGCCGCTGGGACGGCTCCGGAACAACTCGATAAAGCACGTAAACTCCACCGCCGGGCTCAATGGCGAGTCGATTACGTCAACGCGGAGAACTCGCGTGGCTTCCACGCCGCCCAGGAAGGCGCACGCATTCTGGGTGAAGCCATCGACTTCGCTCGACAGGGACAAATCGAGTTGCTGCGACGCAAGTGACCGTGACAACGGAATCCGCCATGAGATCGCGGTTTCGATCGTTACTGGGCTGTCCGATCTCTCTGCCATCGCGACTCGGCCGATGGCAGAGCTTTCGTCTCAGTCGGATCGGGGGTCAGCACATAATATAGCAACATCAGTGCAATGCCGATGGCCAAGCACAGCATGGCCGCGATGCGGATGGCTTCCCAGAACCACGAGACGTTGCTCAACCAGCCAATCCCCATCAGAACCACCGACACAGCCAAAAAGGTCAACGCACGTTGTAGGAGCATGATGAATCCCCTTCGATCCAGGGAAAAGGGTGTGCGATGGTCAACCGCGCAGTCGGCGGGCGGCCTCGACGATGGCGGCGAGCTTGGCCTCGGCCACATCTGCTGAGGCCACGGGGTTGTCGGCAAACGTGGCAAAACCACAATCCGGATTCAAAAATACACGCTCGGCACCGAACAGGTCGATGGCCTTGCCCGCGCGGGTGAGAATGTCCTCGACAGATTCGATGGTGTCGAGTTTCTGGTTGACCACGCCCACGCCCACCCGACACTTGCTCGGCAGGCGAGTCAGCAACGACCAGTCGCCGGCTCGGGGCGTACACATCTCCAGAAAGACGTTGCCGACCGGCAGGCGTTGCAGCAGCGGCAGGAGCGGCGCGTAATCGCCGGCCAGGGCGACCCGCTCGTCGCGCGACCAGTTGCCCCGGCAGATGTGCAGAGCCAATCGCTCCGCCGGGAAGCCGGCCGTCACGCGATCCAGCAGCGAACTGGCGAAGGTCAACTCGTCGCTGCTGTTGCCCCGACTGCCCAGCGCACCGCACATGAAACTGCGATTGCGGGTCGGCCGACCGAAGACCACCTCGGTTAACACCGGCTCGTCGAACTGGATCAGTGCTGTCCCCTCGGCCAGCAGTTCAGCCACCTCCTCGCGGAGAATCGTTACCACATCATCGGCCAGTTCCTCGCGCCGCTGGTAGATGCGTTCGGAGACGCACTCCAGCCAGAGCGTTCGCGTGAGCAGATACGGGCCGGGCAGAGCAACCTTGATCGGCTTGCGTGTCAAACTGCGGAGATAGCGGATCTCGTGAGCGACCAGCGGACGGTTGCGCGTCAGTCGGCGAAACACTGCTGGATGGCGAACTTGCTGGGCGGGTACGTCGAGGGAGCGCAGTTCCTTCTCGAACTCGGCGGGATCTTCGACGTAGGGCAACAGATCGGTAATGGGGATGAGTTGGCAGGCATCGAGCCGGCTGCCGACAAAGCTGGCGTAGCTGTCGCGCCGCTGTTCGCCATCGCTCAAAACATCGACCCCAGCTCGCTCCTGGGCGGCGACAGCGAGACGGACGGCATCGTCGGCGGTTTCCTGAAAAGCGGATTCGTCGAGTCGGCCTTCGAGGTAGTCGTGGAGGGCCTGGAGCATCCAACGAGGCCGAGGCCAGCTACCGATGCCCATGACGGCCAGCGGAGGGATGTCGAGCCTGGCCGGGCCGAGCGGTGTTGGGCTAGCGCGTTCCTTGGTAGACGAAGGAGCAGACGCGACCGCCGTCGGCGCGGTCTGTCGTTCGCTCAACGAGCCCTTGCAGATGAGAAAACTCCGCTGCGAGCCGTTGCGAGTGCGTGAGACGAGTTGGTTGCTGGTCATGCGTGCCCAGGCGGGCAGATCCTCGTCTACGGTGCTTTCCGTGGACAGGATCTCGAGCAACCCGCCGCGTGGCAGCGGATCGAGGTGCTTGCGGATGAGCAGCAGCAAGCCGTTGCCGCAGTCCAGATTGCCGCCGTCAAACCGGGCATCGGGAACGTAGGCGTGGCGGTCGTCCCAGGTCATCAGAGAACACCCCCTGGCAAGAAGTGGCCAAGTCCGGCTCAGTACGACACACCTGGGGCAGCCTCGCCCAGGAACTCCACCAATTTGGCTCCGCCGACCAGAGTTGCGCCGGCGATCAACTTGGTTTCGTCTAGTCCGCGTTTCTTGAAGCACGGCGAGCAGACGTAGATCTTGCCGCCAGCGGCCGCGAAGTTCGCCAGCAGATCCTTCAAAGGAGCGAAGCCCTCCTCGTGGATGTCGTCGGCGTATCCCTGCACGGCCAGACGAACGCCCTCGGTGCTGAGAAAGACCACGGTCTCTCGATCCGAGGCGACGGCCGCGTTGGCCACCACCAGTGCCACCGTCGCACGGTCGGTATCGTCCTTGGCACGGGTCAGGCTGACACAGAATTTACCCGGCATGCTCAGTTCTCCTTACGCTGGATGAGATAAACAGGATGGTCGGCGTGCGTGAGTCGATGGCCGGTCAGCCGACACCAGGCCGGCAAATCGTGCGGTGCGGCGGGATCGCGAGCTATCAAGCGAAACAGGGCACCACCAGGCAGGGCGTTGAGCCGTAGTCGCAAGCCCAGCACGAGTTCGCCACATCCCAGATCGCCTGCGTCCCACTCGCTGGCCACCTGCTCCGCAGTCGTCGGCGTTTCGGCTTGAGCGACGGGCTGCTCGGCGTGCGGTATGGCGTGTAGACACTCGGGTTGCCAGGACAGCGGCTGGTTCTCGCGGGTGCAGGCGACGGCCCAGGCGGTGCTGTAGCAGTCGCGGTGGCGGAGGTGTTCGGCCAGTGCCTCGCGGAGTTCTTCTGGATCGCGCTGAAGCGTTGCTGCTAGACAGCCCAGGCAGCGCGGGGCATCCTTGCAGCCCAGGGCGATACTGAACAGCACAGCATGGCCACACAACGATGTCGCACAGCCGACGCAGGGCTGACCGGCCAGGCGATCCAGGTCGGCTACCAGTGACGCGGCAGCAGGGTCGGCGGTTTCCGGTTGGTCATCAAGAATCGGGATCGGCATGCCAGACCATTCCCCACAGGGCAAGGCAACGTCTGCTGTATTATCGCGACAGGAACAGGGACTGGCCAGGGAGCCGAGAGACTCGGGCGACTCGGCATAATCGCGACAAGCCTTGTTTTCGGCACTCGCCACTCAATCGGCAAATTTTACCTGCTGTGCCGGACAGGTTTACAGACTACTCGGGCACTTTGGGCACCTCGCTGGTTTTTTCTGTGGAAGGGAAATCTTCGTAAGAGTCTATCTGGAAAGCGATTGCGACTTTGCCTGCGGCGTGCTGGTATTTCTGGCACACGGCTTGCCTCCTCTTTCTCTCGTCTGCTCAAGAATGGGAGTCGGACAAGAAACGAAGTGCTGAATCTGGCTGTGGTCTCCCCCGACCAACCGGAAGGATGCTCCCCCGCATCCGTGACCCGGAGCCGAGCAGGAAGGCCCCCCCCGCCTTCGTGCCGCTCGATTGGGTTGCTGGCCTCGTTGAAATGACCGGCTCCTCACTCCCCTATCCTACCTCAACCCCCATCAAGATGTCTTATCCCCGTAGCCGACCGCTCCCCCGCGGTCGGCCTCTCTTTTTTTTCCGAGCTACTGGTCGGTACACTGCCTCACGGTTCGTCCCGTGGTCGAGGAGTCGTCATGCCTGCTGTGCTGCTCGCTCGCCTCAGTTCGCCTCGGGTGCAGCTCGGCTTTGTGCTGGGTCTGGTGTTGCTGTTGCTCGTGGTGGGCTGGAAATATCACCTCAAGGTAAATGCCCAACGATCGGCCTTTTGCCGTTGGCGCAATCAGATCCTCGAACTGCAACAGGGCACCGACCTGTCGGCTCGCTTCAACTATCCCAATCCGCCCATCATGGCAGTGTTGCTCGAACCGCTGGCCCGATTGCCCCTCCGCGAAGGGGCACTGACGTGGTTTGCCGTCAAGATTCTCTGTGCGGGGCTGTCGGTCTGGCTGCTGCTGCGTTTGGCGAGTCCCGTCTGGCCGGGCTGGGCCTGGATGCTCGTGGTGCTGGCTGGCCTGCCTCCTCTGGTGGGGGATTTGACGCACGGCAACGTCAATCTGTTTGTGCTATTGGTGTTGAGCGGTGCGTTGGCTCTGTTCGTGCGGGGGCGAGACAGCCTAGCCGGCGTACTGCTGGGGCTGGCGATTGCTTGCAAGTTGACCCCGCTGCTGTTCGTGCCCTATTTCGCCTGGAAGCGGTGCTGGCGCGTGCTGGGCGGCGTCGTGCTTGGACTGGTGCTGTTCCTCTATCCGGGGGTGGTGCCGAGCCTGCGTCTGGGCTGGGAACACAATCAGCGGCAACTGGTGAGCTGGTACGGTGTCCTCGTCGAGCCGTATCTGGTGGATGGCAAGGTCACCAGCGAACACGACAACCAGTCCTTACCAGGATTGCTGACCCGGCAACTGAGCCGACAGCCCTCCTTCGAGGTCTGGGATTGGGAGCAAAGCCGGATGGTTCCGCTGCGGTTCGACAATTGGCTCGAGTTGTCAGCCCTGCACATCAAGCGTCTGACCCAGATAGGGCTGGTGCTGTTCGTGCTACTAGTAGTGATGGTTTGTCGCAGTTGCACGCAACCGGAGCAGCGGGCCGGTCCGTGGCTGGCCGCCGAGTTTGCCATCATTCTGCTGGGCATGCTGCTGTTTAGTGAACGGACGTGGAAGCACCACGCTGTTACTCTCGTGCTGCCGTTGGCGGTCGTGGTTGGGCAACTGGCCGGTGGACGATTGTCGCTCTGGCGACAGCGGAGTTTGGCGATTCTCCTTGGCGTTGTGATGGTGCTGATCACCTTGCCCTCGCTGGGCAGTGCCGGCAGTGGAGCGCGACAGGGGTTGCAACTGGGGCTGGGTGACTTGGCGATGGTCTATGGAGCATTCACCTGGGCGTTTGTACTGTTGCTAGTCGGACAGGTGCTGGTGCTGACGGCGAGGCCGGTCGAGGGGCGAGGCGGCCTCAGTCACGAAGACGTTCGAGAACCTTCTCGCTCAGTTCCTGGATGAAATTACAGCCGATGATCCAGCCATCGCCAGGCTGGTGGGCTGAGCGGACAACGCTTGCCAGGACGGTCAGAAGCACTTGATTGTCCTTGTGGAGTTCGATGTTGAGCAGTTCGCCCACATGGTGTTCTTGCGAAACTTGCAAGGCAATACCGCTTGCCGAGATGTCGACGATCTGAGCTGAGATCCAGTTACTAGCCAATTGATCGTGAAAGACCTGAAATCGCACCTGAACCTGACAGACCAGACGAGGAGCGGAACGCCGATCTGAAAGTACAATGGTGTTGCTGGCCAGGAAGGCTTTCAGGTCGTTTTCTTCCAGGGGCGAAGAAAACGTGCAACCTACTTCATACAGTCCCTGACCGCTCCGATCACAGCGAACCACACAGGCCAGCACTTCCGTCTCGGAATCGCTTTGCAGATGTGGCACGGTGATGCGAAGCAACTGACCGGGTTCCAGAGCCTGGCTTATTTGTAGGCCGATGCCGCCCCTGGAAATGTTCCTCACCCGTGTCGGAAAACAAGTCTCCAAAGGGGAGCCAACTAGATGGCACATGGCCTGTGTGTCACAGCGAAGACGACCCCAGCCGCGACGGTCTTCGGTTTGGCCCTGCGATTCGTCGGCTCCTGCCCAGCCTAGCAACCGCTTCCAGCAAGACAGGGTATGCCCTAGCATGACTTCTCCCTTTTGCGTGACTTAAGAATTCCCGTTAACTCTAGAACAATCCGCCCTGTGCTGTCAAACTCAGCACCGCGTCTACAGGGTGTCAATCTAGCAATAACAGACCGGATTTTGTAGAGTTTAACAACTAGGGTACTGGTGGATCTTTGCCAGCTCCAACAATATATCTCCCTGGGAATTGCATATCGGTTTGACACTCGTGACACACGAGGGAGTTGTCGTTTCACCGAGAGCAGTTCACTGCGTGGTAGACAGAAACGCGAGTGCATTCTATAGTTGCATGGAATTCGGGGGATTATTGCACTAACCCTCCTCTTCCAACTCCGCTTCCGGGAATATGGTCGTCCGACACCAGATCGGTGATTTCGCCATTTCCGCTGCGGAGTAATGTATCTCCAACACGGTTGAACCCCGATGGTCGGCTGTTGGAGTTGGCAACGGTCTGTCTACCCTAGAGTGCGGTTGTCGATGATTCTATCGACCGACTTCTAGCTCGCAAGCAGAAAGGCTCGCTTTGTGGCGGAATCTCAGGGGAGTGATACGAATCGGTTGACCACTGTTCTAATCGCACTAGCACTGTTGGCTGTGCTGCTGCTGGTCGGCTGGGTGTACTGGCCGATCTTCGAGCAAGTCATTCGCCGCTGGGCACTGGATCCCCAGTACACGCACGGCTACGTGGTGCCGGTGTTTGCTCTGGTGGTCTTGTGGTATCGCCGCGATTCCTTTCCCAGCGAGCGGATGGCTCCGACCTGGTGGGGCATCCCAGTGTTGCTGCTGGGCACCGTCTTGCGATTGACCGGCTCGCTGCTGTCGTTTGAATGGCTGGAAGCCGGCTCGGTCTTGCCTACTCTTGTGGGGCTGATCCTCTTGACAGCGGGTGGGGCGGTGGCCAAGTGGGCCTGGCCCGCTTACGCCCTGATGCTATTCGTGTTGCCCTGGCCCTGGCAGTTCGACCTGCTGCTCACCGGCCCGCTTCGTCAAGTCGCCACCACTTGCAGCACCTTTGCCCTGCAAACCCTTGGCGTGCCGGCCCTGGCGCGTGGCAACATCATCCTCGTCAACGATCTGGAGGTCGGCATCGTCGAAGCCTGCTCCGGTCTGGGCATGCTCATGACCTTTTTTGCCCTCTCGACGGCGGTTGCCTTCCTTGTGGATCGGCCGGTCGTGGAACGCTGGATTCTCTTTTTCAGTGCCATCCCCATCGGTATCCTGATGAATGTGGCTCGAATTACCACAACGGTATTTCTCTACCAGTTCGCCAGTGCCGAGACGGCTCGGCTGGTGTTTCACGATCTGGCAGGCTGGATCATGATGCCGCTGGCTCTACTGGTGTTGTGGCTGGAGATGCTCTGGCTCCGCAACTTGTGGGTGCCCGTCGAACCGGATCGCCCCGTGCCGGTTAATTATCCGCCCTGTTCCGGGCAACAAGGGAACCGACAGGGATCGACCTCAAGCGATCCATCGCTGCCTGGACACGGCGTAGTCACTTCCAGGACATGGGATCTGGCAGTTTTTCTTTCCTGGGCTGTCGGTTGCTGGCAGTGCCTGGCCGTCAGGATAAACCCCTCTATCGAGGCACCTGCGGAACTCTCGCAGTTGGAGGTTCGCAATGCTACCTGCTGATCCGAAGAAGCCATCTACTCGAACTACCGAGCCGACTGTGAGCCAACCGGAAGCGGTTGCCAACCCTGTTGTCGGAGCGGAACTGACGCCCCAGGTTCCTCCCGCGCTGTCGGCCGCTCCCAGTTTGGGAGCGATGCTACATGCCTTCCGTCGCTGCTGGCGTGTCGCCATCCCCGTCGCTGTGGTGCTGGGGTTGCTGGCCGGTGCCATCACTCTGTTTTTCATGCCGCCGCAATACGTCAGTACGGTCGTGGTTCGCATCACCAACCGCTCCAGTCTCGGATCGCTCGAAGACGAAGGCAACTTCGCCAGCGTTCAGAAAGCCTATGTGGCCGTTCTCAAAAGCCATGAAGTCCTCAGCGAAGCCATCGAAAAATCGCGGGTCAACGAGTTGTACGGCACCAGCTACTCGACTCCGCAGTTGCAGAAGCAATTGACGACCGCCTTTCTGCTCGGCCCGGAACTGCTGACGATCGGTCTCTCAGGAAGCAATCCCGAGGCACTGGCCACCTTGCTCAATACCCTGAGCGATGTCTTCGCCCAAAAGATGAACGAGGCGGAAGAGGCTCGCGTCAAGACCCGGATTGCCCAGTTGCGGCGGCGCTTGCAGATCGATGAGCGACGCGATGTCACTACCACTCCCAGCCTGGCCGAACAACTCCGCGAAAAACGCCTGGAACTGGCCAACGCCTGGCGGGCAGCCGGCTTGGACGACAACGCCACTCGCCAAAGCAAGCTCGATCAGGCTCGTCTACTCCTGCAAACCACGCAGGCCAACGCCTCGGCCCGACAACTGGCCCGAGTCGGCCTGGAATCGGCGTTGGAAGCCAAGCAGGCTCGCCTCAAGAATCTACCCACTCCCATTGTCACCGATGCTGAGGTTCTCGACTCGCTCAAGGGCGATGCGGTGTTGACCGATCTCGATGCCCAGATCAAGGCCAAGATACAGGAAATCGAGAAGTTTCGCGTCGCCCAACCGGCGCAGTTCAATCGTCTGACACGCAATCTGCGCGAGCAACTCAAGTCGCTGCAACAACAACGACGCGATCTCATCGAAGAGGCTCGCGAAGCTCTGGTCGAGAAGGCTCGAGTTCGCGATCAGCAACTGCTGCAACGAGAGATCATCGACCTGCGCGAAAAGGTGGAAATTGCTCGCCGCGAAGAGGAATTGCTCAACCAGGAAGTCAAACGCCTGCTCGTACAAGTGCAGAACTACAGCGGCCCGCCGCCCAAACTACCGCCCGAGGTGCAGACGTTGCAGGATCAAGTCCAGCAACTCGAACGCGAGAACACGCGGATCGGCGAGGAAATTGCCTCCTTGGAAGGCTCCTTGCCGTTGCCACCTCGCGTCCGCCGACACAACGATGCCTTCCTTCCCAACGAAAAGGACTACAGCAAGGCCATCAAGTACGCCTCGGGAGCCGCCGTGTTGTTCTTCGGTCTGGGGCTGGCGGGCATCAGCCTGCTGGAAGCCAATCGCCGGCGGATCAACGCCTCGGAGGAAGTGAGCCAGGGGTTGGGATTGCGTGTGGTCGGCACCCTACCGCTGCTGCCAGCCAACGCTCGCGATCAGGTCGCTCACCCGATAGCCAGTTTCACAGCCAATCCCAGTGCCATGAACGAGTCGGTCGATGCGATTCGCACCGTGTTGCTACACGGGCAACACGCAGGAACCCCCCGAATCATTCTGGTCACCAGTGCAGCGGGTGGCGAGGGCAAGACGACCCTGGCCAGTCATCTCGCCTGTAGCCTGGCACGAGCTTGGCGAAAGACCCTGCTCATCGACGGCGACTTGCGGAACCCCGGCCAGCATCTGCAATTCGAGCAACCCGCTGAACCGGGTTTGTGCGAAGTGCTACGCCAAGAAGTGGCAATCGATGAGGCTATCCACGCTACGCCGATCAGTCGATTGTGGTTGATGCCAGCGGGGCATGTTGATCCACACGCCCTACAAGCACTCGCCCAGGATAACTTGGCCGCCCTCTTCGAGCAGATCAAGGCAGGGTACGATTTCCTCGTCGTCGATACCTCTCCGGTTCTGCCGGTTCCCGATGCTCTGCTACTGGCCAAGCAGGCCGACGTGGTGTTGCTGTCGATCATGCGTGATGTCAGCCGCATGCCTGCGGTCTACCAAGCGCAGCGACGGCTCGAAAGTCTGGGGCTTCCCCTGATGGGCACCGTGGTCATCGGTGAGAAGACCGAAACCTATGGCCGAACCGTCGCCTACCCGACCGCTCAGAAGTCGTAACCGCGTGACGGCATTCACTAGGATGTTGCGTGTAGAAAGGAGAGCAACCCGAATGCAGCCAGCCGCCAGTCCCTCGGATCATCCCGTGACGCGGACGGCTTCGTTCGAAGTGCTGTTCCGCCTGTTGCCGCTGCTGTCCGGCTTGGTCATTCTCGTGATGAGTGCCGTGGTACACGGCGTACTGACGCATCGCTGGCAGCCAGGGATGGAGTTGCAGCAAGCTGTGGATCGGCTCCAGCAATTGCCAGACACCTTTGGTGACTGGATAGGCGAGCCGTTTGAGCAGGATGCTCAGAGCCTGGCTTTTGCCGGAGCTATCGGCAACTACTCTCGCCGATTCACCAACCAACAAACCGGCGACCAGGTGATGGTTTCCTTGCTTGTGGGCCGATCGCAACGTATGGTAGTGCATCGGCCCGAACACTGCTACACGGCAGTGGGCTACCAGTTGATCGGCTCCCCTGTTCGCTTCGAGATGCAACCGCCCGGCAAAGCGTCCGGTGAATTGTTCACGGCCATCTTCCAACGCGACGAGACGCATGGCCCGAGTCGCCTGCGTATCTTCTGGGCTTTCGGTAGCTCCGATGGCTGGAAGGCACCGGATAATCCGCGACTGGCCTATGCCGGCGTTCCGGTGCTGTACAAGCTCTATGTGGTGCGTCCTGTGGCAGTCAACAGCAGCGAAGTGCGAGCCGATCCCTGCGTCGGGTTGCTGAACGAGCTGTTACCGGCGTTGTCTCGCACTCTCTTTGCGGAGCAAACCAGTCGAGACGAAAAATCGTAACCGGGTCTGATGACCGAGCAGGTTTCCGGACAGTTTCGATCTCAAGGGGCACGATCATGGCATCCCAAACAATCAACACCAAACCAATCACTTGCCGTGTCGAGTTCCCACCTAGTCCGATGCCGACAACAACTGCCGTCCGCGACCCTCTGATTGTTGCTCCGGTGACGTGGTACACAACCTGCAAACGTCTGTTCGACGTGCTGCTGGCACTGATTTTGCTAATCCTGGCCTCTCCCATCATTCTTGTTGCTGCCGTCCTGGTGCGGTTGACCTCGCGAGGGCCAGCCTTCTACAGCCAAACCCGCACTGGCCTGGGCGGCCGACCCTTCACGATCTACAAACTGCGTTCCATGTACCACAATTGCGAGCTGCGCAGCGGGCCGCAATGGTCGCAACGAGGAGACAGCCGAGTCACTCCACTAGGCCGCTTCCTGCGGGCCTCGCACATCGACGAACTGCCGCAGTTGTGGAACATCCTCAAGGGCGACATGAGCCTGGTTGGCCCGCGTCCGGAGCGACCGGAATTCGTGCTGCGACTCGAACAGGCCATTCCGCACTATGCCGAGCGACTCTGCGTATTACCAGGTGTCACGGGACTCGCCCAGATCCATCTCGGGCCGGACACCGATCTGGCCAGCGTCGAACGCAAACTAGCGATGGATCTGTACTACATCCAGCACATCGGACTGTGGTTTGACCTGAAAATCATTGTGGCAACCGCCCTGCATGTGCTGTTCCCCTACCAACCGAGCAAGTGGTTCTTCCGACTCAGTCCGGCGATCTGTGCGCGAGCGATCGGCCTACGATTGCGCGACTGAGAGCCAGCCCGGCACTGACTGCGCCTTGTGCGAGAAGCCGAAACCTATGAATGCCGCGCCGCAACCTCCGATCGTCCGCCCGCCCTTGGCCGCTCGACGGGTTGCTGTCCAGCCGACCGAGCCGACGGATGGCTTGGCTTTTGTGCTGTTTCTGCTCACCAACATGATCCTGTTCGTCCGGCCCGGCGACATCTTCTCGGCACTGACCGGCTATGAGTTCTATCGCTACTTCATTCTCGCCTGTGCCGTCATCGGCCTGCCATCCATCCTGACCTACTTCTCTAGCAACGATCTCAGCCGTTGTCCCATCGATGTTTGCGTGTTGCTGCTGTTGCCGATCATTTTTCTCAGTGGAGTAGTCAGCGTCGGAATCGAACACGCCTTGGACTCGGCCAATCAATACTTCAAGTTGCAAGTCTACTACTTCGTTCTCGTCTCGCTGGTCATCACGCCCAAACGACTGCGGCTGTTCACCAGTTGCCTAATCCTGTTCACGACCGTGGTCATCGTGCTGTCGATGCTCGACTTTTTCGAGATTTCCAAGCTGCCACGCATGATTCGTCCCGATGGAACGGTTGGAGCCATCGAGAAGGATCGGATGTATGGCCCAGGCATCTTTCAGGATCCCAACGATGTGTGCATTCTAATAGTGGCCAACCTGATGCTCTTGCTCGGACGAGTCTGCGACACACGCCAGGGGGCAAGCCGATTTCTTTGGAGCATCCCGCTGGTCATCTTTGCCACGGGGTTCCTGCTGACGCAATCGCGAGGTGGCCTGCTGGCCCTGCTGGCTGGCCTGGCCATTCTGATCCGCCTGCGCTTCGGCTGGCGCGGGCTAATTACTCTGGGAAGTCTGGGGTTTCCGCTGTTGCTGCTCATGGTGGGTGCCAGACAGGCCACCCTCTCGACCAGCGCGGAAACTGCTCGCGACCGTATCTACCTGTGGTACGATGGACTACAGATGTTCCGCAACAGCCCTCTTTTCGGAGTCGGGCTGAACCAGTTCACCCAGTATGCCCGACTGGTGGCGCACAGTTCCTATGTCCAGAGTTTCGCGGAACTGGGCTTCTTCGGCGGCATGTTGTTTCTCGGCGCGCAGTTTCTAGCCATTTCAGGGCTGTATCGGTTAGGGACACCAGCCACGGTAGCCGGCCGCAGCGTCCCGCGTGTCATCGCTGATCCCGTTTTGCATCAGATGTTTCCTTATCTAGCCGGGGCGGTGATGGCTCATGCCGTCGGCATGGTCAGCCTGACCCTGCACACCTCGGCCATCACCTTCACCATGCTCGGCCTGGCCTCTCTGTTCATTCGCATGGCCAAACCCGAACCGCCTGCTCCGCAGAAGACCGTTGATCTAGTGCTGTTCGCCCAGTTGTTCGGCTTGGCGGTATGTTTTATCATCGGATTATCTATCTTCATTCGCCTCAGCATCTAGACTCGAGGCTGCATGAGTCTCTCGATCAGCCCACAACCTGAACGGTCGGACGGTCGGCCCGATCAACCTGATCAACCCAGCCAACCGACTTCCGAAGGCGAAGACCGTAGCAAGACCCTCATGGGCCGCGCCGTGCGAGGTGGAGCGATTTTGATGGCAGCGCGTCTGCTCGTTCAGGTCTTCGTCTGGAGCGTCACGTTAGTAGTCGCCCATCTGCTCACGCCGTACGACTACGGCATCTTGGCCACGGTGGCGATCTTTGTCGGTCTGAGTGATCTGCTCGCCGAGGCGGGCTTGGCTCGCGCTCTGGTGCAAAAGGAATCCCTGACCCAGGCGGACATCAACGGAGCCTTCACGATCAGTCTGATACTGGCCGCTCTGTTGTATGTGCCGATCTATTTCGTGGCCGAGCCTGCCGGGTTGTTCTGGAACATGCCCGAATTGCCACTCGTTCTGAAGTTGCTGGGCGCACTGGTGTTGCTGGTGCCGGTACGCTGCATCGCGGCGGCCCTTCTCGACCGAGAATTGCGACTGGGGCAGCAGGCGGCCGTCAACGTCAGTTGCTCAGTGGTGCAATCGGGAGTAGTGCTGCTACTGGCTTGGCTAGGGTTCGCTTACTGGGCACTGACCCTCGGTGTCATCGTGGGCCGACTCCTTGAGGCCGCTGCCCTGCTCCGAGCCGCCAACTGGCTGCCGCGGATCGTTCGGCCGACCTACGAGCAGTTTCGCCTGATCCAGTTCGGTCTGCACGTCAGCCTAAGCGACTTGTTGACCTTTGCCTACACCAAGACAGACGTGGCCGTCATCGCCCGCTTCTGCGGAGCGAGTGCGACAGGAGCGTATTCGCTGGCCTTCCAGTTGATCTCCTTGCCTGTGCAAAAGCTGACGATCAACACCAACCAAGCGGTCTATCCGCTGTTGTGTCGGCTGCAAAACGATCCGATCCGACGACGCGACTGGTATCTACGCTTGACCGTGCTACTGGGAGTGTTCGGTATGCCGGCACTGATCGGCATGGCTCTGGTCGCCCCGGATGCCTTGCCTCTGTTGCTCGGCTCAAAGTGGGTCGAGGCCGTCCTGCCCTTTCAGTTGCTAAGCGTGGTAGGCGTACTGATGGTCTATAGTGCCTCGCTGCCGCCGTTGTTCACCGCGCTGGGCCGTCCCGACATCAACCTGCGCTACACGGCGGTTTGTTCGGTGCTGTTTCCTCTGGGCTTTCTGCTGGGAAGCTGGCGCAACGGTGTGGTGGGAGTGTGCATTGTCTGGCTGACGCTCTACCCTCTGCTCTTTGCCGCACAGTTGAGCCTGACGCAACGACTCACTGGGATTCGCCTGATCGACTTTGTGTACGCCCAGCGAATCGTGGTCACTGCCGCTGTGCTGATGACTGCTGGGGTGCTGGCGATTCGGCACCTGCTGGATGCACAGAGTCTGTGGTTGCGACTGCCGACAGCCATCGTCGGCGGAGCCGTGATCTATGCCGGCGTGCTGCTGTCGCTGGGTCGGCAATCGGTGCTGAAAGACTTGCGAGCGATCTGGCGGACGCTACGCAACAAAGCTGGCTCTGCCGACGGGAACGCTACGCTGACCGAACCTCGCGTGTCCGGCCAGCAAATGGCCATCGCTCCCTGAGCGCAGGTGAAGCGAGCCAGAAGCGTCAGCGACCGGAGTAGCGGACTCCACCCGCTGACGCTCCCGGCTAGCCTAATACTTCATAACCGCTGAGCAATTCGGCCAGCAACCCCAGACAACGAGAGATCGGCTAGCAACCGGCTCCTGGCCTCCCCTCTGAAGTGGTAAGCTACGCCTCTTTCCTTTCCACACAGGGCGGCTGTCCTGCCGACTCAAGCACCTCTCGAAGTAAAGCACGCACTTGACTAGCGGTGCGTTGTTGCAGCATCTGCGTGGCCAATTCCGTGCGGTTGATAGTTGTCCCGACCCGCATCAGGGTATCGCGAATTGTGGTAAACTGTGGAACCGGAACACTGAGTGCATCTACTTTCAGAAGAGCCAACGCTAGTGCCCCCAGGGGGTCGGCCGCCACTTCGCCACAGACCGATACGGTGCGATCGGCTCGATGGGCGGTGTCGATGACCTGATGGATCAGCCGTAGCAGTCCAGGGTGCAAGCCATCCACCTGAGCGGCCACCACGGGGTCGTCGCGATCTAGTCCCAGGGCACTGGCGGTCAGATCGTTGGTGCCTAGTGCCAGAAAATCGACCTGCTCGATCCAGTCGGCAACTAGGGGCACCGCAGCGGCCGTCTCGATCATCAGGCCCAGCGGCACAGAATCCACATGGGGCAAGCCCTCACGATTCAGCGAATCACGAGCCTGAGCCAGCGTGGCGCGGATGAAATCCAGAATTTCCGTGCGCGTCACTAAGGGAACCAGCAAGCGAACCGATCCCTCGTTGGCTGCTCGCAGAATGGCCCGCACTTGCTCGCGAAACAGTTGCTGCAAGGGCGGTGATTCCAGCACGCAACGCCAGTCGTAGGGCCGCGACTTGCTCGCTCCCAGTTCGGAGTAGCTGTCCAGCTTGTCCGGTCGCAGGTCGAAAGTGCGAATGCACACCGGCCTGCCTTGCATGACGTGCAACAACTTGCGATAGACCGTGACCTGCTCGTCCTCGGTGGGCAAGGTGCGTCGGGCCAGGAAGAGAAACTCGCTGCGATAGAGTCCGACTCCACTGGCCCCCAGTTGAATGGCCGAGCGGGCCTCGTGCAGCAAATTGACGTTGACCTCAACCCGTGGCAGTCCAGGGGGCAACTCAACACCGCAGGAGTACAGACGCACTTCCGTCGTTTGCTTACCAGGCACCACCGTGTCAGCCGGCGGATCGAGAATGACTTGCCCTTGCTGTCCGTCCACCAGTACCAATTGTCCCGGCCGCTTCAGGCGGTTGAAGTCCTGGATCTGCCCGACCATGGGGATTCCCAGACTGCGAGCGAGGATGGCAGCATGGCTCTGCGGCCCACCGTGTTCGACCACGACCCCAGCCAATTGATCGATGTCTACCGCAAACAGTTCCATGACCGATGATTCGCGAGCGATCAGCACGACCTTGTTCGGCCGTCGCAGGCCTTCGCGTTCGGCATCGCGACGTGGTCGTAACTGCCAGAGCAGACGATGGAAGACATCCTTGATGTCGAAGACGCGTTCGCGAAAGAGCGGTTGGCTGATACGCTGGAAGGCGGCCACATAGCGATCTAGCGTGGCGAACAGGGCCCCCTCGGCACTGGCTCCACCAGCGAGGCAACTTTCCAGGTCGCGTTCAATGGTGCGATCCTGCATGATCATCAGTTGCGCTTGCAGGATGGCCCCATGATTTTCACCGACCAGTTCCGAAATGTGCTGGCTGAGGCGAGTCAATTCGTTGTGAGCGGCGAACATGGCACCGGCGAGTCGCTGCCGTTCGATCTGGACATCGTTCGCCCGCAACGGCACGGTTTGCCGCCACTCATCGAAGCCATCCACGACGTAGGCTTCGCCCAGACCGATTCCGGGGCTAAGAGGCGTACCCTGAAGAAGCAGCGAGCCAGCCATGAGGCTGGAGGTGCTGGCCAGAATCGGTTCGTGAGCGAGTTCGCCCACCTGGGCAATCAGGCGAGCGTCGGCGACCACAGGGGCGAGTTGGGCAGCTACGCACACCAGAGTGCGGATTTCCGCTGGCGAAAAGTGCCGTTTCTCGACCGTTTGCACCACCAGTACGCCGTGCAACGTACCGCCTTGCAGCAGGGGCACACCCAGAAACGAGTGAAAGCGATCTTCGCCCGCCTCGGGGAAGTACTTGAATCGCGGATGCTCAAAGGCATCGGGAACCATCACAGGAGCCAACTGCTCGGCCACCAGTCCGGTCAAGCCCTCATGCAGCCGCATGCGAATACGACCGACCGCCTCGGGTTTCAGCCCGACGGTGGCACTCAGCACCAGTTCTTGCGTGGTTGGCTCTAGGCAATAGACGGAGCAGACGGCTGTCTTGAACAGCTTTTGCGTCAATTGCACGATGTTGTTGAGGGTGTTCGCTGCGTCGGAACTGTGAACAACTAACTGGGTGATCTCACCCAGGGTCAGCAGCGGATTACTCTCAGGAGTGCTGGTCGGTGCAGTCATCGGCGCCGCGTTTCATGCCAGGGAACACAAGCTTTGAGCGATTATCGCTGATGAGATGGTACAGGGGAAGAGGCAATTCCAGCCAAGCTAAGGGGACAGTGAATGCCCAGCCCTGTCGATTTCACAAGAGCATTCCCTGGCGAAGCGTGAAACCACAATGGGGATACGGCGGCCAGAGAGCAAGCCAACGGCGTGCCCACGGCTGTGCTACGCGACGGAAGGAGTGCGGTCACTTTTTGTTGCGTTGTCGCAATCGCCGCAAGCCGCGTGGGCTGGGGTGGTTGATGGATTTACGGCGTCGTTTGGCCGCTGTCCGCAGTTCGCGTCTACGCATGAATCACTCCTTGCTTGCAAGCCTTCGAGAGGGGGACGGCCTGTCCGTCTTCCCATTCTTCCAGGGATTATAGCAGCTTGGCGAGTTCTGTCCGTTCGAGGAGCGTCAGGGCAACCACGCTGGGCGAAGCGAACGCGATCGCAGGGGCTGTATGACGTTGAGGGTTTCTTCAAGGCGAGTGGGGCGTTCCCGGCCGAGTTGATCGCTGGTAAGTTCCACCACTAACGGCATGGCTCCGACGCGGTCGGCTTGCAGGCGAAGTTGCGTTTGCTGCTCCTGATTGGGAGCTAGTTGGGGCAGTCGCTCCAGGCGAACCGTGGGCAGGTGCGCTGAGTTGCTCAGGCGTTTGCCGTGCAACTCAATGCATCGCAGCCCGGCTGGCAACTGGAGACGGACATCGATGTTGGAGTGAGTCACTTTGCTTTTATTGCAGATACGAAAGGTCAGCAGCGTGGTTTCGTTGACTTCCAAAGGATCGACGCTCTTGTCGATCTCGATGAACAGGCCCTCCATTTCGGGCAGACGAGTGACAATGCTGGCCTGTTCGAGCAAGCCCTTTTCCGCGCGAGCGGTGCAGACAATTTTGAGCGATTCGCCGAGCCGTTGCTGGGGACGGATGCGTAAGCTAACCGTGCGGCGTTCGCCAGCCTGGAGGTTGCCGAGCATCCAACGAATGCGTTTGCCGCCAGCCGGTTCGCCGTTTTCAGGCGAGAGCGACTCGACACGTCCAGAATGACTGACCTGAACGGCCTCTACTTGAGGCGGTAGATCATTGTGCAACTCGACCTGATGGACAGGCCGGTCACCGGGATTGCTGACGGTCAGTAGGTAAGTGATCTCGCGTCCGAAGGGACGTTCTAGGGGGCCGGCAATCGCTACCTGCAAGCCCGGCTTGCCAACTCGCACCTCATGACGACTCTGATGCCGCAACCCGCCCTGTCCTTCGACGATGGCAATGCTGCTATGCACGCCGACCTTTCGAGCGGCAGCGGAATACTCGATCACCTTAGCCTGACCGGGCTGGAGATCGCCCAGTTTCCAGACATAGGGATTGTTCCCCTCTGGAGCAGGTTTGATCTCTCCAAGCATGAGGACGGCATCAGGCAACTGATCGCGCAACACCACATCGCGAGCCACTTGCCCGCCGACATTGCGCACCTCGAGTTTGCAGGTGAAGCTGTCGTAGAGAGTGACCTCCGTGGGGGCAATCTTGGTCACCTGCAGGCTGGCGGCGGCGGGTTTGGGAACAGCCGCTGGCAGAGGCTTCACTGGTTTCAGCCCTGGTTTTGGCTCAGGCGTTGAAGTACTCGGTGCAAGGGTACCTCGTCCCACGCGAGTTCGCACACATTGGCCATGCTCGAACTGTACGCGAGCGCAGCAAGAGACTTCCTCCTTGCCGACTGGTTTGACGGTCAAGTGGATGGTTCGTCGCGAGCACCCCTCGAGAGTGCCAAACTTCCAGACGTAGACGGGCGATTTCTGATCTGGTTCGGGAGAAGCGGATACGAAACTGGCCTGCTCGGTGGGCAGCGTCACGCGGACGGTGACGTGGTGGGCAGCGGCCTTGCCGCGATTGCGGACGACGATTTCATAGTGCAACTGCTGCCCTCGGGCAATACTGGCCGGCACTCGAACCGTGATGCTGACCTGCGGTTCGTCGTTGAGCGGTTCGCGCGGTTCGATGCCGCCCGGTGTGACCGAAGGCGGCCCCACAATTGGACGCATCTGTTGTGCTTCTGCCGCGGCAACCAGCAGACAGGCCAACAATATCGCCAGGCATCCATACCTCAGTCGCCAGGCATCCATGTCCCGTCCCCTCCGCCAAGTCGCAACCTTCCTCCTTGTATTGTGCCAGTTCTCTAGGTCTTTTTCATCCCGGACTTTAGCCTGTGGTCTCTCGCTGCTCGCTCCAAGATCGGCCGATTGCCCAGTTTTCTTCGTCTTTGTCGGCGTGCCAACCATTGTCATCTCACGCCGTCTCCTTTATCCTCACAATACGGCCTCTGATGTGTTGCAAGGATACCTACCATGCGTCCTCTGCTGTGTTGCCTTGCCCTGATGGTTGCCGGCTCCTTCGCTGTGGCAACCTCTGTTCCCGAACTGATCAAGAAGTTGCAATCCTCGGATAACGAAATCCGTCGAGCGGCAGCCAAGGAACTGGGGGAACTGGGTAAGAAAGCGGCCCCAGCCGTCAAAGCGCTGATCAAGGCCCTCGATGATTCCGATCGTTTCGTCCGTCGCTTCGCGGCTCAGGCGTTGGGAAACATCGGCCCGCAGGCCAAGGAAGCCGTGCCGCGACTGGCCGCTCTGCTCGAAGAAGATCAGCCGCAGGTTCGCGAAGCCGCCGTGCGTGCCCTGGCTCAGATGGGTAGCACCGGCGTGCCAGCCCTTTCCAAGGCTCTGCTCAACGCTCCCTCGGATGTGCAGGAGCGTGCCATCGACATTCTGGGCAAGGCTGGCAGTGAAGCCTTGCCGGCTCTGATCGCCTTTGTCGGCAACAACAACTTTGAAGCAACGCTGCGGCAAAAGGCTCTAGAAGTCGTCGTCTCGCAGGGCAAACAGGCTCATGCGGCTGTGCCCGTTCTCACCACCACGATCAAAACCCGTGACACGAACCGCTTGTTGCGCTTGGATGCCATCGACGCTCTGGGCAAACTGGCTCAGGTCAGCGACAAGGCCAGTTTGACCGCCTTGCAAGAGATTGCCGACGATGAAAAGTCGATGGACATTCAGATGAAGGATCGCGCTCGCGCTGCTATCAAGGCTATCCAGGCTCGCAAGTAACCCCCTCACCGGCTATCGCCCCTTTGCTCTCCAAGTTCGTCGAGGCTCTCATGGTTCGTTGTTTCGCTATCGCCTTTGGTCTCGCTCTGACAGCGGTTGGCCTGTCGCTTCAGGGCAATCCGCACATTGTCGCTACCTTGCCCCTTGCTCCCAGCGAGGAAGTGCAGCAATTCCAGGTGCCGCCCGGTTTCACGGTGCAACTGGTGGCCTCGGAGCCCGCCATCTCCAAGCCCATGAACCTGAGTTTCGACGATCAGGGCCGACTCTGGGTCACGGACACCCTGGAGTATCCGTTTCCGAACAGCAAGAATCCCCGCGATACGGTCAAGGTTTTGTCGGACTTCGGCCCCGATGGCAAGGCGCGATCTATCCGCACCTTCGCAGACGGACTGAACATTCCCATCGGCGTTCTGCCCCTGTCGGGCAAACAACCTCGTGAGGCATTGGTCTTCAGCATTCCCTACATCTATCGTCTGCGTGACACGGTCGGCAAGGGAGTCTCCGACCATCGCGAGGTGCTATACGGCACTTACGACTATCGCGACACGCACGGCATGACCAATGCCTTCCTGACCGGCCTGGACGGCTGGATCTATGCTTGTCATGGCTTCGCCAACACCTCCACCATCAAGAGCCGTGATGGTAGTGTTCTCACCATGAATTCGGGCAACACCTATCGTTTCCGTCCCGACGGCTCTCGGCTGGAACAGTACACCTGGGGACAGGTCAATCCCTTCGGCCTGGGACTGGACGAGTACGGCTATCTGTATTCGAGCGACTGTCACAGCGAGCCGATCTATCAGTTGATTCGTGGCGGCTACTACCCGAGTTTCGGCAAGCCGCACGACGGACTGGGCTTTGCCCCGCAGATGTTCACCGGCTACAAGGGCTCGACAGCGATTGCCGGCATGGCCTTGTGCTACACCGATGCCTTCCCGCCGGAATATCAGGGAGCAGCCTTCGTCGGCGATGTCGTCACCAACGAGATCGTCCAGTTCCGCTCCACCTGGTCGGGCAGTACGCCGGCGGCCAAGCAGTTGCCCTTCCTGCGCAGCAAGGATCGCTGGTTCCGTCCGGTGGACATGAAATTCGGCCCTGATGGCGCGTTGTATGTCGCCGATTTCTACAATCGCATCATCGGACACTATGAGGTGCCTCTGAACCATCCCGGCCGCGACCGGCATCGTGGTCGTATCTGGCGGATCGTCTACACCGGCGACAAGCACAAGCCGACCCCGTCGCGTAGCGACTTCACCTCTGCGAGCCTCGCCGAACTCATTGAGGATCTGGCGCATCCGGCATTGTACACCCGACTGATGGCGGCTCAGCAACTGGGCCATCGGCCGGCCGACGAGGTGGCTCGTGGTGTGCTAGCGGTGCTGAACCAGGAGCAGCAACGCCCGGAGTCGGCTCGGCAACTGGCGCATGGGTTGTGGGTGCTGCACGGGCTGGGCCGACTCGACGGCGACCTGCTCGCTCGTCTGGCCGGACACCGATCCGATCTGGTGCGCACTCACGTCCAGCGTATCCTGGCCGAGACGGCGACCTGGAAAGATCGACACAGCCAACTGGCTCAGGCGGGTCTGAAGGACTCCAGCGCCCATGTGCAGCGTGCCGCTGCGGATGCGCTCGGTCAGCATCCCCAAGCAGCACACATTCGGCCGCTGTTGGCTCTGCGACACGTTGTGCCAGCAGCGGATAGCCATCTGTTGCACACCGTCCGCATTGCCCTGCGAAACCAGTTGCGACCGGCCGACAACTGGAAGCAACTCGGCCAACTCGACGAACGCGATGCTCGGGCCATCGCCGATGTGGCGTTGGGCGTTCCCTCGGCGGAGTCGGCTGGCTTTCTGCTCGGGCACATTCGCATGACACGCTATT
>Ga0308411_10000399_pt1 | contig 28111 bp, 21 predicted proteins | sample HotsprottomLayer_2_FD_203530 | JGI IMG/M metagenome (GOLD analysis project Ga0308411, IMG submission 203530) | Hot spring phototrophic mat microbial communities from Octopus Spring, Yellowstone National Park, Wyoming, United States -... | ecosystem: Environmental > Aquatic > Thermal springs >... | reverse complement strand
TCGTTATTATAGCTTCCTGAATGCTACCAAAGTAAACATTTACTGAATCGTAACCATAACAAACTCCGTTAAATTCCGTCCAGTACATAGTTATAGTATCGTTTTCCGATGGCCAACGTATCCACGTACAAGCAGAATCTTTATTGCTAGGAACAATATTACCATTTGGAGCATCGTAAAAAGCAACTCCTGTCGGACCACTCCACTGACCACCAGGTACAGAAGGCGTTGCACATATATACGCAAATTTGCCACAAACAGATTGGTCTAAACCAGCATCAGGCATAGGAGTTACTTTAAATTCTATAGTTATAGTGTCTATATCGTAACAAGAAGTATTCCCAGCATTCATTTCACGCCATATAAACTGATAAACACCAAATTGCGTTACAGTAACCAAAGAATTAGGTGTATTATTTGGTGTAAAGTTTGCTGTTCCAGGATTAATAGGTGGAAATGGGCTATGCCATAGGCCAGTTGGATTATCTATACTCCAAGCTCCATTAAAAGTATATGACTTACCACAAACTGCTGTATCTAAACCAGCATTTGCTTCTGGTATTTCATAAAATGTAACTAAAACTGAGTCAACTTTACTACAACCAGGACCATTAACAGTATTCCAGTAGAAATAAACAGGTCTTTGACTGTTAATGTAGAAATTAGCAACATTACTTGCGTCAACTGTGGCATTAAACGGAATATTACCACTTTGATTTATAATAATACCAGGTACACTACTTGTCCAATAAGCACTAACAATTCCACTACCAATAGTATCTGCCTGTAATTGTGTAGTATAACCACAAACTGATTGATTAGGTCCAGCCTCAGCATGTGGCAATCTTATAAATGTAATAACAACAGTATCTTTACCAGGGCATATTCCATTAAATGCGTTCCAAACGAAAGTAACCTGATATGATGGTTGTCCTTGTGGAATATTAGGTACCCAAACCAATGCATTAGGATCGGCAGAATGAGGGGTATAGATTACATTTGTAGATGCAGTCCAATAGCCGGGATAAGTATCTTCTGCATGTAATTGTGCATATTGTCCACATCCAATTGTATCAGAACCTGCATTAACAACAGGAATAGCTAAAAAGTCAACTTGTACAGTATCTCTACTTATACAATTACCATTTTGTTCTGTCCAAACAAAATAGTAAGTACCATAACCAGAGTTTGCAGTAACTGTTGCATTAGGTGAACTTGGAGGATTAAAACTAGCAGACATTGGTGGTACAACAGACCAAGAACCAGTAGATCCTGGCACGCTTGGCGTTGCTCCAAGTGTATAAACTGTACCACAAACTTGTCCTTTGTTTCCAGCATTAGCAACAGGTTGAGCAGTAAATGTAATTGTAACAAAATCTGAAGAATTGCAAGCTCCGCTAACTTCGCGCCATTCAAAAATATAAGTACCTGGCATGTTAACAATTACATTACTAGTATGAGAATACTGATTAGAATAAATCACAGTTCCTCCTTGAGGTCCACTTTGCAATAACCATCCTGCCACATTACCAGGTGCTGGTGGATTTGCATTCATTGTATATGTAAGTCCGCAAACATTAGCATCAGGACCTGCATTTGGCGAAGGTGTTGTACAACAATTAGGTGTACTATTATCAAGAACATTAACGTACTGTGTTGTTACATTTGAAACGCAGCCAGTCTGTGTATTTGTAACTTGTAATGTAATAGTTTGCACTCCGGTAGAATTCCACGATACTTGGTGTGGTCCAGGGCCAGTACCGGGTACAGCAGTTCCAGTTCCCCAGTTCCATGAATAACTATATGGGCCACTACCACCTGTATATTGAACTGTGCTTGTCTGATACTGACAAATAGGACTTGAAGCTGTAAATGAACTTGAAGGTAAAGGATGAACTATAACTTGCTGAGTAAATGTATCGGATACACATCCATTAGATGCTGTTGTTACAAGCGAAACTGTATATGTACCAGGCACATTGTAAGTAATATTGTGTGGTCCCTGACTAAACGAATTACCTGGGTTCCCATTTGGAAATTGCCAGTTGAATTGACTCCCTCCTGTACCTGTATAAGTAGCAGTAGCACTTTGTCCTTGGCATATAGCAGGAGTTAGAGTAAAGTTTGCTGTTGGACGAGCCTTAAATTCAACTGTTACAGTATCATGACAAGTTAAACCATTGCTGTTAGTTATAGTCCAAACAAGGTTATATATACCTGGTGCAGATGCAGTAACTTGAGAATTAGGTTCATTAATATCGCTATAAGTAATTCCGGGCATAGGGTTCCAATGTGTATTTATATCGCCAGGTGATTCTATAGCATTTAGTGTTGTTGTGAGTCCACAAACACTTTGATTAGAACCAGCATTAGCAAAACAAGCATTACAAGGAGGTGGAGCAGTATATGTAACGGTATAAGTACACGTAGGCGCATCAGAAAAGGTTGCAGTTAAAGTATGTTGAGCACCATCTGAATTAATACCACAAAGATTAAAAGCCACAGGACTATTAAAAGGAGGATTGAATGTTTGAGATATTCCACTTGGATGATCAACAATTGTCAATGTTCCTGTTGTTATAGGAATGTTAGGAGGATTAAAATGGAATAAAATATTGCCATTTACACAGTATTGGTTAGTTTGTGGATTACATTGACCAACTGTATATGTAATATTATCCATGTTACAAACTACAATATTACAGTTTGTTGAACCTGCTCCAGGTTGACCTGCATTTGTTTGCGAAAATATTATATTACAAGGTTGATTGGAATAATTTGTAATAAGAAGTATGTAATATTGTCCGGTTTGTGCTGTTGAAATATAACACCATTCATGCCACGAAGGGTTATAACTACAATCAACTGTGTAACCTGAAGGATAGCCTCCACCAGGACCAGGTGCATGATGACTTGTAGTATTCCCGTTATTTGTTAAATATGTTCCAGGTTGCTGACAAGGTGTTGTAATATCATTAAAAGGTCCCCAACAAATAAAATCCAAATCTCGTTGTGGTTGACTATAAATATAAATTTCAATATCACCAGGCTGGTCTATTAAAAGATAATACCAAACAGGATTTGGTGTTGTTAAAAGACAACCATAGTTTGGTCCAGACTGAGCTTGACCAGTATTAACACCTGCCGGAAAATTATATGTAATTCCCGTACAAAATGGATCGGCTGTTTGGCATGTATTATTTGTAATTTGCCCATTTGTTATTAAATAAGTTACAAGTATAATGTTCAGTAAAAAAAACTTTTTCATATCTTGTTTATTTTATTATTTGACGTACATAATTTTTCTTTTCACGAATAGCATTTTCAAGAAGCTTTGTATTATCTTCCCACCAACCATTTTGCTTTGCTTTTTCTAATTGTGCAGGATTTTGTAAAACCCACTGGCGTTTACCTTCTATGTTAATAATTGTATGATTAAGTTCCCAAAGTCGTCTAATTTGTTCTGGCGAAAAAGCATACCATGAATTTATTGGAATAATAGTATCTTCAACAGACACATATTCTACACCTGCATTTTGGAATAATGATTTTAGAAAATCGAAATCAGCTTCTGGACTCAAGCTCAAATAAATCCTTTGAGCGTTTTTATTATCATTTCTGCAAGAAATAACCATTTTATTTTGCAAAATCTTCTCATTAAATGAATTTTTAAACAATGCGGAGCCATACAATTCAAATTGTAAGTCTTTTTGTGGTGGATTCGAGTTCAATACTTCATGTGGCATATTTTTTTCAAATACCACCGTGTTGTAAACTTTTTTATCTTGCGAAAATGTTAGCTGATTGGAAAAAAAGCTAACCAAAATTAGAACAATTAAATTTCTCATATTTTTATCAATTTTTTAAAAGACAAAAATAGTAAAAAAATAGTTGCCTACAATAATTAATTTTCACACTTAGATACAAACTTTTTCGCACCTTGATAACCTTTTGAATAAGAAATCTTAAAATAATCACAAGCTTTATTTTTCTCGCTCTTTGCATTATAAACCATTCCTATCCAGTAATAAATTTCTGCATTATCAGGATATAAACTTTTTATAAAATTAAAATCATCTAATGCATCGTTATAATTGTTTTTGTTTAAATAAATCAATGCTCTGTCGAATATAGCTTTAACATGCTTATTGTTAATATTTATTGTTTTGTTAAGATAATTCAAAGCAGAGTCTATTTGTTTTGCCTGTATATAAGCCCATGCAACATTATAATAGTTATCGGCAGAATCTTTTTGCAGTAATAAAACATTTTTAAAGTCTGCAATAGCCATATGAAACTGATTTAAGCGCATATAACAAAAAGCTCTATTAGTAAGTGCAATCAAATCGTTTGGATTTTTCGACAAAACATAGTTGTAATCATTCAATGAGGCATAAAACTTATTAAGGTTAAAGTAAGCCCAAGCTCTGTTTTTTCTCACGTCTAATAAAGTAGAATCAAGCATTAAAGCTTTTTCGTAATAGTATAAAGCAGAATCGTATTTATTTTCTATTTGATATATATATCCCAAAGTATTGTATGCTAATGAATAATATGAGTTTGCTTTTATTGAAGCTAATGCATAATTTTTTGCGTTAAAAATATCTTGTTTAAGTAAATACAACCAGCTTAAAGTATTGTAACTGTCGGCATAATATGAATTAATTTCTATTGATTTTTTTGCATAATGAATTGCGCTGTCTATATTTCTAATTTCTTGTACATTAGCAAAAATAAGAGCTTTTTGTAAATAAGCTTTATAATTATTTGAATATAAAGCAATAGCTTGGTCGTAATAATTTATTGCATTTTGAATATATCCTTTTTCAGCATTTATTTGACCTATCGTTAGAAGTATTAGTGATTTTTCTTCATTGTTTTTACTGTAATTTAGAGCTTTATTTAAACAATTTATAGCACTATCTGTTTCGTTTAAAGCCACATGAGCAAGCGACTTATTTAAAAGCAGTTGACTGTTTTTTGGCTCAAATCTTAAAGCTATACTATAATATTTTTTTGCTTCTACAAAATCATTTTTTCCAAGATAATAGCTTCCTAAATTTAACCAAGCAAAAGCAGTTTTTGGGTTTTTCTTTAATACATTGTAAAATAGAGTAACTGTATTTTTCCATACATCAACTCTAATAAAAACTATTATAGTAAAAGCTACAATAAAAAACAATTTAATAATTATTTGTAATAACAATTTTTCTGTTAAAAAATGATTAAATAAATGTGTAGTGCTTAATATTAAACCAGCATAAGCAAAGTAAGTATATCTATCTGCAACAAGCAAACGTCCTTCAATTGGAACAAAATGTAAAACTATTGAAACATTTATTATAAAAAACAAAAAGCCAAATAGTTCAACAAAATACTTTCTTTTGTATAACCAAATAAATATAAAAAACGATAAGATCCAAATTATAAGATAAATACCCCAATTTCTCCATAATTCTATACCACTAAAATCTGGATATGGATAAACTGCAATTTGTTTTATTGGTAAAAAGAATTGTTGTATATAAAATGTTAAAGCATAACCACTAAAAACTAGCCTATCAGTTAAAGAAAATTTTAAAACACCTTCCCAAAACCACAATTGTTTGCTAATAAAAAACCAACTTAAAATAATTGTTATAAATAATATAAAAACTATATAATGCAAAGGCTTAATTTTTAAATTGCTTTTAAATTTTAAGAAATTATATTTTCTGTTTATCAAAAAAATCATCAAAATAAAAAATGCAAAGATTCTGACTTCGAATACATAAATAAGTAAAACAAAGGCTAAAAGAGCTACATTAAGCAAAGCAAAATTCAATCGTAGCTTTTTTTGTATAAAAATATCTAATAAAACAACAGTTAAAGGTAAAAGTAATCCTTGAATTTTTGAAAAAGCAGAAAAAACTACCATTGTAATATACAACAAAATATATATAATTTTGTTTTCTTTAATCCAATTCAAGTAAAATAAAATACCACATATAGAGAAAAACGTAAAAAGCAAATCTTTCCATTCAGAGATCCAAGCAACAGATTCTATTCGCATCGGATGAAGTGCAAATAAAATAGAAGACAAAACAGTTACAAACAAATTGAAACGAAATTTATTTAAAGTAATAAAAAATACTATTACATTTATCAAATGAAAAACAAGCGAAAACAAATGAAAGTATAAAGGATTTTTACCAACAATTTGATATAAAATTGAATATAATGTTAACGGAATAAATGTAAACCTTTCGTATTGAAAATTATGTTTAATATGTTCTAATGTTAAGTGGCTTACATAAATGTTGTTGAAAATTTGTTTATCATCGTCCCAGTAAACAAAATCAAAGCTAATGATTTTAAAGTAAGCTAAAAGTGTAAAAAATAGTATTATACTAAGCCATAGCCATTTGTATTTTGCATTTTCTTTCATTGTTTGAGTGTTTTAAAAATTGAAACATACTGATTAGCAATATTGCTCCATAAGTACTTTTCTTGAATTATTTTTTTATACGAATCTCTAAATGAAATTTCCGACTGCTGAATTTTTCTAAATATTTCTATTAATTCGTGTTTATTTTTAAAATAAAAAGCATTATTTGCAAGTATTTCTCTGTGAAATTCATTATCGAAAGCAATAATAATTTTGCAATGTCCCATTGCTTCTATAAGAGAAGGATTTGTTCCACCAACAGTATAAGAGTGAATGTATGCTTGCGCATTAAATCGTAAATTATTTAATAAAGACTCGTCATAAACATTTAACCACACCTTTATTTTATTATTATCATTATATTTCGAAGCAATAGGCTTATTGGTAAAAATCCATAATTCACAGTCTATTTTAGATGAAATAAAGGACTCTAAAACTAATTCAATTTGATTTTCTTTTTCATTTCGTGCTATAATTAAAAAATATTTATCAGTTATAAGTTTAAAATCGAAATCTAAAGTACAACCATATGCAATACAATGAACTATACGGTTATATTTTTCATAAAAATATTTTTGTATAATATTATGATCTGTTACTAGTTGTATTTTTCGTTTTACAAGTATTTTTTCAGAATATTTAATTAGTATCCTAACAAATTTATTCCATTTTTTTCTTTTCCACTCAAATCCATCAGTATGAACAAGCATAATTGAATTGTATTTTCCATACCATAAAATTGCAGGCAATGCTGTAACATAACCACAAATAAAAATCAAATCATTTTTATGTTTAATTGCATCTTTTATACTCAAAAAATCATAAACAAAATGATAAAAAGAACCAAAAAAAGTAAAGAATTTTATTTTTCTAATTTTTATACCTTTCCAATTATCAAAAACATCATTGCGATAAGATGGTGAATAAACCACAACTTCCATTCCTATTTTATTTAGTTCTATAGCTAAATTTTGTGCAAATTGTTCAAATCCACCATACCGATTTGGAATACCACGTGTTCCGACTATAGCTATTTTCATTTTATTTTTTCAAATAATTATTATAAAGCCAAATAAACGGTCTCAGTACATAATATAACCAAAATAAACCAGCCGGGAGTTTTACTGTTTTCCAATCTTCTAAAGTAGTAAAAGGCGCAAACCACGTTTTAAGTTTGTATTCAAACCCTGGTTTAAGTAACGATAAATAATAAGATCGTTTTGTTCGTCCTAGTCCTTCAAGCAATAAGTAATTCTGGTGTTTGACAATACTTTTTAAACTATAATCCACTATACGTTTTTCAACATTATTTAGTCTGAATTCATAAGGTATTTCTGTTCCAAAAATATTATTAACTAAATAAAAAGATGAATTTATCATTCTGTAATCTTTAAATTGTTTTGCTTGTTTAAAAAAAATATCCCAATCAATTTTCTTTAATGAAATTATTGTATGCACATCGTAAAGCCAAAACAATTTAAACCAATGGTGCATAGAACCGTGAATAATCAAATAGTGTAGTAACCATTCAATCGGATACAATGTTAATTCGTTGTTTGGTAGTTCTTTAAAAATATTTTCGCCGTTATTAAAAAGCGACTTTGGAGTAAAAAGTTGCCAATGAAGTTCAATTATAACATTTTTATCATTTATATATGTAAAATGATGAATATGATTGTGAATATACTTTAATTGCTTAAAATTTAAATCGAATTCTGGTTTTATTCTTTTATAGCCAATTTCTTTAAATATAAAATCGCATATAAAAATATCATCAAAATCAACCCATAAATCTATATCACGAGTTGGTCTTAATAAAGGATCATTGAAAATCTGGTTAGATAAACTTATTCCTTTTATAAGATGTATAGAAACCTTATTATTAGAATGCTTTTTTATTTTATTCCATTCATCTAAAAGCAAAAGACTATGCAACTTTTTTAATTGAAAATCTTGTGCTAAAACATTCTTTTGTTCTAAACTTAATTGTTCAATGTTAGAATACCAATGATGAAGATTATGATACTTACAAAAAGATATAAAATCATTTATTTGATTAAAATTACCGCTTAATTTGTCTTTAATATAAGTAATACTATTGTCCAAGTAATTTATTTAAGGCAAAGATAAACAATTAGTAAATAAACTTCATTTTATTAACTTTTATTTTTACCTTTATAGTCTGAAATTTTTGCTAAATTATGAAAAGTAGTTGTAGTTATACTTTTTTTGCTATATTGCTGATTTTCAACATATTTAATTTACAATTATTTTCTCAAGCTGATTACGAAAAAAAAATTAAACTAATAGAAGAACGAATAAAATTACTTTCCGATAGTAAAGTTGAATACTACAAACAACTTGAAAACTTGAAATATAAATGGATACAAGAGCAAATAAAAAAATATGCTTTACCAAAAGTAGATGAAGATGGTTTTTTAATTTTTCATTCTGCAATGGCTTTATTTTACATAGACCGATGGGGACAATCAAAATGGGTTGTTCATATGATTTTACCCGATATTGCAACTGGTATTGAAACAAGAACAAATGATTTTCGCCGAGATAGTTTAATAGCCGCTGACATGCCCGACAAAATAGATTACTTTAATACCGGATACGATAGAGGACATCTTGCACCATCTGCTGATTTTCGTTGGTCAAGGCGAGCATTAAGCGAATCGTACTTTTATTCAAATATTTCACCACAAAAACCAGAATTAAACAGAGGCAAATGGTCGCAAATGGAAGATTTTTTACGTCATTATGTAATTTATACCGGACATCCTATTTTTGTTGTAACGGGTGGTATTCTAAGCGATACAATAAAACGCACCATTGGTGTTAATAAAAAAATAAAAGTCCCCCCATACCTATACAAAATAGCTGTAGATTTAGAAGCCTCACCTCCAAGAGCAATTGCTTTTATGATGTTAAACGGAACAAATACCAAACCTTTTACTTCTTATACCATAACTATTGACAGCCTTGAAAAGCTAACAGGAATAGACTTCTTCTATCTTTTGCCCGACACATTAGAAAACAGATTAGAAACAATGAACAACATAGCATTATGGCAAAGTAAAGAAACAAAAGGAAATGTCAATCCGCTTGAACCAGAAGAATTGCCAAAAGGAGCTGTTAATACAATTGATGCCGAAAAATTTATTGATAAAAAAGCAACTGTTTGTGGTACAGTTGTAGCAACACGTGTTTTAAAAGATGCTAAAGGTGTAATTATTAACTTAGACCAACGATTTCCAAACAACTTATTTTCTTTTACAATATGGCAAAACAACATTCCTAATTTTAGTTATGAGCCAGCATCGTATTTATTAAACAAAAAAGTATGTGTAACCGGCTTAATAACAAAGTACAAAGGAAAACCTACAATGGAAGTTAGAAACGAAAAAGCAATAGAGTTGCTTACAGACGAAAAAGATTAAAACCAAAATGTTAATTTATCGTATAATTATAAGTTTTAGTGCTTTTTAAATAATGAAATGTATTGTAATTATATTATTTATTGTTTTTCAAATTACAACATACAGCCAGGAAGTTATTTTAAACAAGAAAAAAATTCAAAAAATGGCTCAAAATTATTTCGATAATGAGCAATTCGATAAAGCATTACCACTATATTTAAAATTAGACAGCATTGAACCTAATAAATTTGAAACGAAATATTACATCGGAGCATGTTATTTAAACTCTATTTACGATAAAACTAAAGGTATTCCTTATCTTGAATATGCTCTGAAACACGGCGAAAAGTTTTTACCAAGTGTAATCTTTTACGATTTGGCAAAACTATATCATTTAAATTATCAATTCGACGAAGCTATTGAAATGCTTAATACATTCAAAATTAAAGCCTCTAAATCAGATATTTATTACACTAAGGTAGAACAATTAATAAAACAATGTCAATCAGCAAAAACTCTATTGCAAACACCTTCAAATATAGAGATAGAAAAATTAGAACATTCTATAAATACACATCATAGCGAAACAACACCATTTATTTCAGCAGACGAATCAAAAATATACTTTACAAGAACTTATTATCAAGAAAAATCAAATATAGAATTTGAAACTACAAAAAAAATTATGATAGCTAACAAAGTTAATAAAAATTACGATGTTGCGGAAGTCAAAATAGATTACTCTAATTTTAAATCGAACATATCGTTAGCTGGTGTTTCACCCGACGGAGAAGTGCTTTTTTTTGCCATAGGGAATAATTCTAATTCTGATATATACGCATGTAAAATTCAAAACAACGCTTGTACACAATTTATTAAATTACCAGAAATTATTAACTCACCATTTGACGAAACTTCCATTAGTGTTTCACCCGATGGACGAACTTATTACTTCTCGAGCAACAGACCAGGAGGATATGGCGGAAAAGACCTTTACCGCGCAGTAATGGACGATAATAATCAATGGTCTATTATAGAAAACTTAGGACCATCTATAAATACAGAATTTGATGAAGATTCGCCATTTATACATCCCGACAATAAAACACTATATTTTTCATCAAAAGGCCATAACTCAATTGGCGGATATGATATTTTTTACACTCAAAACATAGCAAAAAACGAATGGAAATATCCTACTAACATTGGTTTCCCTATAAACACTCCATCTGACGACATCGGATTTGTTTTATCTGCCGACGGAAATTCAGCTTACCTCTCATCCTCCAAAAACAATGAAACAAAATACGATATATACAAAGCCATTTTACATAAAACCATACCTTTAACACTTGTAAAAGGTACTATAATGGGAGGCGACCCACCAAAACCTATAAAAGCAAAAATTCGCGTTATAGATAAAGAAACAAAGCAACTTATAAAATATGTTTATAACCCTAATCCACAAACAGGAAAATATTTAATGATTTTTCCACCAAATAAAAATTACGACATGATAATTGAAGCAGAGGGATATTTACCACAACTTATTAACATATTTATTCCAAATCAAACTTATTTTTACGAATTATATCAAGAAATATATTTAAACCAAGTAAAAGTTGGCAAAAAAGATACAGCAATAGGACAAGAAATTAGAATATCGAATACTTTTTACGATATATATAAAACAACTATTTCTGACAGTATTTTAAAAATAGAACAGGAAAAACGAAAAAAACATGTTGACGAATTATTAAGAATTGTTGAAAATATTATATCAACAACCGACAGCGTTGGAGTTGAACAAATAGAAAAATTTACTACAAAAGATAGTGTAATATCTAAAGACGTAATTATACAAGAAAGGTATAATCAACTACTTAAAAGTATTGAAACAGCCATAGAAATAACCGATTCAACCACTTTAATGCTTCTCGACGCTAATGCAATATACAACGATGTTACAAACAAAACTTTCTTTTATGGTATTGAAGAAACTGGTAGCCAAATGAACAAAATAGTAATTGGCAACGATACTCTTTACACTCTACCCTCTATAAATACAGTTAAACCATTAGTAATAAATACACCTTCTGTAGTACAACTAAAAATTGACTCTGTTATTAAAACTCCAAAAAAAGAACCCGATTTTCGCACTATACCAGAAAACAAAAAACGATACATTTATATCAACTATATATTTTACACATCAGGTAAAGCAGATATAGAAAAAAAACATATAAACGCTTTAAACGATATTGTACAACTTATTACATTAAACCCTGACATTGGTATTGAAATAAACGGATACGCCGACCCCATAGGTGATGAACAAAAAAACTTGGAACTATCTAAACAAAGAGCTTTAAATGTAGCACAATATTTTTTACAAAAACACATTTCGCCAAGAAGAATAATTGCGAGCGGCAAAGGCGAAATTAGTTCAGAAGAAGATACAGATTATCAGCAAATGAGAAGAACTGAAATTAAACTATTTGAAATCATAGAATGAAAAAAATATTCATCATAACGATATTTACATTATATTGCTTAATAATACAAGCACAACAATATACAGAATTTGAATTAAAATCGGCATACCTTTTTAATTTTGCTAAATTTGTAGAATTTCCAGAAAATACTTTTTCCTCACCAAAAGAACCATTCATAATAGGCGTGTATGGAAATGAACCTTTTTTAGATGTTTTGCAAAGCATTATTAAAGGAAGAACCATAAATAATCATAACGTAATAGCAATTCTTGTAACTCGACCCGAAGATATAGTTAACTGCCAAATTATTTTCTTTTCTAAAATTACTACCAATCAGGCTGTATATTTACTCGAATATATCGGTAACAAACCAATTTTAACCGTTGCCGATAACATTGAAGATTTTTGTCAAAAAGGAGGTATGATAAACTTTACACCACAATATAGTCAAAAACGATTTGAAATAAATCCAAATGCTGCTAAAAGAGCATCAATAACAATAAGTTCCAAACTATTAATATTAGCAAGAATAGTTAACGATGCAGAAGTTAAATTTTAATAATATATCATTCAAGTACAAAATTATTACGGTTGTTCTAATTGTAATAATGCTTACACTTATTACTGGAACTTTATTTTATATAAATTACGAGAAAAAAAAGTTTAAAAAAGAAACAATAAGAGAATTACATCTAATTAGCAATATTATTTCTATAAACTGCATAGCACCAATATTGTTTAACGATTCCATTGCGGCATACAATGTTTTACAATCTTTATCAAAACATCCAAATATAAAAGTATCGGCCATTTTTAATAAAGCAAAAAAAATTTTTACTAAATATCCACAAAACTATAATATAGAAAAATATATACACTACAAATTAAATACAAAAGATACTATAATTATTACAGACACAGCATACATTAAAATTAAACCTATTATTGACGAATCGGAAAATAACAATATTATAGGTTACTTACTAATTAACAGAAACTTAAAAGACTACGAACATAACTTTAACAATATTGTAAAAACAAATATATTAATTGCAATTATATTGCTGTTTATAGCTTTTTTAATTTCAACACAACTTCAAAAAATTATATCTCAACCAATTCTAAACTTATCATCTGTTGTAAAAAAAATATCAAAAAATAAAGACTTTAGCTTACGTATTAGCAAACGAGGAAACGATGAGGTAGGAATTCTTATCGAAGGCTTTAACGAAATGTTAAACACTATAGAAACTCAAAACAAAGAATTAATACAAGCAAAAGACGAAGCATTAAAACTTGCCCAGGCAAAACAACAATTTTTAGCAAATATGAGCCACGAAATAAGAACACCTATGAATGCAATTATTGGTATGATAAACCTTTTATTAAATACACCACTTAATGACGAACAAAAAGATTTTCTAAACCATATTAACTTGTCTGCAAACAATTTGCTAATTATCTTAAACGATATTTTAGACTTATCAAAAATAGAATCGGGAAAAATATCATTCGAAAAATACAGATTTAACCTTAACGATTCGCTTGATAATATTTATAAAATGTTTGAACATAAGATTAAGGAAAAAAATTTACAATTCACTATTATAAAAGAAAGCAAAGTTCCTTCATTTTTACTCGGAGACCAAGTTAGGTTAAATCAAATATTAATAAACTTAATAAGTAATGCTGTTAAATTTACCTTAGAAGGTCAAGTTACTTTAAAAATATCAATATATTCTAAATTAAATAATGACACTTATAATATTTTATTTACAATTAGCGACACAGGTATAGGAATTCCCTTCGACAAGCAAGCAGATGTTTTTGAAATTTTTACACAAGCATCGAATAATACAACAAGACGATTTGGTGGCACAGGTTTAGGATTAGCTATATCGAAACAATTAGTAGAATTACAAGGTGGTAAAATATGGTTCGAAAGCATACCAAATAAAGGTTCCAAATTTTATTTTTACATTCCTTACGAAAAAACAAATCCGCCTTCGCTTCAAGAAATTCAGATTAAAGTTAATGATGAAATGGAGTTTATAAATAAAGACATTTTTAAAACAACTGAAATACTTATTGTAGAAGATAACAAAATAAATCAATTCTTACTTAAAACAATACTAACCAAACAAAACTTCACTCAAATATTTGTGGCAAACAACGGAAAAGAAGCCATAGATATTGTTCAAAAAAATAATATTAACCTAATATTAATGGACTTACACATGCCAGAAATGGATGGTTACGAAACAACAAAATTTATTCGCAATCATATGCCACCCGAAAAACAAAATATACCAATTATTGCCATAACTGCCGCAGTTATTCAAGGAGAAAAAGAAAAATGTATTGAATTTGGAATGAACGAATACATATCCAAACCTTTCAAACCAGACGAACTATTTAAAATTATATCAAAATTAATTTCAAAATAAAATTATATGAATATTGATTTTAAATACTTTAACGAAGTTACATCTGGCGACAAAAATATTATGATAGAATTTATTCAAATATTTGAAGAACAAATACCCGAATTTGTAAACGCTTTTAAAAATGCTTTACAAGCTAACGATTACAATAAAATCGCATCAATAGCACATAAAGCAAAATCAACAGTTGCAGTTTTCGGAATGAAAAAATGGGAAGACGAATTTAAAAACATTCAAATAAAAATACAAAATAAAATTATTCCCGATAATTTAAATTTACTAATTTTACACTTCGAAAAAGATGCAATAGAAACATTAAAATTTTTTAAAAATTATGTTGAAAAAATTGACTAATTATTTAATCTTTACCATATTTTTCGCATCGTGCAATTCATGGTTTACTGCAAGCGAAAACGATTTATATGTCGAAAATGGTATATATTATTATAAAAACACTAAAAAACCATTTTCTGGGAAAACTCAAACATATAACGAAAAAGGAATTAAAATAAGCGAATACATTTATAAAGACGGTAAACGTCATGGTAAATTTTACATTTGGTGGGAAAATAGCGTAAAAGGAGTAGAAGGCAACTATACTGAAGGAAAAAAAGATGGCATCTTTAAGGAATGGTATAACAATGGAAATATTGCAGCACAACGCTCATATAAAAATGGAATTGAACATGGTACATGGATTTTATGGAACGAAAATGGAACTATAAAAGAACAAGGTAAATACATTAACGGACTAAAAGATAGTATATGGACATGGTATTACGAAAACGGTAAAAAATTGGTTGAAATTAACTTCGATAAAGGCAAAGAACATGGAATGTACAACGAATGGCATCCTAATGAAAAAATTCGCTATAATGTAAAATATCAACATGGACTTAAAGAAGGAATTTGGCAAGAATGGGATAGCTTAGGAAAACTTAGTGCAAAAGGATTATATACAAAAGGCAAAGAAAATGGTAACTGGTACTACTTCTACCCTAACGGAAGACTAAAAACAGAAAAAATTTTTGAAAATGGTGTGCTAATAAACGAATTTAATTACGATACAATAGGACGACTTACTATTTTTTAATTTAAAAAACATAAAATAGTAATTTACAACAAATTGAAACTTTTATAACTTTTTTACGTAAAATTTAAAAAAGAAAACCATGAATCCCTAACAAAACAATAAAGACTTTATCTCTTTTTATAATAAGCATCCTGCTTAGCTGCAACCAGTTTTTATTTTCACAAAAAATACTAAACAAAAAAATCACATTCAACGATAACATTCCTGCGTTTAATTCTATTATTGCAAAGGGAAATGTAAATATTTTATATCGTCAAGATAATTTTTACAGCGTAACTTTTAAATCGAAAAAAACAATTTTAAACGAAGTATTTAGCAGTATAAAAGTAGAAAAATTCTGCCTTAAAATTGATGCAAGCAAATTAACCGACAATGAAGAAATAATCGTAGAAATTATATCACCACACATCGATACAATTCGTTTATACGATAACGCAACTTTTTATACACCAACAAATGTTTGGTTAAAACGCCTGTATGTTGAAAATTATTCTCGAAAAAAATCAACTATATACGTTAACTCAAATGAACTTTATTTTAATTGTGCAGGACAGTCGAACATAACATTATCTGGCATAATTGACATTTTATACATTGAAAACAAAAATGATGTTAAACTTGAAATAGAAGTTATTTCAAAATATATACATATAAAATCATTTCATAATTCTAAAATTAATGCCAAAGGAAAAGTATTTGTATGCGAATGCCATTCTTATCAAAACTCAATAATAGATGCAATCAATGTACAATGTGGACGAGCTAAAGTTTTTGCTTCCGATCAATCTTTAATAAATATCAAAAGCGAAGAAAAACCTTTAATACTATCATTAGGAAAAGGCAAAATAAATTATATAAATAACAACGCTATAATTATAGATTCAATTGGAATTAAAAACATCAACAATATTAAAGAATAATACTTAATTACTCGTCCCTTATTAACATAGTAAATATTTGATTGTTAATAAATTAAAATTATTTTTTTAGTAAAAATTTTGCAAGATTTAGTAATTTAGAGCGATAAGCATTGCAATTTATTTAAAGATTCCAAAGTTTTTTTGTGTAACACTTTGTAAGTTTTTTTCACCACAGAGAACACAGAGAGGCACAGAGTTTTTTTCTCTTTAAAACTCCTTGAACTCTGTGGTTAATTAAAAAAATAACTTTTTAAGGAACAACTATTTATAATATATATAAAACCATTCTAAATTAACTTTGTTATTTAACACATAAAGGTTTTATATATAATACATTTAATTGTTTTTCAAATATTTATTATTAATCAATAAAGTCTTTTAAAACATTATTTTAATTGCATACACTAAAAAAACAATTCCTATTTTTGCAAACATAAAACATTAATATTGTGAACGAGATAATATATGCTTTTATTGCCTTAGGAAGTGTAGCACTTTTATTCGCTACATTAATATTTTTTGTAGATAAGAAATTTAAAGTTGTAGAAGATCCTAGAATAGACGAGATTCAGGAAATATTACCAGGTGCTAATTGTGGTGGATGCGGTTACCCAGGTTGTAGAGGTTTTGCCGAAGCTATTGTTAAAACAAACGATTTCGATAAACTCTTTTGCCCTGTTGGTGGTAACGAAATTGCAAAAAAAGCTGCTTCAATTATGGGAGTCGAAGTAAAGGAAAAACTTCCACAAATTGCAGTAGTAAGATGCAACGGATCAATAACCAATGCCCCAAAAAAATCAATTTACGAAGGTGCAACAAGTTGTGCTTTTGCAAATTACCTTTATGCTGGTGAAAGCGGTTGTCCAAATGGATGTTTAGGCTTAGGCGATTGCGTAGTTTCTTGTACTTTTGATGCCATTTTAATTAATCCTAACAGCGGACTACCCGAAGTAATAGAAGAAAAATGTACCTCATGTGGTGCTTGTATAAAAGCATGCCCAAGAAACATAATTGAATTAAGAAACAAAGGACCTAAAAATAAAAGAATATACGTAAATTGTATAAACAAAGAAAAAGGTGCTATTGCAAGAAAAAATTGCAATGTAGCATGTATTGGTTGCGGCAAATGTGTTAAAATTTGTCCTCACGAAGCCATAACACTAAACGATAATTTAGCTTATATTAACTACGAAAAATGTAAGCTATGTAGGAAATGTGTTACCGAGTGTCCGACAAGCGCAATAGTAGAAATAAATTTTCCTCCAAGAAAAACTGAAATTAAAAACACTAACGAAATAGAAGCATGAGCGGCTTAAAAACTTTTTCAATAGGTGGCGTTCACCCCCACGAATGTAAATTTACAGCAAAAAAAGCTATTGTTACAATTCCTTTACCAGAAAGAGTGTATATACCTATTTCACAAAGCTTAGGTGCACCATCTGTTCCCATTGTTAATAAAGGAGAACGAGTAAAAACCGGACAACTAATTGCTAAAGGCGAAGCTTTTATATCGGCTAATATACATTCGTCTGTTACAGGAATAGTAGAAAAAATTGACGATTGGATTGATAGTAGCGGATACAAAAAAAAGGCAATTATTATTAAAACCGAAAACGATGAATGGGAAGAAGGAATAATAATATCTAACGAAATAAAAAAAGATATTACATTATCGAAAGAAGAAATTATTAGCAAAATTAAAGAAAAAGGCATTGTTGGATTAGGAGGTGCTACTTTTCCAACTCATGTTAAAATTTCAATACCTCAAGGTAAAAAAGCAGAATACTTAATTATAAACGGTGTAGAATGCGAACCTTTTCTTACTTCAGACCATCAATTAATGCTCGAAAAAGCCGAACAAATACTTGTAGGCATCCAAATTTTAATGAAAGCTCTTGACGTAGATAAAGCAATTATTGGAATAGAAGAAAATAAACCCGATGCAATTGAAAAACTAACAAACTTATCAAAAAATTATAAAGGTATAGAAGTTCAAGGGCTAAAATTAAAATATCCTCAAGGAGCTGAAAAACAGCTTATAAAAGCATTAGTCAATAGAGAAGTCCCATCTGGAAAACTTCCAATTGAAGTAGGTTGTGTTGTACAAAACGTTGGCACAGCTTATGCCGTTTACGAAGCAATACAATTTAACAAACCACTTATTGAAAGAGTTGTTACACTTAGTGGTTTTGGTGTTGAAGGAGGAAATTTTTTAGTACGTATAGGAACACCTATTCAAGCTCTAATAGATTACTGTGGCAATAAGCATCTCGAGATAGAAAAAATAATAAATGGCGGACCAATGATGGGAAAATCATTAGTTTCTACAGAAGTCCCGGTAACTAAAGGAACGTCTGGCATACTACTTTTTACAAAAGAATATAGTCATAGAACAAAAATTTATAATTGCATTCGCTGTGGTAAATGTGTGTCTGCCTGTCCAATGGGCTTAGAGCCAATTGTCCTTGAAAAAGCTGTAGAAATTTCCAATTGGGATCTTGCAGAAAAATATCATGCATTAGATTGTATTGAATGCGGCTCATGTCATTATATTTGCCCTGCAGGTCGTCCTTTGTTAGATATGATTCGTTTAGGTAAAAATAAGGTTAATCAAATAATCAGAACAAGAGGAAATTAAAAATATGAGTACATACGTATTATCGGGTTCACCCCATATTCATGAGCAGCAGGATGTAAAAAAAATTATGTGGGGAGTTGTTTATGCCCTAATTCCTGCATTGTTAGTTTCGATATACTTCTTTGGTTTACCAGCATTGTTTATAACATTAGTAGCAATTGTATCATGCTTATTATTTGAATATTTAATTCAGAAATATATATTTAAATCAAACGAAATAACAATTACTGATGGTTCGGCTGTAATTACTGGTTTATTATTAGCGTTTAACGTTCCAAGTAGCCTTCCCTGGTGGCAAATGGTAATAGGAAGCCTTGTTGCAATAGGTGTAGCTAAAATGACTTTTGGTGGATTAGGAAAGAACCCATTTAACCCCGCATTAGTAGGACGTGTATTTTTACTTATTTCTTTCCCTGTTGAAATGACAACCTGGCCTAAAGTTATACCATTGAATACAAGTTTTGCAGACGTAATAACTGGTCCAACTTCTTTAGGAATTGTAAAAGAAGGACTTATGAAAGGCGAATCGCTTACTAAACTCTTAAACAACGTACCTTCATACACAGATATGTTTATAGGAAACATTGGAGGATCTTTAGGAGAAGTATCGGCAATAGCCATTTTAATTGGTGGAATTTATATGCTTTATAAAAAAATAATAACCTGGCATATTCCTGTGTCATATATATTATCTGTTTTTATTTTTACAGGAGTTTTATGGCTTATAAATCCTGAAAAATACGCAGATCCTGTATTTCACATATTAGCTGGTGGTTTGATGTTAGGAGCTGTTTTTATGGCAACAGATATGGTAACTTCGCCAGTAAATTACAAAGCTCAACTAATTTTCGGATTAGGCTGCGGCATTCTAACCGTATTGATTAGAATATGGGGAGCATATCCCGAAGGTGTATCATTTGCAATACTTATTATGAATGCTGCTACACCTTTGTTAAATATAATGTTTAAACCAAAACGATTTGGAGGAAAATAATATGCAAAAATTACCTTCTACATTACCAAATATGATTCTGTCGCTTACAACTATTTCAATAATAATGGCTATAGCCTTAGGTTTTGTAAACGACAAAACAAAAGAACCCATTGCTAAAAGTCAACAAGTAAAAATTAATAATGCAATAGCTGAAGTACTTCCTCCTTTTGATAATGATCCTAGTAAAGAATCAATTTCTATTGAAGGTAATAAATTAATACTATACAAAGCAACAAAAAACGGAGAATGGGTAGGTTCGGCAGTTAAAACATATTCGCCTAATGGTTTTTCGGGCGACATAGTATTAATGGTAGGATTTTTACCGGATGGTACAATTTACAATATTTCAGTTGTAGAACAAAAAGAAACTCCTGGTCTTGGAACAAAAATGGCAGAACCTAAATTTAAAAACCAATTTAATAACAAGCATCCAGAAAAAAATAATTTAACAGTAAAGAAAGATGGCGGTGAAATAGATGCAATAACTGCCAGTACAATCACTTCAAGAGCCTTTTGCGAAGCAGTAAACCGTGCTTACGAAGTATTTAAAAAACAAGGAGGTGTAAAATGAGCTACTTAAAAGAATTTACCAAAGGATTTATAAAAGAAAATCCTTTATTGGTTTTTGCATTAGGAATGTGCCCTTCACTTGCTGTAACAACATCAGCTATAAACGGTTTAGGTATGGGATTTGCTAGTACATTTGTACTTACTATGTCAAATATTTTGGTAGCATTACTTAAAAACATTATTCCTAACAAAGTTAGAATACCAGCATTTATAGTTATAATAGCTTCGTTTGTTACAATTACTGATATGGTTATGAAAGCTTTTCTCCCCGATTTGTACAAAGCACTTGGAATTTTCATTCCTTTAATTGTAGTTAATTGTATAATATTAGGAAGAGCTGAATCTTTTGCACAAAAAAACAATGTTGCTGTTTCTGCTATTGACGGACTCGGTATGGGACTGGGATTTACTATTGCTATATTTGTTGTTGGTGCTATTAGAGAAATATTAGGTAATGGCTCATTTTTCGATATTAAGTTTTTATCGGAAGATGCCAGTACAATTCTAATTTTTATTATGCCACCAGGAGCTTTTATAACATTAGGATATATAATGTTAATAATGAATAAAATAAAGACTAAGTTTAACTAATAATTGTTGAGTCTATGGACATAGTAAATATTATAATATTAGCGCTACTTGTTAATAATGTTGTTTTAGCACAGTTTTTAGGTATTTGCCCGTTTTTAGGAGTATCACAAAAAATTTCTACTTCTGTTGGAATGGGAGCAGCTGTTGTTTTTGTTATGACAATTGCAAATTTGGTTACTTTTTTATTATACAATTACGTTCTCACACCGTTGCAAATTCAATTTATGCAAACTATTACATTTATTCTCGTAATAGCTTCATTAGTTCAAATAGTTGAAATAATATTGAAAAAGGTTAGCCCACCACTTTATCAAGCACTTGGTATTTATTTGCCGCTTATCACTACTAACTGTGCTGTGCTTGGAACAGCAATTATTGCCATTACTAAAAACTACAATCTAATTGAAAATCTTATCTATGGAATATCAACAGCATTTGGTTTTACATTAGCTTTGGTACTTATGGCTGGTTTACGCGAACAACTCGAACTTAGCAATATCCCAAAAGCCATGCGAGGTTTCCCTATCACTCTTGTTACAGCAGGTTTATTATCGCTTGCTTTTATGGGATTTGCAGGCTTAGTTAAATAAATTCAGATTTTTCTAAGTTTATAATATTTCTTCGTTTACTTTGTAAATTACATTTCTTTCGGCTAAATACGAAAAAATAAACTTATAATTATCTTCATCTTTACCAAGATATTCTGGTGGACACACTCCAGGAACATTATACATTTCACTAGCTATTAAATGAACTGCAGCACAACAAGTATAACCTGTAGTACGAGCCATTGATATTGTATCTGTTTCTTTATCATATGAATCAAATAAATCGTAAGTATAACGTTTGCGTACTCCATTTTCAATACCTTCAATTATTATTCTCATAACAGTAATGTCCTCTTCCCCTGGTTTAAGTTGCCACTTAGGAAATAAAAGTTTTGAGGTAAGATCTATTGGACGAATTTTTATACCGTTAACATCTACAAAGTCGTAACTGAAAAAACCTGTTTCGCGTAATACTTTTAAATACTCTATTGTTCCAGGATAACGCATAGTTTTTTCAATCATATTAGGTATATGAGACATAGTTTTTAAAAGCGAACGTAATCCATCTGAGTTCCATGCTTCAAGAGTTCCAACATTTTCGAAAAATAAATGTTCAGCATCGCTCAAAGCTTCGCGAACAATTAATTTACCGTTTTCGACATATCTTGCCGGTCTAACATACTCTTCAATAACATCTATTGGCGAAAACACAGCTTTATATTCGTAAGGCCATTCGCGAGTTTTGGGAAGTCCACCAACTACACATTTATAATATTCTACTTCCATACGTTTATCGTGATAACCTAAAACTATATTTCCCATTCCAGGAGCAACACCACAATCAACAACAACTATAACATTTTGCTCCTTTGCAATATTATCCAGTTCAAAAACATCTTCGGGGAAGAAAGAAATATCAACAACATTTTTTTGTTGAGAAATAAGTACTTTATTTGCATTAAATCCCATATAACCAGGCAAACAGCCAACAACAATATCAGCATCTTTTGTTACTCTCTTTAAATTTTCTTCATCATTCAAATCGCATTGAATTGTATTTATATCAGAACACTTTGATTTAAGAATTTCTAAAGCTTTAGCATTATAATCAACAGATGTTACTATAAAAGACTTTGCTAAATCTATAGCAATCGCCTTACCAACTAAACCTGCACCTAATACAGTTATTTTTTTCATAAATATACTTATGTTTACTTATTATTATTATTGGTTAAGTTCAATTAGTAAATGCAACTTTTTAAACAGTTTTATTTAGTTGATAAAAAAATAATTGAATTTTATAGTACTTTAATAATTTCAATAAAATCGTTGGCTTTAAGCGAAGCTCCACCTATAAGTCCTCCATCGATATCAGGTTGCGAAAACAAATCTTTAGCATTTTGTGCATTACAACTACCTCCGTAAAGTATAGTTGTGTTTTGTGCAATACTAATAGAGTAATTCTCTGAAATTAATTTACGTATAAAAGCGTGCATTTCCTGAGCTTGTTCTGGTGTAGCATTTTTCCCCGTACCAATAGCCCAAACTGGTTCATAAGCTAACACAATATGCGAAAAATTTTCTTCATCAAGATGAAACAAACTTTCTTTTAATTGAGTTGAAACAACATTAAAATGTTTTTCTTGCTCGCGTTCTTTGAGTTTTTCGCCAATACAAAAAATTGGCCGCAAGTTATTTTTTAAGCAAAGTTCGACTTTTATTTTTAAATCGTTATTGTTTTCATTGAAGTATTGTCTTCTTTCAGAATGTCCGATTATTACGTAATGAGCACCTGTAGAACGTATCATTTCGGCAGATATTTCACCTGTATAAGCTCCTTTTTCCCATTTGGCACAATTTTGAGCTGCAATAGATATTTTTCTGTAATCAACAGTTTGAACAATAGGAACAATATGAGTAAAAGGAACCCCAAGAATAATTCTTTTATTTTCTATATTTATAGAGGTGGCAAATTGGTTTATAGATTTAGCAAGTTCAATTCCTTCCTGAATAGAAGTATTCATTTTCCAGTTTCCTGCGGCAATACGTAGTCTCATAATATTTAATTTTTATACAATTTTTCTATTTCATTTATATCGGGAAAATTATAAAAAGACCATTTTTTTAAAACGGTACCTTTGTGCAACAAAAGTAAACCAGGATTGCTTCTTATCATTGTTTTAATAGTTGTTTCGTCGCACATATAAAATGGGAAAGGTACCTGATTTTCAGTTATAAAATTATCAATATTTTTTTGAGTTGAGGCGGTAATGGCATAAAAGCGATGCTTTTTTTGTAAAGCCCACATAAAAATAGCTTTAATTTTGTCAATATTTTTATTAGAAGCATTTTCAAGTTTAGGACTAACAAAAAGAAATGTGTAACCATTGTAATTTAAAGCAGAATCTATATAATTATTATTGTTTGCGTCAAATATATTAAAATCGTGAATAGGTGGAACATAACCTTTCTTTATTAATTTAGGTTCTGAAATACTTACGTATTTATACTTTGTGCTATTTCCCCAATATGTAGAATCGTAAGTATATGTTTGTATATCAACTTCTATAGTTTTTCCTGTTGTAGTATCTTGTAATGTAATAAATTGAGAATACTCATCTTTTGGAGCGTTTTCAGGAGTTTTCATTAAGCTTGGCAAATGATTACCTTCTTTAAATGGTAAAAAGTCAATCAAAGGTAAATTTATATAAGAATACCACATAATTAAAACAACTATTATTAGTCCAACACCAGAAAAATTCCATTGTAAAATATTAGAAAGTCTGGTTTTAAATTTATTCCTTTCAATAAATGTTATAATGGTTGGGATAAGAATAATAATGTTTTTCCAAAATGTTTGCCAATTTGTGAGTTTAATAGCATCGCCAAAACAACCGCAGTCAGATACAGGATTTGCAATAGCTAACCATAAAGTAAGCGGTGTAAAAATAGTCATAAATATTAAAGCCCCCCAAGCAGCTAAAGATGTTTTTACATTAAGTAGTAGTGAAAATCCAACAACAAATTCGGCTACTATCATCAATACACCTAAAAAAAATGTTGCAGGTATTAAAAAACTAACTCCCATTGCATTAAAATAGTCTTCTAATTTTAATGCAGTCCCCCAAGGGTCAACAGCTTTAACAAAACCAGAAAATACAAAAACCAAAGCTACTAATATTCTCGATAAATTTCTTATCGTTTTCATTTTATATCATCTTTTTACTTCTCAAAAATACACATTAGCTTTTAAAATTTTGAATAATATTTATTAATTTAACTTTCTTTAATAGATTGTTTAATAGCAAACAATTATTTTGTGATAAATGATTTTCTTACATTACCTTTGTTGCATATATAATAATTTTGGAAAATGGACAAAATAAATTTAACGTTAGAAAATTTAGATGAAATATTGTCGAAACATTTCGATGAAGCAAATAAAGCAAAAGCCAAAACCTTGTTTTTAAAAAAATTAGCCGAATTAGCACATCGTTATTACAAAGGTAAAATAATGACCGTGCCCAAAGCTCCTGTTCCTGGTTTTAACTGGTTTAATGTATGGTACACGCCAGGCGTATCAGCTGTTTCTACTTCAATAAGAGATAATAACGATGTATCTTTTGAGTTAAGCAATCGTGGTAACTTAGTTGCAGTAGTTAGCGATTCAACGAGAGTATTAGGAGATGGAGATTGTACACCGCCCGGAGGTTTAGGAGTTATGGAAGGGAAAGCTTTTTTGATGAAATATTTAGGCGGAATAGATGCGGTAGCACTTTGTATAAACAGTAAAAATAAAAACGGAGAAGCAGATGCAGATAAGATTATAGATTTTGTTAAAATGGTTGAGCCAAGCTTTGGAGCTATAAATCTTGAAGATATTTCTCAGCCCAATTGTTTTAAAGTTTTAGATGTATTACGCGAAGAATGTGATATTCCGGTATGGCACGATGATGCTCAGGGCACAGCAAGCGTAACTTTGGCAGGTGTTATAAATGCTCTTAAGCTCACAAATCGTAAAATGAGTGAAGCGAAGTTTGTATTATTTGGAGCAGGGGCTTCGAATACTACTATAGCACGACTTTTGTTAGCAGATGGAGCAGATCCTGAAAAAATGATAATTTTCGATTCTCGTGGCTCTTTGCATAAAGGCAGAAGCGACATTAAAGCCGATAGTCGTTTTTACCGAAAATGGGAATTGTGCGAACAAACTAACCCACAATCAATCGAAACTATTGAAGAAGCAATGAAAGGAGCAGACGTGCTTATATCGTTATCTACACCAGGTCCCGATACTGTAAAACAGGAGTGGATAAGGCTTATGAACAGCAAATCTATAGTCTTTGTATGCGCAAATCCCATTCCAGAAATATATCCTTATGCAGCAAAGGAAGCCGGAGCATATATTGTAGCAACAGGTCGCGGCGATTTTCCAAATCAGGTAAATAATTCATTGGGTTTCCCAGGAATTTTAAAAGGTGCTTTAATAGTACGAGCTCGTAAAATAACCGATAATATGGCAATTGCAGCTGCTTATTCGCAAGCAAGATTTGCAGAAAAAAATGGAATTCATCCAGAAAAAATTGTTCCAACAATGGACGAAGCCGAAGTATTTCCAATAGAAGCTGCTGATGTTGCTATGCAAGCTATAAAAGATGGTGTAGCAAGAATATCTATGACTTGGGAAGATGCATATAATTTAGCCAAAAAAGATATAGAACACGCAAGAAAAACAATACATTCACTTTGCGAAAATAATTTTATAGAACAACCACCACAAGAATTGATTGACTTGGCTTTAAATTATGTTTTTCAGCAAATAAAATAAGATGAAAAAAATAATTATTCCATTAAAAAAAATAAAAACAATAGAAAAAGCTCCTATTTTTGCAGTTAAAGCTAAAATCGGTAATATTAAAGGCTATTTAATTTTAGACACAGGTTCGCAAATTAATGTAATCTCCGATTCAATAAAAAATTATTCACAAGAAGAATTTACAATTTTTGATAAGATTGTAACTATAAGTGAAGACATTGTTAAAGATGTTAAAGTTGTAAGTATAAAAAATGCAAAATTTGGAAATAAAAGTATAAATTTAGGGTATTGTTGTGTGATTGACTTAAAACATATTCAAAGCATTGTTAAACCTAATTATACAATTTTAGGATTGTTGGGGTTAAATTTTTTAATGGAACAAAAAGCCATAATAAACTTTAAAACTAAAAAATTAATTTTGTATTACAACTAATAAGTATAGTTTAGAGTCTTTAAAAAAAAAGAACAATTATGAAAAAAGTATTATTTTTAAAATTATTATTAGCTTCTTCGATAATAACAGCACAGGTTCAACTTCCAAAAGGACTGTCGGAAGAAGAAGCAAAATACGAGTCGTCTTATGTATTACCTGTTCCTAAAGGTATAACAAATCCACCTGCTTCTCCTGTAAGGAATGCAGCGGAATGGGAAGAAATGCAAGGTGTACTTATTTCGTGGAAGTCGGGTTACGAAAGTTTTTTAAGAGAAATAGTTCGTTATTCCCGAGAAGAAGCAAAAGTTTATATTTATTGTTCCGATTCAAATACAGTAAAAAACTATTTAATACAAAATGGCATTCCTATTAGTAATATTCGTTATATTGTTGCCAGCTTAAATAGTGTGTGGATAAGAGATTATGGACCAAATAATGTTTATACACACGAAGTAGATTCATTATTGTTTGTTGATTGGGTATATAATCGTCCTCGTCCATTAGATGATTCCTCGCCACAATATATTGCTAATTTGTTAAATGTGCCGTTGTATCAATGTACTCAACCGCCAACAGATTTAGTTGCTACTGGTGGAAATTTTATGAGCGATGGATTTGGTACAGGTTTTTCAAGTAAACTAATTTTACAAGAAAATGCCACAGTGTCGCAGTATAATCAAACTCCTAAAACAGAGCAAGATATTGATAATATTATGC